>Ga0105044_10001704_pt1 | contig 29757 bp, 26 predicted proteins | sample MAT01_FD_78092 | JGI IMG/M metagenome (GOLD analysis project Ga0105044, IMG submission 78092) | Freshwater microbial communities from Lake Fryxell liftoff mats and glacier meltwater in Antarctica - MAT-01 | ecosystem: Environmental > Aquatic > Freshwater > Ice > Liftoff microbial mat | place...
ATGAAATGACTGAATGGGGGTGGTTTGATCTTGATAATTTGATACTATAAAATATATGCAAACAATTCTTATTGCTTCAGATCACGCGGGTTTTGAATTAAAACAAGAACTTATTCCTTTTTTACGTGACCTTGGGTATGAAACTCAAGATTTCGGTGCGCATGAATTTAATGCAGATGACGACTATCCGGATTTTATTATTCCTCTCGCAAAAGAAATCTCTAACAGTGATGGTGTGAAGCAGGGAATTATTATCGGAGGCTCTGGCCAAGGGGAGGCGATTGTCGCAAATAGATTTCGTCATGTTCGTGCAATAGTTTTTAATGGACAGTATCACCCGGATGACGACAGACGCGCACCGCTTGAAGTTAAAACAGCTCGCGAACACAACGATGCGAATGTTCTTTCTCTGGGTGCACGATTTATTTCTAAGGTTGACGCAAAAGAAGCAGTAAAAACATTTCTCACGACACCTTTTAGTGAGGACGAGAGGCATATAAAAAGACTAAGAAAAATAGCTGAAATAACATTTAAAATTTAATGATAGAAATTATTCCCGCAATCTTGCCAAAAAGTTTTGAAGATTTGGGTGAAAATATGGCCCTTGTCTCTGGTTTGGTACCAATGGTGCAGGTTGATGTCTGTGACGGAGTTTTTGTTTCAAATAGGACCTGGCCATATATCAAAAAGACTGATCCGGATTTCAACAAAATTCTTAAGGAAGAAGGTGGTTTCCCATATTGGGAAGAACTAGATTTTGAAGTTGACTTGATGGTTAAGGTGAACGAAGAAATTATTCAAAATTGGATTTCTGCTGGAGCAAAAAGATTGGTTATTCATATGGAATCAGTTGATGATATTGAGACGCTGATTCACGAAGTTCGTGGTCTTTTGCCTGAGGATGATTATTTTTTGCACACAGAAATTGGAGTAGCCATTGGTCCCGACACACCAAACGAAAAACTCGAGCCGATTATTAAACGAATCAATTTTGTGCAGTTTATGGGTATTCAAAGGGTAGGTTTTCAGGGAGAAAAGTTTGATGACAGGGTTATTGATAAGGTTTCTAGTTTGCGGCAGCGACACCCCGACGTTATAATTAGTGTTGATGGAGGGGTAAATATGGAGACTGCTCCGAAACTTATAGACGCTGGAGTGAATCGTCTCGTGATTGGTTCGGCGATTTTTGAAAGTGACGACATTCCAGCTACTGTGGAATTTTTCGATACTCTTTCTCAAGAATAAATAGGAATAATGACCGAAGTAACTGACAAACAAATAAAGAATATCGAAATCAAGGCAAATGAAATTCGCCAATCAATTATCGAAATGCTTTTAGAGGCAGGTTCGGGTCACACTGCGGGGCCACTTGGTATGACCGATATTTTTACCGCTCTTTATTTTTATATTTTAAATCATAACCCAAAGCATCCCGACTGGGAAGAACGCGACAGAGTCGTGCTCTCGAACGGTCACATTTGTCCTGTGCTGTATGCAACAATGGCTCACGCTGGATATTTTGATATCGACGAACTCAAGACACTACGCAAATTTGGTTCCCGTCTTCAGGGTCATCCACATCGAGAATATCTTTCTATGCTTGAAACAAGCTCTGGTCCACTTGGTTCAGGGCTTTCGCAGGCTGTAGGTATGGCGATTGCAAATAGAATTGATGAGGGTGAGACAAGCGACAGGTATATTTATGCTCTTTTGAGTGATGGAGAGCATGACTGTGGTCAGATCTGGGAAGCTGCAATGCTTGCAGGAAAAGAAAAGTTGCGTAATCTTATCGCTTTTGTTGATCGCAATAATATCCAGATTGATGGCTTTACTGAAGACATCATGCCTCTCGAACCACTTGCCGACAAATGGAAGGCGTGGAATTGGCATGTACAAGAAATTGATGGACACAATATCGAGGAAATTATCGATGCAGTAAATAAAGCAAAGGCGGTGTTTGAAAAGCCATCAATAATTATCGCGCGAACTATCCCAGGTAAGGGCGTGCCAGATTTTGAAAGGAAATTTGAATGGCACGGCAAAACGCCAAATATAGAGGAGGCGGCTGCAGCTTTGAACACACTCCGTACCCTTGGTGGAAAAATAAAAAGTGAACATGAATAATCTATCTCTTAATCCTAAAATTTTCGACGCCGATGTCGAACAAGTACCAATCCGAAAGGGTTATGGCGAAGGTCTTTTGTTTGCTGGTGAAGCAGATAAAAACGTAGTCGCGCTCTGTGCTGACCTTACAGAATCAACACAAACTCATTTATTTGCGAAGAAGTTTCCAGAGCGATTTGTAGAAATTGGAGTTGCGGAGCAAAATCTTGCTTCTGTTGCGTCTGGTATGGCAGCAATGGGTAAAATCCCATTCATTACTTCATACGCAATGTTTTCTCCTGGTAGAAACTGGGAACAAATTCGCACAACTATTTGCTATAACGATCAGCCCGTAAAAATCGCTGGAAGCCACGCTGGTATTTCTGTTGGTCCTGACGGCGGTACGCATCAAGCTATTGAGGATCTTGCTATTACACGAGTTATTCCGCGTATGGTTGTTATTTCGCCATGTGATTCTATTGAGGCGAAGAAAGCAACTATTGCTGCAGCAAAAACAAACACACCTGTCTATATTCGGCTTGGTCGCGAAAAGACTCCCGTCATTACAACAGAGCAAACCCCTTTTGAAATCGGCAAAGCAGAAATTTTTAAAGAAACCGAAAAACCTGACGCAGTTATTATTGCAACTGGTGCACTTCTGTATAAGGCGCTTATTGTTGCACGGGATTTAGAGAAAACAGGCTTATTTGTGAACGTTGTAAATTTGCACACTATCAAACCACTTGATGAAAAAACAATTATTGATCAGGCAAAAAAAGCTGGGGCAGTTGTAACAGTCGAAGAACATCAGATTCGTGGTGGTATGGGTAGCGCTGTTGCAGAATGTCTTGCTAAACATCATCCCGTGCCGATAGAGTTTGTTGGTGTTGACGACCAGTTTGGTCAGTCAGGCAAAATGGAGGAGCTTATTGAACACTACGGCATGGGAGTTGAGGCAATTACGCGGGCTGTAAAAAGAGTGGTGGGGAGAAAGCAGTAGGAGGTGTTTATAAAATCTGTTTATACAAACCTAATTTATTTGGAGTAAGTTTGCTTTTGTATAAAATAAACCCCTGATTGAGTCGGGGGTTTTATTGGTTAAATTTCTTTTGCTGAGTACCCCTCCGGCGCATTTTTTAAAAATTCTTCTAGTTTTTCTCGAGATAACAAGCCCTTTTGAGCGCCGATGTTTTGAACGACAGACATAGAGTTAATCGGTCCCCACATTAATGCTTCAGAGATTGGCTTACCAAGAGCAAGTGCTACGGTAAAGGTTGAGGCGAATGCATCACCAGCCCCTGTTCGTTCGTAGGGTGGTTTTGGGTCTGGGTAGGGCGGCATAAACCAGTTCCTGTTTCCATCAAATGCATACGCACCCTTGGGACCGTCTGTAATAACCACATTTTTGGGCCCAAGTGAGTGAATTCCTTTCATTAGTTCTTTTGTATCTGAAGATTCACTTTTTAATATTCGTTTTGCTTCCTCAACGTTGCAAAAGAAAACCTCAGATCGTTTATAAAAAGCGAGGAGTTTTTCGAAGCCGACATTCATTTGAAACGTGCCGGGTTGGAAGGCGACTTTGATATCAGGATTTTTTTGAAGCCAGTTAGCGATCTCGAGTTGATAGGGTAGAGACTCAGCTCCGAGCGAAGTTATGTACACCCAGCGAGGATTTTTTCTTGGCGCCGAAAACTTGTAGCCGAAGTCTTCATGTTTTACCAGAATTGTTCTTTCGTCTTCATACCAAAGAACATAGTGGTAGTTAGTTTTTTTGTTTTTATGTTTTGAAACAAATTTTGTTGAAACCCCATTTTTTTTGAGGGAAGCTACACAGTCGCTTCCGTTCAGATCATTGCCGATGTCACACATCGAGGCGGAGTTGAGTCCGAGTCGTGCCGCAGAAACAGCTGCGTTTGGTCCGTTACCGACAGCTGTTACTACTTCAGCAAATTCAAAAGGGATTTTTTCACCAAAGGGCATGCAGAGTTCGCAGTCTTCTTTTTTTATGTTGCAGTGAACCGAAGCGTCTTTGAGTCGGATAAAAGCATCTACTACAATATCGCCAATGGCGAGGAAATCGATTTGTTTCATGAGGAAGATTATATCACGCGTTTTTTGTAACTCTCGTGGAAGGTATTGTGAAGAGATACCTGACGTGTGCATGTTATAATTCTTTGTATGAAAACACTTCGCGAATATATTCAAGATGCAAAATACACCAAAACCGCTATCGGGCACTTTAATATTTCTAATTTGGAGGCACTTTGGGCAATCTTTAATGCAGCCCAAAAATTAAAATTACCCGTAATCATCGGTGTTTCTGAAGGAGAGCGAGATTTTGTTGGCGTACGTCAGGTCGCCGCTCTTGTAAAAAGCCTTCGTGATGAATTTGGCCACCCTATTTTCCTCAATGCTGACCACACGTACTCTTTTGGAAGAGTGAAGGAAGCTATTGATGCTGGGTTTGATTCTGTAATTTTTGATGGCGCAAAATTACCATTTGAAGAAAATATAATCGAGACTAAGAAGTGTGTTGACTATGCGCGGGGCATTGATCGTGACGTCCTTGTCGAAGCTGAGCTTGGTTTTATCGGCCAATCTTCTAAACTTCTTGATGCGGTGCCTGAAGGTGTCGATCTTTCCGAGAGCGCTCTTACTCAGCCAGGGCAGGCCCTTGAGTTTGTGCAAAAGACAGGCGTAGATCTTTTGGCGCCAGCTGTTGGAAATTTCCATGGGATGCTTCGTGGTGGCGTGGATCCAAGACTTAATATTGCTCGTATTAAGGCTATTCGTGAAATGGCAAATGTCCCCCTAGTTCTCCATGGAGGTTCTGGAAATTCGTCGGACGATTTTTCCTCAGCAATTGATGCTGGAATTTCTGTCATTCACATTAATACCGAACTCCGCTTGGCATACCGTGACGCACTCAAGTTTTCCTTACAAGAAAACCCAGATGAGGTCGCCCCATACAAAATACTTAAGGGTCCCACGGTCGCTATGCAAAAATTCGTTGAGGTGAAAATGAAAACATTTAATAAACTAGTATAGTAATAGTACTGTTATGAGTCTAAAAGACGAAATAAAATCTTTTTTTAAGGGCGACATTCTTGATGACGATACAACCCTCAATACCTACAGCCGGGATGCAAGTATTTTTGAGGTTAAACCACAAATAGTACTTTTTCCAAAAGACAGTGCTGATATTCAGGCACTCGTGAAATTTATCAATAAGAAAAAAGCTGAAGATGCGTCTCTTTCGATTACACCACGCGCTGCGGGTACATGTATGTCTGGTGGGTCGCTTAGCGAGTCTATTGTTTTAGATGTAACCAAATACATGCACGGCATAAAAGCGATTTCAAACCACGAGGCAACCGTGTTGCCTGGAACTTTTTACCGGGATTTTGAGGTTGCAACTCTTAAACTCGGGGCTATTTTGCCATGCTTTACCGCCTCAAAAAATATTTGTGCTATTGGTGGTATGGTTGCAAATAATTCAGCGGGTGAAAAAACCCTTCATTACGGCACAATGGAGAATTATGTGAAGGAACTCAAGGTAATTTTTTCTGATGGAAACGAGTATGTTGTAAAGCCCCTTTCGAAGGCGGATCTTGAGTTAAAAATCGCAAAAAAAGATTTTGAAGGGAACGTATATAAAAAAATTTTTGACCTTATTGTTAAAAATCAGAAAGAGATCACTGAAGCAAAACCAAGGGTTTCTAAAAACTCAGCAGGTTATTATTTATGGAACGTGGGGGATGGCAAAACATTTGATCTCACTAGGATTATTGTTGGCTCGCAGGGTACGCTTGGTATTGTGACCGAGGTCACACTTAAACTCGTACCGGTAAAAAAGATTTCCAAACTTTTTGTGGTTTTTATGCCAACTCTTTCGAATCTCGGTAGTGTCGTGGATGAAATTTTGGAATTTAAACCAGAAAGTCTTGAATCGTACGATGATAGTACTATGAAAATGGCAATACGATTTTTGCCAGAAATGCTCAAGAACATGAAGACAGGAAGCTTTTTCAAACTACTTTTCGGTTTTATTCCTGAAGTTTTTATGATGCTCACCGGTGGTATTCCGAAGCTCATATTACTTGTGGAGTTCTCTGGAGATGATCCAAAAGAAATTAATCAAAAGTTGAATAACCTGAAGGCTAAAATTAATCACTTTAAATTTAGGACTCGGGCGATAAAAACTGAATCCGAAGCTGAGAAATACTGGACGATTCGGCGAGAGAGTTTTAATTTACTCCGAAAACATGTTCGTGGTATGCGAACAGCTCCTTTTATAGATGACGTTATTGTTCGGCCCGAATTTCTACCCGAATTTCTACCAAAGATGCGTGCGATCTTGGACGAATATAAGCTTATTTATACTATTGCTGGTCATGCTGGTAATGGTAATTTCCACATTATTCCGCTGATGGATATGACGCAGGCCCGTAATCGAGAAATGATCCGTGAGATCTCTGATAAGATTTATGATTTAGTGATCGCGTATGGAGGTTCGATTACCGCGGAACACAATGATGGTATCGTACGCACACCCTACTTAGAAAAGATGTTTGGCACAAAAATTACCGCCTTGTTTGCAGAAACAAAACACATCTTTGATCCAAAAAATATTTTTAACCCAGGTAAAAAAGTCGGAGGCACTATTGAGTACATGGAAAGCCACATTGCAAAATCCTAGGAAATTTGACATTGGATTTATTTGTGTCTATTATTTTTTGCAGAAAGCACATTGCTCTATAGGAATTGGGGGATTACTTTTTCAATGGAGTAGAACATTCGACACGTTTTTGCTCGATGTGTCCCCAAGCCCTGCAATGCAGGGCTTTTCTTTTTTGGCAAATTTTCATGAAAAAGGTTGCAAATATTGAATCCTCGAATATAATAGCCTGATGCTTACTTTAGAAATAAAACCCCGAAAGCTTGGGGTAAATCTATATACACTACGTGACGAGGGCCTTATGCCTGCAGTATTTTACGGTAAAAAAGAGGAATCGACTCCTGTTTCTGTTGTTCTTGCTGATTTTCTAAAGACCTGGAAAAAGGCTGGCGAATCTTCTGTCGTTGTTTTGAAGGGTGAAAAGGGGGAGCTCGAAGCCCTTATTCATGACGTGGACATAGACCCAGTGACTGAAGTTCCTCGTCATGCAGATTTTTATGTATTTGAGAAGGGTCACAAAATCGAAGTTGAGGTTCCGCTAGAGTTCGTCGGTGTTTCGCCTGCGGTTAAAAACCTCGGTGGTATTCTCATTAAGGTCCTTCATAAGCTTAAAATCGAAGCAATGCCGAAGGATTTGCCTCATAAGGTTGAAGTTGACGTCTCTTCTCTTGTAACTTTTGACAATCAAATTCTTGCAAATAACCTTGTGTTGCCTGCCGGTGTAACTCTCCTCGAGGATTCAGCGGAAGTTATCGCCCTTGTTTCATTACCTAAGGAGGAAAAGGAAGAGGAAGCAGTTCCTGTTGATCTCTCAGCAATCGAAGTTGAAAAGAAGGGCAAGAAAGACGAAGAGGGTGAAGAAGGGGCAGAATCAGAGGGTAAGGAAAAATCAGAATAAACAAAATAGCCCGACGGGGCTATTTTTCTTGGGTCTCGAATTCATTTGTTGGTTTCGGGAGTTGGAATCGTAAATAGTAAGAAGTTCGTTTGTCTTCACGTGGTATAATGCTACGCATGAGTTTTTTCAACACCAAGAGAGCTGTTTTGTTTTTTGCAATAATAGTCTCCGGTACTATTATTTTCCATACGTTTACTTCTGTTTTTGCTCAGTCTGCTCCATCTGTGGCCCAAGTTGAAGCAAGGCAGAAGGAGCTTCAAGCCGAATTGGCCAAAACAGAGAAAGAGATTGCCGAATGGACTACGATTTTGGATGCAAAGCGCCAAGAAACTGGCTCAATCAAGCGTGACACCGAAATCCTCGCTGCTAAAGTTGCACAGACAAAGCTTGTTATAAAAGCTAAAAATCTCGCTATCCAGACCCTTGGAAAGGATATTAGTAAAAAGGAAGAAACCATTGGTCAGCTTGATAGTAAAATTGAACGTGGAAAAGAATCTCTTTCCGGCCTGATTCGAAGAACAAATGAAATGGATTCATATTCGGTCGCAGAAGTTTTCCTTTCGAATCAAAACCTGTCTGAGTTTTTTGCTGATCTCGAATCGTATAACTCCATAAAACGTTCAATGCAGGATTTGTTTGAAGAAGTTCGCGCGACCCGATCTTTAACTGAAGCCGAAAAGCTTGCGCTCAGTGTTAAGAAAAACCAAGAAACCGATGCAAGGGTTGTTGTGGAGACAGAAAAAGCAAAGGTAGAGAAAAACGAAGCTGAAAAACAAGCCCTGCTCGCTATTAGTAAGAGTCAAGAAAAAACATATGAACAGGTTTTGAAGGAGCGCCAAGCAAAGGCGGCCCAGATTCGCTCAGCACTTTTTGCGTTGCGTGATACAGCGGCTATTCCTTTTGGTACCGCGCTTACATACGCAAATGAAGTTTCCAAGAAAACCAACGTCCGTCCCGCATTTATTTTGGCCATTCTTACACAAGAGTCAAACCTCGGAAAAAATGTTGGTCAATGCTACGTGAAAAATGCAAAAAATGGAGATGGTGTGGGTAAAAATACAGGGACACCATTTACGGGTATTATGCACCCGACCCGCGATGTCCCGGTCTTTCTTGCCCTCGCGGAGCGTTTGGGCTTTGATCCATTTACCCAGCCGGTTTCGTGTCCGCAGCCAGGTGGTTACGGTGGCGCAATGGGGCCTTCACAGTTTATTCCTTCCACATGGGTAATATATGAATCTCGTTTAGCCTCGACCTTGGGTGTCACCACACCAAATCCGTGGGTACCGAAAGATGCTTTCATGGCAACAGGTCTCTTCATTGCAGATTTGGGTGGTATAAATGGCAGTTATTCCGCTGAGCGAGAGGCAGCGGGTAGGTATTATGCTGGTGGTGGGTGGGAGACTCGTGGTCTTGGATACGCAGACAGTGTGCTAAATCATGCAAAAAATATCCAAGAAACCATGATTGATCCATTGCAAGGCTTGTAATTTTAAACCCGATCATATTAACCTTGTTCATAAAGTAAATTATTCACTTTGTTCTGGTTCATTTTGCGATTATCGCTTGGGGTATAGGGTTGCAAAGTAGGATTTATCTGATATAGTTGCCTGAAATAGCATGAAAAAAGATACACACCCCCAATATTTTCCAAAAGCCGTTGTTGAATGTGCGTGCGGCAATAAATTTACTGTTGGTTCAACCAAAGAGCTTATTCGCGTTGAAATCTGTAGCAAATGTCACCCTTTTTACTCTGGAACTGAAAAAACACTCGATAGCGCCGGCCGAGTAGAAAAATTCAAAAATCGCCGAGCAGCCGCTACTTCAAAAACAAAGAAAGTTACTGTTGCGTAGATAGCCACACCTCTTTCTTACATGAACATAGAGAGCTTTAAACAAAATTCTAAGACTGCTTTTCTTGCAGATCTGTATTTAAAACTTGAGAAAGAAGAGAATGAGGTAAGAGTAATGGCCGCTTCAGATCCTTCTTTTGCGGTACTTGCTAAGGATGAGCTCGACAATCTCTTGTCTCAGAAGGAATCTTTGATGTCACAAATGAAAGACATCGTTTCAAAAGACGCTGCAGAGGAAGAGTTTCCTAATGAAATAGTTTTAGAGGTCCGTGCTGGTGCTGGTGGTGATGAAGCCGCTCTTTTTGCTGAGAAACTAGCTACTATGTACCGTCGCTACGGCGAAAGACGAGACTGGATTGTGAGGGTCCTCGAAGAATCAAAAAATTCTCTCGGTGGCTACAAGGAAGCCTCTTTTGAAATTAAGGGCAGAGGCGTTTATAAAGACATGAGGTTTGAGTCTGGCGTGCACCGTATCCAGCGAGTTCCCGCAACAGAAAAGTCAGGCCGAGTACATACATCAACTGCTTCGGTAGCGATTTTACCTATCCGTAAAAAAACCAATGTAGATATTAATCCAGCAGACATAGAAATCGAGTTCTCTCGTTCTGGTGGCGCCGGAGGGCAGAACGTTAATAAGGTGGAAACAGCCGTTCGGCTTGTTCATAAGCCAACAGGTATTGATGTTCGCTGTACTTCAGAACGAAGTCAGTCTGCAAACCGTGAAAAAGCAATGACAATTTTGCAAGCAAAACTCGATGTACTTCATGAGGCTGAAGAGGCAAAAAAGCATTCAGCAGAAAGGAAGGAGCTTGTGGGAACAGCAGATCGCTCGGAAAAAATCAGGACCTATAATATTTTACAAGATAGAATTACTGACCATCGCCTCAAGGAATCGTGGCACAACATCGAAGCAATTTTTGCTGGCGATCTTGACCAAATAGTCGAGTCTTTTCAGGAGCGTGCAGAAAAGGATGGTGTGTAATAGGAGTTAATTGCAATATTTTGCTCATTTTGCTAGACTTCTCAAGCGTTTTCACATGAATAATAAAACAACAGAATCAAATATTGTTTCAGAACTCTTCAAGGTTGGAGCCCATTTCGGCTTCATTCGTTCAAGACGTCATCCTTCAACTAAGCCCTTTATTTTTGGTGTCAAAAATCGTATTGAGATTTTCGACCTTGAAAAGACTAATCAGTCTCTCGACATAGCACTGGCATTTGTAAAAAGCCTCGGTGAAGCAAATGCGCCAGTTCTTTTTGTAGGTGGAAAGGGGGAGGCCCGTGTGGCAGTGAAGGCTGGCGCTCTCAAACTCGATATGCCATACGTGGATGGTCGATGGATTGGAGGTACACTCACAAATTTTACTCAGATCAAAAGACGTGTCGCAAAGCTTGAGGATCTTACAAGTCAAAAAGAAAAGGGTGAGCTCGCAAAGTATACAAAACGCGAAAGAATGCTTATTGATAAGGAAATTGAAAATCTCAAGAGGTTTTTTGAAGGACTCATTCCAATGAAGGAATTACCAAAGGCTCTTATTATTGTTGATTCTAAAAAAGAAGACATTGCAGTTAAGGAGGCACAAGAAAGAGGGATTCCAATAATTGCTCTTTGTGGTTCAGACTGTGATATTACTGAAGTCGATTATGCCGTTCCTGCAAATGACGCATCTGTTGCAAGTATCGCTTTCTTTGTTAACAAGTTTGTTGAAGCGTATAGTTCTGGAAAAGTTACAAAAAAGTAATTACTCGTTTTTAGTTCGTTTTAATTATATATATGGAATTAACCGTTGAAAAAATCAAGGAGTTGCGAGACCTTACTGGTATTTCTATTATGCAGTGCCGAAAAGCACTTGAAGAAGCCCAGGGTGACATGGAGAAGGCAGTTATTATTCTTAAAAAGCAAAGTAAGGGTATTGCATTAAAGAAATCTGATCGTAATCTTGGGTCAGGAGTTGTTTCTTCATACATTCATGGTGGTGGAACAGTTGGGGCAATGGTAGAGCTCCTTTGTGAAACAGACTTTGTTGCAAAAAATGAGGATTTTAAGACCCTTGCTCGTGATATTGCGATGCACGTTGCAGCCAACAGTCCCGAATTTTTGAAAAAGGAAGATATTGACGCCGAAGCCATTAAAAAAGCTAGCGAAATTTTTGCGGATGAGGTTAAGGATAAGCCAGAAAATATTCGGGAAAAGGCCATAGAGGGTAAATTAAATGCGTATTTTGGCGAAAGAATACTGCTTGACCAGCCCTTCGTAAAGGATCAGAATATAACGATTAGCCAGATGATTGAATCGGCTATACAGAAGTTTGGTGAACGAATTGAAATTGCTAGATTTGCTAGATTTTCAACCGTTCGTTAAAAAAGTATGTTACTGCTCTACATATTCATAGCTGCTTTTTTGGGAATTATTTTCCTTCTGCTTATAAAACGTGTGGAAATGAAGAATGGTAAACAAACCTTTTTTGGCAGAATTTTTTCGAAAGGGGATCCTCTAATCATCGCAATCGGTATGCGTTTTCAGGAAATGTGGGATCACCGTCGCGAGAGAGCCTTCTTTCTTTTTTTGGTTCACATACCAAACCAAATTGAAGTATTTTTGGGAAGGATTAAGGTAAAAACCCATGGGTATTACCACGGGACAAACGCAAAGATGAGAGGTAAGCGTAATTTTTCTGATAATACTGTGTCGCCGTACATGCGCTCGATGTCGTTTCGTAGGGATGGCGACACAGTATAGTTTCAATGGTATTGTGTTTACTGGTTTATTTTTGAGAAAATTTGAATCGCGCGAAACTTTTGAAGTACTTCGAATAGCAAAAGTTTAAGGTAATCACAACCAACGCCACCTTAGCTCAGTCGGTAGAGCAACTGTTTTGTAAACAGTAGGTCCTCGGTTCAAATCCGAGAGGTGGCTCCAGAATTTAAAACATATATTCCAAATCTTGAATCTAGAATAAGGGTTTTGTATTCAGGTGTAAGATATTAAGATATAAGATCCAAGATATACCGTATGGACCAGTCTACAATAATTAGGAAACCCCTCCATATTGGGCGCGCTTCTGAGCTTCAGGGAAGAGATCGGGTATTGTACCGTTTTTTTGAAATTTTGCCTGGAGCACTCGCGTGGGGGTCAATAATCGGGTGCGTGTTACTTTCCTATTTTGCTCCGGTATATGCGGCGATTTTTATTATTATTTTTGATTTTTACTGGCTTCTTAAGACCGTGTATCTTTCAACGTATTTACGACAAAATTGGCGCCGTTTGAGGCATAACAGAGCGATTGATTGGGTTGAGATGCTTGGTCACATGCGGTACGAGCATGTGTATCATCTCGTGCTACTTCCGTATTACAAAGAAGACATAAGTGTTATTCAAAATTGCCTTAGGTCACTTACTGAGTCGCGATATGACAATGGGCGGATTTTAGTTGTCCTGGCGTTGGAAGAGCGGGCAGGACAGGAAGCGGTAAAAAAAGCAGGAGAAATAAAAAAACAGTACGGTGAGGTTTTTGCAGACTTACTGATAACCATTCACCCTAAGGATGTTGTTGGAGAAATGCCTGGTAAGGGTTCGAATATTGCACACGCTATCGAGGAGGCACGAAAACATGTCCTTGATATTAAAAAAATACCATATTCCGACGTTGTTGTTTCTGCTTTTGATATTGATACTGTGGTGTACGCTGACTACTTTGCTTGTGTTACATGGCATTTTCTTACATCTGAAAAGCCATACAGAACCTCTTTTCAACCCATACCTCTTTATAATAATAATATGTGGGATGCCCCGGCTTTTTCTCGCGTGGTTGCGACCTCGGGCACATTTTGGCAGATGATTCAGCAGGAGCGTCCTGAAAAGATTGCGACGTTCTCGTCCCACTCGGTTAGTTTTAATGTTCTTTATGAGATCGGCTACTGGCAGAAAAATATGGTTTCAGAAGACTCACGAATTTTTTGGAATGCTTTTTTGGCGTATGACGGTGATTATTCAGTGACCCCTCTTTCGTATCCTGTTTCTATGGATGCAAACCTCGCCCCGACCTTCCGCCAGACGCTCATAAATATTTATAAACAACAGCGGCGCTGGGGTTGGGGGGTTGAAAATATTCCTTATATTTTGTTTGGTTTGGTCAAAAATAAAAGAATTTCGACCTGGAAAAAAATCAGCGTTGCCTTCACACAATTGGAAGGGTTTTGGTCTCTAGCCACTAACCCGATCATTATCTTCATGCTTAGCTGGTTGCCATTAATTTTAGGCGGTCCGAGATTCCACACCACGATACTTTCCTATAATTTACCCGTTGTAACTCGAAACCTTATGGTTCTCGCGATGTGCGGCCTAGTCTTTTCAGCGATTATTTCTGTGAGTTTTTTGCCAAAGCGCCCAGTGTTGCATGGAAGATTTAAATTCATACTGATGCTTGTGCAGTGGCTTTTGATTCCAATCACAATCACGGTTTTTGGTTCGATTCCGAGTCTTGAAGCGCAGACTCGCCTCATGTTGGGTCGATATATGGGTTTTTGGGTCACCCCCAAACATCAATCGTAGTCCGTTTGTTGGATTATAAATACGTCATATACTAAAAGTTATGCCACGACCTGTTTCATATAAGCTACGCCTCTTTTATTTTCTAGGATTTTTATTTGTTTTTTTGATAGGATTTCCAATTCTGGTTTTTTATTCTAACGGTTACTCGTTAGATAAAACGTGGGGCCTCACCGTCCGTGGAGGAATCTATGTGTTTACGCCAGAACCAGATACTTCAGTGTTTATCGGTAATGAGCTTAAAAGTCAGTCTGGTTTTTTGAAGAGAGAGGTTTTGGTTAATAACCTCAAACCTGATCAATATTTGGTGCTCGCTACTCATGAAGCGTTCTGGCCCTGGGCCAAGATCGTCAATGTAAAACGTGGCGAGGTTGAAGCTTTGTACCCACTCTTGGTACCAAAGGTTATCGAAGTAGAGGAAATTATTGCCTCGAGTCTACTTGGACGAGAAATTTTAACCCTTTTTACTTCCTCAACAATTTCAAACACATCGAGAATTAGTAAGGCGTCCACAGCCACAACAACCCCAGGCGCGTTTGAATATAAAAAAGTAAAGGTGTGGTTGGTTGGTAATGCTGTGTATGCTCAGTGGAACGGTAGTGAAGAATCCGCGCCAAAATATTTCTGTGTAGCTACGCTTTGCACAAACCCCGTGCTTGTATTTGAATCATTCGTTCCTATCCGTTCTTTTGATTTTTATCCTTCGCGCTCAGATGCTATTATTCTAGCGCTTGATACGGGCGTGTACGCTGTAGAAATTGATCGGAGACCGTATCAAAATTTTTATCCACTGTATCGTGGCCAGCAGCCAGATTTCAGGATCAGTAACAACCGGGTCTATATAAAGGATATTAATTATCTGGCAGAACTAAATGTAAACCAATGAAAGAAGAACAATCAGCACTAAAAAGAGCCGAACTAGCGGTAAATGCAAAGCGTCCGAACGACGGTATGTTGAGATTCGAAGTTTCTTCGCCCGAGGCGGTGGAACGGGCTCTTTCGGTGGTAGACCTAACACTCGATAACAGCCCGGTTCATGCAATAAACATTATTGTACGAAGAGTTAAAGAAAAGCTCGCTGCTGCCGGACTCGGTGATATTAGAGTTATTCGCGCAAACCCGATCGTTTCCGTCGAGGATAATTTTGACAAGCTTTTGTTCCCGTACGACAATGCTGGGCGTGCTTCAACGTATACGAGATACACTGATGAAAATCATGTTTTGCGTACTCACACCTCCGCGAACGTTCCAGAAACATTTAAAAATTTCTATAATGAGTTTAACGGTGACATTCCAGATACGGTTTTTATTTTTTTAGGCCTTGTGTATCGTCGCGATGTCATTGACCCAAAGCACCTTGATGTATTTCATCAGATGGATATCTGGACCCTGCGTAAAAACGGCACAAGGGGTCCGGTGACTGATGCTGACTTACTTGCTTTGGTTACGATGGTTTTTGGGGCAGTTGTTCCAGATTCAAAACCCGTCATTTATAAAGCAGTACATCCGTATACGCTTAATGGCGTTGAAGTATATGCAAAGGTCGGTGACTCTGAACTTGAGATACTTGAAGCCGGTCTGGCTCACCCCGAAGTTTTGCGTGGTGCTGGTTTTGATCCAAACATATACTCTGGCCTCGCTTCAGGGTTTGGTCTCGACAGGCTCGTTATGGCCCTTAAAGAGGTTCCTGACGTTCGATATCTTCGTTCAAAAGAACCGAGGATTGCCGAGCAAATGAAAAATACTTCTAAATTTAAAGAGGTATCAAGTATGCCACCAATCTCTCGGGACATGTCGTATTGTATTCCAGGAAACTACACCGAAGAAGACATTAATGAAGAAATAAAAGATGCCTTCGGAGAGCAATCTTATTTAGTTGAAAATGTAAAAATAATTTCTCGTACGAAGTACGGGGATTTGTTGCCAATCGTAATAGAAAAACTTGGTGCATCTGTTGGGCAAGACAATGTGCTGGTTACTATTGTGTTAAGACACCCAGATATCACTCTTACAAAAAAGCAGGCCAATGATCTGTATGACGCAGTGTATCCAAAACTCCACAAGGGAACTAAGGGATATATGTAGTGGAGGTACCGTTATAAATAACAAGGCCCACACAAAGTGTGGGCCTGCAACAAATCCGACATCGAGTTTTTGGAACTTGTGGGTGGGGGTTAGGGAAGTTGCCAAACCTCCACTCGGCTGGTGGTCTTGGGGAATCCATTCCCCAATAATCCTGAGTACGTCATCCACCGCATCGGAACCGGTTCGGGCGAATGAAGTTCCTCAAACGTCATGTTGTCCTTCATCATGATACTCTCTCCGACTAGATAGAGTTTGAACATCGAAGCACAACGTTCCAACGTTGTGTCCCCTCGATGCCTCTGTGGGAGAGCTTATCATGCTATGTAAATTTTGTCAAGTAAAAAGAGTTGTGGGTAATAAACAACAAGGAGTACTATATTGGCATTGTATTTAGGGGCTGTTTTTGGTAAAATAAACCAATAAAGATAGGCTTAAATTGTAACCAACCGTCCGCCTTTATTGGGCGGTTTCGCATCTAAAAAACCGAATGGCAGAAGAAAAAGATAAAAAGAAATCTAGTTATAATGCGGATCAAATCTCGGTCCTTGAGGGTCTTGAACCTGTTCGGAAGCGACCCGGTATGTATATTGGTACAACGGGCCCGGACGGTTTCCACCATTTGGTAACAGAAATTTTTGATAACTCGCGCGACGAGGCTATGGGTGGCTATGCTAATGATATTGAAGTAGCTTTTTTGCCAAACAATAGAGTTCGAGTCGCCGACAACGGTCGAGGTATTCCAATTGATATTCATAAACAAACGAAGGTTTCTGCTCTTGAGACCATCATGACCACGCTTCATGCTGGAGGAAAATTCGGTGGTGAAGGCTACAAGGTGTCTGGTGGTCTCCACGGCGTTGGCGCATCAGTTGTAAATGCTCTTTCAATCTATGTAAACGCAACTGTTCATAAGGACGGTGGTATTTATATGCAGGAGTACGGTCAGGGAAAAAAGAAAGCCGCGGTTAAAAAAGTAGGCACAACAAAGCATAACGGCACGATTATTACTTTTGAACCAGATGAAGAGATTTTTGGTAAGCAAGTTTTTGAAGTAGAAAGAATCGTGAATCATATGCGCCAGCAAGCCTATCTTGTTAAGGGTCTGCGAATTAGCGTGATTGATGCACGTGAAGCCGATGCAAAAATAGATTTTACTGAGGTGTTTTACCTCCGTGAGATTAACGGAGACTTTCCGTCACAGTCTTTTTGTTTTGAGGGCGGACTCTTGTCTTTGGTAAAATTTTATAACAAAACCCAGAAACCTGTTCATAAAAATATTTTTTATATTGAGAAGGCGGTAAAGGAATATGAAACTGTTGAAATCGCCCTTCAATATGTGGATGAAGTCTCAAGCCGACTTACTGCATTTGCAAACAATATTCATAATCCAGAAGGTGGAACCCACGTTACTGGTTTTAAATCTGCACTGACTCGAACCCTGAATACATATGCGAAGAAAAATGGTGGTAACAGCAAAGAAGAAGATAACTTTACTGGCGAAGATGTTATGGAGGGTTTAACTGCCGTTATTTCTGTGAAGCTTCGCGAGGTTCAGTTTGAAGGACAAACCAAGGCTAAGCTTGGTAGTGTTGAGGCGCGTGGAATGGTTGAAACTATTTTTAGTGAGGCTTTCTCATATTTCCTTGAGGAAAACCCAGAAGACGCTCGCGCAATCATTGGTAAGGTTGCCCTTGCTCTCCAGGCACGCAAAGCCGCAAAAGCAGCGAAGGACGGTGTTCTCCGAAAGGGTGCACTAGAAGGTATGACATTGCCTGGAAAGCTTGCAGACTGCCAAGCTGGTACCTCTGCTGAGGATTCAGAAGTTTGGATTGTAGAGGGAGAGTCTGCGGGTGGTACTGCGAAGTCTGGCCGCGACCGTCGCACCCAGGCAGTTTTGCCGCTGCGAGGTAAAATTTTGAATATCGAACGTGCACGTCTAGACAAAATGCTTGCCTCAGAACAGATTAAAAATCTTGTTCTTGCTTTTGGCGCGGGAATTGCAGATTCGTTTGATGTAAGTAAGCTCCGATATCATAAAATAATTATTGCAACTGATGCAGACGTTGACGGCGCACATATACGTACTCTTATTTTAACCCTCTTGTTTCGATTTTTTAGACCATTGTTGGATGGAGGCTATGTGTATGTAGCACAACCGCCACTTTATAAAATAAAGCAGGGAAAGGAAATTTTTTATGCGTACAGCGATGAAGAGAAATTCAAGAAAATTGGAAATGATTTTGAGGTTGAAGAATCGACTGAGGATGATGGTGGTGAGGTTGTATTAGAAGGCGGTCCTGACAGTACTGAGATTGAGTCGGAAAAAGTAAAGAGTTCTAGTGAACCAAGGAAAGCAAAGGTATCTATTCAGCGCTACAAGGGTCTTGGAGAAATGAACTCTGAAGAACTTTGGGAAACAACCATGGATCCTGCAAATAGAATCCTAAAGCAAGTTACCATCCATGATGCTATTGAGGCAGATAAAGTCTTCGATATCCTTATGGGTACGGATGTTCCTGCCCGAAAATCATTCATTCAGTCGAATGCGAAGAACGCCACAATTGATATCTAAAATTTCGAGTAATAGCACAGGAGTTGACAATATCCATTGTTACTTGTAGTATTTAGCCAGAATGGTTTTTAGCACAATTGTTTTGTGCTAACTTCGAGATATATAAGGAGGTACTGTGCGTCGCTACCTGTCACCTGGAGAAATGAGGCGAATAAGGCTTATGCGTCGAGCCACAACGATGGCACTTTTCTTGGCGTTTGGACTGGTGTTCCTTTCCTTGTATTTGGTCCTCAGTGTCCCGTACGATGACACTGCCACCGAAAAGATTGTGCAGGATAAATGACCCCCCCCGAAGTCGTCAGGTTTTTTGTGAGACTGTGTAGTGTGGCTCATAGCCCCTACACAGTTTTTTATATATAAAAAACCTATAAACTTTTTGTGATGATTTCCTTTAGGAACTTTTGCACTATTTCAGAGACAGTGATTTGCCCAATGTTGCCTTTGTCGCGACTTTCGACACTGACCATTTTTGATTGCACTTCTTTTTCGCCGATTACAAGTAAGTAGGGGATTTTTTGCATCTTTGCGTTACGCACTTTTTTACCAAGTCCTTCATTTGTTAGATCAAGTTCGACCCGAATGTTATTTTTTTTGAGTTCTTCAAAAACCTCTTGCGCAAAACCAAGTTGGTTCTCTGTGATGGGAAGGATTTTGGCTTGGACAGGTGACAACCAGAGAGGGAACACACCAGCCATGTGTTCAATAAGAGCGCCCATAAATCTTTCTATTGAACCCATGATTGCGGCATGAATCATAACAATTAATTCTTTTTCACCTTTTTCGTTCGTGCAGGTTAAATCAAAGTTTTTTGGCATGTTGAAATCGAGCTGAATCGTTGCGAGCTGGAGTGTTCTGCCGATTGAATCTTTGGCAATAAAGTCAATTTTGGGTCCGTACATTGCCGCCTCACCAACCCCGTCGATGTAGTTTGTAACACCACGTTCTGTAACAAGCGCTAAAAGCTGTTCCTCCGCTTCTTTCCAGGTCTCAGGTGTGCCGATATAGTTTTCAAATTTTCTTGGATCGTGTTTAGAGATTCTAATTTTTAGATCCTTGAAACCAAAAACTTTATAAAACTCATCAATAATGTCCCAAATAGCGAACGCCTCGTCTTTTATCTGACTTTTTCGACAAAAGACATGAGCATCATCTTGTGTAATAGAAAGAACTCGCGACAAGCCAGATAGCTCGCCTGATTGCTCGTCACGGTAAACCATGGTTGTTTCGCAGTATCGCTGAGGCATGTCACGGTAACTTTTGGGTGTGCTTGCAAAAATCTGTGTGTGGTGTGGGCAGTTCATTGGTTTCATTGCGAAAAGGTGTTTTTCTCGCGTGGTGATCTTGAAAAGTTCATCGGCAAATTTGCTCCAGTGGCCTGAAGTTTCATACAAATCTTTTTTGGTGATATGAGGAATTGAAACTTTTTGATAACCCTTTTTCCTTCGCAATTCCCAAACGAAGTCATTTAAAAGTTCGCGCATAATTGTGCCCTTAGGAGTCCAGAGTGGTAGACCGGCGCCAACTAATTCTGAAAAAACAAAAAGTCCAAGTTCCTTACCAAGTTTTTTGTGGTCTCTTTTTTTGGCCTCCTCACGCATGTTTACATATTCATCAAGTGCTACCTTATCCTCAAAAGCAAGACCGTAAATACGAGTAAGCATGTTGTTTTTTTCATCTCCACGCCAGTAGGCACCGGCCACACGGTCAAGCATAAACGCTTCAGCGTTGATTTCCTTAGCTGGATTTTCTAGGTGACCGCCACGGCAAAGGTCAGTAAATGTACCCGCAGTATAAAGTGTAATTTTTTCTCCCTTGGCAATAATTTCATTAATAAGTTCAAGCTTGTATTGATTGTCTTTAAAAATTTCTTTAGCTTCAGATTCTGAGACTTCTTTTTTTTCAAAATTTTTCCAGTGTGGCAATATTTTCCGCATCGTTTTTTCAATTTTCGGTAGATCCTTATCGGAAATTGGTGAACTAAATTCAAAATCATAGTAAAAGCCATTATCCACCGCGGGACCAATAGTGAGCTTTGTGTCCGGGTGGAGTTCTTGGACTGCTGCAGCTAAAAGATGGGCAAGAGAATGACGTAGAGCCTCAGTACTAGTTTTATTGTTCATGGGCAAATTATAGCGTTTTTGGGCTATTCTTACAAAATTTGGTCTATTGTTGTACTTACTAAAATCTAAAAATTTCTAATCGTTCTTAAAGTGCTTTCGCCACGTCTGTCAGAATACTTCTCGCCCCATTTCGTGTAGAGATTTTACCTTTCACGGCAATACATTTATCCTGAATAAAAATATCCTTATAGGCTACGAGGGTTTTGGGGAATACAACCACTTCAATGGTGCCAGTGTAATCACCAAGCCTGATGAACATCATACTGTCACCCTTTTTCGTAAAAATTGGTTTCACCTCTTCAATAAGGCCAGCAACAACGATTGTGCTACCCTCGATCGCGTGTTCTTTCGATTGGCCAATAGTTCCACCAAGCTTCGCGAGTTTTTCTTTGAATTTGTCGAGTGGGTGACCAGAAATATATAAACCCAGAAGCTCGCGCTCCCAGGTGAGCTTATCTTGTGCGCTTGCCGGTTCGGCTACCGCGAGGCGGAGGCCAGGTACGGTGGAAGTATCTGTCATTAGACCAAACAGGGATTGGGCATCCTTGCCCGCAGTTTTTTCCTTGCTATACGCAAGAAGGTTTTCTAGATTAGTGAGAAGGACACCTCGCTCCCCAAGTTCATCCATAGCACCAGTTTTAATTAGCGCCTCGAGTGATTTTTTATTTAAATTCTTATCTTTAACTCGGTCAAGGAAATCTGAAAGAGACTTAAATTTTCCATTCTTTTTTCTTTCAGCAATAATTGTATCGGCAATACCTTCACCAAGGTTTTTTATCGTGTAGAGCCCGAAGCGAATTTTTTCAACATTAGAAGCGTCATCTTGTACAACAGTAAAACCACCGAAACTTTCATTTATGTCTGGTGCAAGTACGGGGATTTTCATGCGTTTGCACTCGGAAATAATTTCAGCTATTTGCTCGACATCACCAGAGTCAGCGGTCAGTACGGCCGACATGTATATTGCTGGAAAGTTTGCCTTCATGTAGGAGGTTTGGTACGCGACCTTACCGTAGCTGGCAGCGTGTGCTTTGTTGAAGCCGTAGCCCTTAAATGGGTCGAACAATTCCCAGATTTGCTCGGCCTTTTCTTTTGAAATATTGTGAGTTTTGAAACAACCTTCCACAAACACCGTGTGCTGTTCTTCCATTTCCTTTGGAATTTTTTTACCGATAGCCTTACGGAGCTTGTCGACTGTTTTCCAAGTGTACCCAGCAAGCTCGAGTGCGGTGAACATGATATCTTCTTGGTAAACCAAAATGCCGTAGGAATCTTTGAGGTAACTTTCCATTCGGGGATGAAGATAGCTTATAGCAGCTTTGCCGTGTTTGCGGTTGATATAGTCAGGAATGTTTCTCATTGGCCCCGGACGATACAGTGCAATCATGACATTGATATCGTTGATGTTGGTCGGCTTCAGTTCTTTGAGGAACTTAGTCATTGCTTCGCCGTTGAGTTGAAAAAGTCCGAGTGTTTCACCGCGGGCGAGCATTTCGAATGTCTTTTTGTCGTCAATAGGAACATTTTCGATATCAATATCGACATTTTTAAGCTTTTTTGTGAGGGTAACTGCGTCAGCGAGAATCGCTAAATTTTTGATACCAAGAAAATCAAATTTAAGAAGCCCGGCATTGTCCTCGTCTATGGAGTGCATGTCGTATTGGGTGATAATGTTTTCTTCACCGCGGGTGTCGAATTGAAGCGGAACGATTTCCGTGAGGGGGATTGGGGAAATGACCACACCAGCAGCATGGACAGAAATGTGGCGTGCACATCCTTCAATTTTTTTCGCCATATCAATAATGTCTCGAACCATCGGATCTGCTTTGTAGAGTTGTTTGAGTTCAGCAGTTTCCTCCATTGCCCGGTCGATGGTCATAGGAAATCCTTGTGCACCAAGTGGAATAAGTTTCGATATTTTATCCCCAAGAATATATGGGTGACCAAGCGCGCGGGTGACATCACGTACAGCTCCGCGGGCCATCATCGTGCCAAATGTACCAATTTGTGCAACCTTGTCCGCTCCATATTTTTCTTTAGCGTATGCGATCATTTCGTCACGGCGGTTATCAGCATAATCCATGTCAATATCGGGAGCGGATGGGCGCTCGGGGTTTAAAAATCGTTCGAACGGCAACTTGAAATACATTGGGTCAACGTTCGTGATGTTTGCAAGATATGTAACAAGTGAACCGGCGACTGAACCTCGAATCGTTGTAAGGATGTGGTTTCGGTGTGCAAAGTTCAAAAGATCAGCTACGACCAGAAAGTATGGTGAATATCCTTTATCCTTAATAACCTTTAATTCAAATTCAATCCTGGCAAGGACTTCAGGTGTTTCTTGTACATTTCTTTTTTTCATACCCTCGAACACCATACGCCTAAGCTCATCGTCATGGGAAAGCCCATTCGGCACAACAACATTTGGGAAAAGCCATTTGCCAAGCTGAAGTTCGAGGTTGCACATCGCAACCACTTTCTCGTTGTTTTCAAGTGCTTCCGGAATCCTTTTGAAAAATTTTTCTGCTTGTACCGGTGAAATCATGGAAAAATCTTCCTCTGAATCGCCAATACCTCCACCCCCGCTTTTGTCGCTGTAATCGATGTTTTGGATAGAAATTAATGTGTTGCGAGCGAGGCGATCTTTAACTGAAAGATAAAAAACTTCATGAGAGGCGACGATTGGTATATCCATTTCCTTTGCGAGTTTTATTAGCGACTCCATTTTTTCCTCGTGCCCGTTTATCTCTGGATGGTGGGAAACTTCTATAAAGAAGGATTCCTTGCCGAAGGTCTTGATATAAAAGGTAATTGCAGTTTTTGCCTTTTCGAAGTCTTTTATTGCTACTGCTTGTGCAATTTCTCCATAAAGAGCAGGAGAAATCGCGACAAGGTTCTCTTTGTAATTTTCTATGAGTTCGCGGTCGAGTCGGGGTTTGTAGTAAAAGCCTTCGAGGTTTGAAAGAGTGACAAGTTTAATAAGGTTTCTGTAGCCGTCAGAGTTTTTTGCTAAAAGAATGAGTCTCTGACGCGGGTTGTCGATACCTCGGTCTTTGTCAAAGCGCGTGCGGGGTGCTAGATAAGCGTCGATGCCGAGAATCGGTTTAATACCCTTTTTTTTGCATTCTTTGTAGAACTCGATTGCTCCGTAGAGGTTGGCATTGTCTGTCAATGCAAGTGACTCTAGCCCCATGTCTTTTGCTGCCTCGACCAGATCGGGGATTTTGGGTAATGCGTTGAGGAGGCTGTAGTGGCTGTGAACGTGGAGGTGTGTAAATTTCGACATGCTAGGATTATACAACTTAGAGATAACCTTCACTAATTTTTGCCTGATGACTTCTCGAGTTCGAATATCTCAATATAACAAGTCAAAAAAAATCGACATTCAATTTGTTGTAGGAATTGACGAAGCTGGTCGGGGGCCATTGGCGGGTCCAGTTTCTGTTGGCGCTGTTGTGTTACCTGTCAGGGTTGTTCACCCGCTTTTTAGTGTTGCAAGAGATTCAAAAATACTATCTGTAAAAAAAAGAAAGGAAATATTTACACAAATTAGGTACGCAAAAAAAGAGGGAAGCCTGGACTACGCTGTTTCTTTGGTCAGTGCAAAAATTATTGATGAAAAGGGGATTGTTTTTGCTATCAGGTTGGCAATAAAGAGAATTCTTAAAAAATTACATCTACCGCCACACCAGACCTTAGTTCTTCTGGATGGAAGTTTGTATGCTCCTGAAGAATTTCTGTATCAAAAAACAATTATTCGCGGTGACCAAACTCAATCTATCATTAGCCTCGCGTCAATAGTTGCCAAAGTTACCCGAGATATGAAAATGATCTACTATTCAAAATTATATCCAGACTTTGATTTTGATATCCACAAGGGTTACGGCACGCGTTCTCATTTTCAAAAAATTCAGAAATGTGGTCTCAGTAAGATACATCGCAGGAGTTTTTTGAAATAAACTAGGCTCATTATTCTGTCGATAGCTCTTAATTCCTGTGCTATGTGTGAATTTCCAATATATTTGTGTTCCGGTGAGTTAGTTAATTATTCTTGCCTAAATGACCCCTTTCGGCTATAATCGTTTTCTATATGGTAGTACGAATGCGAAGCACAAGAAGCCATACCGGTAATCGCCGGTCTCATCACGCGCTCAAGGCGCGCGGTTTTGCTGTTTGTGTCAACTGTGGTACTGCCAAGGTAAAGCATGCTGTCTGTGCTAGTTGCGGTCAATATAAGGGTCGTAAGGTGATAGACATGGAGTCTGCTCTCAAAAAAGAGACAAAAAAGACACAAAAAATCGTAGAGACAAAGTAGAGGTAGGTACAGACCATAGGCCAGAATCTCTAAAGCCTATCGCCTCGAGCCTAGAACCTCAACGCTAGTTTCATGGCAAATCGGCACCTTTCCAGATCAATAGTTGTTCAGTCCCTCTTCGAGACTGATTTCAATAAAAAAAGCGAAAAAGAAGCGCTCGATATTCTTCGTCGCAATACAGAAGAGTTTGCTCCCGGTATGGGAGATTTTTTATTTACGGATAATCTTATGAAAAACGTTCTTAAAAAGAGTACCGATTTAGATAAAATTATTACCAAAGCAGCACCCGACTGGCCTCTCGAAAAGATTTCTATTGTTGATCGTAACATTCTTCGTGTTGGACTCTACGAACTTATTTTTGCCGACCACAAGGAAGTACCACCAAAGGTTGCGATCAACGAAGCAATCGAGCTTGCGAAGACGTATGGCGGTGAAACTAGTAGTAAGTTCGTTAACGGTGTACTTGGTGCGGTCTACAAAGAAATGGGTGAGCCCAACAAGAACGAAACTTCTAAACACAAAAGACCGAAAGATATTCCAGATGCGCTGGCGCCGCTTGAAATCCTCGGTGGTGCGGTCGTGTATGCACATCATGGGGGTGATATTTATCTGGCATTGGTACATGACGTATTCGGCCATTGGACACTGACAAAGGGTAAGTTAAAGCCCGGTGAAGATGAGGTTACTGGTATTACGCGTGGTGCCCATGATGAAATTGGAGCTGATGTGGTTGTTGAGGATAAACTCGGAGAAAATGAGTATATTGCCTATCACCCGGAAACTGGAAAGAAAAGAAAACGCGTTGTGTATTACATGGCTAAGGCGGCATTTAAAGACTTAAAACTTGAAGAAGGTAATGGGGGACTTGATGACACAAAATGGTTTAAACTCGCGGATATACTCGACCTCAATTTTTATAATGATATTCTACCAATCGTGACTAAAGCGATTAATATCTTGCTTAAGAAGTAAAATTGGTGTAATACATAGGCTTAGTAAAATGATAATGCCAAATTTTAGCGAATTTGAAAAAAATACAGGTGTCAAATTTAGTGACAAAGGCCTGCTGAGGCAAGCGTTTGTTCATCGTTCGTATATAAATGAAAACAAAGACTCTGGTTTTGGTCACAATGAACGGCTAGAATTTTTAGGGGACGCTGTTCTTGAGCTTGTTATTACAGATTATCTTTTTAAAAAATATCCAGAAAAAACCGAAGGTGACATGACGTCATATCGATCTGCTCTTGTGAATGCGACCACGTGCGCCGCAGTAGCCACGAAGCTCGGTATGAACGATTTCCTCATCCTTTCAAAGGGTGAGGCCAAAGACACCGGTCGTGCTCGCCAGTATATTTTGGCTAATACACTTGAAGCAGTGATCGGTGCAATTTATGTCGACCAGGGTTACAATGCGGCAAAAGATTTTATTTACACTCATATTTCGCCTCTCATAGAAACTATTCTTTCAGAGGGCACGTGGATCGATTCAAAAAGCCTTTTTCAAGAAAAAGCGCAAGAAATAGTTGAGCTTACTCCCCAGTACAAAACTGTAAAAGAAAGTGGCCCCGACCACGACAAGCATTTCACTGTTGGGGTGTTTATTGGGTCTAAAATGGTTGCAACTGGTGAGGGAAAATCTAAGCAAGACGCAGAACAAGAGGCAGCAAAGAAGGCACTCGAGGTAAAGGATTGGGCTTAATAAAAACATGTCGACACGTGCAGATAAATAATGTTGACCCCAGAAGTATTTGGGGACTTTTTTCACTTGATGCGGTAAAATTATTTGAATGTATTTAAAAAGCCTCGAACTTCACGGTTTTAAATCATTCGGAAAAAAGAGTGGTTTAAATTTTAATACACCGATCACCTCGATTGTTGGTCCAAACGGCTCTGGTAAATCAAACGTAGCAGAGGCGTTTCGTTTTGTGTTGGGCGAACAGTCACTCAAATCCATGCGAGGCAAAAAAGGCGAAGACATGATTTGGAATGGTAATACTGAAGTCAGTCGTGCCAACAGAGCTTCAGTAAAAATTACATTTGACAATAGTCGCCGATTTTTGAGTGTTGATTTTGACGAGGTGAGTATCGAACGCACCGTATATCGTGACGGTGTAAACGAATATTCAATCAATGGTACCAAGGTTCGTCTCAAAGACGTTCTTGAACTTTTAGCATCCGCACACATTGGTTCGTCCGGCCACCATATTATTTCTCAGGGTGAGGCAGATAGAATTTTAAATTCCAACATCAAGGAACGAAAGGCAATGATTGAAGATGCGCTCGGGCTTAAAATATATCAGTATAAAATGGATGAAAGTGAAAAAAAACTTACTAAAACCGAAGAAAATATTAAATCAGTAGAATCTTTGCGCCGAGAAGTTGCACCACACCTTAAATTTTTAAAAAAGCAGGTTGAGAAAGTCGAAAAGGCAGCTCTTATGAAAGCCGAACTCGCGACCTTGTATAAGCAATATTTGAAAAGAGAAAATAAGTATTTGCTAGACCTGCGGACGAAAATTACGGAAGAGCAAATTCCAGTAGATAAATTGCTCACCCAGCTCGAACAAGATCTTTCGGAAGCAAAGGCTATCCTGGCTCGATCACAGACTCACGACCAGAAAAGTAACAAGATTGTTTTACTCGAAGAAAAAATGAGAAGAACTCGAGAGAGAAAAGACGAGTGTGTGCGTGAAATTGGTCGCGTGGAGGGTCAAATAGTTGCAGAAGAAAGAATTTTTAAAAAAGAGAATGAGGTTTTGAATTCCGCCGAGGTGCTTGTACCGATCTCGGATGTAGAAAAGCTTGCTGGGGAATTGAGTGAACAGATTACCTTTGTAGAAAATGAATCTGACCCGACGGTGTTGAAAAGAGTTTTCGAGGTGGTTCGGGTCCTCGTGCTTGGTTTTGTTTCTGCTCATAAGCAAAGATCTCGAGACGTCAGGACATTTGATTCAGAAAAAGTTCTTTCAGAATTAAAAACGAAAAGAACAGACCTTGATATTAAGCTTTCTGAGGTTGGAGTAGGGGAGAATTCTTTGTCTAAAGAATATGGCACCCTTAGGGCAGAGATTGATGCAGAAAAAGATACAAACCGTGCGGCAGAAAAGAAACTTTTTGAAGTAATGTCTGCACAAAATAATGTGATTGTGAAGAAAAATGGTATTCGTGCACGAGAGGAAGTGCTGAAGATTGAAGAGCAAGAATACAAGAGGGAGCTTGGTGAGGCAGCAGTGCTCATTGGACGAGAAATTCTTGATTTTGAACACGTTGCACTTGAAGGCGATGAAAACGAGGAGCGAAGCACTCAACATGAGCGCCGTAGAAACGTGGAGAAAATTAAAATTCGACTCGAAGAAAGTGGAGTCGGCGCAACTGAAGAAATCATGAAAGAGTTTTGTGATGTATCTGAGCGCGACGCCTTTTTGGTTCGTGAGCTAGACGATCTTCGTCGGTCGGCAGAATCCCTCAAGGTCCTTATTAAGGATTTCGGTGAAAAAATTAGCACAGAATTTGCTTTGGGGCTTGAAAAAATTAATAGACAGTTTGAGCAGTTTTTTTCGCTTATGTTTGGAGGCGGGGAGGCGAAGCTCGTGCACCTCAAGGAGAAAAAGCGTCGTTCGGTCGACATAGACCTTGGGTTGGGTCTCGAGATGTCCGAAGATGATGTTGAAATCGAAGAGGGAATTGATATATCGGTGAATCTTCCAAAAAAGAAAATTAAGGGTCTGATGATGCTTTCTGGTGGCGAGAGAGCCCTTACTTCGATCGCTCTTATTTTTGCTATGTCGCAGGTTAAACCGCCACCCTTTATTATTCTAGACGAGACTGACGCTGCCCTCGATGAGTCAAACTCTAAAAAGTACGGCGACATGATAGAAAGTTTGGCTAAGTACTCTCAACTCATTCTAATTACTCATAATCGTGAAACTATGGCGCGCGCAGGGGTTCTTTACGGAGTTACCATGATGACTGGTGTTTCTAAGCTCCTTTCTATTCAGTTTGAAGAAGCCGTTTCTGTCGCCAAATAAGCTCACATTCGGACTAGATTACGGCTTATAATAAGGTTTTTACAGTAAGGTTATTGACAAATATCATTCTATTTGATATTATTCAAATTCACAGAACAAGTCAATTTTATTGACACATATTATAAATCTGTGTTTAACAATAGTTAATATTTACTATGAATAAATTACTATCAAACTCTAAGGCTATAATTGCAATTATTGCAATTTGTATGTCTGGTAATTACGGTCTATTTGTTGCGAAAGCACAGATTTCCGCTGAACTTCCAGAGGTTGTAGAAGCAAGTACTGGTGGTCCAATCGACCGTCCAGTTACAACTCCAGTTATCTCAACTCCAGTAGATGAAAACACTACAGAGCAAGAAACTTCTGTTGGTGGAGACGATGTTGTTGATGCTGTTGGTGGTCCAATCGACCGTCCAGTTACAACTCCAGTTATCTCAACTCCAGTTATCTCAACTCCAGTAGATGAAAACACTACAGAGCAAGAAACTTCTGTTGGTGGAGACGATGTTGTTGATGCTGTTGGTGGTCCAATCGACCGTCCAGTTACAACTCC
>Ga0105044_10001705_pt1 | contig 29739 bp, 24 predicted proteins | sample MAT01_FD_78092 | JGI IMG/M metagenome (GOLD analysis project Ga0105044, IMG submission 78092) | Freshwater microbial communities from Lake Fryxell liftoff mats and glacier meltwater in Antarctica - MAT-01 | ecosystem: Environmental > Aquatic > Freshwater > Ice > Liftoff microbial mat | place...
CACGGCCAAAATTCGTGCGTGGTCGCCGATACCAGCAAGATCGGGCCGCGAATGCGCTCAACCGGAATTGCGGCGGCGCTCGTTGCATCGGTGTTGGCAAGCATGCGTTCAAAGACGCGACGCAAGTTTCCACTGATCAAATCGAAAGTTGCGCTCCAAGGCATTGGAACGAAGGCTAGATCCTGGCCCTGATAGGAAAATCCAGGTGTGACCATGGCGTCGGTCAAACTCGGGAACACCGCGCTGCCAGGCACAAGTGCGACGACCGCGTCGATGTCGTCGAAGTTAGCAACGCCAATTCCGCGCCGCGCGAGCCGCCGATCAGCGCGACGCAGCGTCCATCCACGCCCGTATCAGTCGCGGCGTGTTTGGCAGACCGAAATAGCCAGTCGCCAGCACCGCATGGCCCTGTTCGATCAAGCGCTCACGTTGCGTACGCCAGCGCTGACTGGCCCACGCGTTGCCGCCTTCGGCGCCACCCAAGCCGACGATCAGCGGCGCGTTTCGCGTCGCGCGAGTGAACAACTGCGCGTCAACTCGGCCGAGTCGCGCTGGTGGCGTCATGGTGTCAAAACTCGCGACGACCCACCACATATAAACCGCTAGCAACATCGCCATCGCAGTGATTGTGATCAAGCCGTGCTGATCAACGTGAGCGATTTCTGAGCCACCTTCGAATCAGAATCCTCAGACAAGATCCACCTAAAACACCGACAGGCCGGTTTTTGTCGTGAACAGCTCAAGTGCGGCTGTGCCGGCGAGGGAATTGCCACTGGCGTTAAGGCCGGGTGACCAGACGGCGATGGCGAGTCGGTTTGGAATAATCCCGACGATACCGCCGCCGACACCGCTCTTGGCCGGGATGCCGACGGCATAGGCGAAATCGCCGGCAGCGTCGTAGGTGCCGCAGGTGAGCATCAGCGCGCCGATGCGCTTGGCTTGCGAGGGTGTGAGCACATTCTCGTGAGTCCACGGACAGACCCCGCGATTGGCTAAGAACGAGAATCCGCGCGCAAGATCGGCGCAGCTCATGGCCAGTGAGCACTGATAGAAATAGAAATCCAGCACGTCGTCGACGGGGTGCGTGAGATTGTCGAAACTCTTAAGAAAATTGGCCAATGCGCGGTTGCGAAAACCCGTCAGATTTTCCGATAGCGCGACTTCCTTATCGTGATAGACACTGGGATCGTTAGCACGGCGACGAACGAATTCGAGCAGATCTGAGCGCGGGTCAGCACTTAATCCCAGCAGCACATCGGCGACCACGTGTGCCCCGGCGTTGATGAGCGGGTTGCGCGGAATCCCACGCTCGGATTCGAGCTGCACTAGCGAATTGAAAGCGCTTCCAGACGGTTCGCGGCCGACACGCTCCCACAACTCATCGCCGATTCCCTTCAGCGCCAAGGTCAGCGTGTAGACCTTGGAGATCGATTGGATGGAAAAATTCTCTTCGGAATCTCCGACGCTGTAGACCTGACCATCGAGCGTCGCCACCGACATTGCGAAACGATCGCGCGGAACGCACGCGAGCATCGGGATGTAGTCGGCCACGCGACCATCCGCGCACAAGGGGCGCACTTCGTCAGCGATGTCTTCAAGGATGGACTGGAAATCAATCATGCGTGGCTATCTTCTTTTGGTCGCGAAGCTTGACAAGGTCTACTTGTATGGCAGCCACCGCCCGATGCGCCACTGGATAAAATCCATTACGCCCGCACTATCGCCGCATGGCAGTGCCTTGTCAGACGGGCGATTCGCGACCAATGAAGCCTCGAAACCCACAGAAGATATGCTTAATTCGTCTCGTACAAACTGCGCAATCGTTGCTCGCGCTCGTTAAACAACCACGCGTTCCAGGCATCAACGCTGACCTTCGGATAGCGTACCGCGGCGAACGCGATCCACGCGTCGCGATAGCGCGCCCATACGCGATCTGTCGCGCGAATGCCCTCCGGCCGGATGGTCCCGAGCGGTCCAAACTGCTGCTGCCCTGCTGTGGCGACAGCCGCCGCACGCGCGCTCGCCAGAGCCGCCTCACGAGCGGTCGATGCCGTGGCAGCTTGCTCGGCGGTTGCGCTCGGAAGCTGGCCTTTTTCCAATCGAGAAATGTGCTCAATCAATCCCGATTCCAGCGATTCACGCTCGTTAATCGCGAGCGTGGTGCGCGAGGGATCCTGCAAATCCAGTTCATTCTCGATACGCGACTCGAAATACGCTCTCGCGCGCACGCGCATTTGCTCAAACGCCGCCGCTTCCGGCGCCGACCACCGTCGCTTGATTTCGACCCAGCGCAGCTCGCGCGCTTGTTGCGAAAGTCTGGCCGCATGTGCCGCACATTCGCGCAGCATGAAGGGGCCGCTGACGTCATCGCAGATATCGATTCGCGCGGCACTAGCGCCCGCTTTCTCGATTGCGTCTAGATGCCGCAGACGTGCTGCCAACTCGTCCGTGGTGCTATCGATGGCGCACGCGAATTTACGCGCCAGCGGCAGATCGCGCTTGACGCCGTCGCCATTAGCGTAGGTCATCATCAGCACGGAATGACTGCCAAAAACGAGGATGTTTTTTAAAGCGATATCCACGAAAGCACATAAACGCGCCTCGCGCAGATCGGCCTTGCGACCGATGCCGTAGTACAAATTTTCAGCAATACAATCGGCGAGGCGAAATTGCTGTTCTAGCGTTGGCTGATCGCGAATGGGCGCCGTCAAATTTGCTACGGCTTTGCAAGCCTGCGCGTTGGACGCCAACACACCCGCCTCTTGCGCGGGAGTCTCTATCGCAAGCGCCAGCAGTCCGCCGAACAGACACAACGAGGTCCAACGCTTCATGGTGCGATCCTTTAGATTCTGGCGCGAAGTCTAGATCAGCCATGCAGGCGTCAGAGTGCGCCATTGAAAAATAACTACTGCCTTCAGCCTTCGCCAAGCGTGCGATTGCCCCGTACGCGCGCGCCAACCTGTCGGCAGAAAACGTGCGCCACTTGAGCCCTTGGCGCGTGAGCGAAGGCTGCGAACCGATGCATAAGGCGACGATCAATTAAACCTGTGGCAAATCAAAGACCAAAATTTCTGCTGCCTCACCACTGTCAACCGCGACGCGAGATTCGCCTTCCAGCAACAGCGCATCACCGGCATCCAGTGCGTGGCCATTCACGCGCGCCTTTCCGCGGGCCAGGTGCACATAGCCAAGGCGGCCCGGATTGAGGGATATCGCCGCGGATTCGCCAGCGTCGAAAAGCCCGGCGTAAATGCGCGCATCCTGCTGCAAGCGCACGGAGCCGTCCGCCGCATCGGGGCTGAGGATCAAACGCAGACGGCCACGCTTTTCCTCCTCACTGAAGGCCTTCTGCTCGTAACCGGGCGCGCCACCTTCGGCCGCGGGAATGATCCAGATTTGCAGAAAATGCGTGAAACCGCCCGCATTGTGGTTGAACTCCGCATGCTGAACGCCGGTTCCGGCACTCATGCGCTGCACCTCACCGGGCACAATGGTCGATCGATTGCCCATCGAATCCTCATGGCCGAGCGCACCGTCCAGGACATAGGAAATGATCTCCATGCTCTGATGACCGTGCTTGCCAAAACCACTGCCCGCCGCGATGCGGTCCTCATTGATCACGGTTAAGGGTCCAAAATGTACGTGCAGCGGGTCGTGGTAGCTCGCGAACGAAAAGCTGTGCCAGGAATCCAACCAACCATGCTGCGCATGACCACGTGCCTGCGCGGGTCGAAGGGTGATCATGATGGTTCTCCTGATGATTTTTGGATGCAAACACAGGTTGGGGCGAGCGGCAAATATCAACAGAGCGCGGCGTCTGCGCTGGCCACGCCAACGCTGAGAGAAGCAATCCAGGGACTAAGCTTGGGTGTGGCTCCGCGCGCGACGACAACAAATAGCAACCTCACTGGGCGGGGCCGTCGCAATGACGATTTGGGGTTTCCCCGATTCGCGTGCGAAGGGCAAATCGCGCGAGACATGCGTCGGTTACCGCCCCGCATACTCGGGCTTTGTCTAAGGCAAAACACACAGTGAGAACGTCGGCTGAAGCAGCGCCGCGATTGGGGCTTTGGAGCGCCGGCGCCATTGTGGTTGCGAATATGGTCGGTACCGGTGTGTTCTCGACTTTAAGTTATCAAGTCCACGCTTTGCCAGACGAGCGGGCGATCCTGTGGTTGTGGGTGATCGGCGGCGTCTCGGCGATCGCAGGTGCACTGTGCTACGCGGAACTCGGCGCCGCCCGGCCGCGCTCGGGCGGCGAGTACGCACTACTAACGCAACTATTCCATCCGGCATTGGGTTTCGTCTGCGGCTGGATTTCCATACTGGGCGGATTCGCCGGACCGATCGCCGCGGCTGCACTGGCTTTCGCCGCCTATTTCGGCAAACTCATGCCCGCCACGGCGCATGCGTCGATCTGGGTGGCGATGGCCATGGTCACGGCGATTAGCCTGCTGCATATGTTGCGCGTTGAGATCGGTGCGCGTTTTCAAGTTCTGGCGACATTGATTAAGATCGGCGTGATGCTGGGCATCGTGACCGCGGCGATCTGGCTCGCGCCGGATTCGCAGGTGACGCGCGGTGCCACCGCAGAACTGGTCGCAAGCCCCGCATTTGCGGTCTCGCTGGTGTATGTAAGCTATGCCTACTTTGGCTGGAATGCCGCTCTCTATGTGGCCGGCGAGGTTCGTGCGCCGCAACGCAACTTACCGTTGGCGCTGATCGGCGGCACGGCCCTGGTCACGCTGCTCTATGTGCTGGTGAACTGGGCATTCTTGCGGCTGGTGCCCTTCGATCAATTGGTACGCATCAACCCCGGCGAAATGAGCGTGGAGAATGAGTTGGCGGTGGGATTTCTCGCCGGACGAGCGCTGTTTGGCGATAGTGGCGGTGCCATTGTGGGCGGATTGATCGCGTTTACGCTGATCTCGACGGTGAGCGCGATGGTACTTGCAGGGCCGCGCGTACTCGCCACGATCGCTGAAGATTGGCGTCCCTTCGCCGTTTTCGCCAAGCGCTACGGTGGCGCGCCCAGAGCCGCGATCGCCTTTCAATGGTTGCTGACTGTGATACTGCTGGCCACCGCCAGTTTCGAATTCGTGATCGGCTTCATCGGCGTCTCACTGACCTTGTTCAATATGGCCGTGATCGTCGGATTTCTGCGCGACCGGGCGCTCAATCCGATGCGCCACCGGCCTTTCCGCGCACCCCTCGGGCGCACTGCGGCGCTTGTTTTTTTGAGTATCAACGGGTGGATGATCGTCTACCTCGCGATCAATTCCCCGCGCGCGGTGCTGGCCTCGCTGGCAGCGATCGCGCTCGTGTTTTGCGCATACTGGCCTCTGCGGCGATTTGCGCCCAAGCGATTGGAAGGCTGACGATGATCCGATGGTGGCTAGCGTGCGTGGCCCTGTGTTTGTCGGCGTCGCTTAGCGCACGCGCCTTGTGCGTGGATGCACAACCGCAGTTGGACTGGGATCAAAGCCTGCTCAACGACACGGCGCGCGTGCTCGCAGGGCTCGATGCGCCGCTGGAATCGGCGCTGGCTGCCGATCTGGATATAGATGGTTTGACGCGCCACCGTGACTTCATGGTGCGCGCGTGGGACGCATTGAACGCCAAACAACTGGATGCAGTGCGCAGCTTTAGCGCACGCGAAATCGGAACTGTGAAAGACGCGCCGCAGCGGATTTTCTATCCATTCAGCGGTCCCGATGCGCTGTATCTGTTGTCGCTTTTCCCCGATGCTCGATTAAGTGTGCTGACCGGCCTGGAGCCCGTCGGCGCGGTGCCCGTGTTGTCGACTTTAAGCGCACAGGAGATCGATTCCAGCTTGGCCGAGTTACGCAAATCGCTGCAAGCCATTCTGGCTTTTAGCTTCTTCCGCACCAACGATATGACAATTGACTTGCGGCGCAATCGCTTCGTCGGCGTGACGCCAGTGCTGTTCGCATTTATCGCGCAGGCTGGCTATGCGATTTTCGATGTCCATTACGTGTTGTTGATGCCCGATGGCGAGCTGTGCAATGCAGACGTGGCGCAGATCGCCAAGCCGCCAGCGAATTATCTGCCGGGCGTTGAAATCGAGTATTTCGCGCCGCAGCAGGCCGATTTTCGTCGTCTACTGTATCTGGCAGCCGACATCGGCGACGGTGGATTGCGCAAAACACCGCAATATGTGGCGTTCGTGCGCGGCTTCGATCCGCAATGGACCTATCTCAAAAGTGCATCCTATTTGATGCACAAGCCATATTTCTCGTTGATTCGAAAGCTCATTTTGGATAGCAGCGAGTATGTTCTGCAAGACGATTCCGGCGTCCCACACGCATGGTTTGGCGCGGATCGATGGGATGCGCATCTTTTTGGTCGCTACGTGAGCCCAATCGGGCTGTTCTCCAATTGGAAGCAGCGCGATCTTGCCGAGGCTTATCGTCACGATGATCCGCAGCCGCTGGCATTCGGCATCGGCTATCAACACCGCAAGAACCAAAGCAATCTGCAACGCTATGACAAGCGCGCGCCGGTTGCGACCACACGTGGCAGATGAAAAGGCGTAGTGCGTTGTGGATGGGCGCTTGTCTGCCCGCCATTGTTCGCAGCCGCCTTGCCGCAGCAACAACGGACGACGCTTGGATGGCCGCCATTTTAGCGCGCGCGGGGCCGACGGTTCGGCGCGTGCTCGCGGCGCCGCAAGTCTTCGAGGCGCAATGCGTGCTGACGCGTCTGCAGCGAGACACGGATCAGCGCCTGCAAGTCATCAGCAAGCATTCCATTGGCGTTGATCGCCGGCGCTGGTTCGCTGCGGCCAGTTTCGTGAAGTTGCCATTGGCGGCGATCTTGTGCGAAGCCCTGCAGCAGAAAGACTTACTCGATCGAATTGGCAGCTTGCGATTGCAGATTGAACCCGGCAGCAGTTGTGCTGCTCTACCCGCACCTGACCCACGCGGCTGGTCTGTGCTGAGCTTGCTGCGCAGCATGCTCATCGTCAGTGATAACCGCAGCTACAACGCGCTCTATGAGTTATTCGGCAGCGACACCTTGCACACGCGGTTGGCTGCCTTAGGCTACGTCGACGTGCGCATACCAACGCGAATGGGTGGCTGTGGCGCGGCACGCAAAGCGCACGCTTTTCTGGTCGACGACCGCGCGCGACGGGTATGGGATTCACCCGCCGCCAGCGAGTTGCCACAGCGCTTTCCCTTTGGTCGCGCGCTCAAAGGTCGCGCTTGGGCGGAGGGCGGTAAGCCAATCCCGGGACCGCACGATTTCTCAGCGTCAAACTTCATGCCCTTGGAAGATGTGCATCGCATGTTGCTGGATATAAACGGCGTGAATTTGCCCGCGGGCCCACGATTCGCGCTGAATGACAGCGCGCAACAATTGCTGCGCGAGATCTTATCCACCGTGCCGCGCCTATCCGTTGATCCGAAATACGTTGAATCTCACTATGCCGACAATCACTCGAAATACTTAAGTGTCGGCGGCGCGCCACAACGTTTGCCGGCGGGACTGGCGATCAGCAACAAAAATGCGCAGTCCTATGGCTATTTGGCCGACAGCGCGATCATTCAGGAGCCCGCAAAACGCATCGCCTTCGCGTTAACCGCGGTGGTCTATGTCAATCGTGATGGCGTGCTCAACGACGCACGCTATGAGTACGACAGCATCGGCCTACCCTTCTTGCGCGAACTTGGGCAAGCGGCGTTGGCACAAGAACGTAGCATGTCTGCCGGTTGAAACAGCGCAGGCGGAGCTCGCATCTCGTAGTCTTAGCCTCTGACCCGGTCTTCGAGAATAAAAATCATGGATGAGACGAGTTCGGTGATCCCCGCGCCGCAAGGATCGTCATCAACCAGCATCCCGCCACAACGCGGCCGCCGTGCATTCTGGGTGCGCACCGCTCTGGCACTGGTCGCGGTCTACGCGCTGGTCGTTGTGGTGTTGATGTTCTGGTGGTCCGGTGAGCCCGATTCTTTCAAAGTGCAGACGCGCGCGGAAGCGCGGGCCAAAATCATGGGTCGTACGTTGGTGCCGGGCTTCATCACCGTGTCCACCGTCATGGAATTGGGTGAAACATTGCTGCACAAGCCCGGCGGATATTTAGCCAATGATGTGATGCCGCCAGGCCTACTCATGGACAATATTCCCGAGTGGGAATTTGGTGTGCTGCAACAATTGCGCGATGTGACGCTGGCCTTGCGCAATGATTTCTCGCGTTCGCAAAGCCAGTCAGAAGACGATGTCGATCTGCGCGAAGCGCAACCGCTATTCGCCTACAGCAACGACAGTTGGATCTTCCCAGCAACCGAGAATCAATATCAGCAAGGGCTGGATCGCCTAGAATCCTATCTGGTGCGGCTGGCCGACGAGGATCAGTTCAATGCGCAGTTTTATGTGCGCTCGGATAATCTGGTCGATTGGCTAAAACTGGTCGAGAAGCAGATGGGTTCGCTATCCCAGCGCCTCTCGGCGAGCGTCGGACAAGCGCGTATCAACACTGACTTAGCGAATGAGTCCAACGCGCAGCAGTCCACCGGCACGCCAGCGATCGTGATGACGCACACGCCGTGGATGAAGATCGATAACGTGTTTTATGAGGCACGCGGCGCGAGCTACGCCTTGCTGCACCTATTGCGTGCGGTCGAGCGTGATTTCCGCCCGGTGCTGGAAGACAAAAACGCGATCATCAGCGTCAAGCAAATCATCCGCGAATTGGAAGAAGCGCAATCCACGGTCTACAGCCCGATGATCTTGAACGGCGGCGGTTACGGGCTATTCGCCAATCACAGCTTGGTCATGGCCAACTATTTGAGCCGCGCCAATGCCGCGATCAGCGATCTGCGCAAATTGCTGGAACGCGGGTGAGCGGCTCCGGAAGTCGCGACGTAGTCTCGCAAAATTGGTGTTGCTTCCCCGCCGCCACTTGACGGCTGCTGCTGGCCGACGTGTTAAGTAGACTGATGCGCGGTGAGCATGAGCTATAAAAACGTCGGTCCATGTCGAAGCTCCGGCGCTTGGCACAAATTTCCGCCGTGCGCCGTTCTTTGATGTGAAGCAAGCTTCCAAGCTCCGTGGGCGTCATAGGTGGGCCGAATCGGGGCTAAGCTTCGCACCATTCACGCTGCGGAGTCACCCATGCGCGCTGCTATCCGAACGATGTGCTGCTTAGGCTTGCTGGCCCCGACAATGGCTTGCGCTCAAATGGTGAATGTCTACACCGACAGCCTGCAGAATAACTTTCAGAATTACTCCTTCGGCGCACCGGCGCCGCTGTTCAACAACGCCAATCCCGTTTTTGCCGGGAATGCCTCCATCGCGCTCACGGGCAGCAACTTCAATGCCATCGCGATGGCGAATATCGTCACCGATTTCTCCACCGTGTCGCATCCGCGTATTCGCTTCTATGTGCATGGTGGCACCGTGGGCGGGCAGCAATTGCGCATCTATTTGCAAACCACAGATGCTGGCGGCAATAGCACGCCGGTCGCCAATGCTGAGCTGGACAGTTACATCGCAGGCGGCGCGATCGTGGCCAATGCCTGGCGCGAGGTTGTGGTGAATATCTCGGCGCCACCGTTGAACTACGTTGGCAGCTACGACCGTATCGATCTGCAATCGGATATTGCAGGCGCACAGCCGGTCCTCTATGTCGACGAAATCAGCTTGCAGCCTCCAAGCCCCAATGGCGCTGGCGTCTTCGCGAATGGCTTCGAAAGTGGCGTGATCCCGCCGGCACCGGCAACCGCTCTGCTGATTGAGCGCGACCAGACGGTGACCGGCATGCTCACTGATCGCTTCACTTGGCGCGATCAAAACAATCAGCCACGTGTAGCCGCCTTTGCGCACAACACCGGGCAAGTGGGCCCGCACGGACAGCGTGGCGGCGAGCTTTGGGAATTCCGTTATGAGGTGCCGGGCGGCACGCGCATCGTGCGCGCGACGCAGCAATTTGCGGGCGGTTTCGGCTATGTGGTGTCGCATCGCAACGAAGGCACCACTGGTATTGGCGCCGATGATTCGCCTCTGGGACACGGTTTCAGCGGACAGATGACGCGCATCTTTGAGGGACGCCACCACGCCATTTTGCGCTTTACGCAAAACTATCCACGCTATTCGCGCACCAATGCTACGCCGCCAAACACGCTTTACCAAGTGCCGGTGACCTTGGAATGGGTTATCAGCAATGGTCGCGATAATCCTTTGTGGTCAATGACTTGGGACCTGAGTGCGGCGGTGCCGAATGCGCTGCCGGTGAATGCATTGAACGATGATTCGCGTGCGCCCTATGGCGAGATGCTGTTTGATGGCAGTGCCACAATGGGCGGGCACAGCGCCATTGCGGGAGTCGGCTGGGGCGATCGTTTCAAATTCGCGTCGACCACGAATCCGGTCACGCTCGACAGCCAATGGACCTGGAATATCGCCAACACCGTCCCCTATGTGAAACTTTGGACCACCAATGTGGACGCGACCATGGGCACGGTGCAAAGCCAAACCATCGTGCAGCAAGACGCAGGCGGCTATTTCGGCACCAATCGCTGGAATACCACCAGCGCCACGCCGGCATGCAATTTCGGCGGCAATAATTACCGGATGCCGTGTGATTTCAATTGGCCCTACCAATCGATCAACTATTCCTTGGTTGGCGCGAACGCGACCAATAACACGCGACTCGCCTGGGGCACGAATTTTGGCTGGCTCGGTCAGCAGAGCTACGCGACGCATGGCAGTGCTTTTTGGGGTGGGCCCCTGCCGAATACATTCGCCAACGGCCACCCGCGCAAGAGCTATTCGACTTTCATTGTGCTCGGACAGCACTCGTTGGATCCGGTCGGTATCCAGGTGGGGCAAATTGAAGCCGCACAAAACACGAGTGTGAATGCCGCCGTCGGGTCCGTCATCGGCAGCGGACCGGCCGGCGTCAACCGCGTGGACACTGTGAGCTACGCACCAGCCGGCTGGAACCATGTGCGCGGCGCCTTTGCGCTCAATGCGGCGTCGAATGCATTGGACGCCAATTTCGTCGTTGGCACCACGCCCTTGCAACAGCCGTTGATCATCATTTCCAACTGGACTTTGGCAGGATTCCCGAGCGCCGTAAGACTCGATGGCGCAACGCTGCTGCTGGATGACGGCTACTTACCGTCGCTGCGACCAGGCTCTCAAGAGCTGTGGATCACCGTCAATCGAACGCTCTTAGCCTCGGCGACGCACCGCTTGGAAATCGTGCCCTGAGTGATGCGTGATTCGGATCACGGCGCGTTATGCACGCGCCGTGATGGTTGAATCAGGCCTCAGGCTGGCTTGGCTGTGCATCCGTACTCGGCGCCACTGGCGGCAGCCCTCCGCCCTCGCCTGCCGCAGGCGCATCTTCTGGGTCTTCGATCAAAGCATCTAGTCGCACCAATCCGACCAAATGCTCGTCTTCCGGCAACCGAATCAAGGTCACGCCCTGCGTGTTGCGACCGACTTGCGAGATCTCGCCAGCGCGTGTGCGCACCAACGTGCCTTGATTGGAAATCAGCATCACGTCGTGAGCTTCGGTCAACTGAATCGCGCCAACTAGCGGGCCGTTGCGTTCGCTGGTTTGGATCGCGATCACGCCTTGCGTACCGCGACCCTTCTGCGGGAACTCAGCGACTGCCGTGCGCTTGCCGAAGCCGCGTGCCGTGGCGATCAGTAAATCGCCGTCGCCGTCGACCACCAGCATGCCAACAACACGTGTGTCGACATTGTCATCCGAGAAACGCATGCCAATCACGCCGCGCGCAGTGCGGCCCATCGGGCGCACGCTGTCTTCTGAGAAGCGCACCGCTTTGCCATGACTGCCGAATAGCATGATCGCGCACTCGCCATCGGTCAGTGCCACGTTGACCAGGCCATCGCCCTCATCCAATTCGACCGCACGAATGCCATTGGCACGCACGTTGGCGAATGCCGACAACGGCGTTTTCTTGACCACGCCGTGGCGCGTCGCGAAAAACACGAAACGGTCATCAACAAAAGCCTTAACCGCCAACACCGCCTGGATCTTTTCGTTGGCGTCGAGCGGCAGCATGTTCACGATCGGGCGTCCGCGCGAGCCGGGACTCGCTTCTGGCACCTGATACACGGCCAGTTTGAACACCCGACCTAAGCTCGAAAACGCCAGTAAGGTGTCGTGCGTATTGGCAATCCACAAACGCTCGATGAAATCCTCGTCTTTCAACGCGGTGGCCGATTTGCCACGTCCGCCACGACGTTGCGAGCGATAGGCATTCAACTGCTGGCGTTTGATGTATCCGGTGTGCGAGAGCGTCACCACCACATCTTCAGGCGGGATTAGATCGAGGATGTCCAGATCCGATTGCGAATGCTCGATGCGTGTGCGGCGGTCGTCGCCGTATTCCTCGCGAATCGCGATCAGTTCTTCGCGAATGACTTCCATCAAGCGGCCTGGCTCTTCCAGGATGCGGAATAGCTCGACGATGTTGGCGAGAATGACGCGGTATTCGTCGGTGAGCTTTTCTTGTTCCAATCCGGTGAGGCGCTGCAAGCGCATCTCAAGGATTTCTTTGGCCTGCAATTCCGACAACTGATAACCGTCGTCGAATAAGCCTTCGCTTGCCGCCAAGCCTTCAGGACGCGAACGATCCGCCCCAGCGGCAGCTAGCAGTGAGCGCACCAAACCTGGCTGCCAGCGCTTCAGCAGCATGCGTTCGCGTGCTTCGGCGGCGTCTTGGCTGGTTTTGATCAGATCGATCATCTCGTCAATATTGGCGAGGGCCACGGTCAAACCTTCCAACACATGCGCCCGCGAGCGCGCCTTGCGCACTTCAAAAATCGTACGCCGGGTCACCACTTCGCGCCGGTGGCGCAAGAAAGCTTCCAGAATATCCTTGAGATTCAGGATCCTGGGCTGGCCTGCGACCAGCGCGACGGTGTTGATACCAAATACAGTTTCGAGCTGCGTCTGCGCGTACAGTTTGTTGAGCAGTACCTCGGCGTTCTCGCCGCGCTTGAGCTCAATGACCACGCGCATGCCGTCTTTGTCGGACTCATCGCGCAAGCCATCGGGCGAAATACCGTCAATTTCCTTGGCCTTGACCAGCTCGGCGATCTTCTCAACCAAGCGCGCCTTATTAACCTGATACGGCAGCTCAGTGATGATGATTGATTCGCGGTTGCCGTTCGGTTCGATCTCGGCTTTGCCACGCACACGGATGCGCCCGCGACCGGTTCGATAGGCCTCGCGGATGCCGGCCGAGCCATTGATGATGCCGGCGGTCGGGAAATCTGGGCCGGTGACATACTGCATCAAGTCGTCGATGGTGAGCTCAGGGTCGGCGATCAGCGCAACCAGCGCGTCAACCACTTCGCGCAAATTGTGCGGCGGAATATTGGTCGCCATACCAACGGCAATACCCGACGAACCATTGATCAGTAGATTCGGCACCACAGCCGGTAAAACGCTGGGCTCAAGCTCTTTGTCGTCATAGTTGGGCAGGAAATCGACCGTGCCCTTATCCAAATCGCGCATCAACTCATGCGCGAGACGCGTCAAACGCACCTCGGTGTAACGCATCGCGGCGGCCGGATCACCATCGACCGAGCCGAAGTTGCCTTGGCCGTCGACTAGCAAATAGCGCAGCGAGAACGGCTGCGCCATGCGCACGATGGTGTCGTAGACCGCATTGTCGCCGTGCGGATGGTATTTACCGATCACGTCACCAACGACGCGCGCAGATTTCTTGTAAGGCTTGTTGTAATCATTGCCGAGTTCTTTCATCGCGAATAAAACGCGTCGGTGAACTGGCTTGAGACCATCGCGCACGTCCGGCAGCGCACGTCCCACGATCACGCTCATGGCGTAATCCAGGTATGACTGCTTCATCTCATCTTCGATGTTGACGCGCAATACTTCTTTTGCCAGATCCGCCATGCAAAAAACTCCATAGAATTCTTAAGCTTGCGTGCGATTCACCGCACACCGCGAAGCTCGATGGACGCCCCTCAAAAGAGATGTCCGGTTAGCCGCCGGATTCTAACACGCGGGCACCGTGCGGCCGGCACATTGCATGCCAGCGAGCGTCGCCCCCGGAATCGCTAAAAATCCCAAAACGCGACGAGGACTCAAAACTCGCTAACACGGCTGGCGCGCTATTTCGGGCGCGCGGGCACATCCGGCATCGGGCTTTTGCTGGCCACCCAATAAATGCGTATTTGCTCGGTCTCAAGCACCGCAATCGCGGCGCCATTTTCGACACGAAGCGAGGGTAGCGGCGCGTTGAAAACCGCCTCGACCGCCTCGACCGCTTCGGCGACCCGGCGCGCCTCGTGTCCTTGGCTCATCAGCGGCACCGCAAACGCAGTCAATATCGACACGCAAGCGGTGGCTGCCGCGAGGCGCCAACGGTAGTCGCGGATCGGATGCCTCGCGCGCTGTGCCAACGCGACACGCAGTCGCGCCTGACCACCAAATGGTGGGTTTAGTGTCGGCAACCACAGTTCGTAATCGCTCATCGTGGTTTCTCCTTGGATTGCAGCGTATCTCGTGTTGCGCTCGGCGGGCCGCTTACTTCCAGCCCCAAGGCTTGGAGTTCGCGCCGCAATTGCGCCAGTGCACGGTGTTTGCGCGACGCCACCGTTCCGGCCGGCCATCCGAACACGCCGACCAATTCCTGCGTGGTCAGGCCAGCGCATTCACTCAACAGAACCAGATTGCGGCTGTCTCGATCGAAGCCATCGAGCACGCGTTTTAGCGCTCGCTCGCGCTGCGTCTGCTCGGCAGCATGCATAGGATCACCGTCTGCGAGTTGCTCGGGCTCGATATTTCCGAAGCGCCACAGGGATTTCCAGCGCAACCTATTCTTTGCCAGATTCAAAGCGGTCGCGTAAATCAATGCCTCCAACCGCACGCCGTCAAGATTGTTGCGCTTGTCCCACACGCGCAAAAACGCGTCCTGGATCAAGTCCTCGCAGTCGTGGGCGTTCCACAACCAGCGATAGAGCACGTTGTACAGCGGCCGCTCAACACGTCTAAATGCGTCAAGCAGTTCCGACTCGGTGATTGCCACAGCAATCGATCAAATGGCCGGGTCAGCACGCACGATCATCAGGCGAACTCGTGCGCGCCCATCGTCTTCCGGCGTGGCTTGCGCTAGCACCACGACTTGGCCGAAACGAAGCTCGGTGTCGGTGTCGATAGCCATGGCGCCAGCACTCAATTGCAGCCTGCCTTTGACGCCGCCGTTGGTGGCGGTCATACGCGTGTAGACATTCGCATTACGATCACCTGACCTCACATCACTACCCATTGAGCCGTTGACCAGAAGATGGCTCTGCAGCACGAATCCAGGCGCGGCGAGACTGTCACGGATCGCATCGAGCGCAGCTTTGATCGGGGCGAGCCGAGGATCTTCAGAGGCAGTCTCCGACACATCCACCACCCAAACCTGAAGTTGAATGGGTGCGGATTTCGTCGGCTCTGCAACAGTCGAGTTCGCGCCCTCAGCTAAAGTGCGAAGGGTGCTGGCAATGGACGACTGCAGTACCGCGGGCGCCAGGACCAGGATCTGGTCTGGCAGCACGATCGAAACGCCGCCCTTGTCGCCGAGCACCGTCCTCAATGCGGCTTGTAAAGCATTGAGCCTCTCTGACGGCACCGTGTAAGCGCGCAAGGTCGTAGGATTTTCCGATTCCGCAATCAGCTCTGCTTCGTTTCTTTCGCAAGCCGCCAGCATCAACAGTGCAAGCGCGCCGAGCGTTATCAAAATCGCGCGAATCATGTGGCTTCCTTTTCTCTGGATAGGCGGCATTGGGCCGCGGACGAAGCCTGCAAACACGCGAGCGCGGAATTTCTTCCGCCGATAGCCCAGGGGCTTGCAATACCGCCGTCGATGCCTTGCGCGAATCGCCCTCGGCTTTGCTCGTCGAAATCCCCCTTCAACTCAGCGCCGCGCGCATACGCTCGGTGGTCGGGTGTTCGATTGCGCCGCGTTCAGTCACGATCACGTCGATCAGATTGCCGGGCGTGACATCGAATACCGGGTTCCACGCGTTCACGCCGGGCGCGGCCGTGCGCGTGCCGGCATACTCGGTCAGCTCGCGCGGGTCGCGCTCCTCGATATGAATATGCGAGCCATCGGGCGTAGCCAGATCCACGGTCGATGTCGGCGCGACCACCATCACGCGCGCGCCAAAATGTCGCGCAGCGACGGCTAGCGACAAGGTGCCAATTTTGTTCGCGGTATCACCGTTGGCACAGATGCGATCGGCACCGACAATCAGCCAATGTGCGCGCTTCAGCGACAGCAGCCACGCGCCCGCGCCATCGGCAATCAACTGCGCCGGAATGCCATCTTCGAGCAATTCCCACACGGTCAGGCGCGCGCCTTGCAGCCACGGACGCGTTTCGCCCGCGTACACCGCATTCACGCGTCCCTGCGCATAGGCCGCGCGGATCACGCCAAGCGCAGTGCCGAGTCCGGCCGTTGCCAGCGATCCGGTATTGCAGTGCGTGAGTACGCCGTGGCCGGGTTCGATATAGGCGGCGCCGGTCATCGCCATCCGGTAATTGGCCGCCAGATCTTCCGCCTCAATGCGCTGTGCCAGCGTCAGCACGGCTGCTGGATCGGGGTCCGCACCGACGCTAAAAAGCACGCGATCAATCGCCCACATGAGGTTTACCGCGGTCGGCCGTGCTGCGCGTAAGCGCGCCGCCTGCACCGCAAAAGCTGCGCTGCGATCAGCCGGCGCATAGGCGCTGACCTCGCGCGCTGCGAGCACCAAACCGTAGGCAGCCGCGATGCCAATGGCCGGCGCGCCCCGCACCACCAGCGCGGTGATGGCCGCTGCCACCTGGTCTGAGGTGTGCATCGTTAGCCAGACTTGTTCCCGCGGTAGCACGCGTTGATCGAGTAACTCCAACGCATCGCCACTAAACCGCAGCGCGCGCACGCGGTCGAAAGGAGCAAGCAGTTCGGTTGACATGGCTGATCCTAAAGTTTGATGGCGCGAAGTTTAGACGGCCGAGCGTGGTCTTGAGATCCATGTTTCCGTTCTGGTGCCGCCCACGATCCCAAAATGGACAAAGGGTCAAAAAAAGGGCTGCACTTTTCCATGACGATTTCGGAGAGATCGCACAGCCCGACCGGACTCGCCGCAATCCGCTCGCGAAGAAATTACACACGCAAATCGCCCATTGCGCGCGCCAGCGATTAATCTTCGCGAATCGCGTGCACTGCCTTAAGGAATTCGTCGACCCACATGCGAGTGTTCAACGCCGATGACCGCGCGAATCTGCGGCCGGATCAGCCGTCGCCGCTGTACCACCAGTTGTATGTGGTGGTGAAGCGCAAGATCGAGGGCGGCGATTTGCGCCAGGGCATGTTGCTGCCCGCAGAAAAGGAAATCGCGGCCTATTTCGGCATCTCGCGCATCACGGTGAAGCGCGCGCTAGATGATCTCGAGGGCGAAGGCTATGTCTCGCGCCATCGCGGTCGCGGTACGCATGTCACCTTTAAATACGAGCCCAAGGTACTGCGCGCACCGCTCAACAACATGCTGGAAAGTTTGGCCGTCATGGGCCGCGAGACGCAGGTCAAGCTGATCGAGTTTTCGCGCGTCACGCCGCCGCCGCAAGTGGCCGACGCCTTACGCTTGGCGCCCGATACGCTGGTCGATCGCGCGATTCGTATTCGCTTGAGCGAGGGTTTGCCGTTCGCGCACTACACCAGTTGGACCGTACTCATTGGCGCGGGCCTGACGCAAGAAGGCTTGCGCACATCCAGCCGTATCGATTTGTTCCGGCGCCTCGGCATTCACCTCAAAGAAGTCGACCAAGTGATCTCGGCCATCGGTGCCGATATGAGTCTTGCGCAACGCCTAGTGGTGCGCGTCGGCGATCCTTTATTGCAGGTGACGCGCATCGCCTGCGATCAACGCAATCGGCCAATCGACTATCTGGTCGGCGTCTACCGCCCTGACCGTTTTCAGTACCACATGAAACTCTCAGCCGACGATGTGATGGTCAGCGGCAAGCGCTAAAGGCGGCCTCGGATCGCGGCAGGGTGCTTGAGCGCAGCGATACGAACCTTGGCTGCGGTTCTGCCCCAATTCCCAGTACCACATCCAAGGCCCGAGTCTTCATTCCCGCGTAGGCGGGACTTCAGTGACTTTCATGTGCTGGGCCGAAATTGCTTTGATGCACGGCGCCAGAAAAAGAGCTGGATCCGCGCAGGCGCGAGGATGATGCTGAAGTTAGGATCAACTGGCGAGTCACTACCCGCCGACGCAACGACCATTCCCAGCAGGGTGCGCTAAGCGCTGCGATACGCACTGAGATCGGGCCCGCGCGCACACAACGCTGATGCGGCTCGACTCGGGCCGCATTTGTCAGCAAACTGTCAACATCCGGAAGAGGATCGACGATGAAACCGAAGTTTGCCGAAGGCACCACGTCCGCGTTGAAACAGCCGCAGTTTCACGACATTGCCACCAGCGCGATCGACAACGGCATGTCTTTGCCGGCACTGCTGATTGCATCGTGCCAGCGCCATGCCAATCGACCGGCATTTACCAATCTTGGCAAGACCCTGACCTATGGCGATATTGATCGTTTAAGCGCGCAACTCGCGAGCTACCTCAGGCACGATCTCAAACTCACGCCGGGTGATCGCGTCGCGATCATGATGCCGAATGTCTTGCAATTCCCGATAGCGCTCTTAGGCGTGCAGCGCGCGGACCTGGTGTCGGTGCTGATCAATCCCTTGTACACGCCTCGCGAGCTGCGCCATCAGTTGGCCGATTCCGGCTCCACGGTGCTGATCGTGCTGGAGAATTTCTGCAGCGTGGTTGCGGAATCGCTGTCGGACACCTCGATTCGCCAGGTGATCACCACGGGTGTGGGCGATGCGCTGAGTTGGCCGAAATCCTGGTTAGTCAATTTCATGCTGCGCTACGTCAAGAAGGCGGTTCCGGCATACAAGCTGGAAAAATCCATCGGGTGGAATGCCGCACTCGCGGCAGGCGCCGGCCTGCCGGCAGTCGAAACCTTGGCCAAAGCCGACGATTTGGTGCAATTGCAATACACCGGCGGCACCACCGGCGTGTCCAAAGGTGCGGTATTGGCACATACCGCGCTGATGGCCAATGTGGCCGCCTGCGAACAGTGGCTGGGCTATGCGCTCGACGCCGAAAAGGATATCGCGCTGATCAGCTTGCCGCTGTACCACATCGCGGCTTTCACCAACATGATGTTCGCCTGGGTGCACGGCATGCACGGCGTGCTGATCACCAATCCGCGCGATATCCCAGGGCTAGTTGCGCACTTCGTGCAATACCGCCCGGCCATATTCTCCGGCGTGAACACGCTCTACGACGCGCTGTTGAACTCGCCGGAGTTCGCTAAAGTTGATTTTTCCGGTCTGAAATTGTCGATGCAGGGTGGCACGGCGCTGCGCCGTGGCACCGCTGAAAAGTGGAAGCAAGTCACCGGCAAAGATGTGGTTGAAATGTACGGCCTATCCGAAACTAGCGCCGGAATCACAGTGAATCGCTGGGATAGTGCGAACCCAGTGGGATCGATCGGATTACCGATGCCGGGTGTGGAAGTGAGCCTGCGCAACGAGACCGGTGAGGAGGTGGCGATCGGCGAGGCCGGCGAGTTGTGCGCGCGTGGGCTGCAAGTGACCACGGGCTACTGGCAGCGCCCGGAAGAAACGCAGGAAGCCTTCTTCGCCGACGGTTGGTTCCGCACCGGCGATATCGCCAAGCGCGGCGAGCGCGATTATTTATTCTTGCTCGACCGGCGCAAAGACATGATTTTAGTGTCTGGATTCAATGTGTTCCCAAACGAGATCGAAGATGTGGTGGCTTTGCATCCGGGCGTACTCGAGGCGGCGGCCGTTGGTGTGCCCAATGACAAGACCGGCGAAGCCGTGAAACTAGTCATTGTGCGCAAGGATCCCGCCTTGACCGAGGACGATGTTCGCGCGCATTGCCGCGTGCATCTCACCGGCTACAAACAGCCACGAACCGTGGAATTCCGCGACTCGCTGCCAAAGAGTGCCGTCGGAAAGATCCTGCGTCGCGAGTTGCGGTAGCGATATCGATTACGGCATTAACGCGGGACGCGAAGTACGGCAAAAAATCATGGGAGGGATCTCACAAGGCACGATGCGGTAAGTATTTCAAAGCCAGGACGCGACGGCAGGCTAAGGATCAGCCGAGAGGACGCGAAGTAGAGCGACAGATTTAATTCGTCGTGTGATATGCCCTTTTCGAGCTTGGTCCTGCGAGCAAAATCGGCACGCCTTTCTTCGCGATCTCTCGGCTGATCCTTCGCCTTCCTTTGTCGCATCCTGCCGTGGCCTTTAGCTTTCTGCCGCGCGTAAGTTGACATGGCGCCCCAGCCGAAGCCCCCAGTCCCGCGCTTTCTTCGAGCCTTGGCGCCCCAGCACGCAGTCCAAAGACCCGCTCGTTCTTCAAGCCGCCCTTGGCGCCTCAGCACACCCAGCCCAAAGATCCGCGCTTTCTTCAGGCCGTCCTTGGCGCCCCAGCGCCCAGTCCAAAGACCCGCTCTTTCTTCAAGCCGCCCTTGGCGCCCCAGCACCCAGCCCCCCAGATCCGCTCTTTCTTCAGGCCGTCCTTCGCACCCCAGCGCCAAGACCCCTCTTTCGTCATTAGCGCATCAACGCATACGGCCCGCCCTTCTCCAGCGCGCGCTGATAGGCCGGGCGCGCTTGGATTTTCGCTAGAAAGGCTTGCATATGCGGATATTTATCGAGCCCTGTGCGGGCGGCGGCAGCTTCTACCGGGAAGCTCATTTGAATGTCGGCCGCCGTGAAATGCTTGCCCGCAAACCACGGTCGCGCGCCCAGTTCTGAGTTCATGTACTCCAGATGCAACTTAAGTTGCGGACCGACGTAGCCTTGCATCGCCTTGTCGGCGATCGCTTTGGCAATCGGCCGCACAAAGAACGGCATCGGCGCGGTCTTGATCTTGGAGAAGATCAGGCTCATCAGCATGGGCGGCATTGCCGAACCTTCGGCGTAATGCAGCCAATAGGTATAGCGCAGACGTTCTGGCGTTCCGAGCGCGGGAGCCAAGCCTTCGTCTTTACCGTATTTATCAGCGAGGTATTCGATGATCGCGCCCGACTCGGCCAAGGTGGAACGCCCATCGACGATTACCGGCGACTTGCCGAGCGGATGAATTTCTTTGAGCGCGGCTGGCGCCAACATGGTTTTGGCGTCGCGCTCGTAGCGCTTGACGGTGTACCCAACGCCGAGTTCTTCGAGCAGCCACAAAATGCGTTGCGAACGCGAGTTATTGAGATGGTGAACTGTGATCACAAGCGGCTCCCGAAGTACAAAAACGAAGGATGCCATCTTCTCAACGTGCGCGGCGTCGCCAAGCCCTTCGGGGGGTCACGGCATCGCCGTGAATCACGTTGCTTGTCGTTGGAGGCGCCTTCGGCCATGCGCAGGGCCAAACTCGCGGCGATCGCTGTTGACGCCAAGACAACCAACCGCAGCGCGTTGGTGTTGACCTCGGAGCGCTGTTCAATGCCGTTATTCAGGTCAATTCCGCGATGCGGTCTACTGTTTTTTTTAAGTAGCCCACTACAGATGCCAAAGCGCTCTACTTCGCTTCCCACAATGCCGTCCAGCCAGTGTGGCCGAGCTTGCGCAGGGTCTCGATATTGCGTTCGAAGATGCGGTCGGTATCCGGCATGGATTCAACGGCGCGTTCCACACTGTCCTCGCGCAATAGATGCAAAATCGGGTATGGCGCGCGGTTGCTGTAGTTCTCGATATCGTCCGGCGCGCTGTCGGCGAATTGGTAATCCGGATGAAAGCTCGCGACCTGGATCAATCCATCCAGTTGCAGGCCCTCGACGGCTGCATCGGCGGCTTCGAGAAAGTCGTTGAAATCGAGAAAATCATTCATCACCTGCGGATGGATCAGCAAAGTGGTTTCAACATCCTCGGCGTGACTGAGTTGCAGTGATTGCAGCTCTGCGACCAGATCATCCACCAATGCCTCGGGCGTGGTCGCATGGCTGACGCGATAGCGGATGCGTTCTTGCGTAAATGGCGTGCGCGCAAAGGGGCACAGATTCAGACCGATCACGGCGCGCTCGACCCAGCGGCGCGTCAGTGCGATGACTGTGGCGTCGGCGCTGTCAATATCGGCGTCAACCGCGCTCATATCTGGCGTACCCGCAATTTCCGGCCCTTAATCTTTCCGGCTTTCAGACGCGACAGCGCCTCGCCAGCTTGTTTATAGGCGACCGCGACATAAGAGCGCGTGGCAAAGACATCGATCTTGCCAATCAACGCTGCCTGCAGACCGGCGTCCCCGGTCAACGCGCCCAAAATATCGCCAGGCCGAAGTTTCTCTGTGCGCCCAGCATCGATGCACAAGGTCACCATCGCGGCGGGTCCAAGATTACGTGGACGGGCCAATGTACCGGCCTTGCGCCAACCCAGTTTGATGCCCTGCGAGCCCTCCAGCGCGATGGCACGTGGCATTTCGCGCGGGGTGACCAGACTTAAAGCCAGCCCGTCTTTGCCCATGCGTCCGGTACGGCCGATGCGATGCAGGTAATCGTTTGGATCTGGCGGCAACTCGTAGTTCACCACGGCGCTCAGATCCTTGATATCGAGCCCGCGCGCGGCGACATCGGTGGCGACCAGAATCTGACAACTGCGATTGGCAAAGCGCACTAAAACCTCGTCGCGATCACGCTGGTCAATCTCGCCATGCAAAGCCGCAGCGGAGAATCCCAGTCCCGCCAGTGCCGATACCACATCCTCGGTATCGCGCCGTGTGTTGCAAAACACGACGCTCGATTCGGGCTTATGTTCCGCCAGGATATTAGCCAGCGCGACGGGTTTCTCGCCCAACGCGACTTCATAGAAGTACTGAGTAATGGCGGGCTTTTCCGCCTCGCCGCCGACCGTGACTTCTAGCGGATCGCGCAAAATCACACGCGCCATTTCGCGAATTTCTGGCGCAAAACTAGCGGAGAACAGCAAGCTCTGCCTATCTTTGGCCGTGCGTCCGACAATCTCCATGATTGCGTCGGAGAAACCCATATCGAGCATGCGATCGGCCTCATCGAGCACCAGCGTGCGCACGCCGCCGAGATGCAGCGCTTTCTTGCGAGTCAGCTCTTGAATGCGTCCCGGCGTGCCGACCACCACATGCGGATCGTGCACCAGCGAAGCCAATTGCGGCCGCAGCGGAATACCTCCGCACAAGATCAGCAGTTTGAGATTGGGAATGCCAATCGCCAGTCGACGGATTTCTTTCGCCACCTGGTCCGCCAACTCGCGCGTGGGGCAAAGCACCAGGGCCTGCGCACGGATCAGGCTCGGATCCAGACGTTGCAGCAATCCGATGCCAAAGGCGACAGTCTTGCCACTGCCAGTCGGCGCCTGCGCGATCAAATCGCGGCCGTTGAGAATATCGGGCAGCGTCTGCGCCTGAATCGGCGTCATCTGCGTGTAGCCAGCCGCCTCTAAACCGGGGGCCAGTGCGGGATCAAGCGTCAATGTCGAGAATTCATTCATGCGCCCATGATCGCAGGAATGCGTAGATCGGAGACTCTGGGGCTGCGCGTCGAACAGCAGACCCTAATTGATCAGCGCCCCTCGTTACGGTGACCGGCGCACACCGACGAATCAATATCCCGGCGTGGCCTGCGGTTGCAGGCGTGCCTCGAACTCCAGTCGCGTCGCCGCCATCTCGCTTTCGTGCGCGGCCGTTGCCACCGAAATGCAGTCATCGCGGTCGCCAGCGGTCGCGGAATTACAGCGAGTTTCCGCCAGCACCAAGCGTTGATCGGCTGCCTGCGTGGCTTCGGTTAGATAGGCCTTCGCCTGCCGCGCCTGGATTTCGGCGGCATCGATCGGCGCGGCGGATGCTGCCGGCACACTGGGCGGCGAGGATTCGGTCGCCAGTTCGGGTGCCGTCAGCGCGTCACCGGGCGGAGGATTGGGCGGCGGGATGGCGACCACCATTGCCGGCGTGGGTGTGGCTTGATCGGTCGCGGGATTGGTCTGCTCTGTGCAACCTGCCAAACCGAGCATCGCCATGATCGCCATCAGACGTAAATACTCTGCCATTGCCAACCTCACGAATCGAAATCAACGACGAATCGTAGCAGGCCCCTTCGCAAGCCCACGTGCCGCCCGTCGCGCTTCGTGTAAAAACTTTTTCGCAGAGCAACCGAGGACGCGAAGGACAGCAAAGTAAAAGCAGAAGGGACGCAAAGAAACGCGCTTGGTGCGTGGAACGCCCTCACCCGCAGCCCCTCTTTTAAATCTTCGCAGAGGGGAGCGCTTTCAATCCCAGCTCTATCGTGTGGCCAAAGCTTAGATTCGGCCACACCATCCCTACGGCAAATACTCCACGCGCAGCACCGCATCCGCGCCACTCCCGATCCACACATACTGTGTGGACGATGGGTTTGACGTGAATCGCAGGCGTGCCTGGGTGCGCGCGGTCTTGCTGATCGCCGCGATCCCAGCACCCGTGAAGCTGCTGGAATTTTGCGTACCCGCGGTGAAGCGTACGATGCTGGCGACATTACTGGCCGTATCCGCGGCCAAGTAGTCGGCGGTCTCTAGCGTGCATGCGCCGAGGCAACCGTTTTTGAGATCGATGACCAAGGTGTTGCCGGCCGGATTGGCCCAAGGATTGCCCGAGGCGCTGCGGTATTTCACATTGAGTGTAGCGCTGAGAATGGTGGCGCCGTCTGGGATGGAACTGGTGTCAAAGGACAGCAGCGCGCGATTGAACTTCGAATCGCTGCCGCGTCCAAGCGCCAAGCCCATACTCGATTCGAGCGTGCCAAGTGCCGCTGAACTGCCATCCGCATTGGCCTTGATGTAGCCATCATTCGCCGCCTCGCTAGAGAAACTCACGATCACTGGCGTGCCGCCACCGCCACCGTTTTGCACCAGTACGCTGGTGTCGTTATCGCTGCCGACATTGCCGGCGGCATCGTAAGCACGCACCATCAATGCATAGTTGGCGTCGGGTACTTCGCTGGTATTCCAGGTGCCGGCATAGGGCGCATTCAAGTCGACGCCGAGCAAGCTGCCATTGACGTAAAACTCGACCTTGGTCACACCGACGGCATCGCTAGCGGTGGCGAGCAGATCCACGTTGCCGGACACCACGGCGGCGTTGGCCGGTGCGGTCAGATTGGCCGTCGGTGGCGTCGAGTCGCTTGGCGCGCTGGCATTGCCGACCAAGATGTCATCAACGCGCGCCTTGGCCCAGGCCTCCAAACAGACATTGGCGTTGGCGCTGGCTTCAAAGCGCAAAGTGACAGATTGGTTGGCGTAAGCACTAAGGTCCAAATTGTCGAAACGTTGCCAAGCACTATCGGCATAGTTTGCGTAGGTCACGGCCTTCTCATGGAATACAGCGCCATTGATCAACACCCGGAAGCGCGCAATCGTGCTGGAGTTGATGCTGGCCTTCAGATCCAGCTTGCGCGAATAGGACAAGCGCGGCGCGCTGCCGAGTGCGGCACTGCGCTGCAAATACTTGGTCTTTAACCCGCCCACACACGAGAGCCCCGAAGATGCATAGCCATAGCTAGACTGGCTGCCGCCCGCACCCACCGTCGCGTTATCGGCATCTGCGACAAAGTCAGCCGTCCACGCCGTTTGATCGTAATAGTCGCCATCGGCATTGCGATTCGAGAAGCTCTCGTCGACCGCCAGCACTATCTGATTGACGGTGACCGAGGTGTCGTTGTCGATGGCTTGGTTGCCGCGCGCGTCGCGTGCGATCACGCTCAGCGCGTGCACGCCAGCCGACGATGAGGTGGTGTTCCAGGCCAGCGTCCAGGGCCCCGCTTGTGCGCTGGGATTGCCAAAACCTAGGGACGCGCCATCCAAAAAGAACTCGACGCTGGCGACGCCAAAATCGTCATTTGCCGTGGCTGCGAGCGAAATCGTACCCGACACGGTGGCGCCATTTCCTGGGAACGTGAGATTGACCGTCGGAGGCGTGATGTCTTCGACGCCGCCGCTGACCGTGACTGAAATTTGTGCCGAACTGGCGGTATTGCCCGCAGCGTCAACAGCGCGCGCCTGAAGTAAGCGTGCGCCATTGGCCGCACTCGCCGTATCCCACGAATAGACATACGGGGCGCTGGGATCGCTGCCGGCGAGCGTTCCATCGATCAGAAACTCCACGCGTGCCACGCCGATATTATCCGTTGCGGTCGCCGCAATACTGACCAATCCGCTCACGGTGGCACCATTCACGGGCGCCGTCACACTGACGTTTGGCGGTATTGAATCGGTGTTGTCCAGCCCGAAAAATTTGCCGATATACCAACTCGAACAAATATCGCGATCCAGGATGTACGCACCGGCCGTGCCGCATTGACGCTCGCCGGCGCCTGGGTCGACCGGCGTTCCGTGGCCCATGCCAGTAATCGAATAGGTCTCGACCAGCGCCTTGCCCGCTGCGTTCTTGTAGACCTTGTGCGGATAGCCGGCCACCGTATCGGTGACTTCGGGCGTTTGATCGATGCCGTGGACATTGGTCCATTGCTCCATCGACTCATTGCCGTTAACCGGGCGCACGGTGGTGTCGGCATCGCCATGCCAAACGGAGACCAAGGGCCACGGTCCACCGTGGCCAGAGGCTGCACGCACCTTATTGCCCCAGGCGGCGGGCGATAGATCGCTACCCGGATTCATGCACGAGAAGGCCGCACTGGTACCGGTGCCACAGTTGTAGGGAATGCCGGCCATGATCGCGCCACCCGCGAAGACATCCGGATAGGTCGCGAGCATGGTGGCAGTCATCGCGCCACCCGCAGACAAGCCGGTGACGAAGATTCGCGCCGGATCGGACAGATGATCGGTCTTCATTTTGTCGACCATTTGCTTGATCGACAGCGCCTCACCGCTACCACGCGAAATATCGCCCGCCTCAAACCAATTGAAGCAGCGCGAGGAGTTATTGCCGGTGGTCTGTTCGGGCAAAACCAGCGCGAACTTCCAGCGGTCTGCCAGCAGAATCCAACCGGTTTCCGCGTCGTAATTGGATGCGCTCTGGGCGCAACCATGCAGGGCGACGACCACCGGCGCGCCGGCCGGCAATCCTGTAGGCACATATTTGTACATGCTCAAGGCACCGGGATTACTCCCGAATCCGGTGACTTGCGTGAGCGATTGGGCTTGCAGCACGGAGGCCACGGACGACAACAAGCACAGCGAAACGATGAATCGCAGAACGCACTTCATGACCGGTCCCTCCCCAGGGTGCAGTGATCGTGCAGGCCCGCAGTGGACACCCAGCGCGCGCACGCCGCCATCGTACAAAGGGGCGTAATTGAGTCACACGGGAGCTCGCTTTCGGGCGCGTGCTATGGCGGGAATGTGTCCGACGACGGCACCCGCATGCACTCAGTTAACGCTTGCTCATGCACGACCCACCAGCGGCTTACGCGGCTGTGCGTAAGGTGGTTTCTGCGCCCGACACTTCGGGCAAGTGCCGAAAGGCCTGGAGTCGATCATGACACTGAGCGCGCAACGCGCCATTGTGGGTATCAATACCAACCGAGTGCTGGCTTGGTCTGGCGTGCTGGTCATGCATGCAGTGGTCATCGGCGCCATGTTGCTGCCACGTGTGCCGGTCAGTTTCGTCTTGCCCAGCAGCGCGGAGGACTACATTCCCATTGTCGACTTCGATCCACCACCACCGCCGCCAACGCGGCCGCCACCGCCGATTGAAGTGCCACCGCCGCCGATAAAAATGATGCCGGTGATTCCGCCGCCGGTATTTGTGCCGCCGGATGCGCCGCTGGTCGAGGCGCTCACGATCACTAGCACAAACACCATCGCCACCATCAGCGATCCCGTGCCGATCACCAGCAGCACAACCGATAGCACAGCGCTGTTGACCGGGCCAAGCACGGGCGAGTTGCTCAAACTCGCACTATTGCAGGCGCCACCGCCAATCTATCCGCGCCGTGAACGCACCCATGGCATCAGCGGCAATGTCGAACTGCGCGTCTTGGTTGGCATTGATGGCTTGGCGCAAGAAGTCCACGTGATTGGCGGTAGCCGCAATCGCGCCTTCGAGCTCGCGGCCATACGCAGCGTCAAGCGCTGGCGTTTTCAACCGCACACGATCGACGGCGTGGCCTCGCGTGCCTGGGCGCGCGTACCGGTAGCTTTCCGCATGGACGATTGACCGCGCAGCGCTCGCCTGTGGCAGGCCCGCGCGATCACCAACTTGTCGAATGCGCGTCGAACCTTGAACAGTGTGGGAGCTCGCGTGCGAGCGATGGCTTGCCGGCGGCTGTCGCAACAGCATCGCCCGCGCGCTGGCGCCCACAGGAGTTTCGGCGCCGTGCAGGGATCCATCGACACTTCCAGAGGTTTAACCACAAGCCCCCCGCCACGTAGCATCCTCCCCATCCTTGCGCACCGGCGAATTTGAAAAATGTCCTTTATCCGCACGCTACTGATGGCCTATTTGCTCGCGCTTTGCGCGCCGCTCAGCGCGGCCACCAACTACCAAGATATGTGGTGGAAACCCACCGAAAGCGGCTGGGGAATCATGGTGTTACAGCAGGAAACCACAATGTCTGCGGTGATGTTTCATTACCGGCCTGATCGCAAACCGGTGTGGTATCTGCTGTCGAGTGCCACGCGCACGGGCGAAGTGTTCACCGGTCCACTTTTTGAAACTGAAGGCCCGCCACTCTTCGGCGCCTACGTTCCGGCCACCTTGGTGACCCGTCCGGTCGGCACGATGACGCTCAATTTCAGCTCACCAACGGCTGGAACGGTCGCTTACACCATCAATGGCAGCACGGACACCAAGGTGATCGAACGCATCACCTTTGGTAGTACCGCCATCGCCGGTGACTACCTCGGATCGTATGCGGGCTATGCCACTTGCCCGGGGACGCCATCAATCGACACCTTTACCTTCACTGCGCAAATTCTCGTTAGCAGCAATCCGCCGGTGCGCGTGACCTTGACGAATACCCTGCTCGGCGAATCCATGGTCTGCGACTGGACCGGGCCATTCACGCAATCCGGCAGCATCCTGACCGGCCAGGGGACCTGGATCTGCAAGAACCCGCAGAATCAGACGCGTATGACCGGCACTTGGGTGGTCGACGAACTGCGCGTCATCGACAAGACGCTAGTGATGAATTACCGCGCAACCACGGTGTATCCCACGGTGCCCGCAACCTGCACCGAGCGCGGCACCTTTAGCGGTGTTAAGCGCTGAAGGTTGAGGTCGATCAGCGTGCCGCCTCGCATGGTCCCACGCTGATCGACTAACTTCATGCGCAGATTTGCGGCGGGCTCAGTGTCGAGCCCGTTGCGAGACTGCCGCACCCTCTAAAAGAACGCACGCACCCCAATTGAAGCGCCGCGTCCCGGCAATTCGACGGTGTCTTTGATGAAGGAGGTGTGCACCCGTGCGCGCGCGTCGGTCAGATTGCGACCATCGAGAAACAATTCCCAACCGATATTATTGACGTCGAAATGGTAGGCAAGGTGCGCGTCGACCAAGGTGTAACCGTCGGTTTGCGTTTCGTTCTGCGCCACTCTGTCTTGCTCGGCATTGCGCACAAAGCTCAGGCTAGCGCGCCACTGGTCGCGTTCCCAGCGCAAATCGCTGCCGAAGCGCGCCGGCACGATGCGTGGCAAATTACCGCCGCCATCCGTCAATGTCCCGCGCACGGTGTCGGCG
>Ga0105044_10001709_pt1 | contig 29723 bp, 25 predicted proteins | sample MAT01_FD_78092 | JGI IMG/M metagenome (GOLD analysis project Ga0105044, IMG submission 78092) | Freshwater microbial communities from Lake Fryxell liftoff mats and glacier meltwater in Antarctica - MAT-01 | ecosystem: Environmental > Aquatic > Freshwater > Ice > Liftoff microbial mat | place...
AGTCCATCTTGCTTCACCTGGACCTGCCACTCGCTGGTCCGGGGTTGCAGGGCCCTTGGTGCTCAGCGTCGACTGACTGGAATGGATGCGGTGATGCTCAGAGGTACGCGTGCAAGTGTCGGGTGCGGCGGTCGGGTGTGGCGGTCGGGTGTGGCGGTCGGGTGCAACCAGACCGTCACGTTGGAACGACGATCTCGGGACCTGCAGAGAGGGACTTCCTCGACGGATCGTTGGTGCAGATTGGAGGCCGTGCAGGAGGGGCGTCTTCCCCAGCGCACACGAGGTCAACGCCAACCTTCGGATCGAGCACGTCCGCAGGGCCTCGAGATGCTGCACCTGCTTCCTGTCAAGCGCGTCCAAGCGCAATCCAACCACGCCGCCAGGTCGGACCGAAATGCTGCTTTTTCATTACCCCCCCGACACACACTAGATTGGATCCGCTCCTGTTCGCCTTGCGTTGTTACCCAATTGGCTTCCTTGGATACCTTATGCGAATTGTTGCTTGGCTCCTCTCAGCAGTCGTCGCGATCGTGCTTTTGGGCTCTCGATCCGCAGCCATCGTCTGGGATAGCGGGGAGACCTGCGATACTTTCGCGAGTGGAAGTGCATTGCTATGCTACAATGCATGCGCCCAGGGCTGTGCCAGTACAGCTGTCGACACGAACTCCGGTAATCAGGGATTCATCTGCCGTCGCGATACAATCGGGCCTCCGGCGGTATGCCGCAGGATGGCCTGGGTTGCTGGGCCACCTCAAGCTCAGGAACTCGTAGGTCGCTGTTCCAGTGGAGGGTGCAATTCAGGATCGTGCAGGGCTATTGCCGTCGTGGTCGAAGGCCAGATCGTAGGGTGGTTGGGAAGGCGTGTAAGCGGGTGCGCCCGCCACAGTGCTGCGGGTCGGGGGTGAGAGCTTCGGATTGTCAGCTTCGGCGCGGGATACCTCCGCGCGATTCTCCATGGCCAGTCGATGGTCCCGCACTCTGGATCCCCGACATTCCTGATCATTCTGGATCTTCGAGCCAGATATTCGTCTTGACTGGTTCCTGTGATGTCGAGGCGCTCACTCTAGCGGTTCGTGGTGTCTACCCTGGATTCATGCCCTTCGAGGCAGAGGCCATCGCCTCGAGGGCTGGAATGGCTTCTTCACCGTGCGTGATTCGACTACAGGCCCTCCCCGGTCCTAGAGGCAAAATCGTGCTGAAGAGCACGGCTGCAGACGGAGGCGCAACGCGAATGGGCTACTCGGGAACCCTCCTCCTCCGAGATGGCTCGGGAGAAGTGCAGCACTTTCCGATAGAAGGCTTTCGCCACGGACTCGCCAGGTTGGACGGCCTTCCTTCCGGGAGCTACGATGGGCCGTTGGAGTGGAACCCCATCTCACTGTCGACCGACAGTCCCGGCTCGGCATGGACTCACGTGACGATCCCTCCCAATGCGTCGGTGAATCTGAATGTAGACCGTCCCAGTTGGGGTAGCCTAGTCGTTCAGGTGTTCGATCCACGTGGTGATCCCTACTGGGGTAGTCTCCGAGTTCTCATAGGAGTCGTGCAGGAAGAGCATGTCCCCGGCGGGGTCTACACCCTTCAGGGTGACACGATCGGGTTCAAGCACGGGCCCTATGTGGTCCCCGTTTTGCCCTCCGGTAGGTATACAGTCCAGGTTCTAGGTTCCGTCCCTTGGATTGCGGAACGTCAGGATGTGGGTGTGGTCGCCCACGAGCCTTCTACTTGTAAGGTCCAGTTCAAGGTCGCCAGTTACAGTGTTCGTGATGCACTCAGCCGCACTTCCCTGGGAGTTGGCACGCCCCCCAAGTAGTTTTCGGCCACTCGCCTGCGAGAGTTGCGTGGCGGACAGGTCTGGCAAACACCAAACCTGCTGTCACTTCTGACTTCCGTCGACTCCAAAGCGACCAACTCATGGCGATAGCGCATGACAGAGCGCGCGGGCTCGGCGGCCCGGTTTGACGGGCTGCGTAAGGCGACATCCCGGGGTAGTACGATCCGCGCGCCCATGAAGCTCACGCCCCAGCCCTGGATCTGGTTCAACGGCGCGCTCGTCCCCTGGGACAAGGCGCAGGTCCACGTGCTCACGCACGCGCTGCACTACGGCACGAGCGTGTTCGAGGGCATCCGCGCCTACGCGACGTCGAACGGGCCGTCGGTCCTCGGGCTCGATGCGCACGTCGCGCGGCTCTACCACTCGTGCAAGATCGTGGACATCCCGATCCCGTACGAGCCGGCGCGGATCCGTGCCGCGATCCTCGAGACCGTGCGCGAGAACCAACACGAGGCCTGCTACATCCGGCCGCTCGTGTACCGCGGCTACGGCGCGCTCGGCGTCTGGCCCGAGGAGGCGCCGGTCGAGGTCGCCATCGCGGCGTTCCCGTGGGTGAAAAAGGACGAGAAGACCCTGCTCGAGAAGGGGCTCGCGGTCGGAGTCTCGAGCTGGCGGCGCATGGCGCCCGACACGCTGCCGGCGATGGCCAAGTGCGCCGGCAACTACGTGAACTCGGCGCTCGTCATCATCGAGGCCAAGCGGCACGGGTACGACGAAGGCCTCGCGCTCGACGTCGACGGCTTCGTGGCCGAGGGCAGCGGCCAGAACCTGTTCCTCGTCCAGAACGGGACCGTGTACACGCCGCCGGTCGGGGCCTCGATCCTGGCCGGTTTCACGCGCGGCGCGGTCATCCAGCTGGCGCGCGACCTTGGGATCCCGCTCGTCGAGCAGCGCCTGCCGCGCGAGATGCTGTACACGGCCGACGAGGCATTTTTCACGGGCACGGTGGCCGAGGTGACGCCCATCACGTCCGCCGACGGCAAGCCGGTCGGGACCGGCCAGCGGGGGCCGATCACGGAGCGCCTGCAGCGCACGTTCTTCGACATCGCCCGCGGCCAGGCGCCCGACCGCTACGGCTGGCACACGCGGGTCCGTAGCTGAAGCGAAACCTGCTCCGGCAGTCGCGCCAGGGCCCCCGACGACGCCGGTCCCCGAAGGGCGGCGTCCGGGCGAAAGCGCTCGTTCCGGAGCCTGGACCGGGACTTGCGCGCGCGCCCTCCCATCGACCGCCATTTCGCGGTCTCTTTCCCGGAGACGTTCATGACAACGATCCTCTTCCCCCTGCTCGCCCTCGCCCTCCAGGCCCCGCCGCCGGACACGATCCAGCTGCCGGTTTCCGCACAGGCCCTGCGCTTGAGCGCACACTACTCGGCGGTCGTCGACGAGCTGGTCGCGACCGACACGAGCCACCTGTCCGACATCCAGCGCGCCGCGCGGATGCAACTCGTCGATGCGCTGCGCGCCTACCGTGACCGAGCCGACTTCGGTCGCGGGCTCGACGCGGGCGAGCGCGTCCCGTACTTCGTGGACGTCGAAGGGCGCCGCTGCGCCGTCGCCGAACTGTTGCACGTCTCGGGCGAGCTCGGCTTGGTCGAGCGCGTGCGCACGTCGAACAACCACGCCTGGATTCTCGACCTGGCCGGCGATGCGGCTTTCGAAGGTTGGCTCGATCACCACGGCCTTGGTTTCGACGAGGCCGCGCGCATCCAGGGACCGGTCATCAACACGTTCGTGCCCGTGGATACCGGCAACGGCGGCGGGCCGCGACCGGACGGGAACGCGTGGAATGGTCCGGGCGACACCGGCGGTGCGACGGGCCCCGCGAGCGCCGGCCCGGCGACCGGTACGCCGTCGGGCCCGTCGACTGGCGGCCGGGGGGGAGGCAGTGCAGCGGGTCCGGGAGCGGCCACGGGCGGTAGCGGACCCAGCACGGGCCCGCGCCCGTCGACGATGAACATGGCCGCGACCACCGACGACGGCTGGTGGCTCTGGTGGGAGTACTCGAAGCTCGAGTTCCTGGTTCCCAACCGCCTCTCGCTCGCGAACGCGGTGATCACCGGTGACGACGCGGCCGGAGCCCTGCGCGACGCGATCGAGCGCGCGCGCCGAGCCGAGCTGCCGCGCTTCCTCGCGGCCGCCAGCGGGCCCGATGCGGGCGTCCGCGGCGCGGCGGCGATCGCACTCGGGCAGAGCGCCGGCCGCGAAGCGGTCCAGCCGCTCGTGAAGCTCCTCGACGACCCGAGCCAAGACGTGCGGCACCGCGCGATCCTGGGCCTGGGCGCCACGGGCACGCCGACGGCGGCCATGATCCTGCTGCGGATCGCGCGCGACGGTTCCCACGTCGAAGGCGCGCGCTCGGACGTCTCGCCCTACGCGCGCTCGATGGCGATCGTCGCGCTGGCCTTGGCGCGACGCGCCGGGTTCGCCGAGCCGATGGACACAGCGATCGCCGCGATCGTGCGCGAGCAGAAGAAGGACGAGAGCGAGGGCGTCGCGCTGGCCGCGATGTTTCACCACGTGATCGCGCCGGGCGAAAGCCTGGAGAAGCTCGCGCTGGAACTGGCGCTCGACGATGCGCAGTCGCCGAGCGTCCGCTGTCGCGCGACGGAAGCGCTGGGATCGGCGACGGACCCCGCGACGCTGTCGAAGCTCCAGACGCTCTTGTCGGGCCCGCGCATGGATCTGCGGCGGTCGGCCGCGATCGCGCTGGGTGCGACGCACAACGCGGCGGTCCTGCCGGCGCTGCAGCTGGCGCACGAGCTGGAAGCCGAAGGCCTCACGCGCGGATTCGTGCTGATCGCGATCGGCCGCGTGGGCGGCGCCAAGGCGCACGCGTACTTGTCCAAGGTGCTCGCACAGGGCGAGAACGGCCAGCGTCGCTGGGCCGCGCTCGCGCTCGGAGTGCTCGCGCGCGGCACGAACGATCCGGAGACTTCGAAGCTCCTGCGCGCGGCGTGGGATCGCGAGAAGAACGCCGAGGCCAAGGGCGCCTACTGGCTCGCGTGCGGACTGCTGCGCGACGAAGCCGCGATCCCGGGGCTCGCCAAGGAACTCGCGTCGGCGGCCGACCCGCGTCAGCGCATGTACGCGGCGACCGCGCTCTCGCTCATCGGCGGTGCGCGCGCGGCGGAGATCCTGCGCGAGCGTCTGCCGAAGGAGTCGAACTCGATGGCGCGCGTCGGTATCGCGCAAGGTCTCGGCATCCTCGGTGAGCATCAGGACGTCGAGGCGATGCGCTCGGCGCTCGACCAGCTGGCCGAACCGGGTCTGCAGGCGATCGCGGCGACGTCGCTCGCGTTCCACGGCTCGCCGGAATCCCTGGCCGAACTGGGCGACATCTCGCAGAGCGAAGCGGGCGCGCGCGTGCGCCGCGCCGCGTCCATCGAAGGTCTTGGATTGATGCTCGCGCGCGGCAAGCCGCTCGCGCTGGCCGATCTGTCGCGCCAGATGAACTACACCGTGATGCCCGACTGGGCTCAGGGCATGTTCCAGACGCTGCTCTGATCTCGAGGTCGCGCCCGTCGCGACCCTCGATCCGAGAACGACGGCGCGCGTCGTGCGGTCCACCGCACGGCGCGCGAATCGTTCCCGGGTCGTGGCCGCGCTCGCGCCGGGCGCGCTGCGCTCGAACGCGCCGACCAACCGGGGCCGGGTGTTTCGAGATCCCAACGCGATTCCCTGGCGCGGAGGCCCAGAACCGCGCCGGAGCCCGCCGATAGCCTCCGCAGACCCTTCCACGCCGGGTCCGGTCGCTTCCGCTTCGACGACCGTCGGCGGCCCATACCTTGCATGGCTCGGCCGCGTCGTCGCAGCGAACTCACAGCGCGGCACGCATCGGAGTCGACCATGCATGCGTTCCTGCTTCCCCTGCTCGCCCTCGCTTTTCAGGCCACACGTTCGGACACGATCGTCTTGCCGGTCTCCGATCAGGTGCTCGCGACCAGCGCGCACTACTCCGCCGTCGTGGACGAACTGGTCGCGGCCGACACGCGTCACCTGTCGGATGTGCAGCGCGCGGCGCGGCTGCAGCTCGTCGACGCGTTGCGCGCTTACCGCGACCGCGGCGGGGGCTGATGCTCTCGCGCGCGAAGCCGCTCGTGCTCGCGGACCTGTCGCGCCAGATGAACTACACCGTGATGCCGGACTGGGCGCAGGGTTTGTTCCTCACCATGCTCTGAGAGCGTGCGAGGAGATCGAGCGCGCTGACGAGAGTGCCGTCCTTCAGCGCGGGACGATGCGCGAGCCGAGCAGCCGGTCGATCGGTCCACGCGCCGGATCGAGGATGGACGCCGCGATGCCCGCGGCATGCAGGGTCGCGACTACCACGAGGATCATCCAGCCGACCCAGGTCGGCAATTCCGGCGGCGTGAACTGCAGGCCCATCTTGGCCACGAGCGGCAAGACGAAGCTCGCCGTGACGACGTAGGCCGCGACGACGTAGCCCGCGGCGAGCGGGATCGCGAGTGCCGCCACGCGCGCCAATCCGAACAGTCGCGAGGCCCTGCGGCCGCTCCGCGTGCGGATCGAGAGTCCGAAGAGCCGGAACGACAGACCGCCCGGCCACACCGTCGCCGACAGCAGGGCGAGGATCGTCCACAGCAGAGTGGTGATGGCGATGAAGATCACCGCAGTGTCGGCGCCCGAGAAGTTCGACAGCTTCTTCTCGGGCAGATCGACACCCTCGCCGCGCTGTGCGAGGATCCGCGCTCGCGCCGTCTCGAACTCGGACTCGGTTGGTTCGGGTTCGGCGCGCCGGGATTCCTCGACCAGCTTGGTGTCATCGCCGCTGATGTTCGTCGCGAGCATCGGTCCGAACCCGTGGCTCATCTCGTACGAGACGACGATGTGACGCCAGCCCCGCGATTCCTCGGTCAGCTCGGACCCCGTGGGCGCGTTCTCGGGCCTCGAACCGAGTTCGGCAACCGAGACAGCGACGCGGCTCGCCCTGAGCTCGCGCAGGGATCCGCGCACTTCCGCCGCGTGCGGGATGAAGTGGAAAACGAGCAACATCAGGAAGAACAAGAACGTCGCGAACAAGGCGAGGAGTGCCGTGTTGACGGCGATCTGCGCCGAGCGCGAACGACGCTCGACGTTGGCTGCGGCCGTTTGCGACGTCGCGAGCGCCGCGCGGAGCGCGTCGATGTCCGAGAAAGGCTGCGCGGCGCCCGTGAGCGAGCGGACGAGGAACTCCGCGTGCACCGGTAGGTCCGACGGGAGCTCGCGCTTCGGGCCGACGCCGAGGAGCGCGGATGCTGTCGCACCGACGAGCCCGACGGCTCCGTGCTCCACCGGCGCAGCGGGTACGGGCTCGTCGAGCAGGCGCACGTTCCAGTTGCGGTCGAGCCAGACTTGATTCGGGGACCAGCGCCGTGGTCCACCGGCCTCCGATTCGGCGCAGGCGAGTTCCTCGGAGAGAGCGGCGAGCGCGCGCTCCGCCATCGGCCAGTGGATCGGATCCTCGCGTGTGGCGATGTCCGCGAGACTGCATCCGCCCGGCGATTCGAAGACGTCGGCCGCGGCGCCGTGCGGGCGCAGCGTCTCGAGCCAGCGCAAGCGCGTGGAGCGGTTGAGCGAGCGGCGGTCCTCGGCAGCGACGCGCCCGTCGCGACGGAACTGGACCCACACGCTGCGTTCGAGCCGCTCGTCTCGCGCGCGCAGCAGCGGGCCGCTCTCGGTGTCGCCGACGAGTCCGAGGATTCGATACTCGCCGATTTTCTCGGCCAGATCGGGGCGCGCGTCGAGATGCCTCTCCGTCGGAGGAGAGAGCCGGCGCATGCTCCGGAAGGGGAGGCTCGCCTGGATGACGCGCGTGCCCGACCACAGCTCGTACGGACCCCGCCACCCGTTGCGCGGGCGCATCGTCGACACGCGGAACACGACCGTGCCGAGCGGGGCCAGCATGCTCATCAGCGCGTAGGAAATCGGGTCCCGCGCGAGCAGGTGCACCGGGATCAAGAGCAGCGGCGCGAGGATCTCGTACAGGAACGCGCGCGGTATCGTGCGGACCCACAGCGCCGGTCCCGGGCCGACGGGGGCGACGCGCAGACCGACGAACCACTTGCCCAACGATGCGGAGAAGAGTGCCTCGGTGAGTGCGAAGTAGAGGATCGGAAACATCGCGAGCGCGAGTTGCACACCGAGCGGGATCGCGAGCCACGGTCTCAGCGGATCCGCGGAGATCACGTCCTTCGAGGTCTGCATCAAGGCGCCGATGACGCTGGCGACGAAGAAGAGCAGCGCCCAGTCGAGCGCCCAGGCCGTGAGCCTGCGCGAGATCGGCGCGGCGGCAGCCGCTTGGCTCGAGAACGGCAGCAATGCCGCGCGCAACGCGTCGAGGTCGCGGAAGCGCTTCTCGGGATCGCGCTCCATGCCGCGCAGCACCACGCGCTCGAGTTCGCGCGAGATCTCGGACCGGAGCGAGCGCAGTCGAGGCGGCGGCTCCGACAGGATTCGCGCCAGCACCTCGCCGACGTTGTTGCCGCCGAATGGCGCTCGCCCCGCCAGCAGTGCGTAGAGCGTCGCCGCGCACGAGTACTGATCGCTGCGCGCGTCGACGGTGCGGCCGCGTATCTGTTCGGGGCTGGCGTAGAGGGGTGAACCGAGGAACTGTCCCGACTGCGTCAGTTCGACGTCGCGCTCGAGCGTGCGCGACAAGCCGAAGTCACCGATCTTGACCTGGCCCTCCGTCGTGACGAAGCAGTTGGACGGTTTGACGTCGCGGTGGATCACGCCCGCGCGGTGCGCGGCTTCGAGCCCGTCGATGACGTCGATGGCCCAGCGCACCGCGGTCTCGATCGGAATCACATCGCCGCGCGTGATCTTGTCCTGAAGCGTCTCGCCGCCGACGAGCTCCATCGCGATCGCGGGTGAATCGTCGATCTGATGCGCGCCGTAGACGAAGACGCAGCGCACGTCGGAGATCGAAGCCGCGAGACGAGCCTCGCGTCGGAAGCGCTCGAAAGCCTCGCCCGATACCGAGAGTTCGGCGGCGAGGACCTTGAGCGCCACGATGCGGCCCGACTCGATCTCGTGCGCCTCGTAGACGATGCCCATGCCCCCACGACCGAGTTCACGGACGAGGCGGAAGCCGCCCACGAGGCGCGGGAGGGCGCTCGGCTGGGTTCCTTGCACGGGCTCATCCTACGGCAGCAAGAGGCCACGGGTCGAGAGGGGCGGCCGACAGTTCCTGGCGCAAGTCCTTGAAAGCAAGGCTCTAAGGCAGGACCGGCGCTGTAGACGCGAATTCGAAGTGGATTGCGCGGTAGTATGGCGAAGATATCAACTTCGCAGTCCGTCTTACGGCCCGACGACCCCCCCAAAAAATGCAAACTCGCAACACCTCCAAGGAAGTCTCGTTCCGAGCGCTGACCGGCTACGGGATGCTGGCCTTCGTCCTCTTGATGCCGATCGCCGCCATCGGCTCGCTCATCTACAGTGCGAACCTCCCTGGGCGGCACGCCCCCGAGGTGGCCGTCGTGGTGCCGGCGGTGCTCGCGCTCTTCGTCTGGATCTTCCTGCTGCCGGGCTTCTTCATCGTGGAGCCGAACCTCGGCCGGGCGCTCGTCCTCTTCGGCAAGTACCGCGGCACCGTCCGCACGCCGGGCTTCTTCTGGACGAACCCCTTCACCTCGAAGAAGAAGGTCTCGCTGCGCGCTCACAACCTGAACGGCAAGACCCTGAAGGTGAACGACCTGCTCGGCAACCCGATCGAGATCGCCGCGATCGTGGTGTGGCAGGTCAGCGATACGGCCCAGGCGCTGTTCGACGTCGAGGACTATCTGACGTTCGTCGACACGCAGAGCGAGTCCTCGCTGCGCATGGTCGCCGCGCGCCACCCATACGACGACGGCCAGGCCATCGACGTGCACACGACGCTGCGCGGGAGCGCGGACGAGGTGTCCTTGGAGCTCCAGCACGAGCTGCAAGTGCGCTTGCAGATCGCTGGCATCGAGATCCTCGAAGCGCGCCTGTCGCACTTGGCTTACGCGCCCGAGATCGCCGCCGCGATGCTGCAGCGCCAGCAGGCCGGCGCGATCATCGCGGCTCGCAAGTTGATCGTGGAGGGCGCGGTCGGCATGGTCGAGATGGCGATCGAGAAGCTCAGCGCGAACAAGATCGTCGTCCTCGACGACGAGCGGAAGGCGACGATGACGGGCAACCTGCTCGTCGTCCTGTGCGGCCAACAGAATGCGCAGCCCGTGCTCAACGCGGGCGGCCTGTACAACTGAGGCGGGCTTGACCGAGCGCGCCGAGAGCCACGTGGAGGAGCCCGACCCGGCCGGTGAACCCGGACGGAAGGCGTTCCTCCTGCGCCTGAGCCCGGAGCTCCACGCGGAGCTCCGGGCCTGGGCCGCTCAGGATCTGCGCTCGTTGAACGCGCACATCGAGTGGCTGCTGCGCGAGGCGGTGCGGAAACGCAAGTCGAAGTGAGGGATCGCGGGCCTCACCAGTAGCGCTCGAAGTGCAGATTCCCCGGCGTTTTCGCCGTGTCGAGCACGAAGCCGCGCGGCTCGAGAAGCACGCGCACGTCCTCGATCATCGCCGGGTTGCCGCACAAGAGGACGTGCGCGTCGTGGGGCAGCAGCAACTCGCCGGCGATGCTCCGGAACGCCGCGTCTTCCAGGACGCTCTGCACGCGACCTCGACCGCCGAGCCACGAGCTCGCGGAAGGCTCGCGCGACGCGACCGCGGCGTAGCGGACCGTCGGATCGATCAGCGCCGCCTGCTGCAACTCGGCGTCGTACGCGAGGTCCGCGCTCTCTCGCGCGCCACACACGATCGTCAGCTTCCGCCAGCGGCCTGTTCCGCGATAACGCCGCAGCATCGACACGAACGGCGCGATGCCGGTCCCCGTCGCGACGCACACGAGGTGCCGGCTCTCGGGGATCCCCTGCAGCGTGAAGTGCCCCTTCGGTGCATCGTTGCACCACATGCGCTCGCCCTCGTGCAGGTCGAAGAGCGCCGGCGTCAGCACGCCGTTCACGACGAGCGCGAGGCACACCTCGTAGGCACCCGACTCGTGCGGCGACGACGCGATGGAGTACGAGCGCTTGTTCCAGCGCACGCGCGTGGGCGGCGGGCCGGCCGGGTCTTCGGGTTTCGTCCAGCCGAGCTGGACGAACTGGCCCGGTTCGAAGGGCTGGATCGCGCCGGAATCGGGTGTGATCCACAGCACGCGCACGGCGGGGCTCATGTCGCGGCGACGCGTCACCGTCGCATTCCAAGGGATCACGAGCGCGTCGCTCATCGCCCGAGCTCGGTCAGGATCCGCGCGTGCTCCAGAGCCAAAGTGCGATAGCGCTCCGGCGTCCTGCGGATCACTTCGATCTCGCGCTCCGTCAGCGCGCGCTTCACGACGCCGGGCACGCCGACCACGAGCGAGCGCGGCGGGACGACCAGGCCCTCGCGCACGAGCGCGCCCGCGGCGACGAGCGACCAGCTACCGATGCGGGATCCGTCGAGGACGCGCGCGCCGATGCCGATCAATACGTCGTCCTCGAGTACGGCTCCGTGCACGGTCGCCTGGTGGCCGATCGACACGCGCGCTCCGACGATCACGGGGAATTCGCCCAGAGTTCCGTGCAAAACGGCGCCGTCCTGCACGTTCGAATCGTCGCCGACGCGGATCGAGTGCACGTCGCCGCGCAGCACCGCGCCGTACCACACCGACGCGCGCGCGCCGAGCTCTACGTCGCCGATGACGACGGCGGTAGGCGCGACGAAGGCCGCGGGTCCGAACCGCGGTGAGCGGCCCTGATAGGAGAGTACGAAGGGCTCGGAGTCCACGCGCGCTGGATAGCATAGCTCGCCCTCGACGCGCGCCGATGCTTCCGAACTTCCTGCCGATCGACGCCGTCCTGCCCGAGCTCGTCGCGGCGTTGCGCGCGCATCCGTGCGCCGTGCTGAAAGCGCCGACCGGCGCGGGCAAGACGACGCGCGTGCCGTCGGCGCTGCTCGATGCCGGCCTCGCGGGTCGGGGCCAGGTGCTGATGCTCGAGCCACGGCGTCTCGCGGCGCGCGCAGCCGCGCGACGCATCGCGTTCGAGCGCGGCGCACAGCTCGGCCTCGAGGTCGGCTATCACGTGCGCTTCGAGCGCAAGGCCTCGGGCGCGACGCGCATCCTCGTCGTCACCGAGGGTCTGCTCGTGCGCTACCTCCAGGACGACCCGTTCCTGTCGGACGTGGGCGTGCTCGTCTTCGACGAGTTCCACGAGCGCAGCCTGCACGTCGACCTCGCGCTCGCGCTCGCGCGGCGCGTGCAACAGGACGGACGACCGGACCTGAAGATCGTCGTGATGTCGGCGACGCTGCGCACCGCACGCCTCGCCGAGTGGCTCGGGAACGCGCCGATCGTCGAGAGCGCGGGACGCTTGTTCCCCGTCGACGTCAGCTATCTCGAGCGCGAACCCGATCGTTTCGTCGACCGCGAGGTCGCGCTCGGCATCGAGCACGCGCTCGCGCAGACCGACGGCGACGTTCTCGCGTTCCTGCCCGGCGTCGGCGAGATCCGCCGCACGCGCGACGCGCTCGCCACGCTCGCCGAGCGACGCGGCGTGCGCATCCACGAGCTCTACGGCGACCTGCCGGCGGAGGAACAGGACGCCGTGCTGCGGCCGGGCGATCGACGCAAGGTGATCCTGGCGACGAACGTGGCCGAGACTTCCGTCACCGTCGAAGGCGTCACCGCCGTCGTCGATTCCGGACTCGCGCGGCGTTCGCGCTTCGATGCGAGCGTCGGCCTCGACCGGCTCGAGCTCGTGCGCATCTCGCGCTCGTCCGCGGACCAACGCACCGGCCGCGCGGGTCGCACGCAACCGGGCATCTGCCTGCGCTTGTGGACCGAGGGCGTGCAGCGCTCGTTGTCGGACGAGGACGAGCCCGAGATCCGGCGCGTCGATCTCGCCGCGCCCGCGCTGCAACTGCTCGCGTTCGGCGAGCGCGATCCGCGCGCGTTTCCCTGGTTCGAAGCGCCGCCGGCGGTCGCGCTCGACACGGCACTCGTACTGTTGACCCGGCTCGGAGCGATCGACGCGAACGGGATCACCGAGATCGGGCGTATTCTCGCGCGTTTCGGTGCTCCGCCGCGGCTCGCGCGGCTGCTCGTCGAAGGTCACGCTCTCGGTTGCCTCGGCGATGCCGCGCTCGCGGCCGCGATGCTGCAAGAGCGCGACCCGTTCGTGCGCGATCGCGCTCAGCGGAACGCGCGGCGATCCGACAGCGACGTGGTCGACCGCATCCGCGCCCTGCGCGCGTTCGCGCGCGGCGGCACGTCGCCCTCCGCGCCGGGCGAAGTGAACGCCAGCGCCGCGCGTTTCGTGCTACGCGCGGCCGAGGAGCTGCGCCGCGAAGCCGTGCGCACGCTGGGCGAGCCCGCGCGCGACGAGCACGACGAGGAATCGACGATGCGCGCGCTGCTCGCCGCGTGGCCCGACCGTCTCGCGCGACAGCGCGAATCCGGCTCACGCCGCGCCGTGATGGAAGGCGGACGCGGCGTGCGCGTGGCCGACGAGAGCGGCGTGGTCGACCACGAGCTCTACCTCTGCGTAGATCTCGACGGGGGCGAGCGCGGCGAGCGCGCCGAAGCTCTCGTGCGACAAGCTTCGGCCGTCGATCGCGCGTGGCTCGACCCGAAGCTCGTGCGCACGGAAGCCGGTGTCCGCTTCGACGCCGCGACCGGCCGCGTGCGCGCGCTGCGGCGGACGACGTGGAACGGGCTCGTGCTCGACGAAGTCGAGACCGGCGCCGCTTCCGAAGACGACGTCGCGCAGGCGCTGGCCGAGGCCGCGGGCGCGGATCTGCCGCGCTTCCTGCCGCTCGAGGATCCGGAAACGGCCGCATTTCTCGGCCGAATCCGCTCACTGCGCGCCTGGATCCCCGAGCTCGGGCTGCCGGCGTTCGACGATGCCGAGCTGCGCGCGCTGCTGCCGGACTTCGCGCGTGGATGCCGATCGCTCGCGGACCTGAAGCGAAAGGACCTCGCGACGTTCCTGTCCGAGCGGCTGCCGTGGGATCAACGCCGCGCGCTCGACGAAGCCGCGCCCGAGCGCCTCTCGGTGCCGAGCGGGAACCAGATCCGCCTCGCATACGAGCCCGGCCGCGCGCCCGTGCTCGCCGCGCGGATCCAGGAGTTGTTCGGTCTGGCCGAGACTCCACGCGTCGCGCGCGGCCGCGTGCGCGTCGTCGTGCACCTGCTCGCGCCGAACGGGCGCCCGCAACAGGTGACGGACGACCTCGCGAGCTTCTGGAACGGCGCCTACTTCGAGGTGCGCAAGGAGCTGCGCACGCGCTATCCGCGTCACTCGTGGCCCGAGGATCCGTGGAACGCGCAAGCGGAGAAGCGACCGAAGCGGCGGACGTGAGCGAGCGCAGACGCGCGCCGAGTCTCCATCTTGTTGTCCGCGAAGCTCTCGACACACCGCTCGTGCCCGAGCCCGGCGATCGATGAAGGTCACGCCGAGCCCGGGTTCCGTCAGACTGTCGCGCGGCATTCACCGACCTCACCGGTCAGCGGCGCTACTGGGCGCCTGCTGAGTCGTGCGGATGGAGCCCGACCCGCCGACGGCTGCGCGCTCGACCTGCTATAGGAGTTGGCGAACTTACTCGAGGATCCCGACGAAGGGACCCCCGAAGTCGGTCATCTCGTAGTGCACCTCGAGCGAAGGCTTGTCGCCGACCACGGTTCGCCGCGCGATTCCGGAAGCGCAGCATCTTGCGCGGCCGCTCCTTCATGACCTTCGTAGTCAGAGGGGGCGGACGCGCGCAGCAACGCGCTCGGATGCGTGCAGCCGTCGGCCCGCAGCCGGAGTAGCCCGACCGGCCACTGGGCTCCCCCGATATTCTCGGACATCGCTGCGACTGGCTGCGGGCGAGTCAGTGCGTTCGCCTTGCCCTCGGGATTCCACTGCCCTTCTTTTTGGTAGCCATAGCGACCCACACCAGACTCGAAAGATCCTGCTGCGTGTAGGGACTTGACTCGTAGACTTGCCTGTGAAACATTTCTTCTGTTGGCCTCGCTTGGTTCTGCGGTGGAGGCTTTGCCTCCACCGCGGACAGAGCATCGATTTATCTTCGAGTCCTGCAATGCCTGAGTGGAAGGGCCGCTGAGCCATGCTCGACCGCGCATCAAACAAACAAATCCGGAGGTTTCTGCTGCTCGCCCTCCTGATGTGCGGGGCGCTCGTTCTGAGCTGGCGCCTGTACTTCGACCCCGTCACGCTCCCGCCCAACCTGGAGCTCTCTTCGCCGAACATTTCGGCGTCCTCGTTGTCGGTCTCACCCGTGGAGCCGGAAGGGGCGGCGCGCGCGAATCGAGAGGAAGTGCTCGTTGAGATGAAGGCTGCCGACGAGGTCGTCGGTTTGTCGGGATCTATCCGCTTCCTGGACTAAGCGGGAATGCATGTGCCCTCCGCGCGCGGCTGGATTCACTGGCGCGTGAGTCCGGACTCAGGAGAGGACGAGGAGGTGTACCTGACATCGACGCGGGCACATATACCTTCCGGTGCGCTCCGGGTGCCGTCTCCGTGCTGTGCGGATTCTCCGGCCGCAAGTGGATCGAGCGCGAGCTCCAAGTTGCGGCGGGGAAGCAGCGTCTCGAGATCGAGCTGGAGCGCGAGTCGAAGCGCCCGAGCACCGTCCGTGCCGTCCAAGGCGAGACGGAGATGTCCTTGCCCCACGGCTTCTGGTGGGGCGCTCGCGTCCGCTCGCTCGACTCGCCGCCGGGCGCTAGCTGCGGCATAACGATCGGTTCCATCCAAGTCGGGAACCTCTCCGCCATGGACGCCCCGTGGGCGGAGTACTTCGTCGATCGATGCGGCCGATACGAGATCGTGTTCCCGTACTGGTCGGGACTCGCGCCGCTGGAACCTCTGAGGGTGGATGTGACCGAGACTGGATCAGCGTCTGCGCTGGTGACCATCGATTTCAACTGAACCTCCGCGCGGGCCAGCCGCGTGTCACGCGGCCCCATGCGGGCCTATGCGCGCACCACTCGATGTTCAACGCGCGCGGCTTCAGCGCAGGCGCGCGGCGAGCCACGCGCTCAGGTCCGCGATCTCCTCGACGCACACCGAGTGCCCCATCGGGTATTCGCGGAACGTCACTTCGCAACCGAGCTCCACCATTCGGTCTCGCAGCTCGCGGCCGCGCGCCGGTGCCACCAAGCGGTCCTCGGTCCCGTGCGCCGCGAACACCGGCAAGCCGCGGTTCGCCGACACCGACTGCGCCTCGACCGGCACGTTGCGCGCGAGGAACGTCGACAGCGCGAACGCGCCGGCCAACGGTTTCTCGAAGCGCACCGCGACGTACGCGGCCAACGCGCCGCCCTGGCTGAACCCGCCGACGACGATGCGGTTCGACGGCACTCCGCGCGCGATCTCGCGCTCGATCATCGAGCGCACGAGCCCGTCGGCCTGTGCGAGCCCGGTCGGATCGCTCGACACCGCGCGCCACAGATCCTCGGGGCCCATGTCGAACCACGCGGTGCGCATCTCCCCGCCGGCGGCTCCGAGCGGTCGCGTGGCGGCGGTGGGGAGGATCCAGCGAATGCCAAGCTCCGGCGCGAGCTTCAGCGCCGGCACGATCGGCGCGAGGTCGTGCCCGTCGGCGCCGAGCCCGTGCAGGAAGATCACGGAGGCTTTGGCCTTGCCCGCGGGGGCGATCTCCAGGGGCTCGGGGCGGACGCTGGGCGTGGACATGAAGGACGGATGGTACCGGCGGCAGCGGGTTCGCGTCCTGACCCTCGCGCGAGCCGGCGGATCCGGCGAGACTGAGGGATATGAGGGACGAATTCGTCGCGACTGGGTTGTGGAACCCGAAGCGGCCGCAGGTCCTAGTCGTCTGTTGCTCGGACGGTCGCTTCCACGCGCCGATCCTCGAGTTCGTGAAGGACGAGGTCTGTGATCGGCCGGACCTGCTCGCGGTGCCGGGCGGGCCCGTGATCCTCGATCCGTGGGCCAGCTCGTTCGACGAGGCGCGGGTTTTCGAGTCCTCGCTGAAGCTCTTCCTAGATGCGCACGATCTGCGCCAGGCGTGGCTCATCGCGCACGACGGGTGCGCGTATTACGGCTGCAAGCATCCCGGGCTCGACGCGCGCGCGGTGGAGGAGCTTCAGAGTCGCGATCTGCGCCGCGGTGCCGAGATTCTGAACGAGCGGGCTCCGAACCTCGCGGTCTACCTGCGCTATGCGCGGCTGGTGGACGGGCGTGTACGCTTCGAAGAGGTAGCGGCCGGGCGCACGAACCGGTCCATCTCGATGTCGTGACGCTTCTCCGCCAAGTTTTCCCCGCGCTTTTCCTCGCGTTCGGCGTCGGCTTCGTCCACGTGCAGGACGGGAAGGTCCACTTCGATCCCGTTCGCGACCTGCCCGGCTACGAGTTCGTGCGCGCGTCGCAGGACAAGGATCTCTATCCGCTCGAGGCGTTCGACGCGCTGCTCGGAGACGAGATGGACGTCGTCCAGCTCGCGGCGACGAGGAAGCGCTGGGCGGAAGAGCGCGCCGCTGTCGACGAGAAGCTGGCTGAGCTGGCGGGGGATCCGCGCGCGGCGTTCCTGTTCCGACTCGAGACGCGACTCGGGCGCCACGCGTACTTCTCGAAGATCGGCTGGGAGATCCAGGAAGCGCTGGCGCCGTTCGTGTTCGTCGTGCAGCGTCCGTCGAAGGACGATCCGGCGCATGCCCGGAAGATCGTCGATCTGTACCAGCCGTGGCTGGCCACGTTGGCGCGAGTGTTCGACGCGCGCGCAGCCGGGCCGACGAAGCTCGAGCCGAATGCGAACCACGTGCATACGGACCAGCCCATCTCGATCGACCGCATCGAGATCACGGGCGGCCTCGATGCGGCATCGCTCGCACGGGCGCGCAGCGACTGGATCGAGCGCCGACACGGCGATCTGGGGTTCTGATGCAGATCCTCGAGTCCACGTCGGGTCCCGCCCGCGAACCGCAGCGCATCCAGCTCGTGATCAGCCGCGGCACCTGGGCCACGTGGCTCCTGATCGGTTTGAACGTCGCTGCGTTCGGCTGGATGATCTCGCGCGGCGCGGATCCGATGTCGGTCAGCGGCGAGCTGGCGTACGAGCTCGGCGCGAACCAGTACCAGGCGGTGCGCATCCACGGCGAGTGGTGGCGACTGCTCGTGAGCACGTTCCTGCACGGAAGCGTGCTGCACCTCTTCTTCAACATGTGGGGGCTGCGCGTCCTCGGGCCCTTCGCCGAGTCCTACCTGGGCGGCGCGGGGTTCCTCGCCCTGTACCTGATCTGCGGGATCGCGGCGTCCGTCGTGAGCGTCCATTGGAGCCCCGACATCGTTTCGCTGGGCGCATCGGGTTCGATCTTCGCGTTGCTCGGCGCGACGCTGGCCTTCTTCCTGCGGCATCGGCGCGAGATGCCGAAAGCGCTGTTCCGCGGCCAAGTGCGCAGCATGCTCATGCTGATCGGCATCAACGTGGCGCTGGGATTCTCGATGCCGCACATCGACAACGCGGCGCACTTCGGCGGGCTCTTGTTCGGTCTCCTCGGCGGATTTCTGCTCGATCGGCCACTGATGCAGGAGCCGCGCATGACGGCACGGCGCTGGATGGGCGCGCTGCTGCTGGCGCTCGCGATCATGCCGCTCGCCTACGTCGTCGCCATGGCCAGCGCGGCCGTGCGCGGGCGAGGCTGAGCCCGCCGACCGGGGATCAGGTGCGGACGCGCTCGTCGCGCGGTTTCTCGCCCAGCGCGTCCCAGTGCGCGACGTTGTCGGTCTCTTCGTTCACCATGCTGAACGTGTAGCGCCGGCCTCCGAACACCTGGAACTCCGGCAGCGTCTCGATCTGCGCCTGCGTCGTGTACTTCTTCGAGCGCTGTCACGTGTGTGTGAGCACGAACATCATCTCGTCGACGCCGAATCGCCGCGCGAGCTCCTGGGCGTGCACGATCTCCGGGATCGAATCGTCGTGCTCGAACAGGATGTACTTCCAGCAGACGATCGGCCGTCCACGCGCCTTCAGTTGGCGAGCGAGCTGCGGCATGTCGACGCGCGGCTTCGCGTGATCCGGCTGGTGCTTGATCGAGCGTGGCAGGCTCGCACCGCAGCGGCAGGCGACCGAACCGGTCCCGAACCTGTGCAGGTTGGGAGTCGCACTCGGCGGCTTCGCTCGCCATGATGTCGGCCTCGACCAGGCAGGGAATGGCAGTCCCCGCAGGTTCCCACCGAGTTCCGAACCGAGCACCACCGTGATCACATCTTCGAATCGAGCTCTCCTCCTCGCTACGGCGTTGGCCGCGATCGCGACATGGGCGAGCGCGCAAGTCGTGTACGTCGACCCGACCGCCACCGGCGCGAACGATGGCACCTCATGGGCGGACGCGCGCGGCGATCTGCAAGCCGCGCTCGGCGCAGCGACCGCAGGAACGGAGGTGTGGGTCGCGCGCGGCTCATATCGGCCCGCACTGCCTGGTTCCACGACGACGAGTTTCGTCGTCCCTCCCGGCGTGAAGGTCTACGGCAGCTTCGCCGGCCACGAGACTTCGACGTTGCAGCGCGACATCGATGCCAACCGCTCCGTGCTGACCGGCGATCTCCTGCGCAACGACTTGCCGGGCTTCGTGAACCGCACGGACAACAGCGAGCGCATCGTTTCCATCGTCGACGAGAACGGCGACACGCTCTTGAACGGGTTCATCGTCGAAGGCGCGGAATCCACGGCGTTGTTCTCGCTCGGAGCGGGCGCGGGTGTCCGACTGGCCGGCTTCGCACCGCGCATCGAACACTGCTGGATTCGCGAGAATCGCAACTCGTCCTCGGGCGGAGGCGTCTATTCCGATGCGTCGGAGCCGCGCATCGTCGCGTGCATCATCGAGGGGAACCAGGCGTTCTTCGAAGGCGCCGGGATGTACTTGCAGGCGACGGGCGCGATCACGGAGCGCTGCCGGATCCTCCAGAATCGCGCGCTGAACGGTCTCGGCGGCGGTGCGCGCCAACACGGCACGGCTTCCTGGTACGACTGCGTCTTCAGCGGGAACACCGCCGGTTCCGGCGGCGGAATCGCCGCGACCGACAGCGGCGGTTCGATCAGCGGATGCACGGTCGTCGAGAACCGCGCGACCATCCAGTCGGGGGCTACTGGAGGCGTCGAAGTCGTCGGCATGACGATCTCGAATTCGATTCTGTGGGGAAACGTGGCCCCCTCGGGCTCCGTCAATCGCCAGCAGATCGCCGGCCCATTCGGTCCGGTGGAGGCGACGACGATCCAGGCCGCAACGGGCTTCGACGGATTGAACCCGCGCTTCGCGAACAGCGTCGGGCCGGACGGTGTGGCGGGCACGCAGGACGACGATCTGCGTCTCTTGCCCGGCTCGCCCTGCATCGACGCCGGGATCAACGCCTCAACGCTCGTGAACGCGACGAACGACGTCGCCGGGTTGCGCCGGTTCTACGACGACCCGGACACGATCGACACCGGAGTCGGGAACGCGCCGCTCGTCGATCGCGGAGCGCACGAGTACAAGCCGTGCCTCTCACCGACGACCTTCTGTGTCACTTCGCCGAACACGGCCGGTGCTGGAGCGCGGATGAGCGCGGGCGGAACGGCCAAGCTCTACGCCGACAATCTCGTTCTGCGCGCGCAGGGCTGTCCGCCGTTCACGACTGGACTCTTCTTCCACGGCGCGAACACGCTGCAGGCGCCGTTCGGCAACGGGTTCCGTTGCGTGGGTGGCAACGTCCTCCGCGAGGGGATCGTGACCGCGAACGCGCTGGGTCTGGCGGAGTTGGCGTTCGACGCATCGTCGTCGCCGCTGCCACTCGCACCCGGCGTGCAGCGACACTTCCAGTTCTGGTACCGAAACCCCGCGGCGGGTGGAGCGGGCTTCAACCTGTCCGACGGCCTGACGGTCCGCTTCTGCCCCTGAGATCGACTGGACCTCGCATCCGCTCGAATCCTCGAGCGGACGCGGGTTTCTCAGCCCCGACTCGGCCTGCGATCGGGCGCCAGTCGGCGCTGAGCCGCGAATCTTCTACCGTTCGCGCAGCGATCGCCACGGCTCGTCATGCGAGACGTCGATGAGCGCCGGACCTGCGAACGTGGCCGGCGAGAGGATCGCCAGGAACACCACCGGTTCCTGGAAGACGTTGTACGTGCCGTGCACTTCGTTCATCGGCACGTGCGCCAGCTCGCCCGGGCCGAGAAGGCGCTTCTCCTGGCCGACCCACTGCTCCGCGCGACCGGCGACCACGATCACGAGCTCCTCCATCGAGGGATGGCGATGGAACGCATGGCTGCGTCCCGGCGGCATCGTCACGCGCACGAGCTGCAGGAGCTTCGAGTCGGTGAGACCGGCCCGCGCGAGCCACTCGTGCTGGCCCCAGGGCAGCTCCTCGACCTGCGCGTCCTTCGACGTGACGAAGCGCAGGCATTCGACGCAGCTCATCGAGCGACTCCCGCGCGCGGCAGGCGCAGGCGTTTGAAGTCCTCGACTTGCGCGCGGATCGCGATCTCGGTCGGCAGGCGTTCGGTCGAGCTCGCGCCGTAGAACCCGCTGAGTCCGGAGACGCGGTCCATCATGTACTGCGCGTCTACCGGCATCGCGATGGGTCCACCATGACAGAGACAGATCACGTCGTGGCGCACGCGACGGCACGCGTCGATGATCGCTTGGACGCGGCCGACGCACACGTCGAGCGTTTTGACGCTCTTCGCGCCGATGGCGCCGCCGCTCGTGCAACCCATGTGCGCGACGACGATGTCGGCGCCGGCTTCGGTCATGGCGACCGCTTCATGCACGTCGAAGACGTACGGCGTCGTCAGCAGGTCGAGCTCGTGCGCCATGCGTACGACGTCGACCTCGAGGCCGAAGCCCATGCCCGTCTCCTCGAGGGTCGCGCGCAGCTCGCCTTCGATCAGGCCGACGGTGGGGAAGTTCTGGATGCCGGCGAAACCCAGCTCGGCGAGTTCGCGCAGGAAAAGCCGCGGAATCATGAACGGATCGGTGCCGCACACGCCCGCGAGCACCGGCGTCTTCTTCACGACCGGCAGAATCTCGAAGGCCATCTCCTTCACGATCTGGTTCGCGTTGCCGTACGGCATCAGGCCCGCGGTCGATCCGCGACCGGCCATGCGATAGCGGCCGGAGTTGTAGACGATGAGGAGGTCGATGCCGCCGGCCTCCTCGCTCTTCGCCGAGAGCCCGGTGCCGGCGCCGCCGCCGATGATCGGCTCACCGCGCGCGATCTGGGTGCGGAAACGCTCGAGTATGCCCTTGCGGGAGTTGTCGACGGTGCCTTTGGGCGTCTTGCTCATGGTTGCATCAGGTAGCGGACGGAGTTCTGCAGCAGAGTGCGGAAGGCGGGCAGTTCGTGAGCGCGGCCATCGTGACCGAGCGTGCAGCCGATGACGCGGCCCTCGCCGCGCTCGAGCGTCCACAGCACGGGGTACTCGGCCGACGTGGAGAGCGAGCGTCCGGTAGCGAGGACGACGATGGCGCGCGCATCGAACTTCAGCATCTCGAAGCGGTAGAGCTCGTCCTCGATGCGGAAGGTCGGTGGGACGCCGGCACAGATCGGGTGCTGAACTTCGACGAGCTTCACGTCGAAAGCGCCGAAGTTCTCGTGGCTCGACGAGCCGCCGCCGGCGAGTTCCTCGTGCTCCCTCCAGTCGGCCCAGTTGCGCCACGTCCCCGGGTGGAGCAGCAGCAGCCCGCCACCCTGGTCGACGAAGTCGACGATCGCGCGCTGGTCCTGGGCCGCGATCGGTTGATTCGTCGACAGTACGAGCACGCGCGCCTTGGCCAGCCGCTTCGCGAGGCCGACGGTCGACGCCGTGTACAGCATGTCGTCGCCGACGACGTCGGCCAGGATCGCGCGGTCCTCGCGGTCGAACCAGCGGGCGAAATCATGGCTCGATCCGCCCCCGACGAGAACGACCCTCGCCGTCTCGCGCTCGAGCAGCTCCACGGGCACGACGCGCTTCGGCGCACCGGGAAGCTCGGCCGTGAGCGCCAAGAGCGTCGGCGCATAGCGGTTGTCGTAGCTCTCGAGCACGACGCTCGCGACCGCAACGCCTCGCGTCGGCGCCAGCGCGTGGTAGCGCACCTGGCCCCAGCTGTCCTCGGCCACGAGGTCCTCGACGAACTCGGACCCGGGCACGTCGTGACGCCCGATCCAGTCGGCGAACTCGACGCCGTTCTTCAGCTCGACTTCCTCGCGCTGGCCGTCGGCGTAGACCCACGTCCACTTCACGATCGGCTCGATGTCCTTGAAGTAGGGAAAGCCCCAGGCCGCGATTCCGCCAAGGACGTGCACGCGCTCGACGACCGCGCCGACCTGCAGCTCGACGCGCTGCGGCATCTTCGTCTTGCTGTCCCAGTCCTTCTGCAAGCCGCCCTTCAGGACGAGCACGTTGTTGCCCGACGCTGTGCGCGCGGAATCGAGGATCTCGAACGGAATGCCGCGCACTTCTTGGATGCCGAGGCGACGGAAGCGCAGCGGATTCGCATCGCGCTTGACGTCGTAGAGGCCGATCGAGCTGTTCGCCGAGGCCACGTCCTTCAGGTCGAGCACGCGGTAGCCCTCGATGCCAGCCGACAGGTACGCGATGACGTCGCGCAAAGCCGTTGCCCCGAGCGCCTCGAACCCCGCGGGCATCAGCGAGCGCCCCGTGTTCTTCAACGCCTCGATGTCGGAACGCTCCAACTCGAAATCTCCCGTGGCGGATCGCAACAGGATCGACCGATCGCTCTCGCGCGCGAGGATGCCGCTCACGATCTCGCCGTCCTTCGTCTCCGCGATCCACTCGGAATATCCGGCCTCGACCGCGCGATTCGGGTCGAGGATGATCGGGAGCAGCTCGCGCGCGCCATGAGCGCCCATGCCGGTGATGTCGGGGCCGATCTTGCCGCCCACGCCGTTCGCGACATGGCAGCTCGCGCAGTTCGTCGCGAAGACAGCCTTGCCGTTCTCCGCGTCGCCGGGCCTGTCGACTTCCGGCAAGAGCTTCGCGACGAGCGCGTCGATCGCCGCGCCGCTCGCCGTGGTCTTGCCGAGCAGCGCATCCGCGCGCGCAGCGACCGCGGCGTCGGCGTGCGTGCGCAGCCGGTGCGTCCGCTGCGGACCGAGGGTGCCGGCTCCGATCTGTGCCGATTCGATCGAGTCGAGAAGTGCGCCCGACCAAGCCGCACGCGCGACGAGCTTCTCGAAGATGCGCTCCTGCACCGAGCTCGTGGCCGTGGAGTATGCGCGACACAAGACCTGCGCCGCCGCGACGTCGTCGGTGGACGCGAGTGCGTCGACGACCGCGAGCTGTGTCGGCAGTGCCACGGCCGGCTCGAGTAGATGCTGCGCGGACTCGAGCGCGATCCCGCGCGAGTCGTGCGAAGCGACGAGGGCACGGAGCGCGGCCAGCCGCTGCGCATCCCCCGTTTCCGCATCGCGCAGCGCTTCCATCAGGCGTGAATCGAGCTTCAAGAGGGCTTGTCCTGCCGGTTGTTCCTCGAACGGAAGTCGCTCGACGATCGCCCGCGCGGCTACCGCGAGTTCGAGGTCCTGGAAGGCAAGGAGGCGGGCGAGCGCGTCGCTGCCTCGCGGGCCCACTTCGATCGTCGCGGGAGCGCTGGTGGCAAGCATCTCGAGCAGTGTGCGCGCCGCGGCGGGATCGCGGTCCGCGGTGTGACTCGCGAAGCTCAGCAGGCCCTCGAGCTGTGCCGGGCTAGCGGACTTGGCCGCGCGCCGCACGACGTGAGCGGCGAGATCGGCCGGGGCGTCCGCACCGAGTCGTTCGAGCGCGCGCCACAGTGCAGGGCCTTGCGCCACCGCCGCACGAACCGCGGCGGATCGCGACCAGTCGTCGGTGAGAGTCGGCCACGCTCGAACGATCGCGTTGGCCTCGGGGTCGCGCGTGTGCCATTCCCAGGTCTCTCCTTCGCGCTTCCAGGGTCTCGGGTCGTTCGCCGCGACCTCGGCCACAGGTCGGCCGTGCTCGCCGAGCGCGACCAACGCCTCCAGTCGTCCGCGCGCGTTCAACGAGGGGAGCGCTGTGATCAGCGCGCGAAGTACGGCGTCATCAACTGGAGCCCCGCTCGAAGTCCCGGCAATCCGCGCCGCGTTCCAACGCACGCGCGGGTCGGCGTCCGCCAGTGCGAGCGACAAGGAGGGCGCATCGAGCGATCGCAGTTCCTCGAGCGCCCACAGCGCATGCAGTCGGGCCAACGGCGATGGCGAGTCGAGCACCGACTTCAAGTTCGCCACGCCCGACTCGACGAGCTTGCGCTGCGCCGTGAGGCGGCGCCAACGGTTCGGATCCGCGAGAGCAGTCGCGAGAGTCTCGGCGTCGGCCTGCGACAGATCACTACGCGCGGCCCTCAGCGCGTCCTTGTGTTGCACCCGCCAGATCCGCCCGTGCGTGTGGTCGCGGTCCGGCCGGATCGCGGCGTTCGTCGGTCCGTGCTTCGGGCCGCGCGTGTCGTTGTGCACGACGGCTTGGTTGTAGAAGTCGAGCACGTACAGCGCGCCGTCGGGACCGACGCGTTGGTGCACGGGACGGAACCACAGGTCCGTGCTCGCCATGAACTCGAGTTCGCGCTCCTTCGTCGCGGTGTACGTCACGCCCTTCGGCGTCAGCACGTCTTGGTGCACCAGGTTCACCGTTGGCTCGCTGACGAAGTGCGCTCCGTTCCACGCGGCCGGCCATGCGCCGCCGGTGTAGATCGTGCAGCCTGACGCCGCCGTGAACCCGCCGACGAAATCGATCTGCGCGTAGGGCGCTTCCGTGCGCGTCACCAGCGGATACACGCGGTCGTGATCCGGCACGTCCGTCCAGCTCTCGACGCCCTCGAGACGCGCGTCGGCCAGCACGCGCTCCGGCACGACGACGTGTCGCAAGTGCGCGCCGTTCGCCATCGTGAAGAAGAGTTCGCCCGCGTCGTCGAAATCGAGACCCCACGTGTTCGAGCCATAGCTCGACACCATCTCGATCGCGCTGCCGTCGGGCCTGAAACGGAAGATGCCGTTGCCGATGTGGCCGAAGTCCTGGCCCGCTGCGTTCGTCACGTGCCGCGACGCGCCGCCGCTGTAGCCCTGCGTGGCGTAGATCCAGCCGTCGATGCCCCAGCGCAGGTTGCTGACGACCGCGTGCGTGTCGCCGAAGCCGAAGCCCGTGAAGAGCGTCTCGCGCGTCTCGCCGACTCCGTCACCGTCCGTGTCGCGGATGAAGAAGATGTCGGGCGACGCCGACACGATCGCGCCGTCGCGATGCAGCACCATGCTCGTCACGAGGTCGAGCCCGCCGCAGAAGTCCTTGCGCGCGTCCATCCGCCCGTCGCCGTCGGTGTCCTCGAGCATGACGATCTCGTCGTGCGGCGCGAGGCCGCTGAACTGCGATTTCTCGGGATATCCGGGCGTCAGCGCGACCCACATCCGACCGCGCGCGTCCCAGTCGATCGAGATCGGCTTTGCGATCAACGGTTCGGCGGCGACCAGTGAAAGCTCGAAGTCGGGGTGGACCAAGATCGCCTCGTGCGCGCGCTCGGGCGCGAGCGGGCCGCCGGGCGGATACGCGAGCGCGGCCAGCTCGTCCTTCGACACGAGCACGTCGACGTCGTCGCGCTTGCCCGCCCATGCGATCCCGCGCAGCACCATCGCGCGCCACGCTGGGTGCGCGAACGAAGTCCATTCGTGCCCTTGGATCGAAACGAAGCTGCGCGCCGGCCCACTCTCGAGCACCCAGGCCTGCGGCGTCGCGTCGAACACCGTGTGGAAGCCGCGCGCGAGGATCTCGGCCGCGGGATCGATCTCGAGCTCCCAGTAGATCTCGTCGTCGAAGCGCCAGCTCGCGATCCCGCGCGTGATCGGGTGCGCCTTGTTCGTGACGTGGACGTCGGTCGGGCCCTCCTTGTACTTCGCCTTGCCGTGCTTCCACGCGCCGCCGGCGACGCTCGCGAACCACTCGGGATCGTCGCCGCACACGCCGTCGTGCAGCACGACGAGCCCGCCGCCGCGCGCGCGGAACGCGTCGAAGCGCTCGCGCTCTGCGCCGTGGATCGACGCGCCTTCCGCGGCATAGATCACGAGCACGTCCGTCTTCGCCAGCTGCTCCGGCGTCGGGAACCTCAGCGCGCCGTCGACCTCGGCGCCGCGCTCGCGCAGGAGCTTCGTCCACTCGTCGACGAACAGCGCGTGCTCGTGCTGGCCCGGTCCGTGCGTCTTCGGTCCGCCGCGCAGGAATACGTGCAAAGGATCGGACGAGCCGCTGATGAGGAGCGGCAAGTACGCGAACAGAGTCAGCATGAGTTCACGTCCAAGGAGATGTCGGCGCGGCGATCAGCGGAGGGTATCGCCGCGGATGCGATCACGTCAGGTCGCGGGCCACACGATCACGTGTTCGGGGCGGACGCTCGGCGCGACCTGCGCGCCGGGAGCGAGCTCGAGCGCGCGCGAAGCCAGCGCGTGGGCGCGGATCCCGGCCCAGGGCACGACCGCGACTTGCGCCGGCCCCGTCAGCTCGACGACTTCGACGCGGACGCGCATGGGGCCACCGGCGAGCGCCAGGTTCTCCGCGCGGATGCCGAGGGTCGCGCGCTCGGGCCCGTCGCTCGAGGCGGGCGCGATCCGCGTCCCGTCGGTGGCGGTCCAGTGTCCGGCGATGTTGCGCGCCGCGATCACGTTCACCGGCGGCCAGCCGAGGAGTCGCGCGACGTCGGGCGACGCGGGTCGCGCGTAAATCTCGGCGGGAACTCCGCTCTGCAGCACACGGCCGCGATCGAGCACGACCATGCGGTCGGCCATCGCCAGCGCTTCGAGCGCGTCGTGCGTGGCCCACAGCACCGGGGCATTCAAGCTCCGCGCGAGCGCGCGCAGCTCGAAGCGCAGGTCCTCGCGCAGCTTCGCGTCGAGGTTGGTCAGCGGCTCGTCCATCAGAAAGAGGCGCGGACGACGCACGATCGCGCGGCCGATCGCGACGCGCTGCATCTCGCCGCCCGAGAGCTTTCGCGCGGGGCGGTCGAGCAGCGCCTCGATGCGCAGCATCTTCGCGGCCCACGCGACGCGCTCGGAAATCTCGGCCGCGGGCATGTTGCGCGACGGGGCGCGCAGCGGGAACTCGAGGTTCGCGCGCACCGTCTTGGACGGATAGAGCGAGAAGTTCTGGAAGACGAGCGCCACGTCGCGCTCGGCCGGCGGGGTGCTCAGCGCGTCGCGGCCGCCGAGCGTCATCGAGCCCTGCTCGGGCTGCTCGAGTCCGGCGATCGTGCGCAGGAGCGTCGTCTTGCCCGCGCCCGTCGGCCCGAGCAGCGCGACGATCTGCGCGTCGTGCACGTCGAGATCGACCGAATCGAGCGCCGTCGTGCGCGCGAAGCGCTTCGTCAGCCCGCGAATCATGAGCAACGGCGTGCTCATGCGAGGCTCCGGCCGGTCGCGGGGTCGAAGAGTCGCAATCCAGCCGGATCGATCGCGAGGCGGACTTCGTCGCCCGTGCTCGAGGCGCCGCGCTCCGTCGTCTGCGCCTGCATACGGCCGAACGCGCCCTCGACGTGCACATGGCGCCACGGTCCGGCGTCGGCCTCGATCACGACGCGACCGCGCAGCGGACCATTCGCATCGAGCCGAACGTGCTCCGGCCGCGCGCCGAGCACGACGCGGCCGTCCGGCACAGCGTGCGGCAGCGAGATCGCGACCGCGGAGCCCGCCGGACGGAACGTCCCCGACCGCGCGTCGCCTTCGATCAGGTTCATGCCCGGACTGCCGACGAAACGCGCGACGAAGAGCGTCGCCGGACGGTCGTAGATCTCGCGCGGCGGAGCGGCCTGCACGATCTCGCCCTGCGACATGATGACGATGCGGTCGGCGAGTCGCATCGCCTCTTCCTGGTCGTGCGTGACGTAGATCGTCGTCACGCGGTCGGCCAGCTGCTGCACGCGGATCAGCTCGCACATCTCAGCGCGGCGCGCGGCGTCGAGCGAACCGAGCGGCTCGTCCATCAGCCACAGACGCGGCTTGCGCACCATCGCGCGCGCGAGTCCGACGCGCTGTTGATCCCCGCCGCTGAGCGCGCGCGGTCGCCGACCGAGTAGCGCCACGAGATCGAGCCGCTCCGCCACGCGCCGAACGGCCGCGTCGCGCTCGCCGCGCGGAAGGCCGGCGCATTCCAGCGGGAAAGCGATGTTCTCCGCGACGGTCATGTGTGGATACAGCGCGTAGAACTGGAATACGAAGCCGACGTCGCGCTGCGAGGGCGGTAGATCGGTGACGTCCGCGCCGCCGAGGCGCACGCGCCCGGCGCTCGGCATCTCGAGCCCCGCGACCATCCGAAGCGTCGTCGTCTTGCCGCAGCCCGAGGGGCCGAGCAGCACGACGAGCTCACCCTCGCTGATCGTGAGATCGACGCCGCGCACGGCGTGCGTGCCGTCGGGCCAGCGCTTCTCGAGGCGCTCGAGGGCGAGGAAGCTCACGCGTCCGACTCCGCCATGTGGCCGAGGACGATCTGTGCCAGCGTGCTGCCGAGCGTGACGAAGAAGCCTGCGCGCATGCCGCCCGGCCACCAGGGTTGCAGCATGAGCGCCGCGCCGAGAGCCATGCCGACGAGCGTGAGGCGCTCGAGGCGGGCGAGCGAACTTGCACGCGAGGGGCGAGCTCTCGTCGAGGTGACGTGGCCCGCAGCCGTGCTGGTCGGTCGTTCCAACGCGCTCACTGCTTCACCGGGCCTGTTCGTTGGGCAGTGATCACTGCTTCACCGTGCCTGTTCGTTGCGCAGCGCTCACTGCTTCACCGTGCCATTGCGTTGCGCAGTGTTCACTGCTTCACCGGGCTTGTTCGTTGCGCAGTGCTCACTGCTTCACCGTGCCATTGCGTTGCGCAGTGCTCACTGCTTCACCGTGCCAAACGTCACGCCGCGTAGGAGGTGCGACCTCACGAGCACCGTG
>Ga0105044_10001710_pt1 | contig 29717 bp, 26 predicted proteins | sample MAT01_FD_78092 | JGI IMG/M metagenome (GOLD analysis project Ga0105044, IMG submission 78092) | Freshwater microbial communities from Lake Fryxell liftoff mats and glacier meltwater in Antarctica - MAT-01 | ecosystem: Environmental > Aquatic > Freshwater > Ice > Liftoff microbial mat | place...
ACCGTTCATCGTTCGAAACGGTACAGTGTCGGTCATGATCGAATCAAGGTCGTAGAGCCTTCCCAGGATTGCGTTAAAGCCGCCGAAACCTGGATTCATTCCAATGACGTTTTTTCGAACGCTTGTCTCAAAGATCACAGAACGCTGAGTGCCTCGATGTCGGATATGCACAGCCGGTTGCCATTGTGCAACAAGGTCGTCGCTCGCAATACAGATCAACAACAAACAGACGAGGAAGTTCATGTGTGCGCCCTACGCAATAGTGTCTCAACAAAAAACGCCGAACCATTCGGTCCGGCGTTCAAAGAAAACAACGTATTCCTGACGTCGAAAAACCAGACCGAGCGTTCGTTACGGAGTAACGAGATCGCTGCGGCGCACGTCGCCACTATCCTTGCCAAGGTTGATCAATGTTGGATGAGACTGACTCTTGATCTTCTCTTGAATAAAGAGAAGGGCCTTCATCAGTGCTTCGGGTCGTGGCGGACATCCCGACACGTATGCGTCGACAGGTAAAAATAGGTCGATGCCCTGCACCACCGGATAGCTGCGGAACATCCCACCCGTGCTCGTGCAAACGCCCATGGCGATGCACCACTTTGGATCTGGCATTTGATCCCAGATCTTGCGAACCACCCACGACATCTTATACGTTACCGTTCCGGCAACAATCATGAGGTCTGCCTGACGTGGCGAAAACGAGAAGCGTTCGGAACCAAAACGCGATGCATCTGCACGCGGACCTCCAAAGGCCATCATCTCGATCGCACAACAGCTAATGCCCATTGGCATCGGCCACAATGAATTCGCCTGCGCCCATGTGATCAACGACTCAACCTTCGTAACCACAAAACCATCGCGCTGCAACTGATCGTTTAATCCCATTTGAGTGCTCCCTTTTTTACAACGTAGAGATAGCCACTGAACAAGAGCATCATGAATAAGATCATGGCCGTGAATCCGTACATGCCCAGCGACTTGAACTGAACTGCCCATGGATACATGAACACCACTTCGATGTCGAAGAGAATGAACATCATTGCTACTAAATAGAACTTGACGGTGAATCGTTCCCGCGCGCTCTTGATGGGCTCCATTCCGGATTCATACGTCGAGAGCTTTGCACGTGTGCTCCGCTTCGGACCAAGGATCTCTGCCAGGATGATGTTGCTCAAGCCAAAGATTGCGCCAATGGCGATCATGATGATGAGCGGTAGATAGTGTTCTAGCATTGGACTTCTCGTGATGAACTCGACGAATTTACAACTCTCTTACGATTTACGGGCTATGAAGAGAATGCTCTCGTAGTCCTTGCTCTGCTCCCTCTCCATAAACCGCAGCCTGCCCCCAAATCCCACATCGGTATGGTTGGTGTAGCGATGCCCCACCACCTCGCATCCCGCCTCGATCAAAACCGCCCTGATCTCGACCTCAGGCACCGAATTCATCTGCATGTGATGGAACGTCCCAATGCCGATCTTGGAGAGCCGCTCGCGCACCTTGACGATGCTCTTGATGCGCTGCAAGAGCGAGATCTGCCGAATGTCCTTCGTGGGGATCTGGAAAACCAACACCCCGCCCGACGTGAGCAACCGACCAAACTCGCGGATGTAGTCCACTTGCTGCGGATAGGGTATGTGCTGCAGAACAATGCTGGTGTAGATGAAGGAGAAGCTGGAAGGCGGAAAGGGTATGTCTGTGGAGCTGTTCACACGAAACTGCACTATTCCGGGGTTGGTGTTCAATGCCGTGGCCTTGGCAATCATGGTGGGCGATACGTCGATGCCGTGTACCGTGTGGAAGATTGCTCCGAGCGCCTGCGTTAACCGGCCTACGCCACATCCAAAGTCCAGCGCCGTTGCATTGTTTACAGGCAATGCCTTCAACTGTTGCAACAGTTCGAAGACCACCGAGATCTCATACCGTCCGGCCTCGAAGAATTCTTCGCTGCCCCACTTGTTACCTTGTTTTTCCGGACTCGTAAGAATGGCCCACATTGCATCGTGCTTGGCCAACCCTTCCCAGTCTTGATTTACTGATTGAAAGCTCATAGGGTTGTCAAAATACGGTATGCAATCCATTATTCTTTGCGAGTTTGCATGCCTCATTCCTTGTTGCTGCCAATTATGACCTCCCTTTACGCGTACGAAGCAGGCCCCGTGGCCACCATCGGATACCTTGTTGTGGACACAGCAAACGGCCTGGCTGTTGCGATCGACGCACCGCAAGGCGTGACCGAAGCGGTGCTCGCACAACTGCACGCAGATTCTGTGCGCCTTGCCGCCCTGCTCCTTACGCATACGCACTGGGATCATACGGCAGATGCTGCAACGCTCGTTGCGGCAACAGGCTGCGATGTGTACGTGCATGCAGACGACGTGTACCGACTCACGCATCCAATGCAGCATACCGTGTGGCCACTGCCATTCACGATCGAATCCGTGGTGCCAACGCATGTGCTGCAGGGAGGCGAGGCGGTACGGTTTGGATCGTTTGCCGTACACGTAATGCATACGCCCGGACATACCGAAGGGGGCCTCTGCTTTGTGGATGATGAAGAGCATCGCGTGTTCGCAGGCGACACGTTGTTTGCCGGAAGTGTAGGGCGTTGCGATCTTCCCGGCGGCGATATGGAGGTGTTGCTCGACTCCATTCAAGAGAAGTTATTCACATTACCCAACGACTACGTTGTCTATCCCGGTCACGGACCGGCCACCACACTAGGCGCAGAGCGGGTTTCCAATCCATACGTGATCTGAGCACACCACATGAATTTGTTTTCATCCAAGCTTCATCATGGCAACACCGTGCTACAGATAGTTTCGCATGTCGCAATGATTGTCGTGGCAGTAGCAGCAACTGCCTGTTATTCATTTCGCGGCGGCTCGGTTCCGGATCATTTGAAAACGATCTCGATCGCTTCAACGGTCGACCGTTCCGGATTCGGAAACCCGGCCTACCGTGAAGTGTCTACCGAGACATTGCTCAGCAGATTCCGCACAGACAACTCGCTTCAAGTGATCGAAGAGAATGGTGATGCACGACTCACACCGGTGATCGTACGCATCAAGGATCAGATCTTGAACGTGTCCGACGCCGACCGAGAAGGACAGCGGAAGATCGTGGTAGCAGTAGAGGTGGAGTTCTTCGACGCCGTGAAGAACAAACAGGTGTGGAAGCAGACGTTTGAACGCTTTGGTGTGTATGATGCAGCGAACGCATCCACGGAACGTGACGAAGCTGTTCGCGAGGCAATCCGACAGATCTCAGACGATGTTCTCTTGCAATTGGTAACGGATTGGTAAGACTCCGGTGAAACGCCGGAGGAATCCCTTTGGCTTTTCATTTTGGAGGATCGATACGTATGGAAGACATGCTCTTGCTTTTGTACTTCCTTTCGTTGTGTGTGTTGTTTGGTTTTGGTCTGCACGGCCTTGTGATGATTTACTACTATCACAAAGTCCAAAAGATCGCACACCACGAACCGATCGAATTGGGCACCGATGTGCCAATGGTGACGATTCAGTTGCCGGTCTTCAATGAAATGTATGTGGTGGACCGACTGGTGAAGTCTGTGTGCGCCATGGACTATCCGAAAGACCGCATGGAGATTCAACTCCTTGACGACTCAACGGATGAATCTATAGACGTAGGCCGCGCCCTGGTTGCAGAGTACGCCGCACTGGGCTATGATATCAAGCACATCCATCGCGTAGACCGCTCGGGCTATAAAGCAGGTGCCCTGAAGGAAGGTCTTGAAGTAGCGAAGGGTGAATTCGTTGCCATCTTTGATGCAGACTTTGTTCCGAAGCCTGAGTTCCTTCGTAAGACGTTGCCATACTTTGTCGACAACAAGATCGGCATGGTGCAAACACGCTGGGAGCATTTGAACGAAGAGTATTCGTTCCTTACACGCGCACAGGCACTGGCTCTCGACGGCCACTTCGTAATCGAACAACAGATCCGCCACAAGGCCGGCTTCTTCATCAACTTCAACGGCACAGCCGGTGTGTGGAGAACGTCCACCATCATTGATGCAGGGAACTGGCATTCCGACACGCTCGCAGAAGACCTAGACCTTTCGTATCGCGCACAGCTGCGTGGTTGGAAGTTTGTGTTCTTGAACGACGTCACATCGCCGGCTGAACTTCCTGCGGACATCAACTCACTCAAAACACAACAGTTCCGTTGGACAAAGGGTGCTGTAGAAACCGCGATCAAGTTGTTGCCACAGGTTTGGCGCAGTAGTGTTGCACTGAAGGTAAAGCTGGAATGCACCGTGCACCTTACAAGCAACATCGTGTTTCCGTTTATTATGTTGGTTGCATTCTTGAATCTTCCATTGGTGATCATCAAGAACACTACGGGTGGGTACGACACGTACTTCAACATGATGTCGATCTTCGTTTTGGCTTCGATCTCTACGTTCATGTTCTACATGTATGCACAACGTGCCATTCACTTGGATTGGCGTCGCAGACTGTTGCTCTTCCCGGTCTTCATGGCCGGTTCGATGGGTTTGGCCGTGAACAACAGCCGCGCCGTACTCGAAGCACTCGTAGGAAAGAAATCCGAATTCAAGCGTACACCGAAGTTCCGAATCGAAGAAGCCCATGACGAGTGGAAGAAGAAGAAGTACGTGCAACGCAAGATCGGCTTCGCCGTTGTGCTCGAGCTGGGTCTGGCCGTCTACTTCGCCATTGGTATCGCAACGTCGATCAGCTATTCAGAGATCTCTGCCATCCCATTCCAACTGATGTTTTTGATGGGCTTTGGTACAGTTGGTGTTCTTTCACTCCGTCACGCAATGGGTCGATAACGCATGAAGTTGGTTACATTTCTCTCGCATGGTACAGAGCGTCTTGGTGTGTTGGTTGGAGATCGCATCCTTGATGTAGAGCGCATAGCAATGATGCGCAGCAAGGTGCTGCCGTCCGACATCTTGTCGTTCCTGCGCCTGGGCGACGTTGCCATGGAAACGCTTCATAGCGTTCTTGCATCGCTAGGGAGCGACGGGACCTTTGCGTCGTTCGATGTTGCAACAACAACGTTGTGTGCACCAGTGCCACGCCCCACATCGATGCGCGATGGGTATGCGTTTAAGCAACACGTAGAGGCGGCACGGAGAAATCGTGGGCTCGACATGATTCCGGAGTTTTACGACATTCCCATCTTCTACTTTACCAATCATCAAGCCGTCTACGGTCCGGGCGATGTTCCCGTGATGCCCATGCACGAAGATCAGCTCGACTTCGAACTCGAATGCGCGATCGTGATCGGAAAGCAAGGACGTAACATCTCGGCAGCAGATGCCGATGCACATGTTGCCGGCTACATGGTGATGAACGATTGGAGCGCCCGCGCTCTACAAATGCAAGAGATGAAACTGAATCTAGGTCCGGCCAAGGGCAAAGACTTTGCCACGTCTATCGGTCCGTGGCTCGTCACACGCGATGAACTTTCTGCACGACGTATCGAAACGCCACACGGCGAAACGTACAACATGCCCATGTGCACAACACTCAACGGCACGGAAGTGTCGAGGGGGAACGTGAAGGACATGACGTGGACGTTCGCGCAGATTATCGAACGCGCCAGTTATGGCGTGACGTTGTATCCGGGCGACGTGATTGGCTCTGGCACCTGCGGAACAGGATGCTTCTTGGAGTTGAACGGTAGCAAGGTTTACGATCCAGCGCTCTGGCTGAAGCCAGGAGACGTTGTCACATGCGCGATCGACGGACTAGGAAATCTCACGAACACGATCGTTCGAGAAACCATCTCATAGTATCACGGCACAAGGATCTTCACACTTTGAGCCTTGCCGCCTTCCATCAATCGAATCACATACACGCCTGCCGGTAGCGAGCCTATCTGCAGGCGTTCTTCGTGTTGCATGGTGGTAGTGCCGGATGCAATGCGCAGAGATTGCAACGAGTAAAGCGACCATTCTTCGGCAACGGTTGGCAACACGTCGCGATGTACGACGATGACGCCGTCGTAATAGGCTGCGTGGATGGTGCTGTGTTCGGCAACGCCATCGTGTACCGACGTGGGTTCGTCGAGAACAAAGAATCCTGCTTCAGAAGCTAAGAAGAGGCGCTTCCCCACAGTGTCCCAGCGGATCGACCAAGCATTCTTGTTGAGACCCGGCGTTGTTTTGTCGACGGGATGCACCCATGGAATGTTTTCGTACTTCGTCCACGTTGCGCCACCATCCTTTGATACAGTCACAAGACTGTCGCCGTGAATGGTTGTGTCGAGCGTGAAGAGCCGGAAGCCGCCGGCAAACACTTCTTCAACGCCATTCTTGATGCGCACGTCCACGGCCCAGAACGACGTGTCCGCGTACGCATGTTGGAACCACGAGGCGCCTCCATTCGTGGTCTTGAGCACTCCACCGTTCCCTTGAATCGTGGCTGCATTCGAGATAGCAACAATTGCATAGCCGATCTGCGGATTCACAGGATTGAAAACGATCTTTGGAATTTCTGCGCTTGCTCGAAGAGTGTCCTTACCGTTGATCGGCACAAGGCGCCACGTAGAACCCGAATCGTCCGAGCGATACATCACGCCATTCAAAGCGCCAATGAATAAGATGTTTGATGAGTCGGGTCGGATCTGAATAGTACACAGGCGCGTAGAGATTGTGTTGGGAATCGTGCCACGCAGCGACCACGTCTGACCGCAGTCTACACTCCGATACACTTCCTTGACGTTCACTTGTCCTCGAGCACCGTAGATGATATTGGGCTTCGACGGATCTTCCACCATGGCCTCGGACACCAACCAGAAGCGGCGATTCGTAGTGTCGTTGTACACGCGCTCCCACGTAGCACCGGAATTACTCGAACGGATCACACCATCAACACCCCAACCCGCGGCGATCACCGACGCTGTGTCTTCGCCACATACGTGCATCGACGATACGGCATTGTCTGAGGACCGCGATCCGATGAACACCGTATCAAACGTTTGTCCGCCATCGAACGACCGATACACACGGTCGAACTTCCCACCCACATACACCGTGTTGGCATTTTTGGGATTCACCACAACGGTATAGGCGCGCACGGGCAACAGCAATTTCCATTGCTGCGCAGTACTCACAGAACAGGTAATGAGGAAGGCGGCAAGGACAAGAAGGAGTCTCGACATGTTGATCACCATTGTATGAGAGCAGAAGCCATACGTGCGCCGTCTGTCATGCGCACCACGTAGAGACCGTTCGGAAGCGAAGGAGTTGCAAGCATCGCCGAACCTTGTTCGTACAAAGTCACAAATCCAGAGGCCACCAACGTTCCGGTAAGCGTAGAGATGGCATAGGAGCACCGACCGTTGAAGTCTGCAGGTACGGTGGCGGCAAGTCCGCGATCGGTGTGACGCAGCGTTAAGCCACCAGTTTGGGCGGTTGTGTGCTCTTCGTTGACGGACACCACTTGCGTCGAAATAAACGCACCGGCCTCCGAAGCCAACAACAGATAGGGGAATCCACCGGCCATCGTTACGCCGAACGACCAAATGTTCGCACGCTTCTTTCCGATCTCGTTTTCCGTCCACGGCACAATGCCCAAGCTCGCCCATTGCTGTCCGGCATTTAGAGAGCGCATCACAATAGAGTCGCCCTTCAAGTTCGCGCTCGATCCATCGGCTTGATATCCGCCAACGAAGATCTCTTCTGTTACAGCCGTGCGATGGAGTTCGAGTGCATACAACGACGTGTCCATGAATCGCATGCGCGCCCAGGTAACTCCGTAATCCACTGAGGTAAAGATGCCACTGTTCGACGTGTTAACGTCGAACAAGTTCGATGCTGTTGCATAGGCAAGTCCGGGCGTCACGAGACTCCACTTGATCACCATGACATCTGCATCTGGTTGCGCAGACAGTCTGTCTGTGCGCGCCCACGTGCGTCCGCGATTCACAGACCGATAGATGATCGACCCACGTCCGCCTACTACCATGATGTTGGTACTGTCTGGCGTTGGGCACACAGCAATTGTATTACCGCGCGAGCCAACGATGGTGTCTACAATGGCCAGCGAATCCCACGTGGCTCCCTTATTCGCGCTCCGGTATACAATGGGCGGCGATGAGCGCAACGCGTAAACGGTATCTGTTGCCGTAGGATGTACGCACAAACTAGTGGTTCCGGTGAATTCTATGCGGCGTCCACTCGGGTCGTTGACAGATTTCGACCACGTCTGTCCGGCGTCCGTGGATCGGTCCAGTCCGGTGAACTCGGGTCCGCCCGCAAACATCACCGTTGTATCCGTGGGATGAATCACCAACAATGTTATCCGGGACGAGCCACCGATATCTTGAATAGAAAGTTCTTCCCAATTAAAGCCACCATCGCCCGACCGGAACATTGTTCGGGCAACGTTGCCAGCAAATACCGTAGTCGGGTTTAGCGGGTTAACTGCAATTCCGTACACGGCTCTTCCCGGAATCACAGGAGTCCATCCTTGCGCAATCGACGTGAGGGAGGCAAGGATCAAGGCACAGCAAAAGGTGAAGCAACGGTTCATGGGGTCCACAAAAAAAAAGGGCAACACAAGTGTTGCCCTTAGTATAGGAAATTCGCGGTTATGTTACTTCATCACGACCATGGTCTTCGTGATACTCTTACCGTTAACGGCTAGAGTGAAGTAGTAGGTGCCGTTTGAAAGCGTCGATGGATCTACGCTCAAGCCGTGCAGACCTGCATCCGTTTGACCGCTGTAGAGTGTGTTTACGCGGTTGCCAAGCATGTCGAACAACACCAGCGATACAGTGCCTGGTACGTCAAGCGAGAACGTGATCTCGGCAACTTCCGTTGCAGGGTTTGGCTTTGCGTTGTTGAGGGAGAATCCGAGGTTCTCTGTTGTTTCTTGCACGGACGATGGGTTGAGGGCGTTGAAAACTCCCACACGCACAGTCTGAGGCATGAAGCGATTCACTGTTGCGCCCGTGCCACCAAGTTCGCGCTCCAAAAAGACGTCTGGCCAACCAGCGCTCTTGAGAGGGTGTGCTGCAGCCAATCGGTCGTTCGTGATACCCTGATGGTACATCACAGGAACTTTGTCTGCACTTGGCACGATGGCTGGGATCTTCGTTCCCTTATCCACCTTCGCATCGTTCGTGATATTCACTGCACCGCCCCAAGAATTGTCATCAAGAGCGCGAACAGAGAAGAAGAGGTCTGTAGTGAAGAGCGAATCCAACGTGCCATAGGTGAGCACGTTATTGCTGTTGAACAGGATGGTCATTGCTGGGTTCACACCGTACCGCATACTCGTGTCTGCATCTACCCACTTTATAATCAAATGGGAATTGTTTGCGGTTTTAGCGATCTGAACTTCATGGCCTAATACGCTTGATACATAGGGCACCCACTTGGCTTGGCTTGTCGAAGCCGTATCGTTCACTTGGAAGGTAAGCGGATTGAAATCGTGGAGTTCCGTGACTTTGCGAACAGACCACGCGCCATTCATGTATTCTGCTTCGATGAGATCGAGACGATCAAAACGATTTTGGTCATCAATGTGACCAAGACGCATGACGTATGAATAGCGATCTGTGCCCGTAACAACGAATCCGTCGGTACCAAAGGGGTCATACGTAGTGTACTTCACAGAAGGGAAGTTCGCCGTTGCATATTGATCCAAGAGTGCCTTTGGAATCTTGTTCCAAGGGCCCCATGTTTGCGCCCCGTCCTTCGAAACCGCTACACCTGGTAAGCGATAAGACTCGTCTTCGATCCAAAGGTTGTCTACAGCTACGTACACATTGCCTGAAGCATCTGCATCAGAAAGCATTTCGGTATTGTAGGTGGAGTTTGTTTCGCCGGCTCTCCAATTGGAAAGTGACCACTCATCAGGAATAGAGCTAGAAACGTCTTCGGCAACAAAATTGAAGTAGAACTGACCGTAGGCGCCAAACTGTCCCGTGCCGCCCTGTCCAAGAGTTAAACGCGACGCATGGAATACTCCTGCGCGTGATCCTGCAACTGGAAGCAACACATTACCAGAGAAATTATATCCACCGCTATTGTTGAGATCCGGCGATGTCATGTTCACTTCAAGAGGTGTTGGATCTGCAAGTTTGAACATCGCAGGTTGCCCGGAGTAGCTCCAATTCGACCCCTTCAAATAGGAATAGCCCCACAAACACCAACCGAGGTCATCTGCGGATGTGACGTTCTGGTTCACAAGGGCAAGGTTTGGAAAGGCGCGGTATTCACCCGTTTTTTCGAATAAATTCTTGGTCGTGAACGATGCGCCGCCATTTGCCGAAATGAAGGCCTCAATTCTGCCACCTGCAAGTTGGTTCGATGCAAACACGCGCAGTGGGTGGACGAGCATCAGGGTATTGCTTCCCTTATCATACACAAACGTTTGGTTTGTGTTGTATTGCTCCCATGTTGGCAGGAACTCATTTTGATACAGGTTCACATACGTAATCGCCTGACTTTGCTCAACATTCTTTCCAACAAGCATTGTTGCGGATTGTTGGTTCGGATTTGCAAGCTGCGCGGTGCGCTCGTGCTGCACCAATGCAGTCGGCAAGCTCTCGAGCGACTGGGCGCTTACGGCAACTTGTGACATCAAAGCGGCTAGGCCTAGAACGAAGAATCTAGTCTTCATCGGAAAACTCCGGAAGGTAATTGTGGAATGAGAACTGCAAATGTACACAGGTGACGCAACATCTCTCTAATTTTGTAGGCTGTTGTTGCTGTGGTGTCTGACTGGACCACCGTGCACCTTGTTACACTTGCCACGAACTGCTATGACCTTAGAACGAATCTCGGCACTCATCGGACCGATCCTCGATCCGGATCTAGGACGGTCGCTAACCGACCTACAAGCCATCGTTGACGTAGAGCTCGACGGAGATGCCGTTACCATCAAGATAGACCTTGTACAGCCACTGCATTGGGTTGCCCAACGGCTCCATCACGACTGTCGGGCGGCCATCGAAGCCGAGTTCCCGTCTGCCCGCGTAACCGTGCTCGTACGTGAGCGTGGCGGAGAAGCCATGCGTCCTTCCACCCTCTCCGCCGTCAAAAACCTTATTGCTGTTGCATCTGGCAAAGGTGGCGTGGGCAAGAGCACGGTGGCAGCCAATCTTGCAGCGGCACTTGCCCAGCGCGGTGCATCCGTGGGACTGTTGGATGCCGATATCTACGGTCCGTCCCAGCCCACGATGTATGGCATGAGCGACCAAACCATGCGTGCAGAAAAAGGGGACGATGGCAAGATCATTGGCTATCCGAACGAACAGTATGGCGTGAAAGTGGCGTCGATCGGCTTTGTGATGCAACGCGATCAGGCAGCCATTTTACGTGGACCGATGTTGGCGGGATATTTCTCTACGCTTGTTGATCAGATTCAATGGGGCGAGCTGGACTTCTTGATCTTCGATCTGCCGCCGGGCACGGGCGACATACAATTGACGCTTACGCAGCGCATTCCATTGACGGGTGCCGTGGTGGTCACAACGCCGCAAGAGATCGCTCTGGCCGATGTTCGGCGCAGTATTCAGATGTTTCGAAAAGTGAACGTCGACATTATCGGCGTGATCGAAAACATGAGCTACTTCATCCCGCCAGACATGCCCGAAAAGAAGTACCATATCTTCGGAGAAGGCGGCGGGACGCGGGTTGCAGCCGAATACGAGGTGCCGTTCTTGGGCGAAGTTCCTATTGATGTGCGCGTGCGCGCAGGCGGCGACGAGGGATTCCCGTTTGTGCTCGATCCGGAAAGCGGCTCGCTTGGCGACGCGTTTCGCGATGTAGCGTCGAACGTGATCTCTGAAGTTCGTCGCATTAATGCACGGTCTTCTGCATCAACAGTGGAGATCTCGCTGTAACATGACACTTATCGAACGCATCGAGGAGGCATTGGAAACTGCACGTCCGCACTTGGCCGTGGACGGCGGGAACGTAGAGTTTGTGCGGTACGAACCGGAAACGGGAGTTGTAGAGATTCGATTCCTGGGAGCATGCAAGAATTGCTCAATGTCTGCCATGACCTTACGAGCTGGAATCGAACGAACTTTAAGAATGTCGGTGCAAGAAGTTCGCAGAGTCGAATCTGTTTCGTAAATTTGGATTCTTGGGCGGTTAGCTCAGCTGGTTAGAGCATCTCGTTTACACCGAGAGGGTCGGGGGTTCGAATCCCTCATCGCCCACCCAAGTACATTCAGTGCTCTGCGAGCGTGGCGGAATTGGCAGACGCACTGGACTCAAAATCCAGCGGGGTCAAACCCGTGGGGGTTCGACTCCCCCCGCTCGCACGACGTAGGTTTAACGTTTGTATCTCTTACCGAGATGCAAACGTTTTTTTTGATGTCGTTCTTATGTGTGCTGCGCTATCGTACGACGTGCAAGAGTTGCGTTGTAGCGCCAACGATCACGATGTACGTGCCGGGTGCAAGTGCGGCCGTGTTGACGGTGCAGACGTCATTCGCACTTGAAGCGGATACGTCTAGCATGAGCTTGCCAAGCATGTCGCGAATAGAGATGCGTTCTCGTTCTTCAGCCCCGTGCACGCAAACGTACGACGTACAAGGATTGGGGGCAAGGAGCAAGGTGGAGAGGGCATTGGTGACCTCTACGCGTGACGTCACGGGTGTGAGTGGGACAAGCGAACCTCCCGCTGGCAACGATAGCCACAACCCAAATGCAGGGCCTTGCTTGTTCGCCGCAGGGTTGAGAAATCCTGATGCAACAACGCCGAGCGCACTGCCCGCATAACTGCGCAGATCTGCCGTGAAGCGTCCCATAGATTGACCATTCGCAGCGGAAACCTGTACAGCCGTTTCTTCGGCAGCAGTTGTGATGTAGGCCGAAGCATGTCCATACGAAAGCGCCGATGCCATGGACTGTGCGCCTACAGAAACATCCAGTGCCGGAGCGTCTGTTACGCCGTGGATCATGCAGAGGTCTACCGTGCTGGATGCTGCTGATGTTGTGCGGCGGTTTTCGAACGACATCACGGTAAACGCAATGGGCTTGGCATTTGGATCCGGACAAGGCTCGAATTCGGTGGGCTGATACACACCGCCTGCAACGGCGAAGTGCTTGCCCACGGGAAGACGTACAAGGTAGGTAGCAAAGGCATCGTAGACGGATGTGCTTTCGCGAAAGGCAAGCGAGATGGCATTGTCGACGTTGGCTGGCACGTCGACAAATGCAGATGCCGTGCGAAATGTAAGATCGTCGATTACAAGCACGTCGTTCACATAGACGTCTACGACAAATGCAGCAGGGTCTGCGGCATTGTGGATGATCTGAAGTTGTGCTTGTTGTGAAGTAACCTCCGCACACCATGCGATCAGTAACGCGCACACGAAGATTGCGACGCGCAAGGTTAGAGCTTTCTATGCACGCTTGTTACAACGCCAAGGATCCGGAAATCATCGTGGTCTGCAATGGTGTACGGAGCGTACTTGCGGTTCTCCGGCATCAGCATCACACGGTCTTGCTCATCGTGATGAAGGCGCTTGACGGTAAGCTCACCATTCAACCATGCCACCACAACATGTCCGTTGCGCGCTTCCATGCCCGCGTCAATCACCAACATGTCTCCGGCAAAAATGCGAGCGTCTTCCATGCTGTCGCCCGTAGCCATCACGCTATACGAGTCGCGTGGATTCGGAATCCAATACGAGGTGAAGTTGAGCTCTGTGCTTTCGCCCTGCGCTACGTCTGGCCCTGTACCACACGGTGCGCCACCAAGGAAGAATCGAATGGTGGTGTTGTCTGCGGCGGCAAGTTTCGTGATCATGTTCCCCCCGGAAATGATGAACGGAAAAAATTATCGAAGGATGGCTCGAAGTGTGAGCGAGTCTGCATTGTCGCCCGTATAGTCTACATCTACGATGGATGAACGGATGGAATCGTTACGCGTGATGTAGAAGACAGGAAGTGTATTCACGACGAATTTCGTCATCATCGGATGCTTGTCTGCCGACGTACGCATGCTGTAGATCGTAACGCAACGCATCGGAATGCTTGCAGCCATGAGCGTCTTCATCACTTGCGGGAAGAGCTTCTGCGTGCCCTTGCATGAACACGCTGGCTTCACGTAGACCGTGATCTTTTGTGTGTTCGTATCGAACGACGTTTTTAGCTGATTCACAATGGCTGCATCGGGCGTGTACAGGCCCGTCTCCGAAGGGAACCAGGAGTAGCCAGCAGAAGAGTTCAATTCTTGAATGGTCATCACTTGCGCGTCTGTTGGTGGCGCCTCTGAGGTGCACGACGAAAGACAGAACAAGCTTATCGTGAAGGCGGCAAGGAGGATGATGCGTTTCATGGGAATGACTTTCAGATTGTGGATTACCACTTCATCAAATTCACTTCGTCGACGTAGACAGTTTGCTTGTTACGGAAGAGCGCTAGAACGATGGCCAGCCCAACGGCGGCCTCTGCGGCTGCAACAGCCATGATGAAGAAGACGAACATCTGTCCACCAATACTTCCGTTGTAGGCAGAGAACGACACCATCGTAAGATTCACTGAGTTCAACATGAGCTCGAGCGACATGAAGATGATGATCGCGTTGCGACGGGTGATTACACCGATAACGCCGGTGACGAAGAGCACCGCAGACAACATCAAATACCAGTCGAGTGGGATAGTAGTGGGCATCGATCGATTCCTTATTTCACGTGACGCTTGGCAAGAATCACAGAGCCGATGAGGGCCGCCAAGAGAAGCAGAGAGACCGCTTCGAACGGGAAGAGATACGTGGTAAAGAGAGTTTGTCCGATGGATTCGGTGGTGCCAATGGCAACGGCCTGCGGCGACAATGCATTCACACCCGTCGGGTGGGCAAGAAGGGTGATGATCACTTGCACTGCGAAGAGCGACGCGATCAAGGTGCCTATCACGCTTCGCAAGCTGCTTCGCTCGAGAAGCTTATGTTCGTTACCAAGATTGAGGAGCATTACCACGAAGACCACAAGGACCATGATGGCGCCGGCATAGACGAGAACTTGAACGGCCGCAACAAACTGTGCTTCGAGCGTCAGGTAGAGTCCCGACAACATGAAGAAGTGTGCCACGAGCGACATGGCAGAGGCCACCGGGTTCCGGCGCGTGACTGTGAGTACGGCGGATGCAACGGCACCCACGGCAAACAAGGCAAAGAGCAGTACGTGCATATCCATAAGGGCAAATATACTACTATCCCTCAAACCGCTCCACGGTCTTGATGCCCTTGATCTTTCGGAGTTTATCGAAGATCCGCGAGAGGTGGTCTACGTCTGTGACGTAGATGGTAATGAGACCCTCGAAGAGGCTGTCGTACGCGTCGATATTGACGCCACGGATATTCGTGTTGTCCACGGAGATCACGGCGCTGGTGATCTCGTTGAGCATTCCGGGTCGGTCGTCGCCCGTTACTTTGATGCCCGCCATGAATTCGCCCTTGCGCTGGCGATTCCATTGGAGCTCCACCATGCGGGCCTTCACTTTTTCCTTGAGCTCCTCTACGTTGTGACACGACGTGCGGTGCACCTTGATGCCGGAGCCAATGGTCACAATGCCCACCACGTTGTCGCCCGGTACGGGATTGCAACATCGTGCATAGGAGAACAAGATTTTGGCCGATGGGATATTGTCGCCTACGATGTAGACACCCTCCGACCGGTCTCTGGCGTTGTCTTGAAATTCTGTGAACGTGTACGGAGTTGTTGGCGCCGGTTCAGCAGTTGATGTGCGCGAGAGTTTCTCGAGCACCATGGTCGAGGCCGTTTCGACGGTGAGGGTGCCCGAGCCGATGGCCGCGAAAAAGTCGGACCGACTGTCGTACTTCAACGTGGTGACGATGCGCTCAAGATCGTCGTCGTTCACATGCATGTCGAGTTTCTTCGCACGCTTCTCCCAGGCCTCCCGCCCTTCCACCACGCGTGCCCTCCGTTCTTCGTTCAGGATCCGGCGAATGTGATTCTTCGCCTTATGCGTAATCACGATGCGTTCCCAATCTCTGTTGGGTGTTTGGTTGCGCGACGTGAGGATCTCTACCTGATCTCCCGTGTTGAGCTTGTGATCAAGAGGAACGATTTTGCCGTTCACTTTCGCGCCTATACAACGCGCCCCTACTTGCGAGTGGATCTCGAAGGCAAAATCGAGCGGAGTTGCGCCCTTAGGAAGAATGCGGAGCTCGCCCTTGGGCGTGAAGATGTAGATCTCGTCTTGATAGAGGTTGAGCTTAAAGCTCTCCATCAATTGCTCGTGAGCTTGGTCGCCGGCATTCTCGAACACGTCGCGGACCCAATTCGCCCATTCTTCAAGATCGGTACTGTCGATCCATGTGGCCGAAGCACCCGTTTGCTCTTTGTACTTAAAGTGGGCCGCAACGCCCCGCTCTGCAAAGTCGTGCATGGCTCGTGTGCGGATCTGCACCTCCACACGCTTCCCATCTGCAGAGATCACCGTGGTGTGGAGCGATTGATAGCCATTCTTTTTCGGAATGGAAATGTAGTTCTTGAATCGTTCAGGAACCGGTGTGTAGATCTCGCTCACGATGCCGTAGGCAAGAAAGCAATCGTTGTTGTCTTGTGTGTCTAGGATGATGCGAATCGCAAAGAGATCGTAGAGCTCGTCGAGGCGCTTTCCTTGGGTGACCATTTTCTTGTAGATGGAATACAAGTGTTTTGGTCGACCGTTGACTTCGAAATGGATGTTGTGTTCTGCAAGCTTCGCTTCGATAGGCGCAGAGAACTTTTGGATGAAGACCTCGCGGTCTTCACGCGACGTGTTGAGTTGGCGCTTGAGCTCGTCGTAGGCCTGCCTATTGAGCGTCTTGAAGGAGAGATCTTCGAGTTCCCACTTGATGTTGCCCAATCCAAAACGATGTGCAAATGGCGCGTAGATCTCCATGGTCTCGCGCGCCAAACGTTCCTGTCGTTCCGTAGAAAGCACGTCGATCGTGCGCATGTTGTGAAGTCGATCTGCGAACTTGATCAGAATCACGCGCACATCGCTCACCATCGAGAGAAGCAGCTTGCGATACGTCTCGGCTTGCGTGATCTCGCGACTCTTGAAGATGTCCGTGATCTTCGTAGCGCCATCCACGATCTCTGCTACCTCCGAACCGAATTCCTCTTGAATGTCTTTGAGCGAATACTCGGTGTCTTCTACCACGTCGTGCAACAATGCGGCAACCACGCTCACATCGTCCAACGGAATTTCCTTACAGACGATCAGCGCCACTTGCAGCGGATGGGTGTAATACGGCTCACCCGATGCACGCACATCTTTTTTGTGTGCGTCTACGCAGAAGTGAAAGGCTCGCGTGATCAGGTCGATGTTTGCCTTCGGCAAGTAGGACGATGCCTCTCGCAAAAGAATATCGAGATCCACGTTCTGATCTAACCCAAAAACGTGGTCATTGTTTTCTGAACCGGTCGCTGGTCGTTGTCCATTCGTTCGTGCCATGACCGAATATAGAAAAGCTGGCTATCGTTTCACCAGTGTGATATGGACAATGCGGTCTGCCGTACGAGCAATCACGAAGTACGTGGCCGCTGATAACGTGCTACCGTCTATGTTCCACGTTGTGCTGCCCAAAGCAAGCGAGCCCTCGTGAAGGGTGGCAAGGCGGATGCCCGAGAGGTTGTAGAGCGCAACGAAGACGTCGGCCTGCTCGTCGGCTGACTGCAGACGGACCGTGGTCCCGTCGGTAAAGGGGTTAGCGGTGGACGTTAATGCGAACGATGCATCCTGACCTCGTGTCTCGAGCACATCTGTTGGAATCTCACGTTTTGCGCCTTCTAACCAGGTGAGCGTTTTGTCGACGAGGGCCGTGCGTTGTTCATCCATCAGGATACGCGTTGGACTGATGCCGAGGATGGCCGTACGAAGGTAGTTCAACTCAGACCGTACCATGGGTATGCCTGCGGCATCGGTGCGTTGAAGAACCGATGTTGCGGTGCTGGAATTCACTGTGAAGCGGACGCTCGGCACGAACTTTCCGCCGCGGTGGTGATCAAGGCGGGGGAGTTGACAGTCGATGTCCACCATGCCGGTAGAGATCGGATCGCCGGTCTTCCCACGATACACGCGCCTGCCATTGTCGATTGCCTCTGCTCCAACTTCTGCACCGCCAAGACGAATTCCATACAGATTGAAGAAGGTATTCGCGGCTGGTTCTTCAGATCGTAGAAGCAGGGGATCGTCCGCGATCAAGAACGTTTCGATGGAGCGTGCTTTGAGTGAAGCCAAGATCGACTCGTCGGTGGCTGTGATCTCGCCGAACGATCCACTATACCAAAGCACTGTTTCTAACGATGAAAGAGAGTCGGCAATTCGGTCGAAGAGATCTCCCGTTACCGGAACGTAGGCTGTTCGACCTGTGGCACGTACTGCGTCTTGCGGATCGAACACCTCTGTTGTTGCATCGTTCACACACATGCGTTTCGTTGTTTGCACAACGGCAATGAACGATGTGCTGAGGAGTGGCAACGAGTCGACCGATGGTACCGTTGCCCGCACGGTGATCTCGTTGATGCCACCAAGCGAATCGGACGATAGGGTGATCGCGAATGTTGAATCCGTGCGTGGTGCAAGCGTAATGGAAGACGGCAGACCAACGGTCCACGATGCTGGCGTGCCTGTTGTGCCAGCTTCGATGGTGTATGTGCGAGCGGCATCATTGGAGGAGTTTCTGAGCGTTGCCATGACTCTTCGCGTAGACCCTGGACGTACGTACACAATGTCTTCAACAACCGAAAGATCGTCACCACTTTGCGTAATGAGAAAGTTCACAGTGCCACGTTGCTTATCAACAAACCAAATACGATGGTCCGGTCCAACGGTAATGCCCTGCAAAGACAATGCGCCAGTTTCTATCGTGCCAAGCAATGTTGGAACGGATGTTGTGAGATCGTACATAAAGATCTTCCCGCTCAACTGATCACCAAGCAACAAACGGTTCTCGAAAATGGCCATGCCCACTAATTCTGCATTGGGGACGGCGAAGAGGGAGTCTACACGCGCGCCCGCATGGATGCTGAATTCCGCAAGTGCCTCTTCGCTCTCCGGAGGCGCCACGCCGGCCTTTTCAAAGGAACCGGAGGTAATGTCGAGCCGATGCACAGAATTCGTTGCCGGATTGATGTAGTACAAGAAGTTCGTGGTGTGATCGATGGCGATGTGTGCGGCGCGGTCGAGCGCTGCGCGACCGATTATCACGTCGCGATAGCGGCGTATGATGCCGTCTCGGTGATCGGTACCACCCACTTCATGCGGATCTTGAAAGTCGTACCGTACAAGATCGTGATAGAAATTGTCGAGTACCCAGAATGCATTGCCTTGTTCGTGGGCAATGCCTAGACCTTGCGGACTTTGATGCAGCATGTCTAAGTGACTGGCCAAGAACTGATCACTCTCTTGATACTTGGAGGCGAAGATGCTTGTGTCTGCCGACCACAGTGTAGGACCCATGAACATGTATCTCGCGTTGCCGTTTCCTTCTTGTCCGTTTTCGGCTGTCGCAAATGCGCCGTTCCACCCAAAGTCCAAGGCCTGTGTTCGCCACATAAAGTGGTACGCGCGTGAATCCTTCTTCACGCGAACACTCATTTGCTGTGAGCCAGTGTTGTGGAGAATGGCAATGGCATTTCCATTCTTTGGTTGTGCCATTACTACCCAGAGGTCTGTGGGATGCAGAACGCTTGTATTGAAAGCAAGGTCGAGCGGAGTCGTGATCCCTTGATCTGAACCAGCAACGAATGCAACCCATGGCTTCGTATGCAGATAGTTGTCGATGGGCGACGTAGACGAGGCAACAGGAAGCGCACCGTCGTTTGGCTCTGCGTTCACTGCGGCTGCAACAATAGCCTCTACATCCATGTAGGGCTGATCGGTGTAGCGTGCAAAGCGAACGGTGTTATGATCAACCACCAGCGTTGCATGCAAATCGAGATCCGTGCCGCCTTCCCGCCGTACCGCGCCAATGGCCTCTGCGGCTCTTGCATCGGTATCGCTCAATACCGTAAAGACGCGTGGGTCGAGGTGCTGCGCCAACATCAACCGTTCGCAGATACGTGGTGCGTCTGTGCTAAAGGCCACCACGCGAATGTGGTGCGCGGCAAGCACGTTTGCATGCTCATTCAAATAGGTGAGCTGGCGCACGCAATGCGAACACGAATAGCCCAAGAAGCGCACCACAATGATTGGTCCGCCTGCCGAGAGCTCGGCAATCGTCTGTTCCGATGCAGCATCACGCAAGCTCGCTACTGGCAGTGCACGGCCTACCGTGAACGGCGACGCATACGATTGCATGGAATGATCTTGTGCCATTACGGTACACGTGAGGAGGGCGCAGAGGGCGAGTAGGGAGGAGAGGTTCTTCATAGGGTTGTAAGATAGCGTTATCTGATTCTTGTTCGGCGAAGGACAACAATGGCGTGATCTGCGAAGGAAGCGGCTGGACGGAATGCGCGTAGCACGTCGTCTGCTCGCATGCACCACGATGCAAGCCGAGGCATGCGCCTAGACCATGCTCCATGATGCGGTGGTGGCGTGATGAGTCCGAGAGGTTCTGCGTGTTCGAGCGTAAAGAATGGTTGAGCCATGCGCTTGATAGCGGCAACGCTGTAGTAGGTAGAGGTGAACACCACACCCTCGACGTGCGAGGGTGCGCCGCCACGTCGGAGCCTACGAAAGGCCCTACGTCCATGTCCGCGCAACAACGATGCGAACTCCCACAAACTGTACGGCGGCATAACAGACATCACAACAATTCCATTGGAAGGGAGAAGGGCGGCAAGGTCGTGCAGAACAACGTCGAGTTGGTCTGTACAGTTCAATCCGCCAAAATTGCTGAAGGCGTGATCAAACCTTCGTTCACCAAGCGTTGCAAGGTTGGTGTAGGCACAGTGGATAGGCTCGATGCCGAGCGGTGAGAGTTTCTCACGCATCTGCTCTACCATTCCGGTGGCCGCATCGGTGGGTGTGATGCGAATGCCCTGACTCGCAAAGTGAGCAGCATCGATACCCGTCCCCGCGTTGAGTTCAAGCACTGCGTCGCCAGGTGCGAAGTAGTGCTCGGCCACGCGATAGGTTCGCGCGCGCATCCATTGTACGATGGCATTCTCTGTTTCGAGCGCGTCAAACACGGGGGCTTGTGCAGAAAAAGCGCGCTCGGCACGTTCTTCATTCGCGGCATAGTAGGGAAGCAAGGCGGCACGTTTCCAGTGTCTGCGCATCCACCGCGGAGAGCGCAGTGCGCGCCTGCCTTGTTCACGACGCAGCACCGTATGTACATGTCGTTGCAGTTTCCGATAGAAGTCTGCATCGTACGTGTTCTTGAACATCAACATGAGCTCGTCGCTATCACTCCAATTCGATTTCTCGGTGAGTTCATGTCGCACCGATTCGTAGAACGCTGTGCCGGGAAGTGGGTACGACACACTCACGCCAATCTCGTCGGGCGCGAGCTCTCGCACCATGTTGATCGTTGCACGAATGTCGCCCATGTTCTCGCTAGGATATCCGAATTGCAAGAAGAGCGCGGGTGAGATGGCGTGTGTACGGGCCATGGCCACCGCGGCGCGAATCTCTTCTACCGTAATGCCTTTGTCCATGGCATCAAGGATGCGTTGCGAGCCCGACTCTGCACCTATCCATACACGCTCGCATCCCGCGCGTGCGAGATTGGCCACGGTCGCGTCTTTCACCAACAGGTCTGCTCGCGATTGAATCGTAAACGGAATGCGAATGCCTCGCGCTTCGAGGATATCTGCAAAGGCAGCCACCCACCCGGGCTTGAGCCCAAAAATGTCGTCACAAAACCAGATGTGTTCCGGTGCGTAGCGTTCATGGAGCATCGTGACTTCGTCGGCAATGCGCTGCGGACTGTACGATGTGTATCGAGTACCGTAGATGGGCTTTGCGCACCAATTGCATTTGAACGGACACCCACGTGTGGTGACAACGTTCAACGAAAACGGCTTGCCATGTTGCGTGCGAAACGCGCGATACGCATCCACGTCTACAAGGTCCCATGCAGGCAGCGGCAGCTCGTCGAGCGATCGCATGATCTCGCGCGGGCGTGTGCGTAGAACAGCTCCGTTGCGCATCAAAGCGATACCGTCTACGTCGTCTACGCCATCGATGGTCTTCGATGCATCTATGCGGTCCAGCAATTCGAGAAGTGTACGCTCTGCCTCGCCAATCATCACAACATCGGCACCGTTTGCGAGGAACAACTCCGCATGATCTGTAGCATCGCTACTCCACACGATTGTTGTGCATCCAACATCCTTGCCGCCTTGCAACAATTCAAAGGCCACCTCGCGCATGTTCGTGAGGCACATTTTAGTGAGGTAGTTGAACCCATCGTCGTAGACCACAACGGTGTGTGGTTTCTCACGTTCGAGAAAGGCTTTGAAGTCGGCAGTAGACGCCTGTAACTGTGTGTCGAAGAGAGCAACGCTTCTGCCCGATGCACGAAGGCAGGCGGCCACTTGGATGGTGGCAAGAGGAGGATACGGGGCGCCGTCGTTCCATTGTTTCGGATCGCGGCGGAGCATGTAGGAGTGGGTGAGAACTACGTCAGCCATGCAAGGTCTCCGACGTCATTCGGGCCATCAGAAGTCGGAGTCGTGCACGGTAGGCAGACATCACCAATCCACGCACATCATCCGGCTGATATTGCGCCATTCCTTCGGTAAACGTGATGCCGCTGCGTTGCTTGCCCTCGGTGCGTCGTGCGACAAAATCTTGCCAACGAGCAAATGCCCAGCGTTCCAGGGCATCTCCCATGCGACCTCCCAACATGGCCTCTACGACGCGTTTTAGCATCCACGTTCCGTGCGGAAGAGTGCGAGTGGGCAGTCCGCGCCAGGCTGGGAAATGGTCGAGAACCCAAGAGTTGGCACGGACAAAGGAGGCAAGGTCTCCATTGTCTATCACAGGTAGAAGCGTGGTGATCTCGGTGGCCGTGTACAGATCGTGTTCCTTCACGGCTAGGCTGCGGGCATCGATGATATGGTTCACGCAGAAGTATTTTTTCGAGTTCAGCAGGAAGATCTTTTTGAAGGCAATGAGCAGGGATCTGCAGAGCCAGAGCCGACCTGGTGCGGTGATGATGAACCAGTCTACGTCGCCCGTCACATCCATGCTACCCTTCGACAGGGAACCAGAAATGCTAATGCTACGAGTAAAAGGGAAGAGGGAAAGAAGTCGGCCAATACGCCGCGCCGTTGGCATCATGCGACGGGAACGAGCTTCTCGGTCTGCCCGAACGAGCCATTGATGCGGATCGTTCGACATCGAGAAGAGGTCGTCTACGCGGTAGATCACGCCATTAGTTTCCAGCATATTCAAGATCGCCCGGCTCTCGTCTGCGCTGACGAACGGATAGCATCCGTTTGCGGCAATGTCTTCTGCGCTCACGGGCCAGCGGAACACGTCGGCATAGGCCAAGGCATTCAACACAGACCGAATGGGTCCGTGTTCAAGGGAGCGAGATCGTTCTTCGTGGACTTCCATGAGCGTAACAACTACCGACTGCTCAGAATGTTCATACGGGTAAAAGTTACTGCGTTGTATTATTGCGGTCTACGATTCCATACACCGTTCAAGGGGTTGGCCATGAGATGGATTTTGGCGTCCACAATCATAGCGGGACTTGTTTTGAGTTCTTGCGATGGGAAGTTCGACGAAGCAAAGCAGGCGATGGACAATTTGGAGACGATGGCGAAGTCCGGAGATAACATGCAAGAAGTGCACAAAGCAGCCGAAAAGCGGCGCCAAGAGCGGCGCGAGCGCGGAGACACGCTTTCCATGCCGTATGCAGAATTGCAAAAACTCTTGCCTACAGACATCTCTGGCTACACTGCGCAAGAGCCAGAAGGATCCAACTCCGACATGCCCGGATTCTCGATGGGTCAGGCATCACGTCGGTACGAAAAACCTGACGGTTCGTATGTGACCATTTCCCTCACAGACTGGAATGCGTCCGAAGTCGGTTGGACGGGGGCTACGGCGCTGTTCGCCCTACAATTCCGGAGTGACAACTCCACCGAAAATTCCGGGTCCTTCCAAACCGACGATCCACTTGTAAATGGAAGCGACCGTTTCGGTAAGCAGGACAAGAATGCCAATGTGACCTATGCCCTTGGCGCCCGTTTTCTGCTGGTAGTAGACGCCAACAACCAGTCGGACGTGAACTTTGTGAAGAGCGTCTCAGAGCGTCTAGACCTGAAGAAACTCTCTAAGATGTGACGCACCAATAGCTTATGTCAAAACACAAAAAAGGCGAGAAGCATGTGCTTCTCGCCTTTTTGCCCTTTGGGAAGGGGTTCGTCGGGGCGGCGGGATTCGAACTCGCGACCTTCTGGTCCCAAACCAGACGCGCTAACCGGGCTGCGCTACGCCCCGAAGGGGTTGCAATATGCAAAAAAGTCTCTTGCACACAGTATCCTGAGGTCGTACTTTTGAATAAATACATATTGGCTCACCGAAATAGCACCCCGAGTTTGATTGACCTCATTTTCGTTGTGGTGGTGAAAGGTGAGAAGGGGAGTGCCCCCAGACGAGTGGTGACGTCTGGGGGTATCTCACATCTGGGGGGTCCCGCCGTCCTACTGGCTAGTTGCAATTTCGACGGATTCTCGGTGGATGCGACTGCAGGAATGGCGTTTTGTTACCGCCATATGTATACGCAATAGCAATGGCTCCAGGTGTGGAAAGACGTCGTAAGCGTATGGGAATACGCTACTTCCAGTCTGTCATCGACTGGCAGACTGACCCATCAAAAATGCCACTTTGTTACGTGCCATTTTCGATGCATTTACCTGGGCCGCGGCTTTCGTAAATTGTACCATTCCACTGAAGGCCCCTATGGTTCGCTACATCCTTTCCGCCCTGCTCCTTCCCACAATGATCTCTCTTTGCATTGCGGGTTCGGAGATACCGGGTGCACCTCAACTGAAGCCGATTGCGATCGTGAAGGCCACTGTGCATACTGTGAGTGGCGGCACGTTGCAGAATGCGGCGGTGGTGTTCGACAAGGGACGTATTGTAAGCGTGGGAACTGCCGTAGAGATTCCTGCCGGCGCAGTCGTGATCGACGGCACCGGGAAGCACGTCTATCCGGGGTTCATTGCTCCGGTGGCGGGCACCGGACTTGTAGAGATCGACGCCATTCGCGCCACGCGCGATATAGTAGAAGTTGGATCGTTCAATCCGAACGTGAGAGCAGAAGTGGCCTATAATCCCGACAGCGAGATCATTCCCACCGTTCGATACAACGGCATCCTTCTTGCAAACGTTGCGCCACAAGGTGGCAGCATCAGTGGGATGTCTTCGGTGATGCGCTTGGACGGGTGGACGCGCGAAGACATCACCGTTGTTCCCACATCTGCACTCGTTGTGAATTGGCCACAGATGGATGTGGTGAACGCGCCGTGGATGAAGAAGAGTGCAGATGAACAACGCAAAGAGATCGACAACAATGTGCGTGATCTGATCGACTATCTTCTTGCAGCACGTGCCTACTCTGTTGCTGCGCGGGCCGGTGTTGATTCATCGAAGCGCGACATTCGTCATGAAGCAATGCGTGCAGTGTTCGAGCGTGGACTCCCGCTTATGGTGCATTGCACGTCGCAACGACAAATCGAATCCGTTCTCGACATGCAACGTCAGCTTGGCCTCAAGATTATTCTTGTTGGCGCGCAAGACGCAACGCGATGTCTCACACAAATCAAACGAGCCGGTGTATCGATTGTTATCGGGCGGGTACACGGACTCCCACGTCACGAAGAAGACGCCTACGACGCCACGTATACTCTCCCTGCAACCCTCGCAGCAGAAGGCATTCCGTTTGCCTTCAGTGAAGGTGGACACTGGCAACAACGCAATCTTCCGTTCAATGCCGGAAGCTCCGTCGCCTTTGGTTGTTCAGAGCTCGATGCAGAAAAGGGCCTCACGCTATGGCCCGCACAAATGCTTGGAATCGATGCATCGTATGGTTCGCTTGAAGTGGGAAAATCTGCAACGTTGTTCGTGAGCAACGGCAATGCGCTCGATGCTCGCACGAATATTCTCTCGTATGCATTCATTGACGGTCGTGCGGTAGACCTTTCGAATCGTCACACCAAGCTCGCCACGAAGTACCGTGCGCGTTCAAAGCAGTGATCGCCAACGGAACGCTTCTTGATTCTACTCCTGTAACGATTCCCGCTACGTCGCTCGCCATGTCGCGCAGATCCATGTCCGCCGCAGACTTCGCTGCCTTCAATGCCGTGAGTTTGCACGAGATTACGTACATGAGCAACGGCCTGCGAATCAAGGCCTGGCTTGCCTTGCCGCCTGCGGGCCCTTCAACCTTCCCGGCTATCATTTTTAATCGCGGTGGAAGCGGTCCACGCGGCGCGCTTACCGCCGAAGGTGCGATGCAGTATGCGGGATTGTACGCATCGTGGGGCTACGTCTGCATTGCGAGCAATTACAGGGGTGTGGGAGGGAGCGAGGGGGGCGAGGAGTGGGGAGCAGGTGATGTGGATGATGCGATGAATGTGGTGCCGTTGTTGGAGTCGCTCGGATACGTAGACGTAGATCGAATCGGCTTGATCGGCGGAAGCAGAGGTGGCATGATGGCCTTGATGATGCTACGTCGTACCAATCGATTTCGCGCCGCCGCCACAATCTGCGCACCAACCATGATTCATGCCACAGACGCCGCAGCCTATATCCGCAAGACCATGGTGAAACATTTGTCCGCGGAAGCAGACGTGCAGAAAGAAGCCGAAGCACGGAGCGCTGTGCTGTGGGCACATGAACTTTCAAAGACCACTCCGTTGTTGGTGTTGCATGGCACGGGAGATAAGCGTGTAGCGCCCGAGCACGGACTGCACCTTGGAATAGCATTGCAGGCGGCGCAACACCCGTACCGGTTGATCATGTATGAGAATGCAGATCATGTGTTGGCCGGACGCAGACGGGAATCGAATCAAGACCTACGATGGTGGATGGACCACTTCGTACGAGATCGCGGACCTCTCCCTCGAGTTGGACCGCACGGAGCATAAGACATGATGAAATATGTGATCGCCTTTCTTGTTGCCACTGAATTGTTCGCACAAGGCACCTTCCCCACAAAGCGAATCCCAACGGATTACGATGTGCTCACGTACGACCTGCAGTTCGATCTTGTGAATGTACTCAAGACCACGCGTTCAGAACGTGGACGTCGAAAAGTGGAACCGAACATCAACCTTACCTTCAAACTCTTGAAACCGGCAGATCACATTGCCTTGGATGCGAGTGACTTGGAGATTGACGCGGTCACGATGGACGATGCAACGGTGGGCTTCGACACACTCACGCAGAACACACTTACCATTCGATTCGCGTCGACGCTCGACACCGGCGTCGTGCATAAACTCACAATCCTGTACGCCATCCTTCACGACAATCGTGGATTCAATGCGTTGGCGCCTGAAGACGACACGGCGAAGAAATTGCTCGAGCCGCAAGTGTTCACGTTCTCAGAGCCAGAAGATGCGCGGTGGTGGTTCCCATGTCACGACACGCCGAGCGACAAGGCGATCTTCTCCGTGATGGTTCGCACGCCAACAGAGTTTCGATCTACTTCCAATGGTGTGCGTGTGAGCGACCTTGTAGACTCAGACTCCACGCACGTAGAGCGGTGGCGACAGTCCGAACCAATGCCCACGTATCTCGTAGTGATGAATGCGTCGCGTTATCGCGTTTACGACCAAGTGTACAAGCGCAGCGCAACAGACTCGGTTCCCATCAAGAGCTATCAGTGGGATGGAGATTTCAAAAACGATTCATTCGATGTTGTGGCGACGTTTGAAAACGTGCCTCGTATGTTCTCGACGTTGGAGCGGCTATTCGGTCGGTACCCCTTCTCCACCTACGGTCACACCACCATTGCGCCCGTGAACTTTGGTGGCATGGAACATTCTAGCATGACGTCGATTGCTCGAATGTGGCTCAAGGCCAATGCAGAGATTGGTGTTGTGCACGAACTCGGACATCAATGGCTTGGCAATCTTGTGACGTGTGCAACCTGGGCAGACTTATGGTTGAATGAAGGTGGAGCCTCGTTTGTAGAGGCACTATGGATGGAAGAGTTGCAAGGGCGGAACGGATACGTGGGTCGGCTCATGCAACGCCGTGCACAGTACATGAAGAAGGGCCTCGATGAACCACCCGTCTACGATCAACCGATGTGGGCACTCTTCAACGATGCTACAACGTATTGCAAGGCATCTTGGATCTATCACATGATTCGACAGATGGTAGGCGACACGGTCTTCTTCGAGAGCATGCGCACGTACTTTGTTGAGAACGCTCGACAAAGTCTTCAAACGGCAGACATGCTCGCGTTCTGGAAACGTCAGGTGCCAACGCCACTCGTACCGTGGGATACGTTTTTTGATCAATGGTTAGTACAGCAAGGTCATCCGGTGATGAGCATTGCCATCGTCAAGAACGACCACAACAACGGTCGATTTGATTACACGTTCGTGATAAACCAAACGCAAGTGCACGACAATGTCCCCGAGGCATTCGTCTTCCCCCTACGCATTCGCATTGCACGTGGAGACAGTGTTCGTGAAGACCGTGTGCTCATCACGCAGCGCACGCAGTCGTACATGATGTACAACACGTTCGATGGTGAGATCACGGTGGACCCGTATCAGGAGGTTCTCAATCAGAAAGACACCGTCGTCACCACCGACGTTATCGAAACCGGTGCCTCAACCATGCCATCCATCACCGTCGTTGGCGCACTTCCGCACGCACGCCGCACCAACCTACAGGTTCTGTGCACGGGTCTGCGCGCCGCCTCTACGCTACGTCTGTCTGAACTATCGGGAGCCACACTCGCCGAAGTCTCCGTCAGCGCCGACAACAACCTCGCCACCTTCGACACTTCCACGCTATCACCCGGTGTGTATGCACTCACGTATCGCTCCGGCCCCTCCACCATCTCCAGCACCATCGTTATCGCACCGTAATGAACTACGTTGCAGGTTCTTCCATTGCGTCCACTACTCTGATTGCACTATCATGATCGACGTTGCCGCACTCCGAAAAGAGTATAGCCGTGAGGAGCTCACGGAGTCGAGCGTCTCATCCTCTCCATTTGAGCAATTCTCGAGGTGGTTCGACGAGGCCATGGCTGCGGCGCTACCGGAACCAACAGCGATGACGTTGGCAACGGCATCAGAAAGTGGGCAGCCATCTGCACGTGTGGTTCTCTTGAAGGGAATTACGGAGCGTGGGTTCATCTTCTTCACCAACTATGCAAGTCATAAAGGTCAAGATCTCGATGCCACGCCTCTTGCAGCGCTCTTATTCTTTTGGCCAGAGTTGGAGCGGCAGATCCGCATTGAGGGATGGGTGGAGCAACTCACTCCCGAAGAATCGTTCGCCTACTTCACGTCACGTCCACTCGCAAGCCAAATCGGCGCATGGGTTTCGGCCCAAAGCACCGTAATACCATCGAAGGAATTTCTCGAAGAACGCTACGTAGAAATGCAACAACGCTTTGCAAACACCACCGTCCCTCTTCCCCCAACTTGGGGCGGCTATCGTGTGATCCCCGCCACCTTCGAATTCTGGCAAGGCCGCCCTTCTCGCATGCACGACAGAATCCGGTATCGCCGAGATGAGGAAGATGCGTGGATTGTTGAGAGGCTGAGCCCCTGAGGAAAGTGAGAAGTGAGAAGTGAGAAGT
>Ga0105044_10001712_pt1 | contig 29706 bp, 28 predicted proteins | sample MAT01_FD_78092 | JGI IMG/M metagenome (GOLD analysis project Ga0105044, IMG submission 78092) | Freshwater microbial communities from Lake Fryxell liftoff mats and glacier meltwater in Antarctica - MAT-01 | ecosystem: Environmental > Aquatic > Freshwater > Ice > Liftoff microbial mat | place...
CACCGTCATGAGGCCAGCACCGTCATGAGGCCAGCACCGTCATGAGGCCAGCACCGTCATGAGGCCGAGTCACCCACGCCGGGCACGTCCTGGCGCAACGGACGACTGCGCCGTTCGAGCATGGCCCCGAACATGCCGAAAGTCGCCATCATCATCATGGCGAACGCCGCGCCGACGACCGACGGCGTCGTTCCACCGAAGATGATGCTGCGAAGGAGCGCGGCGAACGAAGCCAGGAGATAGGCCAGCGCCGCTGAGGCTGCGCCGTTCTGCAACGGGAGGTCCTGAGCCAGCTTGGCGGCACCGAATCCGCAGACGGCGCCGAGGACGAGGATGATCCCGGTGATGGCGAGTACCGCTGAGCCGCCGGGCTCGATGGTGGCGTTGTCGATCAGCACGCGCTGGAGGATCCCGATCGGTATGAGGAACAGCGACATCGAGGCCGCCGAGCGCCAGATGGCTGGCCATCGCAATGAATTCACGCGCCAACCCGATTCACGATGCCAACCCGATTCACGATGCCAGCAGACGTCACCATGAGGGCGTTTCCCCGAAGGGGCTGGTCAGGCCGAGCTTGCCGGGATTGAGGATCCCGGCCGGGTCGAGAGCGTCCTTCACCGACTGCAACACCGCGAAGGCAGGACCGAGCGCAGTGGCCAACGATGCTCCGCGGCCCAGTCCGACGCCATGGTGATGGCTGAGCGAGGCACCGGCACCGAGCGAGGCGGCGATGCCGGCATCCCAGACCGCTCGGTGATAGGCGGTCCGAGCTGCCGTCCCGTCGACTTTGCTGGCCCCGTCGACTTTGTCGGATGGGTCGGCTTCATCGACTTTGCCGGCGAATGTGAAGTAGAGGCATCCGCCGCTCGTGTAACTGTGCGACTGATGGGCGCTCACCGCCACCGTGCCCGGCACGTCGGTCATGGCCGCGATCACCGCCTGGTAGATCCGAGGGAGGTCCACCCAGTTCCCGGTCACCTCCATGGTGTCGACCACGATGCCGCGTGTGATCAACGCTTCGAGCGCTGCCACATCGTTTCGTTTGGCCATCCAGTGCTCGACGAGGGTGTCCGAGAGACGGATGGCGCCAGCGGACTCCGCTTGGCGTTCGACGATGCGAATCATGGTCTCGACGATCAGCGGGTCGCCCTCGTCGAGGGCCAGCAACACGCAGAACCCCTCCGCCTCCGGCGGAAGGTGATAGTTCCGGGCGGACTCCGTGGCGTCGTAGAGTCGCAGCACGGCAGGAGTGGCCCCCCGCTGGAGGACGCCCCGCATGGCGTCGAAGCCGGCGCCGACAGTCGGGAATCCCCACGCCGTGCGACGCTCGGCCACCGGCGCGGGGTGCGCCCGGAGCCGGGCACTGGTCACGATACCCAACGTGCCCTCGGAGCCCACGAACAACTGCGTCAGGTCGGGGCCGGCCGCCTGGCGGGCCAACCCACCTGTGGTGATCCGGGTCCCGTCGGCCAGCACCACGTCGAGGCCACACACGATGTCCTCGATCTTGCCGTACCGGGTGGACAACTGCCCCGCTCCGCGACAGGCGATCCAGCCGCCGACGGTGGCCAGCGACATCGATTGAGGCCAATGTCCCACCGTGAGCCCGTGCTCACGGCGAAGCTCATCCTCCATGTGGTCGCCGAATGTCCCGGCGGCGACGTCGACGACCATGGACACCGGGTCCACGGCACGAATGCCGGACAGGCCGCACAGATCCAGCAGCACGCCACCGAAGGCGGGAATCGAACTGCCCAGAACTCCGGAGCGGCCGCCGGCCGCGGTGACCGGGATCCTCGCGTCGTGACACACGGCCAAGACGTCCGCCACCTCGTCGTCGGTCGACGGCCGGCACACCACCGAGGCCAGTGCGGCGGTCTGGGAGTCCAGCGCCCAGATCATGGCCAGCGGCCACCAGTCCCGGCTGGCCTCGGCCAGTTCTGCGGCACTGGTAGTGACGATCTTGCACACCGAGCCGAGGCGAGTCACGACCTCGTCCGACACGGCGATCAGCGAACTCGTGAATCGGCTGGTGGCCGACCCAGCCCCACCCGACAGCGGGATCGGGGGCGTTGGTTGGCCGGGCCCGAGTTCCATGGGAACTGAACCTACCGCCCGCAGCGCGCAGCTCCTCGGGTGGTCGACCCGAGAGCTACAGCGGAGTGAGCGTGGCCGTGGAAGGACCCCGATCGGGAAGCACCCCGTCGCCGATCTGACCGTCCCCGGCTCGACCCCAGCACTTCACGCCCGTGAACCCGATCTGTGCGCATGTGGCTCGGTTGCCGGCCTGGACCTCGATCACCCCGGTGAGGCCGGTGACCGGCTCGGCGACGGGCACCCTGTCGGCGGTCGAGGGGTTGCCGAGTTCACGCGAGGAGTTCCCGCCCCAGCACTGCACCGTCGCCGAGGCAGTGACGGCGCACGAGTGGTCAAGTCCGGCCGACACCGCCACGGCACCGGTCAGGCCGGTCACGATCACCGGGGTGGAACGCTGGACGGTGGTGCTGTCTCCAAGCTGGCCGTCGCCGTTGAACCCCCAGCACCGGACGGTCGCATCGGCCAGGACAGTGCATGCATGGCTGTCGCCGGCACTGATCTGGGTGGCCGTGGTGATCCCGGACACGGTGACCGGAGTGCCGCTCGACGTCGTGGTGCCGTTGCCCAGTTCGCCTTCGCCGTTGAAACCCCAGCACCTCACCAGCGAGCTGGTGGTGCGGGCGCAGGCGAAGCCCGACCCGAGATCGATGTGAGTGACTCCGGTCAGACCCGACACGGTGACGGGCGTCGTACTCGACGTGCTGACGCCGTCGCCCAGCCCTCCGTAGTTGGTGCCCCAACAGCGGACCGTCTGGTCGACCAGAACTGCGCACGCGAAGCTGTCGCCCACAGCGACCTTGGTGGCAGTGTTGATTCCCGAGACGGTGACCGGAGTGCCGCTCGACGTCGTGGTGCCATTGCCCAGTTCGCCGTCGGTGCCGTTTCCCCAGCATCGAACGGTGAGCGAGGTCGAGACGCCGCAGCTGGTGCGTTGGCCGACCGCCACCGTATCGAGGAACAGGCCCGGCACGACCACCGGGCTGAATCGGCTGGTGGTCGTCCCATCACCGAGTTGTCGGGCGTCGTTGAGTCCCCAGCATTGAACCGAGAAGTTCTGCATTGCTACGCAACCGTGGTTGCCGCTGACCGACAGGTTGTAGGGCGTGGAGATGCCGGTCACCGCTCCAGGCGACTCCCGATTCGAGCTGTCTCCGTTGGCGAACTCGCCAGCGGCGTTGTTCCCCCAGCACCGGATGGTGGTGCCGGCCGCGCCGCAAGTGGTGGCGGTGCCCGTGGCCAGCACCGGGAGTCCGGATACCCCGATCACGGGGGTCGGGGTGGCACGGTTCACGGTGGTGCCGTCGCCGAGTTGGCCTGAGAAGTTGGCCCCCCAGCACACCACTGATCCGCCGGTCACCGACGCGCAGGTCGCTCCATAGCCGGCGGCGAACCCGGTCACCCCGGTGAGTCCAACGACGTCGACGGGTGTAGATCGGTTGGCGGTGGTGCCGTCGCCGAGCTGGCCAAAGTCGTTGTACCCCCAGCATCTCATGGTCCCGCCGGCTCTGCGGGCGCACATGTGATATCCGGCACCCTGTAATTCGACGGCGTCTGAGATTCCTTGGACGGCCACTGGAGTGCGCCGCTCGTCGGTGCTGCCGTCGCCGAGTTGGCCCTGGGTGTTGGCCCCCCAACATGACACCGTCCCGCCGGACCTCAGCGCGCAGGTCGAGTGCCCGGTGACGCTGACCGAAACGGCGTCGGTGATGCCGGCGACTGTCACTGGTGCCAGCGAATCGGTCGTGGTGTCGTTACCCAGTTGGCCGGACGTGTTGGCTCCCCAGCATCGGACGGTGTTGTTGGACAGGGTGGCGCAGGCGTGTTCGTTTCCTCCGCTGACCGAGCGGACACCGGCGAGCCCGGCAACGGGAACCGGCGTCGGTCGATCAGTGGTCGTCCCATCACCCAGGCCCCCGCGATTGTTTTCGCCCCAGCACCGGACCGTGGCGTCGGCCAGCCGAACGCAGGCGGCGGTCGTTCCGACCGACAGTTGGGTGGCCGAAGTGATTCCGCCGACCGGAGTGGGCGAGTAGCGCGCCGAGCGGGTGCCGTCGCCGACCTGGCCCGAGGGGTTGGTTCCCCAGCATTGCACCGAGCCGGTCGAGACCAACGCACATGCAGTGCCATCCCCGAGGCCCAACGACGTGATGCGCGGGGGCCCATCCGGAACGGGTGCGGGCGAAGGTGGTGCCGGGCTGGTCGCAGTCGTGGTCGTGGTGGCCCGACGGGCATTCAACACCGCAACGACAAGCTGCGCGGCTTGGGCCCGGGTCATGGCGTTCTTCCAACGCCCGTTCACGCAGCGCAGGACGTGGGTGGCGCTCTCACCCCAGTTCGTGGTGCGGCATTTGGCCCCCTGCTTGACGTTTCGTTGGCAGCCGGTGGCCACCAGAGCAACCAGAACCAACACGCACAGACAGGCCTTCGAGGGGCCGGGAAGGTTTCGCATGAGATCTTGATCGGGGGAGATCTCACCAAAGTTGAGAACTGAACTCCTGACCCCTGCAATATGGGTTCGCGGGGACTGCCGCACTGCCCCCGGGGCGGTCAGGCCAGGAGTTCTTCGAGACTCACCGCCGGCAGTTCGCCCGCCTGGCGCTCGGCTTCGCACGAGGATCGGTAGGCCGCTGCGCTGGCTGCGGCCTGCTCGGGTGACCAACCCAGTTCAGGTGCCATGAGCGCGGCAACCGACTCGGCGGCCAAGGCCGAGTCGTCGCGGCCGTAGATCCGGGCCCGGGTGCGTCGGCTCAGGACGTCGTCAACGGTCCGGGCCATCTCGAACCGGACGGCGAACACCGCTTCGGCCTTCAGGTAGGGGAGTCCGGGTACGAGGGGCTCCCCGAGCGACGGGTCGGACTGGATCAGGCCCATCAGGGCCCGGGCCTCGCCGCCGAATCGATCGGCCAGGTGCTCGGCCATGGTCGGCGTGACGGCCGGATAGCCAGTTGCCGCCCGGACCACGGTTTCGTAGCCGTCGGCGCCGCGCAGACGCAGCTTCTTGGTGGAACTCTTGCGGGCACCCTGGGGGGCCCGGCTCCCGAGCACCTCGGTCACGATCTCGTCGACGGTATCCGCCGCCATGTGGCGATAGGTCGTGAGCTTTCCGCCGGTGATCGTCACCATCCCAGAGTGCGACGTGGTGAGCTTGTGGCCCCGTGACAGATCAGCGGTTCGACCGGAGGCCACAGACTTCACGAGGGGACGGAGCCCAGCCCAGGTCCCCGTGATGTCCTCTCGCCGAATCGTGTTGGTGCAGACGGCGTTCAAGGCGTCGAGCAGGTAGTCGATGTCCTCGGCGGTGCACTGCGGGTCGTCGATCGGTCCGTCGTAGTCGGTGTCGGTCGTGCCCACATAGGTGAACTCGCCGTGGGGGACGACGAAGATCGAGCGACGATCCTTGCGGACCGGTATGACCCCGGCGATCGTGTTGCCGACCAGTGCGTGGGGGATCGTGATGTGGATGCCCTTGGCCGGGCGGATGCTGTCTGGGCTCACCCCTTCATCCAGGGCCCGGACCTGATCGGCCCACACTCCGGCGGCGTTCACCACGCTTCGGGTGGCAACGGTGAACTGCGAACCGTCGACCTCGACCTCGACACCGTTCACCCGCCCGGCCGGGTCTCGTGTCACACCCCGTGCTGCGACTTGGTTGGCCACGACAGCTCCGTGATCGAACGCTGCGGTGCGCAGCAGGGTGACGACGAGCCGAGCGTCGTCTGCCGCCGCGTCGTAGTACAGGTAGCCGGAGACGAGGTTGTCGGGTCGCAGCGTCGGGAAGTAGGCGAGCGCTTCGTCCTTGGTGACCCGCTGGTGGAGCTTGCCGATCCGCAACCCGCCGGTGAGGTCGTAACCCCACATGGCCACGCCCAGGAGCCGGGCGATCTTGGCCGGGATGACTCCGTCCTTGCCGAACATGGGGATGAGGAAGGGGAGCATCTTCACCAGGTGCGGGGCGTTGGTCAGGAGCCGGTGCCGTTCGGCCAACGCCTCGTACACCAGTCCGATCTCGCCCTGTTGGAGATAACGCAGGCCGCCGTGGATGAGCTTCGAGGACTTGGATGACGTACCTGAGGCGAAGTCGTCGCGCTCGATCAGCGCCACCCGCAACCCTCGGGAGGCCGCATCGAGCAGGACGCCAGCGCCGGTGACGCCACCACCGATGACGACGAGGTCGAAGGTTTCGGACGCCAACGCGTCGATCGACTGGGATCGTTGGAACGGAGCCGTGGTCACCCCCCCAGCGTACGGCCCGACCCTGGAAGTCGCCGAGTGGCGAGCAACATGGACTCCTTCTCAACAATGATTGTTGTTCAGGGTTCCGACGCGACTAGGGTGGAAATCGTGTTGTCGCCGGACGAACTCATCGAGTCGTTCCGCTCCCGCGGGATGCGCGCCACCCCGCAGCGTCATGCGGTGTTCCTGGCACTGCACGAGAACCGGTCGCACCCCACCGCCGAAGCGGTGTGGAACACCGTGGTGGCGGACATGCCGACCGTGTCACTGCGGACCGTGTACTCGGTGCTCGGCGAGTTGGTGACGGCACGCGAGATCAACCAGGTCGACCTCGGAACGGGCGCCCACCGATTCGATCCGAACACATCGGCGCACCACCATGTGGTCTGCGGTGTCTGCGGTTCGGTCACCGACGTGGACGTCGACCACAGCCCGATCGGCCCCCACTCGTCGCCTGCTGGGTTCCGGATCACCGACACCGAGATCGTGTTCCGCGGCATCTGTCAGACCTGCGACAGTTGAGCCGATTCCAACCCAGTTCGCTCCGACAACTCAACAACTTCAACTCAACGACTTCACTCCAACAACCAGAAAGGCCGGCTGATGCCCGCACTCAAGGGAAGCAAAACAGAAGAGAACCTCAAGGAGGCGTTCGCCGGTGAGAGCCAGGCGAACCGTCGTTACCTCTACTTCGCCCAGAAGGCCGACGTCGAGGGTTACCCCGACACCGCCGCACTGTTCCGCTCGGTCGCCGAAGGTGAGACCGGTCATGCGTTCGGCCATTTCGACTTCCTCGCCGAGGTGGGCGACCCCGCGACCGGCGAGCCGGTCGGCCCGACCGAGGACAACCTGAAGTCAGCAATCGCCGGCGAGACCTACGAGTACACCGAGATGTACCCGGGGTTCGCCAAGACCGCTCGCGACGAGGGTTTCGAGCAGATCGCCGAATGGCTCGAGACCCTGGCCCGGGCCGAGAAGTCTCACGCCGGCCGGTTCGGTCAGGGCCTCGAGAGCATCTCCTGATCAAGCGAAACCTGCTGATCACCACGTGATCGACGCTTCGCTGCGGTGGCTCCGGCCACCGCAGCGAAGCAGGTCCCGTCGCTCCTCCCGGCCCGGCGGCACACCGGCACCACCACCTCCAACCATCCCCGGAGCTGACCACGAATGACGATCACCTACGACCCGTTCCACCCGAAGTACCTGGACGAGATCGATCTTCGCCAGGAGATGGACCGGGTCTATGACCTCTGCCACGGTTGTCGGCTCTGCTTCAAGTACTGCTCGTCTTTTCCCACGCTCTTCGACTTCATCGACGTCCACGACGATCAGGACAGCTCGAAGATGACGCCGGCCCAGCAGGACCAGGTCGTCGACGAGTGCTTCCAGTGCAAGCTCTGCTACATCAACTGCCCCTACATCCCGGGTCAGAGCGAGTGGGAGCTGGACTTTCCCCGGCTCATGATGCGCGCCGAGCAGGTCCTGTTCCGGACTCGCAAGACCCCGTTCAAGGAGCGGGTCACCGACACGGTGCTGGGCAAGACCGATTTGGTCGGCCGGATCGGTTCGGTCACGGCGCCGGTGGCCAACGCGTCCATCAAGACGCCCAGCTCTGGTCTTCGCTCCCTGGTCGAGAAGGCGTCGGGCATCTCCAAAGAGCGCGTCTTGCCGCCCTTCGCCCGCCAACGGTTCTCGACCTGGTTCAAAAAGGCCCCGTCCAGCGGGGCGATTTCGACACTGCGCCGGTCGACCGGTGATGCAGCCCGCCCCGGCAAGGTCGTCATGTTCCCGACGTGCCTCGTCGAGTATCAGGACACCCAGGTCGGCAAGGACCTCGTCCGGGTCTACGAGCGCAACGGCATCGAGTGCAGCCTGCCCGAGGGACAGGTCTGCTGCGGAGCCCCGATGCTCCATCAGGGCAACGTCGAGGGATTCCGCCAGAACGCCAGGAAGAACATCGCGGTGCTCGCAGCAGCGCTGCGTACGGCGCGCGGACGGGGCGAGCAGCTGGCCATCGTCGTGCCCCAGCCAACGTGTGGGTACATCTTGAAGAAGGACTACGTGGACTACGTGGGAGGTCCGGACGCCGAGTTGGTGGCGGAGCACACCTTCGATGCGTGCGAGTACCTGGTGGACATCCACAAGGCCGACAAGGCCGACGGTGGAGCGGGGTTGGACACCGAGTTCACAGGCCACGTGCCGGCCACCACGACCTACCACGCGCCGTGTCATCTCCGGGCCCAGAACGTCGGGCTCCGGAGCCGTGACCTGATCAAGCTCACGGGCACCAAGGTCACCGTGGTGGCCGAGTGCTCGGGGATCGATGGGACATGGGGTCTTCGGGCCGAGAACCTCGAGCTCTCCCGCAAGGCCGCCTCGAAGATGGTGGCGGACATGAAACGTGCCGACTCCGAGATCATTGCGGGTGACTGCTCGCTGGCCAACGGGGGGATCACACTGGAGACGGGCTCCGTGCCCGTTCACCCGCTCTCGCTCCTGGCGAGGGCCTATGGAATCGAGCCGTGATGGACACCATCTCTCCGCCCGACAATGCACCCCGGAAGCTCACCCTCGGTGACATCGCCGATCTCCGGGCCTACGAACGAGAGCGCGAGGACTTCCGCCAACGCGTCATAGCCCTGAAGAAGCGACGCCGTATCGGCGTGGGCCCGCACATCACCATGGTCTTCGAGAACCGCGACACCATCCGCTTCCAGATCCAGGAGATGGCCCGAGCCGAGAAGATCCTCTCCGACGAGGGCATCGAGACCGAGCTGGGGATCTACAACCCGCTCATCCCGGACCCCGGGGCGTTGTGCGCCACGCTCTTCATCGAGCTGATCACCGAGGCGCAGCTCCGGGAGTGGCTCCCCAAGCTGGTCGGCATCGAGCGGTCGGTGCTGGTCCGGACCTCATCCGGACTCGAGGTCCGATGCATCCCCGACGAGGACCACCAGGCCCAGCTGACCCGCGAGGAGATCACGGCCTCGGTCCACTACATCCGGTTCGAGTTCCCGGCCGACGCCATCGAGGCATTCGCCCACGGCGCCAGCCTCGTGGTGGATCATCCCGAGTACCAGTTCTCCACTCCGCTGAGTGACGACACGGTGACCGAACTGCTCACCGATCTGCGCCCTTGAGGTCGTCGGCCATCAACCGATTGGACACTGCCGGGGGTGCCTCGCGAGTATCGCTGGCAATGGAGCGCATGTGGGCCGATCGGGCCGCCTGTCGGGGGCTCGACCCGGCCATCTTCTACCCGCTGACCGACGAGGAAGCCGACCACGCCAAGCTGGTGTGTGGCGAGTGCCCGGTGCAGGACCTCTGCTTGGAGCACGCCATCGAGCACCGTGAGAAGAACGGGGTCTGGGGCGGGGCCACCGAGCGGGAGCGACTTCGGATCGTTCGCCGCCGGCGCCGGGTCCGTAGCCAGGACGTCACTGCGCAGGCGTCCTGATGGCCTTTCGGCTCCCATGACCCAGGCGCTGGCGTCGTTCGGGGGCTGGCGGGCCACGCTCGCTCAGCTGGCGAGTCACGCTGAGTTGGCTCCGGAGCACGCTGCGGCGGCCGTGGAGGACATCCTCTCCGGCTCCGCCTCCGATGCCCAGATCGGCGGGTTCCTGGTGGGCTTGGCCACGCGGGGCGCGACATCATCCGAGGTTGCGGCCATGGTCGATGTGCTGCTGGCCCATGCCACTGAGTTGGAACTGCCCGACACGGCGGCGACGGTGGACATCGTCGGCACCGGGGGATCGCCGCTTCGCCAGGACCGGGCGTTCAACGTGTCCACTGCGGCGTGCTTCGTGGTGGCCGGCGCGGGTGTGCCTGTGTGCAAGCACGGGAACCGCAAGGCGTCGTCGTCATCCGGATCGACCGACGTCCTCGAGGCACTCGGCATCGCCGTGGAACTGGACGGTCCTGCCGTTGCCCGGTGCGTCGCCGAGGCTGGTTTGGGATTCGCCTTTGCCCGAGCCTTCCACCCCGCAATGCGATTTGCCGGACCGGTGCGGGCCGAGCTCGGCATCCCCACGGTATTCAACCTGCTGGGACCGCTCTCCCACCCGGGGCGGGTCAACCGTCAGTTGATCGGCGTGGCGGATCCGACGGTGGCACCGATGGTGGCCGACGTCCTGGCTCGTCGAGGCGCCCCACGGGCCATGGTGGTGCACGGGAGCGACGGGTTGGACGAGTTGACGTTGGCTGGGCCGTCGCAGATCTGGGAGGTCATCCGGGGCGAGGTGAGTGACTGGACGGTGGACCCGTCCGATCTGGGTCTGGTCGTCACGGACGTCGAGTCACTGGGTGCCGGCTCACCGGAGGCGAACGCCGAGGCCGTCCGAGGGGTGCTCGGCGCTGCTCAGGACTCTGAACTGGAGCGGGGCCGTCGCGACCTGGTCTGTCTCAATGCAGCGGCCGGACTGGTGGTGGCCGGAGCGGCGGGTGATCTGGTCGAAGGGCTGGTCATGGCCAGGGCCTCGATCGACTCCGGTGAGGCCCAGGCCTGTCTCGATCGCCTGATCCAGGTCTCGGTCGTCCCCCCGACGAACTGACCCGAGCGCTCCGGCGAGGCAGACCTCAGCTCGGTGGCGGATGGCATCGGTTGACGAATTCTGGCTCACCGATTTCGGAGACCCGTACCCCGGTAGCCAGCGTCGTTTCGACCGGCACTCGTCATTGGACCACCGGACACCTTCGGCTCGGCCGTTCCATTTGCCATCGTCGTTCTGTCACGTCGGTCGGGCGCAGGCTCTCGCTACATGTCGAAGTGGGGCCGAGCGTCGACAGCGGCCTCGAAGGGACCAGCTACATCCAGTGCGAACTCATTCGGTCGGTCAACCGCAAGCGCCTGATCCAACGGATCGGCAGCTCCGCCACTGTCCGCAGCTCCGCCACTGTCCGCAGCTCCGCCACTGTCCGCAGCTCCGCCACTGTCCGCAGCTCCGCCACTGTCCGCAGCTCCGCTGTGTCGGCATGCTCGACAGATGGCGGAGTCGGTTCAGGAAACCAGACGGCGCCCCGGTCGATAGTCGGGAATGCGTCGGACCGGCCCCGCCCACTCTCCCTCCACCCGCTCGATCCTCAGCGACGCGGCGTGTTGCTCCAACCAGGCCGCCACCACGGAGAACTCGTCCACCAGATCCATGGGCAGCGCCCCGCCCGACGGCGGCCCGGGGTCTGCGGGAACGGCCTGGACATCTCTGGCCGCGATGGCACCGAGCGTCGGGTCCGGGCGCTCCGGGGGGACCCACATCCGGGTCAGTCGACCCCGCCGGAACTCCACCGCGATGCCATCTCGATGTCGCACCACGAGACGCTCGGCGGCCCGGAGCCGGTCGAATCGGCTCTGACGTTCGAGTGCTCCCGTCAGTGCGGTGAGCCGCTCCCGGGTCTGCGCCGCCTCCTCGAACCGCTCGGCCTGGGCCAACTCGGTCATCCGGTCTGCCAGTGGAGCGGTCAGCCATCCATGCTCGTGTTCCAACGCCACCCGGGTCCGCACCACGATGTTGCGGTAGGTCTCGTCGTCGAAGCTCTCCGAGCAGGTGCAATGAGCGGTCCCCAGTTGGGCCGGCAGGCACGGGCCCGTCCTCCGGCCTCGACCGGGTCGGGCCGTGCAGCGTCGCAGCGGCATGACGGAGTGGACCGCCTCGACCACCAAAGCGGCCGCGGCGCGTGATCGAATCGGGCCGAGGTAGAGCGAGCCGTCGTCCGTCGCTGCTCGGACCACGGTGAGCCGAGGGTGACGTTCCGCCAGACCGAACCGCACGTACACCTGAGCGTCGAACCGGTTGGCCTCCCGGTTGTACTGCGGCCGGAGGTGGTGGATCAGTCGGATCTCGAGCACCCGTGCCTCGAAGGCGTTGGCACAGATCTTGTGGTCGATGCGTTGGGTTTCGCGCAGTAGCGCACCGACCTTGCGGCGCTCGTCGGAGCTGAAGTACGACCTGACCCGGCTGCGGATGTTCGTCGCCTTGCCCACGTAGAGGACGCGTCCGCCGGCATCCCGGAACAGGTACACCCCGGGCCGGCGGGGGAGCCGCTCGGTGAGGATGAGCTTGGACGCCTCGGCGTGGTTTGCCATGGAGGGCAGCGACCGGAGGTCGTCCAAACCGGTGACGCCCATCCGTCCAGCGCGTTCCATCAGGAGGTGGAGGAGGTCGGCGGTTGCCCAGGCATCGTCGAGCGCCCGATGCGACGGACGATGGGCCAGCCCGAAGTGCTCGGCCAGGGTGCCCAGCTTGCAGTTCCGAACCTCGTCGCGGACCAAGCGGCGGGCCAGCGCCACGGTGTCGACGGTCGGGTTGATGAACGGCTCGCGACCGTCGCGTTCGAATGCGGCGGCCAGGAAGCCCACGTCGAACCGGACGTTGTGCCCCACGATCACGGCCTCGCCCACGAAGTCGGTCAGTGAACCGAGCACCGTCTCGATGCGAGGGGCCCGCATGACCATGGACTCGGTGATACCCGTCAGGACAGTGATCGTGGGTGGGATGGCGCAACCCGGGTTGACCATGGTCTGGAACGTGCCCAGGCATTCGCCCCCGCGGACCTTGACCGCTCCGATCTCGGTGATGCGATCGGCGGCTGGTCGGCCGCCGGTGGTCTCGAGGTCGATGACGCAGAAGGTGACGTCCACCAGCGGAGTGCCCATGTCGTCGAGAGTGAGTTGAACCGGCATGGAGTCAGACTGTCGAACATACGTTCGTGAGTCAAGGATTGGGCGGTGAGTCAGCCCGATACGATGACAGCGTGGCTGTCCGGTACCGATGCACGACGTGTGGGAACCTCACGCGCTTCGATGTCACGACGACCTCGACCACGCGCTCCTTTCACCATTACACGGTGGGCGGCGAGCTCAGCATCGAGTCCGTCGAGGTGTTGGCCAGCGACACGACCGACGTTCGGTGTCACTGGTGCAACGCAGGGCTCGGCGTCGTCGAGGCCCAGCCGGATGTCCCGATGTCCGAGCCTGCGGGTTGACGATGGGGCCCGGGGTCGAGTCGCGCCATGCGGCGCAACTCGTCGCTCTCGAGGACGCACTGCTTGCGGCGATCGCCCAGGCCCGCCGTGACGCCGACGATGTAGGAGCCCCCGCGCCGCCCAAGGTCCTGCACCCGTACCTTCGGTTCGCCCGGGTGGTGACGCCGGCGCTCGATGCGGCCCGCCGGGCCATCGAGCTCGATGAGGCCTTCAGGTTCCGCGTGCTCGCCGCCGTCAGCGACGACGCGGGGATGACGCCGGCTGCTCGGGCCTTCCTGGACCGGGCCGAGGGCTGGGAGGAGGTCATCGAGGCGGCCACTCTGGCGGCCGGGGTCGAGACCGCCGAACGGGCGGCCAGTGCCGAGGCGGATCGGCTCCGGGGCGAACTGGCCGAGACCCGAGCGAAGCTGGAGGCGACTTCCACCGAGGTGAACCGACTCCAGTCTGATCTTGCTGGGCTGACTCGGGATGTCGCTGCGTTTCGAGGCCTGGCCGACGCTGCGGAATTGGCTCGCGACCAGGCTGTGGCCGACGTCCAACGATCCCAGGCTGAGCGCCAGCGCGCAGTGCGCGAGTTGTCGGCCGAACGCGTCCGATCGGCCGCTCGGCTGAACGATCTCCGCACGGCTCACGAGCGGATCGAAGTGCTGACCGCTCGACTGTCCGCCGGCGAACCCTTGGAGGACGGTCCCGACGTGGAGAGCCCTGCCCAGGATGGTGCTGGTGGCGCGCCCGTCGCCGACGTGGCCCGCGCCTTGGCCATGTTGGCGGGGCTGCGCTCCGATCTCGAGCAGTTGACCACCGTCCTGGACCCGTCGGCCGGCGTCGGTGTTGCCGTGTCGGTCGATCCACCCGGTCCCACCTCGCTGGCCGAGCCCGGTGGTCCGGCCACTCCGCGTCAAACTCGTCGACAGCCGGTACGCCTGACCCGTGGCGTCGTCGAGGACAGCTTGGACGGAGCGCGATGCCTGCTCGGACATCCCGGAGCGCTCGTCATCGTCGATGGCTGGAATGTGTCGCAGCAGCGGTGGCCGCACCTCCCCGCCGCCCACCAGCGGGCGGCCCTGCTCGACGCGCTCACCGCGTTCGCCCTCGGTGGTGCGGCCGAGATACGGGTCGTCCTCGATGGCGTCGACGATGGCAGCGGGATCCGGCCGTGGCGGGGTGGGCCGGTCATGGTGGAGTTCACCGCCGACACGGTGGAGGCCGACGACCGGATCCTGGCGTTGGTCGAGACCACACCTGCCCGTCGCCCGGTGGTCGTGGTCTCCGACGACAACCGGGTGCGGGCCGGGGCCGAGGCCGGAGGGGCCAACACATTGCGAGCGGGCCTCCTGGCCGGGGTGATAGCGCCATGAGCGGCTCAACCCAGATCAACGACAACTTCTGGGCGGTTCACCTCGTGTCGACCGCTGACTGGCCGAGCGCTTCCTCGACCATCGAGCCGGCCGACTTCGGCGAAGTCGGGTTCGTCCACCTGTCCTGGCCTGAGCAGATCCACATCCCGGCCAACGCCTTCTACGCCGGCCGCCGAGATCTGGTGCTCCTCTGGGTCGATGTGGCGGCCCTGCTGGCCTTGGGCGATGGCGTCTTCGTGGTCGAGGATGGCGTCCCACCCGTTCCGGGACATCAGTTCCCGCACCTGTACGCGGCGTTGCCGGTCGGGGCGGTGCGTCACGCGGCCCCGTATGTGCCCGGACCAGATGGCCGCTTTGCCCCGCTGGCGTCCAACGAGCCCCACTCCGTCGGGTCGTGAGCGAGCCTCCAGGGGACGAGTTGGTCGATCGACTCCGGCGACTGGGACTCCAGGCGGGTTTGTCGGCTGTCGAGACCTGCGCAGTGGGGTCCTGGACCTCGTCGCGCTCCCGTCTCGAAGCCGGTCGTCAGGCTGGGCGGAACGCTGACATGGAGTTCACCTACCGCAATCCCGCCCGGTCGTCGGAACCCGCCCGAATCCTGCCGGGCGCCCGGTCGCTGGTGGTCGGGGCCTACACGTACCAACACGATGGCGAGCCGACCGGCCAGACCGACCGACGGTCGGTCGACCACGTCATGGCCGACGTCGCCCGGTACGCCCGAGGGGACTCGATCGGTGCGCTCCGCCACCGATTGGCGCCGATCGCCACCGAGCTCCGGGCCATCGGGCACCGCGCCGTTGTGATGGCCGATGACAATTCCATGCTTGACCGAGAAGCCGCCTGGTGCGCCGGCATCGGCAGCTATGGGAAGCACTCGAACCTGATGCTGCGCGGCGGCGCAGGGAGTTGGATCGTGCTCGGCGCGGTGGTGACGACCGCTGCGCTGGCCCCGTCGTCGGCACCCAGTTCTGATGTATGCGGCACGTGCACCCTGTGCATGGACCGCTGTCCGACGGGAGCGATCGTTTCCCCGGGGGTGGTCGATGCCCGCCGATGCCTGGCCTGGATACTGCAGGCGCCCGGCAGCATGCCGCAACGTTGGCGAGTGGCCGTGGGGACCCGGGTCTACGGATGCGACACCTGTCAGGAGGTGTGTCCGGAGAACACCCGACATGACGACGAGAACCCCACTGTGCGCCCAGCCCGGACGGGTCATGTGGCCCCGCCGAGCGGAGCCAGTGTCGATGCTGTGGCGTGGCTGGCGCTGGACGACGACGAGCTGCTCGCCGCAGCCGGTCGCTGGTATGTGGCCGACCGCGATCCGACCACGTTGCGTCGCAACCTCCTGATCGTGCTCGGTAACGCGGGGCGCGGGGATCTGCCGGGTGTGCTCACGACCCTGGAGTCCTACGCAGCCGGGGACGATCCGATCCTGGCCGAGCACGCCCGTTGGTCGCTCGCCCGGCTCGAGACGCCGACGGCGGCCCCGACCGGTTCCCAGACTGGGCCCCGGAGATGAAGCACCTGCTGGTCACCAACGACTTCCCACCCAAACTCGGCGGGATCCAGTCGTATCTCTGGGAGCTGTGGCGACGGCTCGACCCCGACGACGTCTGCGTGCTGAGCACCCCGCACCAGGGTGACCGGGAGTTCGATGGCCGGCAGGGCTACCGCGTGGAGCGGACACGGGACCCAGTGCTCCTGCCTCACCCGTTGCTGGCGCGGCAGATCAACCGGCTGGCAGACGATCACGGTGCAGAACTGGTCCTGCTCGATCCGGCGTTGCCCATTGGGGCCATCGGTCCGGTGCTCTCATCTCCGTATGGGTTGATACTGCACGGGGCCGAGATCACGGTGCCCGGGCGGCTCTGGCCGGGGCGACTGGCCCTCGGTCCCATTCTCCGTCGGGCCTCGCTGGTGGTGGCCGCCGGGCACTACCCGTTGGCCGAAGCGGAGCGAGCGGCCGGACGCACGCTGGCGTCGGTGGTGGTGGCACCTGGGGTCGATCCGGTCAGGTTCTCGCCGGTCGACCTCGCACGTCGTGCCGAGCTGAGGCACGACTTCGGGCTGCCCGCCACCGGTTCGGTCGTGGCCTCGGTCAGTCGGTTGGTGCCGCGCAAGGGGATGGACGTCACCATTCGGGCGGTGGCGCGCTGCGCTCAGCAGGGGGTCGACGTCCATCTGGCCATCGCCGGCGACGGCCGTGACCGGGCCCGCCTGGACCGGCTGGCGACCTCGGTGGGCTGCCCGGTGACGTTTCTCGGGCGAGTGTCGGACGACCGCCTGGCCGACGCCTACCGGCTGGCCGATCTGTTCGTGATGATGTGTCGGAACCGTTGGTTCGGGCTGGAGCAGGAGGGCTACGGGATCGTGTTCCTCGAGGCCGCGGCCTGCGGTGTCGCGCAACTTGCCGGTCGAAGCGGCGGATCCCACGAGGCGGTGGTCGACGGGACCACTGGTCTGGTGGTCGACGAACCGGACAGCGTCACCGCTGTCGCCGCCGCGCTGGTGCGTCTGTTGGCCGATCCAGCGGCACTGGTGGCCATGGGTGTCGCCTCGCGGCATCGAGCGAACTCCGAGGCCAGCTACGAGTCCCGTGCCGCGGTCCTGGCCGCTGCGCTGGCAGGCTGGCGAGCATGAGTGGCTCCAAACGACAGTCCGCTGCATCGGCTCGGGCCGAGGTCGAGGCGCTCCGACGGGTCAATCGCGAATCGCATGAAGCTGCGCTCGATGCGTACTTCGAGGACGGAATCGGGGGAACGAAGGTGCTCACGGTCGCCTGGGTGACCACGGTGCTCTTCGGGGCCGCTCAGCTGGTGGGGGTGCTCGCCTACGCAGAGGATGAGCTGACCACCGGCCTGATCATCTCGACCATCGTCAGCCTCGGCCTGTTCGTGGCCGGTTGCGTGGTCTTCGCCGGGGCCATCCTGCGGGGTGCCACTCGAAGTCGTGAGTCGGTCCTGGGGATCGGTGGTTGGTTCCTCCTGGCCGGATCGGCGCCTCGTCGCGTGCAGCTGGTGCTGTTGGGCAGCCTGGCTGCGCAGTTCACCATCGGGCTCTCTGCTGCTTTCGCCCGGCCGTTCTCGCCGCTGGCGTTCGGGACACTGTCGTGGATCTGGGGGTTGGCGCTCTGTGGCTGGTGGAGCGCCCGGCACGGCTACTTCCCGCGTCGGGCAGACTGACTCGGTGGATGGATCGCATGTTCCGCTGAGCGACGAGAGCATCGCCGCCCTCCAGGAGGCCGCTCGCGGGGCGGTGGCCGCGGCGCGAGGCATCCTCGACGCCATCGAGGTGGCGATCGAGGACCAGGACCGGGTGGTGGCGTTCGTCGAGGGGGTCACCGATGTGCTCAGAACGATCACCTCGGTCGTGGGGGACATCAAGGAATCAGTGGCCTTCGCCGATTCCTCAGAAGGGTCGAGCGGCGGCCGATAGAGGACTCACATGAGACTCCTCAGGTACGACGATCCGCTCACCGCCCTGTCCGTGGAGCTGCATCCCCTGCTGAACGTGATCAGCGGGATGCCGGTCGACGCCCGCCAACGGTTCATGGCGTCGATGTCGGCGATGGCCCGCGGTGAGCTCTCGGCCGATGTCGGCCTGGTCGATGTTCACGGCGTCCTGCTCGAGCTGGGTCCGGACACCATGACGTTGCTCGAGTTGACGACCCAGGCCACCCCGGCAGATGTGATCGTCCGGGCAGAGGATCTGGCCGCGGCGTTCCCCGACACGCCACCAGAACGTGATGCCGAGCTGGAAGCCGCACAGAACGTGTTGGCCCTGGCCCAGGGAGCGCTGTCCGATGCCGAACGTGCCACCGAGCGACTCGAGGCCGATGCACGGGCTGCTGCTGCGGAGCACCTGCTGGCCGAGAGCGAGCTCGAGGCGCTGCGGGGCGAGGACGACCCCACGGCGACGGGGGCGATGGCCGCCGCCGCCGCCGAGATGGAGGCGCTCCGACGTCGCCGGCTCGATGCGGCAATCCTCGCCGCGGCAGCCGAACGACATGAGCAGGAGCGGCGGGTCGAGGTCCTGGCGGCCGAGCTCCGTGCGCTGACCGCCAACGACCGGGAGCTGGACGAAGGCGGGGTGGCCTCCGCGCTCGAACGTTGGCACGAGGTCACCGACGACGTGCTGGTCGAGGTGCCCGAGGCCGGGTCGTTGGCGGCGCTGCTGGCCGAGGCATCCGGCGAACTGTCCGAATTGCAGTCACGCACCGCCGGCGGACGGTCGAGGCTCCTGGAGCTGACCGCACAACGCGATGCCGCCTACGACGCGTTGGTGGCCGCCGAGGACAATCTGCGATCACCCCAACTCGATCCGGCGGTCGTCATCCGCCTCGAAGCCGTCCACGATGAGATCTTCGAGATGGAGGGCAGGTCGTCCCGACTCTCCGCTGGCCGTCAGCGTCGACGGGTCGGGGAACTTCGGGCCATCGAGGAGCGGCTGCTCGCCGATCTGGGATTCGACACCTGGTCCCTCTACATCATGGGCGTTGCATCGCCGACTTCCGACGGTGATCGCCAGCAGCGCTACGAGGTGGCGAAGGCCACGTACGAGTTCGCCGAAGACGAGTTGGCCCGGGCCGCGGGCGATCCGGTGCACGATGTGCCCGAGCTGAGCGCCGCCGAACGTCGGGTGGCGGAGCTGCGGGAGCAGGCCGCCGTGATGCTGGGACGTCAGCTGGGGGATGATCCGGTCGCCGAGCTCCGAGCGCACGTCGTGTCGGCCGGATCGCTTCGTGGTTCGATCGATGAGGCCGTCATCGCCCTTCGGGTCGCGGTGATCGAAGCCGGAGTGATGCTGAACGACCCGGCGGACCGCCAGGAACTGGTCGCCGCCGCCGAGGGCTTCCTGGCCGCAGCCGACCGCCGATTGGCCGAGGCCGACGAGCGACGCAGGCAGACCGGCGCCCTGGCCGAACAACTCGCGGCCGAACGATCTCGGCTGGCCGACGTGGTCTCCCCGGCCGAGCTCCGAATTGAGCTCGTCGACGACGATCCGGAGGTCGGTCCGATCCGGGCCCGCATGGACGATGCTGCTCGGCGAATCGAACGCAACGAGCAGCGGGTGGCCCACGTTGCCGCGCAGCGGGTGGTCGTCGAACGCCTCCTGTCCGCCGCGGAGTCCGTGGTCGAGGCAGCCGAGGCAGCCCGTCGGGACCTGACCCACGTGGCGGCCGACATGGAACGGGCCACTGCTCAGCTGAACGTGGCCGAGGAGCGGAATCGGGTCGCCGAGAGCGAACGCTCCGCGCAACGGCTCGCTGCTCGCAAGGCGGCGGCGGCCACCGCTGATGTCGACGGGGTCGAGTGGTCACTGCTGGCTCGGATCGCGGCGCAGCGTTCGGTGTCGTTCGTCGGCTCGATGCCACTGGTGATCGATGACGCCCTGTCGACCTTCCCGTTCGAACGAGTCGAGGCCGTGTACGACCGGCTGGCCCGGATGAGCGACGTGGTCCAGATCTTCGTGTTGACCGACGATCCCGCCGTGTCGTCGTGGGCAACAGGACTCGGTTCTCGGTCGGCCCGGATCGAGTTGTCCGACTTCGGTGGCACCTTCTGAGCGCCCGATAGGGTCGGTCACGGATGGGTTCGACGTGGGCAATTGGGATCGATGTCGGCGGAACGAAGATCCTCGCCGTCGCCGTACCGGCTGACGATCCGTCCCACTCCCCGGCCGGCGACCTCCTGGGCACCGGCGCCGAAGGTGCATGCCATGCAGAACGGGTGGAGACGCCTGGAGACGCCGAGAGCTTCGCCATCGCCGTGGTTGGCTTGGTCAGCGACCTCGTGGAGCGGGTCGGCACCCGGCCCTCGGCCATCGGCATCGGGCTTCCCGGCTTCGTCGACCACGCCGGTGTGCTGGTCCGGGCTCCGAACGCGCCCGGCATCGTCGGCCTCGATGTCGCCGCCGTCCTGGGTCCGCACACCGGCGTGCCGGTGTGGGTGGACAACGACGCGAACTGCGCCGCTTGGGCCATGTCGGTGTACGACGTGCCGGGTGCGACCACCGTGGTCGGCATCATGCTCGGCACGGGCATCGGTGGCGGGCTGGTGGTCGACGGTTCGCTGCATCGTGGGCGACACGGCTTCGCCGGCGAGGTCGGGCACATGATCGTCGACGCCGATGGACCCGCATGCCCCTGCGGGCAACGGGGGTGTTGGGAGGTGTGGGCCTCCGGACAAGGCCTCGGTCGACTGGCTCGTGTCGCCGCGATTGCGGGTGAGATTCCGGAGCTTGTCCTGGCCCATGGGGCTGATCTGACGGGTCCCGACGTCACTGCTGCGGCCCGTCGAGGCCACCCGGAGGGGCTTGCGTTGCTGGAGCGTCATGCCGGCTGGGTGGCGGTGGGGCTGGTCGGCCTCATCAACCTCCTCGATCCGGATGCGGTCGTTCTTGGCGGTGGCATCACGGCGGATGCGGACCTGTTGGCCGGTTTGGTTGCCGAGGCACTCGAGGGCTACCCGACCATGGCCGGACGCTCTGATGTGGTGCGTTTCGGGTCCCTCGGCCCCATCGCTGCAGCGGTCGGAGCGGGGCGTCTCGCTCTGGGGATGTAGCCCGAAACCTGGAAGCAGGGCCAGTGGGGGTGCGGCGTAGGGTGGCCGGATGGAGTTCCGTCGCATCACCTCGCTGCCGCCGTACGTCTTCACGATCATCGACTCGCTGAAGATCGAGGCACGCCGCCAGGGACACGACGTCGTCGACCTCGGGTTCGGCAACCCGGACCTGCCGTCGCCGGACATCGCGGTCGAGAAGTTGAGCGAAGCGGCCCACAACAGTCGGAACCATCGGTACTCCTCGTCGCGCGGGATCCCCAAGCTCCGGGAGGCCATTGCCGCCTACTACGAGCACCGGTTCGGCGTGGCTCTGGATCCGGACACCGAGGTCATCAGCACCATCGGTGCCAAGGAGGGCTTCAGTCACCTCATGTGGGTCCTCCTGGAGAGCGGCGACGTGGCGCTCGTGCCGTCGCCCAGCTATCCGATCCACATCTACGGCCCGCTCTTCGCCGGTGCCCAGGTGGTCGAGCTGCCCATGATCGGTGGGGCCGAACAGTTCTTCGACGCCATGATCGATCGCTGGCAGTACAGCTGGCCCAAGCCCCGGGTGATCGTGGTCAGTTTCCCGCACAACCCCACGACCCACTGCGTCGACTTGGACTTCTTCCAGCGGCTGGTGGACTTTGCCCGGGAGAAGGACGTGGTGATCGTCCACGATAACGCCTATGCCGAATTGGGCTTCGACGGCTACCGGCCGCCGTCGATCCTTCAAGCCGAGGGAGCCAAGGAGTGCGCCGTGGAGCTGTATTCCATGACCAAGAGCTTCTCCATGGCGGGGTGGAGGGTGGCGTTCATGTTGGGAAATCCTCAGGTGATCGCGGCGCTGGCCAAGTTGAAGAGCTACCTCGACTACGGCACCTTCCAACCGATCCAGATCGCCGCGACGGTGACCATTCAGGAGCGGATGGACTACCCGCTGGAGGTGAACGCCGAGTACCAGACCCGACGGGACGCTTTGTCGGAAGGCCTGAATCGAATCGGGTGGGAGATGACGCCGCCCAAGGGGACCATGTTTGCGTGGACGCCGATTCCCGAGCCCTACCGCGAAATGGGTTCGATCGAGTTCGCCAAGCTCTTGGTCACCGAGGCGCAGGTTGCGGTGTCACCCGGTGTGGGGTTCGGGCCTGACGGCGACGGCCACGTCCGGTTCGCGCTGATCGAGAACGAGCAGCGGATCGGCCAGGCCATCCGCAACCTGCGGAGGGCGCTGCCGAAGCTGGGCTGAGGCAGTTCAGGTCGGCCGAAGCTGGGCTGAGGCAGTTCAGGAGGCGCCGATGCCGCCCAGGCAGAACGTCACGACCGTCTCCGCCACTGCGGACGGGTCGTCCGTCCCGTGCAACACGAACTCCATGGTGAGTTGCGAGGTCACGCCCAGAATGGCGTGGGCGAGTCGATCGGCATCTGCGGGCGGGATCTGACCGGCCTCCATGGCTTCGACGAGGTGGGTCGCGGCGTCCTGGACCAGTACTGCCCGGCCCGCTCGGATGGCGGGGGCGAAGTGCTCGTCGGTGTGAGCGAACTCGAACAGTTGGAACAGTTCCCGGTGCTCGGCTGACCATTCGACTGCGGCGCGAACTCCGCCGGCGATCCGCTTGACCGGGTCGGAGTCAGCGGCGATCTGTCGCTGCTGGGTGCGTCGGAGATCCTTCTGCGCGGTCCGGAGTATCTCGACGAAGAGCTCCTCCTTGGACTCGAAGTACCAGTAGAAGACGCCCTTGCCGACGCCCAGCTCGTCCACGATGTCGGCGACCGAGGTGGGGTGGTAGCCCGATGTTGCGAACAACGTGGTGGCCACGGCAATGAGTTGGGCGCGGCGTTCCTGGCCGCGTGGTGTCAGACGGCGCTCGCTCATGGCGTGCGAACCTAGAGACGCTTGACCGACCGGTCAAGAACGTTCGGTGCGAACAGTTCGTGTTGATGCGCCGTTCCCGGCTGTGTTGATGCGCCGTTCCCGGCTGTGTTGATGCGCCGTTCCCGGCGATGAAACACGGTCGTCACATCCGCTCCGTACGGTTCGGCGGTGGAGACGGAGCGTTCGTGCTGGGTCGTGCGGGTCTGGCTGCCCGATCGCCCCGGTGCGCTGGGTGCGGTGGCCAGCAGGATCGGCGCCGTCCGAGGCGACGTGATCGCCATCGACGTGTTGGAGCGTGGTGGCGGACGGGCCGTCGATGAACTGACGGTCGCGTTGGCTGACCCGGAGCTGATTGACCTGTTGGCGGCCGAGATCGGCCAGGTCGACGGGGTCGACGTCGAGGATGTCCGACCGGCCGGCGGACCGGGAACCGACCGGGCGGTGACCGCGGTGCGCGCCGCCGGCCGGATTACCGGCGTCGAGACCATCCACGAGCTGCTCGAGTCCGCATGTTGTGAGACCCTCGCGCTGTTCGGCGCCGACTGGGTCGTCCTGCTCGATGTCGGGGCCGCCGAGCATGCCGCTGTGGCAGGCTTGGACCCCCCTCCCGCTGCCTGGCTCACGGCGTTCGTCCTCGGAATCTCCGGGGACGAATTCGGCGGTCCCGCATCGAACCCACGTCGTATGGTCGAGGACCTGGCGACCAGCCGGATCGGCTCGCTCGACATGACGATGGTGCTGTCCCGGATGCGGCTCCCGCTCCGAGCGGTCGAGCGGGAGGTGCTGGACGAGCTGGCCCTGTTGATCGGCGGCCGGGCGTCCCAGCTCGCCCCGGCCGGACTGGCCCGACCATCGAAAACCATGGGTCTGATCACCGAACGTTCCGCCTGACGCGGTGCCTGTGCAGGCGGAACTTGCCTGGTCCCGGATCGTGGTCAGCCCCCATGCTCCGGGACCAGGTCCTGTCCGGTCCGGTCCGGTCATTCCCTAGGGTGATCTCATGCTGATCACCACAGGATTCGACCTCCCCGGATACGACATCATCTCGGTCCAGGGCGAGATCTTCGGATTGACTGTCCGGGCGAGGAACATCGGGGCCGGCTGCATCGCCGGGCTGCGCTCGATCGGGGGCGGGGAGATCCCCGAGTTCACGAAGCTGCTCACCCAGAGTCGCAACGAGGCCATGGCTCGAATGGTCGACGAGGCCCGCCGGCTCGGGAGCACCGCCATCATCGCCATGCGGTTCGATTCTGGAGCGATCGGCCAATGGAGCGAGATCTGCGCCTACGGGACCGGTGTCACCGTCGTTCCCGTGACCGACTACGCCAAGCAGCAGTTCGAGTTCTCGGTGGCGACCGGATCGATGCCACAACAGAGTGGTTACAGCACCAACATCAGCGAGTGGAGTGGGGCGCCCGTCCCGGCCCCACCCGCCGCATGAGCTGACGTCAGTCGCTCCAGTTGCGACTGCGTTCGACGCCGCGGAGCCACTGGCGGTGCAGCGCGTCTGCGGTCGTGCGATCTGCCGACGGATCGGCCATCGCATCGCTGGACCACGCTTGATCCACGGAGTCGGCGTCCGGCCAGACGCCTTCGGCGATGCCGGCGAGGAACGCTGCACCCAGCGCTGTGGTTTCGGGGACCGCTGACCGGCGGACGGGGATCCCCAGTTGGTCGGCCTGCAGTTGCAGCAGCAACCCCATGGCCGAGGCCCCGCCATCGACGCGAAGTTCGCTCAGGGTCCGGCCGGAGGCCCGAGCCATGGCATCGACCACGTCTCGGGTCTGCAGGGCCATCGAGTCCACCACTGCTCGTGCGAGATGGGCGGTCGTGGTTCCGCGGGTCAGTCCGACGATGGTCCCGCGGGCGTGCGGGTCCCACCAAGGCGCTCCCAGACCGGTGAACGCCGGCACCATCACCACACCACCGGAGTCGGCGACGCTGGCAGCCAGTGACTCGGTCTCGCCGGCATCGGCGATGAGGCCGAGCCCGTCTCGCAGCCACTGCACGGCCGCACCGGTGACGAAGATGGCCCCTTCCAGCGCGTAGTGCGTCACGGACGAGGCCGAGGAGCCGACGACGGAACCGGGCACGGTCCAGGCGATGGTGGTCAGCAACCCGTCGATGGGATCGGGGCAGGCCTCGCCCACGTTCATGAGGACGAACGAGCCGGTCCCGTAGGTGTTCTTCGCCATGCCGGGTTGGAGGCAGGCTTGGCCGAACAACGATGCCTGCTGGTCTCCGGCGATCCCGGCGATCGGGATCCCGGCTCCGAGCGCGCAGTCAGAGGTCGTCACCCCGAACCGTCCCGCCGACGGGAGCACCTCGGCCAGCACGTCCATCGGGACGCCCAGCAGATCGCACAGCTCGGGAGACCAGGACTGCTTCCGGATGTCGTAGAGCATGGTCCGGCTGGCATTTGACGCATCGGTGGCGACCAATCCGCCGTCGGTGCCACCGGTCAGGTTCCAGAGGATCCAGCTGTCCACGGTGGCCAGGGTCAGCCCGGGACTCGGGTGGACTGCGCCGTCGGTCAGCAGCCACGCCATCTTCGTGCCCGAGAAATAGGGGTCGAGGACCAGGCCGGTGCGACTGCGCACTTCGCGCAACGCTCCCTCGGCCGACAGTTGCTCGCACCGCGCGGCGGTACGTCGGTCCTGCCACACGATCGCCCGGGCCGGGACCACACCCGTTCGGCGGTCCCACGAGACCACGGTCTCGCGTTGGTTGGTGATTCCGATGGCCGCCACGGGGCCGCTGAGAACCGGAGCGATCTCGGCCAGCGTGGCCTGCACGGCCGTCCAGATGTCAGCAGGGTCATGCTCGACCCAGCCGGGCTTCGGGAAGTGCTGGGGGAATTCACGGTACGCCAGGGCGATGGGCGTCCCGCGGGCATCGAAGGCCATGGAACGCACCCCGGTGGTGCCGGCATCGATGGCGACCACGGTCGAATCGGTCATGTCATCCTTCGCTCTGGGAGTTCGGACACCGATTCAACACGACGTCTCGACGGGTGCGCATCCCTCGTTCGACCAGGTCGGTGAGCGTCAGGGTTCGGAGTTCGTCGTCGGTCGGCAGCAGTCCGACGAAGTCGCACTCGCCGACCTCCGGAACGTCGCCCCGGGCCGGGGTCGAGATCAGCACGGGCCGACCGTCGATCCGGAACTGGAAGGTGCGGACCACATCGGAGTCACCCAACGTGAACACGAACTGGGCGACCGCTTCCTGGCGGGCGGTTCCGATGACGTCGTCGAACACGTCGGACAGATCGATGATCAAGCCATCATCGGTTCGGCGGATGCTGCGTACCTCGAGGCCGGGTGGGATCTGTGACACCAGGCCGACGGACCGGGCCGCCGCGTCGGGTTGTGCGGCGAGCGCCTCGGCCAGCGTGTTCGGCTGACGGTCCGTGACGTCGCGGATGGCGCCCGCCATCAGGTCGTCCTTGACCAGGTAGAGCATGGCCCGACTGTCACCCGTGCCGGTGTCGGTGGCTCGGTCATTGCTCGGCCCCGTGGCCCGGCCGGCATCGCGTGGCTCGGTGTCGAAGGGGATCGAACAACCCAAGGCAAGGGTCAGCCCGGCGGCGCCCAATGCGCCGATGAATCGGGTCGCTCCGTGCGGTCGGCGCCGTCCACTCACGACTCGATCACCTCGATCACCTCGGCCTCGGTCGGGCCGACGATGACCTCGTCGAGGCCGGTGGCGCGACTTCCGACGGCCAGATCGTCGGGAACTATCAGCGGGAGTTCCACGACGAACCGGGCTCCGCTCTGGCCGTCCGTTCTTGGCTCGACCCAGCACGAGCCACCTTGCAAGGCGGCGTGCTCGGCCACCAGCGCCAGGCCGAGGCCCACACCGAGGTCGCGCCCGCGGCTCCCGCCCTGGCTGCCCCGGTTGAACCGATCGAAGACTCGGCCTCGTTCGGCCTCTGGAACGCCAACTCCGTGGTCTTCCACGATGATCCGGATCATGCCTTGTCGTGTCCCCACGTCGGAGGGAGCGTTGGCCTCCGCAGCGTCGATCGGGCTTCGTTCCACCCGGACCGCACTGGCGCCGTCGCCGTACTTGGCTGCGTTGTCGAGATAGTTGGCCAGGACCCGCACCAGGCGCCGCTTGTCCAGCACGGCGATGACGTCGGTGAGGTCGCTATCGGCGATGACCTCAATGGGGGTGGGCGACAGCGTCCGGACCGCCAACTCGACCGTGGGCACCAGGAGCACCTCATCGGTCTCCAGTCGAACGGCTCCCGCATCGAATCGAGAGATCTCGAGCAGGTCCTCGACCAGTTGGGTCAGGCGTTCCATGTCCGACCCGAGGAGGTCCAGGGCCAACTGGGCTCGTTCGGGCATCTCCTCCCGGGCGTTGCGGAGTACCTCCACGGTGGCGTTGAACGTGGTGAGCGGCGATCGCAGCTCGTGGCTGACGTCCGACGCGAATCGGGCGTCACGGTCGATCCGGTCCTGGAGTGCCGCCACCATGTCGTTGAAGGTGCTGACCAGCGGAGCCAGATCGGGGTCGTCGGCCCACTCGCTGTAGGCCACCCGAGCATCGAGACGGCCCTGGGCGATGTCGGCGGCGACTTCGCTGATCTCGGCGAGCGGCCGCAGGACCCGACGCGATGCCCACCAGCCCAGCATGGCCCCGAGTCCTCCGATGACGATGGCCGCAGTGATGAGGGGAAGTCGAAGCGAGGTCAGGCTCGACTCGATGTCCTCGAGGCTGTTGACCTCGAAGTACGCGGCGTTGCGCCCGTCGATCGGGACCCCGACGGCGACCAGCGGCTCGCCGTTTCGTTCGTAGCGCATGACCGACGCCCGTCGATCCTCCAACACCCGCCGACGCATGACCTCGGGCAGCGTCGCTGCGCCATACCTGGTGTCGGCACTGATGTTGATCGGGTCACCGGTCGAGGGATCGATCACGATGACCGACGGCCGCCCGGCCGTGGACAGTGAACCGAAGACCGATTGGGTGTCCACGTCATCGGGACCCACCTTGCCGGTGACCAGTGCGGCGTTGATCCCGGCTCGCTCTGAGACCAGTTGTTCACGCTGATCCAGCAGCGTCCTTCGGATCAACACCGTCGAGGTCACGATGACCAGGAGCGAGACCGCCAGCGCCCCGAGCGCGAAGGCCAGGGTGATCCGGGCCCGGAGACCGACCTGGGCCAGAGGTCGGAACCTGCTCCTCGGGTTCACGCGACTCAGGGGACCAACTTGTAGCCGAGCCCGCGGATCGTCACGACGTGTCGTGGATTGGCTGGATCGACCTCGACCTTGGTCCGCAGCCGACGGACGTGCACGTCGACCAGCCGCCCGTCTCCGAAGAATCCGTGTCCCCAGACCCGTTCCAGCAGTTCCTCGCGGCTGAAGACCTTCGACGGATTGTTGGCCAGCTCGACCAGGAGCCGGAACTCGGTCTTGGTCAGGTGGATCTGCGTCCCGTCGCTGGTCACGGTGCCTTCGGCTGGAACGATCTCGAGCTCGCCGAAGCGCATCCGTTGGTTGGGCGTATCGATCGCCGAGCGGATCCGGCGAAGCAGCGCTCGGATCCGGGCGGACAACTCCTTGGGCTGGAACGGCTTGGTCAAGTAGTCATCTGCGCCGGCTTCGAGCCCGGCCACGACGTCGTGGGTGTCGGCGCGGGCCGTCACCATGATGATCGGGACGTCGCTCTGTCGCCTGACCTGTCGGCAGACCTCGAATCCGTCGATCCCCGGCAGCATGATGTCGATCAGCACCACGTCGGCGGGAGTGCGCGTGAACGCTGCGATTGCGTCCTCGCCGTTCGTGGCCTCCTCGACCTCCCATCCCTCGTCCTCGAGCGCGAGTCGAACTGCGGTCCTGATCCGCTCGTCGTCCTCAACGGTCAAGATGCGAGTGCCCACCCGAGCATTCTTCCCCATGGGCCGGCTCTCCCTGCGCCTGGCCGCTTTGTCCAAAGGGCATGAGGTTCAGGCGAAAGAACATATGATCGACTGTCACACCCTTTCAGTAGTCTGTTCACGGCTACCGGCAGTCTGCCCTCGATCGCTCGGGCGGGTGCGACGTCGTGCTCGGCACGTCGACGCACGGCTGGCTGGCGTGGGACCGTTCGTTGCCCGAGGCGATGTCCTCCCGCCGGGTGCGCTCGGGGCGCATCCTGACCTCGGTGAGTGTCATCGGCGACGCACTGGCGGCGGGGCGCATCGGCCTGGACCATGCCCAGGTGTTCGCCGCCGTCGTCAACGCCCGGAACCATGCCGCCATGTCGGCTGCGGCACCTGCGCTGCTCGATGCCGCATGGGTCATGGCGTTCGAACCGTGGGCGGATGAGGTCCGTGCACTGGCCCGGTTGGCCGATGAGGACGGTCCGCAACCGAACGAGGTCCGTGAACGGCTCTCGGTCAGACATGTCGGCGATGCCACGGTGGTCGACGGTGTCTTCGGTCAGGCTCACGGTCACCTGCTGGCCTCCGCGGTCGAGGCCATGGCCGACGAGCTGTTTCGATCCCACTCCGAATCGCGGGCCGACGATCCGGAGCACGTCATCCCGTCACGGTCTGAGCTCCGCGCCGCCGCCCTGCTGGAGCCCATCCATCGTGGCCAAGCCGTCGATGCCAACTCTGCCAAAGCTGCTC
>Ga0105044_10001713_pt1 | contig 29696 bp, 16 predicted proteins | sample MAT01_FD_78092 | JGI IMG/M metagenome (GOLD analysis project Ga0105044, IMG submission 78092) | Freshwater microbial communities from Lake Fryxell liftoff mats and glacier meltwater in Antarctica - MAT-01 | ecosystem: Environmental > Aquatic > Freshwater > Ice > Liftoff microbial mat | place...
GCCCAAAAAACCAAAAATCAGAAACGGAAAGATTTAAATGAGAGCGCTATTAAGAAAGCTCGCGAAGCCATTGCTTTACTTGGTCCGACGAAACTAAAAACTAATGAAAAAAGCAATAGTAATTATACGCCCCCCACAACTTTAAATTTGGGTGAATTAGAAAATAAACTAAAAGATGTTGGGCCACTAGCCGGAGAACCAGAGAATATCGCAAAAGGCAAAGCCACTATTTTCCCTTATTTGCTAAATCTTAAAGAAGAAGAAGCTCTTACTAGCGAACCAATAAACAAATTAGTCACTTTATTGCAAGAAGACGGTGGATCGTGGTTAAAAGATAATTTTTCAAAATTATCTCCCGCTGCTGTGGCTACGATTAGTAGGGCTAGCATCGCATCCTATCGACAGAAGATATGGGTCGAAAGTTTAATTCCTTCTCTAAACTTGAAGGGAAGTAGCAGTCAATTAAAGGCTTTTGTCAGTGTCTTTCCTTCTTTTAAAGGCAAAACTGAGACATCAGGCGAGGTTGCACACTGTGCGGCTCTTCTCATTGAAAAATGGAATGTCAGCCAAGGAGTTTTTAGCAAACTCCCGCAAGAAAGTCAAAAAGCCTGGATTATGAGTATTTTAGAGCATGCTGCTGCTTATGAAAGAGTATCTGCAGAGACTCTTTTTACATTTATTGATACTTTGCCTACTGAATTAAAAAGTGCGGCAATGGAAGGGTTAAACAAAACGAATTGTCCAAAGATATTATCTGAATTACTAACTAGAGGCGGGGGAAATGAACAAGCCCTGGATACTCTTTCTAATAAATTAAATTGGTTGAAAACAGTTAATAAGGCTAAAAAAAAGGATGCCGACTCAATCCCTTTCTACCTTAGAAGTTTTCAACTCTTGATAAATTCTCCGGTAGATCGAGTAGAATTATTGAAGAAATTTTTTGATTATATGGGGGACTCAAAACAAGCTATTTTAGAAGCAATTGGTCCCCAAATTGAATCCTCACATTTTGCTAAATTAGCTCCTGCTATGGATGATTGGAAAAAACCTTTTGCCATGGCACAAGGTGTTATTGGCTTGCCTCCTTCACAAAAAAATACTGAAGCTCTCCAAACATTAGCCAAGCTACTATTTCCTTATCTTAGCTCTTATGGAATAAAAGAAGAGTTTGAAAAATCGATTAAATGTTTTGAAAAGCTTTTCGATGTTGCAGAAACTGATTTTCAAATGGCTTTAGTTCGAAATATGTCTTCTAACCATGTCCTCCCTTTCCTGAAAAAACTCTCCCTTGAGCAGCTAAAGTTACTTGGAATGGAGATTTTAAGTAAAGATTTTGCCTCTTACTTGCATGTGGTGGCCACAGGGGGATTGACTATAGCTCAAACAGCTGAATTCTTAAATGGCATTTGTGAATTAGCCGGAGATGATGATTTTGAGAAAAAACGGGAGATAACTAGATTCATTTGGACAGTCTATAAATCTAATCAGGCACAAATACCCCATCTGATCGATCTTTTAGATGTCAAAACGCTCTCTTATCTAAACTTAGGCAAACAGGGAAATGACCATGACGCTGATTCTCCATATGTGTATGAGGTACTTCTTCCTCTCCTCAAAGATATGGATAAACCTAATCAAGTTGAATTAGTTAAAAGAGGAATTGTAAATGAAGTCGAGCACTTTGCCTATAAAAAACCCCTCCATAACGCTCTTAAGGCTCTTAGCCAAGAGCAGTTAAATGTGCTGCCGTTTGATTCGCTTCCTATTGGACTAAGTCTTCCTTTATTGATGCTGGCAAACAAACCCTTGTCTTCTATGTGGAAAGATTTCGATAGTCAAAATATCACAAATGAAGACATTAGATTTTTACAAATGATGATATTCGAGCTTGGTATCGATGCAGCCCCTTTATTTAAGAGCTTAGATAAACTGGCAGCAACTTCAAAGCAAAAGGGTCAATGGGATAAACTTATAAAGGACATTGTGTATGAATGGGATCGTGCGAGTCGTAAAGGGCCTCTACCTACAAAGATCATTGAGCAGATAAAAGCATTGTCTGTAGAACAATTTAAACACTTTATGAAAGATTTTGGAACTCAAGAAAATCTTAAGATACTTTTAAGTGAACGTACCTTAGGAGATTTAGATCCAACCGCTCATTCCCTCTGGGCAGATCGGTTTGAAGAATTGGATCTCATCACATTAAATCTTTTGCCGTACGCTAATCAAGAAAAGCAGAAAGAGGCTCTAGAATATCTTTTTGGAAGTACGATTCTTCCTCAGGCTGCTGCTCCAGGAAAGGCATATCAAGCACTCCTTGCAGCTTTGTGCGTTTTAAATGATTCGCCTGAGTTGCGTGAAAGAATGAAAAATGAGATGAAAATAGATTGGAATGGACTCAATGAATACTTTTTCAAACACCACAAAGATCCCACAGTTTTGCCCGAGTGTCGTCAAATGATGAATGAAAAATTAGGAAAAACTTCCTAGAGTGATTGCCAAACAAATTGAAGTAGATTAAATAAAACCCCCAAACTTGGGGGTTTTTTACTTTAACGGTTAATGACTTAATTTGAAGTTAGCTGAATCTTCTAATCACATAAGGACGAGTTCTTTAAATGTTATATCTTTCATAAAGCAATTTGCCGAAGATCCTACGAAGATCCTCAGAATAAAATTATTCTAGAGTGGCTAAAGAACGTATTCGAGGATCACTTTAGAGAGGGTTTCCTTAGAAGGAGGTTGTGCATTTTTGAAATGAGCATGCCATGGCTTCTTGAATTTATGGAATTAATCTTTTAAGCAATACGCAACTGTAGTAGCTGAGAATGAAGAATTTGAAGTCATTGTGCTTGAAACAGACGAACAATTGAGTTGCTTTGGCTTGCTATGCATCCAAAAACCAGACAAATTCTAGGCTTTTCATGTGAGGAAACGAAACAATGCTTCGGGGGAAGCTTTGATGGCAAAATTACCAGAAGATTTAAAAAAAAGCCCAATTTTATACAGATAAATTCACTGCTTATTATGAAATCATCCCTTGGAAACAACATTGCCCTGTCGGGAAAGAGTCGCGGAAGACCAGTTACATTATAGATTTAACTGTACGATTCGACAAGAATGTGAAAGGTTAGTTCGCAAGATGATAAAGATGTTTATTTGTGACTATAAGGAACATCTGAAATCACTTCCTGTCGGGACTAACTGTGAATATGTCAATAAATTTCGCTATTTAACTTTTCTATAAATTAATAAAATAGATTTTATTGCTTTGACTACTTATACACTTTGTTTTTATTTAATTAAGTATTTTGCTTTTGTATTAATAATTAATAGTGTTGATTTAAATTATAAATTATTTTAAAATTATAGACAAATATTGTAGATTTCTAACAAAAGGTTTTTATGTCTGCTATAGATAAATTTTCAGGGTTTTTATTCGAAAGAGAATATAAGTATAAACTTAGTATTGAAAAAGAATCTAAACATGCTGCTGTCACTTTTATTAATAGTCGTGTTAAAGCCTCGGGACTTTCTGCTTTTGCTTTGATAAATACCGGTTATGATTTATTTTACATGGCTTATCATTCTCTTGGTGCCATTGGGTACTCCGTCATTCATTTGACTTCTCCTTTAAAGTATTGCTCAACCACAAGAAATATTGCTGTTTTTGGTGTGGATCATTTTAGGCATGTTCTGGGAACATTTACCGGGTCTTTTATCGGTATTATTTCTCCAAAACACGCAACTAAATGGCTTTTACCTCCAGACCAAACTTCAATGGAGACAAGAAAGGGGAATATGACTAGTGAAGAGGCTAAACGCCTTTATGATATGACAGGAATAGTTCACACTAAGTTTGAAGAAAATGGAATCCCTTATTGTATGACGGGTGGCACTCAATTAGGAGCTACAAGGCATAGTGGGTTGATACCTTGGGATGATGATGTTGATCTTTTTGTTTTGGAAGTTGACAAAAGTAAAATTGAAAATTTGAAAGAAAGTCTAGAAAGAGAAGGGATTGGCATGATTTCATGTCATCTGGGATATAAATTTTTTGATCTAAATGGGAAAAAGATCAGTGAAAAACACGGAGATTCCAGGCTTGATTATCAATATCCTTTTATAGACATCTGCATTACTAAAAAAGATGAAAAAGGACGTATTACTTATGTGAATGATCACTTCAAGCAAAACTATGCTGGAGAATATCTTTTACAGTCTGAGTGGGATAAGCGAGAACTGCAGGCCTTCGGCCCATTGAAATTATATGGTGCCCCAAATCCTGAGAAATTTTGCAAACGTATGTATGGTCCAAATGTTTTTCAATACGGTTATCAATTGTTGAATCATAGAACATTTAGGGTGGAGATACCAAAAAAATATTTTCTCCATAAAGGTGTTGATGGCAAATGTAAGCATATTCCTTATAATTCTCCAAAGCCCTAGTGTTAATGATTGGTTTAGTCGTTATGTTAATTTATTATGCATAGCTCCCCTTAAGGTTTAGGCGAGCTATGCTAAATTTTGTGTGGCTAAAGTCGCAAAATTATTCTAATAATTTTAAGCCATATTCATTCGCATTACTGACTCACATCTAAAAAAAATCACTAATAAAAAAAGTCATTCTTCAAGAAGTTTTAAGTTTATCTCAATTTTGGAATTATTTGATGAATCCTCATCAAGAGATGCTTCAAATAAACCTCGCCTGTTGCGTTCGTCATTGATTATCTAAAAGATCTAGTCTATAACACTTAGAGTGCCTGAAAGAGAGTCTACTCATTTATTACTAAAATTGGGTATACTCAAGGTTATGCTTCAAATCAGGATGTTATTATGCCAGACTTAGACTTGCCTTCACATTTTAAAGGAAAAGAAGCCTTGGATCATGTGGTCGAAGCCCAGGTTCAAGGAATTATAGCTTCAGCTGAAGCTCATGGAGAGGAGATGCCAGGTCATCTATCAGCCGCGACTGATGCAGCGCGTGAAACAGCTCTTCTCCTGCTTTTAGGATGGATTATTTTATACTTAGGACGTTTTTCGACGACTCAAAGTCTTCAAATTCTTGGAATATTTGCGCTGGCGTTGATGATCTGGAAAGCCGGCCGCAGTGCCTGGCTAGGTTGGTCTAGACTTGAGCGGTTGCATCGAGTTCTTAAACAAGAAAAGTGGGAAATTGAACATAATCGCGCGCAAGAAAGATCTGAGTTGGCTGATCTCTATGCTGCCAAAGGTTTTGAAGGGCAGTTGCTAGAGGATGTGGTTGATGTTTTGATGGCTGATGGGGACCGTCTTTTGCGCGTCATGGTTGAAGAAGAGCTTGGCCTTTCGTTAGAGAAAACAGAGCACCCTCTTAAACAAGGTCTTGGAGCTTTGCTTGGGGCGTGTTTAAGCGCAGTTTTTTGTTTGCTTTGTGAATTTTTGTTCCCTCACTATGGTCTTGTAATTGGTAGCTTTTTGGTAGGAGGAGCTGCAGCTGGTTATGCAGCGCGCCAAATTGGCAATCAACCGATTCCAGCTGTAGTTTGGACGCTTGGTCTTTTTGCTTTAAGCGCGGGCTCTCTCTTCTTTTTAATGCAATATGTACTAAGGTAGTCTATTCATGGATCCTTCCTCTCTGTCACAGCAATTTAGACGCCCCGTCGTTTTTGATGATTTTTTCGATTCTGATGAACAAGAATCTGCCAGCCCCTTTCTGTCTCCTGAATCTCGCAAATGGGCTGTCAACCTGACTCTTAAAGCTTCCATTTTTGCTGCCTTTTTATTAGTCCTTTCTTTTATTTTTTCTTGGTTTCCTTCTCTAGTGCCCTTGTCCCATCTTCTTTTAGTAGCGGTTTATTTTTTTGCTGGAATCCCAGCTTTAATTGAATCGATTCAAGATTTAATAAATATGGATATCAATATTGATATTTTAATGACGCTCGCAGCTTTCTCATCGATTATAATTGGAAGCGGTATGGAGGGGGGGTTATTACTGGTACTCTTTGCCCTTTCCGGAGCAATGGAAGATGCTGTCACGAATCGAGCCAAAGGGGCCATGAGCAGTCTCTACAAGCTTTCCCCTACGTTAGCTTCTGTGATTACTTCTAAGGGCACTTTAATCGAGCGTTCAGTTAAAGAGATTTCAGTTGGATCCAAAATTTTAGTTAAAGCCGGCCAGGTAGTGCCATTAGATGGCACTGTAATCGATGGCGTCTCAGAAGTCAATTTGGTGCATCTTACGGGAGAGAATTTTCCGTTAACCAAAACCATTGGCGATAATGTCCCTGCAGGGGCGCGCAATCTTGATGGGTTTCTCACGCTAGAAGTGACACATACGAGTAATGATTCCACTTTAGCCAAAATTATTCAACTTGTCACGCAGGCGCAAGAAGCCCGCCCAAAGCTGCAGCGCTGGTTTGATAAAGTGAGCCAGCGTTATGCAATCTCCATTATCGTTGCCTCTGCATTATGTGCGATGTTATTGCCCTTCATCGTGAAAATTCCTTATTTTGGAACGGAAGGCTCCATTTATCGCGCCCTAGCCTTTTTAATTGCAGCTTCACCCTGTGCTCTTATTATTGCAATTCCGATTGCCTATCTAAGCGCCATTAGTAGCTGTGCCAGAAACGGAATTTTATTGAAGGGGGGAATTTCTCTTGATGCCTTGGCCTCTTGCAAGGCGATCGCTTTTGACAAAACCGGAACGTTAACTACGGGCGATTTAACTTTTCTTGATATTGAACCAATCGCGCAAACAAATTTTTCAAAATCAGAAGCGCTTAGTGTTGCCTATTCGCTGGAAATGAATGCTGTGCATCCAATTGCCAAAGCATTATTGAAATACGGACATCAAACCGATGTGTCACCTTTGTCAGTTAAAGAGTTTAAAAGTGTTTCAGGTTATGGCTTAGAAGGGTCTTTGCAGACTTCGCAAGGGGGTGTTGACGCTTATATAGGCAAGCCTGACTATGTGCTCCCACGTTTATCTGAGCCTCGCAGTGAGAAATTAAAAACTAAAATCAATGATCTACAGCAAGCGGGAGAACTCCTTGCGGTATTATTAATCAATCAAGATTTGTTCTTGCTACGCTTTCGCGATACACCGCGCAAGAATGTGCAAAAAACTCTACAGATGCTTAAAAAAAATTGGAACTTACTTTTAGTAATGCTCACGGGTGATCATCATGCCAGCGCTCAGAAAGTAGCCCAAGAGATGGGTATTGAAGAGTTTCACGCGGATCTCACACCTGAAGATAAGCTGCAATATGTCAATAAACTCTCCCAAGCGAAAGGGCTGGCTATGATTGGCGATGGGGTAAACGATGCGCCTGCCTTGGCACGTGCTACAGTAGGTATTTGCATGGGGAAAGTTGGCAGTACTAGTGCGATTGATGCCTCTGATATAGTTCTCTTACAGGACAATATAGAACAACTGGACTGGTTAGTTAAAAAAGCTCATCAAACTCAATCTATCGTGAAACAAAATCTACTTCTAGCTGGCTTGGCAATTGTACTGGCAAGTTTACCAGCATTGTTGGGCTACATCCCTTTGTGGTTGGCTGTGATTCTACATGAAGGTGGTACTGTTTTAGTAGGCTTAAACGGTTTGCGTTTAATTCGAAATTAAACGAAATTTGTTCTTTCTCAATCATGGGGAAAAAAAAATTTTTCTTAAAGATTAAATTTTAGTATATACTGACTTTACTCTTTTATTTTTAGAAAGTTAAGTATAAATTTTCGTTTAATCATAAAGTCCTCTCAAATACTCTCAAAGTTCTTATTTCTAATTATTTAAATAAAAAATGCTTTAGATTTATTTGCATAGATTAAAGTTTATCTTTAAATGTAAAGCTTTCTATTATACCCGAATTCTGCTAAGGTTTTGTTGTTTTACAAATTAAAGGATTTATTATGACAAAGACAATGACAACGATTGAAGGGCACTTCCGCGATAACCAGATTTTTTTTGCATTGAATGGCGAAAGCAATCCTTCAGAGGGTGTTAAAATACATCATCGATTAACTACATTATTTGTTAGTTCATTAAAAGTAAGAATTAGAGATGGAGATGATTTCAAAACATTCTATCTAGACAAAAAATCTTTAAAAGATTGGGCTGAAGCGAAGGGGATTCTAATTGAAAAAGGTCTCAACAAAAAGCAATTGTTGTTCCGCATTAAAGCTTACCTCTGTCATCAAAATGGGCACCCCCCTCTCTATTTAGATGCAAGACGTAAAGATGGCCAGCTTATATTAACTCCTTGGGCAGATAGCAGTATTAAATTAGCAAATGTATTTCAACGTCTTTTTCGCTGCGGGATAAAGCTAACTGTAGTCGTTGAAAATAACCTGCAGAAAGTTCGAGTTTCAGAAAAATCTTTTAAAGAATGGGTCTCAACAGAGAAGATGTCTTTTGCGCAGGAGAACTTAAGTAAACGAGAGTTAGTCCAAAAAGTATTTGAAGAAGGTAAAAAGATAGTTTCTCAAGAATCTTATTTTAAAAAACCGCCGCATCCAGGCAATAAGGATGAGAATAAGCCAAAGGATAAACCTTTTAAAGATCCAACTCCTTTCCCTCAGCAAGGAAAAGATAAGAACAACTTTGGGAGCAAAAACCCTCCACCCTCGCCTACAAAATCTATCCCTGGTAGTTTATCTAAAATTCCTGATTTAGAACAACTTTTGACTCCGGAAGTTATTAAATTTTTTACAGAATTGGCACAAAAAGATTGCAGCAAGACCCTCCCAACGTCTCCTCGCTCACACTTGAGTTCAAGCAAAACTACACCTGATAAAATCCAAACTACACCGAATATACCCAAGCGAAATGTTATTCCTACAGGGTGGGCTCCTTACAATAGTCGTGGAACCCTGAACAAGCTAAAAAATTCTCCAACTAAAACTGGGGAATCACCAACAAAAGTTGATTCGAAGAGTAAAGTACAAATTCCACCTTTAAAAATTCCAACAGCTAAAGAAGAAATTCCAGTTATAATTCCTCAAAAAGAGGACAAAGAAAAAGCAGTCTTTCTTGACGTGGCAGCTTTAGAAAAAAAAGCAAATAATGATAAAAAAATTTTAAATGGAAAAGAAGCTCTTGAAAGAATCTATCAAAACCATTACGAAGCATGCCTTCAGCAAGCCAATGAAATTCTAAATATATCCGGTTTTGGCACAAACCTATTAAAATTTGTATATGATTTTAAAACACATGCCTTTAGTGATGTCGAGCTTAAATCTCCAGTAACTGGGGTGGAGAAAATTATAAGAGATCAAACTATCTATCTTTTTGAAAAATTTGCGAAAAACCTTTGTTTACTAGATACAAGTGCAAAAATTGATGAGGTAATGAATTATTTATTCTCAAAAATTAGATATGGCGATCAAATGCTTCCTGAAGGGCGCGAAGATTTTATACATAACACCAATTCTGCTGACAAGGCTTTAAAGGAATTTAAGTGGTTCCGAGGCTTACTGCAAAGGATACAAAAGCACGGGCCTCTTGAAATTTCAAATGAACAAGCATTAGCTTACCGAATTGATGAACTTAAGGAAGAAGTTGCAAATATTAAGAAAAGCCTTTTAATGCTTGATGTTCAGATTGATGGCAAGCAAGAAGATCTCAAAATACTTCTTCGAGCAATGTTTGCTGGGTTACCCCGTCACCCAATTGCACCTACTGATTTGGGCAAAAAAGTTATTCAGGAATTAAACCATTTAGAGAGTTTGCTTAAAGATAATGCAATCATTGTCCCTCTTCAGGAAGATATTTTCTTAAATGACTTCGCGGATTGTATGGATGCCAGCTTTAAGGTTTATTTCGACATATTGGGTAAGGGTTTTCAAGATATTAAGCACTATGAAAACCATAGAAAAAATCTAGAACAATCTTGTAAGGAGTGCGAAGAAGAATTGGGAGCGCTCACCTATATTGAAAATGTCTAACTTAGCACGCCTTTTACGGAACAGGAGTTCCGTAAAAGGCCATTTATTTCCCAACCTTTTTAGTCGATTCACTTTAGATCCAAGGCTACTGTTGCTTTTTCAATGGACAAATCTATTTATAGTGAATCATTGATCAAATTGGCCTGAATACTTATGATCCGCATTAAGGTGAATAGACCATAAAAAGCGCGATCGGGGGCTCTCATGGAAAATGACAAACACGCAATGCTGACGCATGAACAACTCGCTGTTGCAATTCAAAATGAAAGTCAAAAGTTTCAGGGGTATTATCAATGGCTAGAAAAGGCCATGCCGCCGGCATTTTTTGAAGAAATTACCCCAGAAAATATCATGCTGATCACCCATAGCCTTATGGGTTTTCACGTGCAGGAATTTTTCTCCACAATTCATCTCAAGCATGCGGCCATCGTGATGTGTTTGGATAGTTCAGATGCGGATTTGCGAATTTTAAAAGACTATGCCTTATATGGAATCAAAAACTATCAAACCTATGTATCTAAGCTTCCTCCTCCTTTTATAGGTGTCACTTCTCCCTTAAGGATCGCTTCCATTTATTTCACCGAAGCCATTGAACCGGATGTCAGCCCTTTTCCTCCTAAAGAACAGCAAGAATTGCGTGCGCTAGTTAAGGAACGCAATCCTCAAGTATCTGATCGAGAGTTTGAAAGACTATTATCTGGTATAAATAATCGTTTTTTACGCGCCTTGCCTGTCGATCGATTAATTTTAGCGTTGGATATGTTTTTCAGGGCCCAAACGCGCGATAATTGTCAGTATGAAATACGTTATAATGAAGATTGGAAAGAAAAAGGGTCTGCCTCGATGCAGATTGTTTTAGCCTGGCGCAATACTCCGAAGCACAACTTTTTGTATCGACTTGCACGCACTATTCAGCGGCATGGTTTGGTAATGAAGAGGGTAAATGCCTGTTATATTGATCCTTACAGCAAAGATAGCATTTTATTGATGGTGCTTGGTCTCCATGGAAGCAATGGACAGGCAGCATGGGATGTGGCAGATATTCCGAATTTTTTAAGGGAGTTAGTCACTGTCAAATATTTTGCCAGTTTTGATACGATTGATCAGCATTTGATTAGCAAAGGTGTGGTTTCAGGCTCGATGGGGAACTTCCTGCGGGCTGCTGTAAATTTTATTCACCAAGGTTTAGTGAATTTAGATGCGCATTTATATACCCCAGAAAAGATAGAGGAAGATTTATGCCGCCATCCAGAGCTGACTCAGCAGCTCTGTCAAGCTTTTCACTATAAATTCAATCCAGATTTTTGCAATGTTGAAGAATATTTAAGCATTCGCAAAAAGTTTCTTTACGATGTAGCGAATTTGGATACCGGGCATGAAGAAAATGACATGCGCCGTAAAAATGTGCTGCGCCAAGGAATGAATCTGGTGCACTATTGTTATAAAACAAACTTCTACCGATTGAATTATACGGCTTTAAGTTTCCGTCTGGACCCCCATTACTTGGATGACATTCCTTTTGAACGGCAAAAAAAGTTTCCCGAATTGCCCTATGCCATTATTTTTATCAAAGGAATGCATTTTTTTGGCTTCCATATTCGCTTTAAAGATCTTGCGCGGGGAGGGTTACGCACGGTATTCCCATCGCAGGCTGAGCATATGGTGACCGAAAGAAATAAGATATTTGCCGAGTGTTACAACTTAGCGTATACACAGCACAAAAAGAACAAGGATATTCCTGAAGGGGGAGCCAAAGGCATTCTATTTATAAAGCCTTATGATCGATTAGACTCAGAAACTCTTATTTTAAAAAAAGAATTAGAAGCTTCTCAAGCAGATCCTTTAGGAATTGAAGATAATTTAGAAGTCTTTCGCAATGAGCAAAAAATCGAATTTCTATACCAGGCTCAACGCTCCTATATTGAAAGTTTACTGACAATTGTCAACTGCAATTCTGATGGAACTATCCGTGCTAAATACATTGTAGACTATTGGAAACGCCCAGAATATATTTATCTGGGGCCAGACGAAAACATGCATGATTCAATGATCCAATGGATTGCCTCGTTCAGTAAAAGATACGGCTACAAGCCAGGTGGGGCCTTTATTTCAGGAAAGCCAATAGTAGGAATTAACCACAAAGAATATGGGGTAACTTCTCTCGGTGTTAACGTCTACATGGAAGCTCTGCTGCGTTTTATTGGCATCGATCCTACCAAGGATACTTTTACAGTCAAAATGTCCGGCGGTCCTGATGGAGATGTGGCCGGAAACCAAATCTGCAATTTACAGAAATACTTTCCAAAAACCGCTAAACTTTTAGCTTTGACGGATATATCTGGCACAATTCACGATCCTGCGGGGTTAGATCTTGAGTGCTTAGTAGATCTTTTTCATGCGCGCAAACCGATTCGTTATTATCCTCCTGAGAAATTAAACGAAGGGGGATTTTTAGTGGATAAGGACTCAAAGCGCAGCCAGACTGCTTTTACGCAGCAAATCCTGTGTTGGAAAAAGCTCAATGGGGTTTTGCTCGAGGACTGGATCTCAGGTAGCGACATGAATCATTTAGTGCGTCATAATGTGCATCAAACTAAAACAGATGTCTTTATCCCCTCAGGAGGGCGTCCACGAACTTTAAATCAAAACAATGTGGAAGACTTTTTAGATGATACAGGCGCCCCCACTTCGCGAATCATTATTGAAGGAGCTAATTTGTATTTAACACCGCAAGCTCGCCGTTTTCTCGAGGAAAACAGTGTGCTAGTTGTCAAAGATAGCTCTGCCAATAAGACAGGGGTCATATGCTCATCCTTTGAGATTTTAAGTGGTTTGGTCTTAAGCGATGAAGACTTTATTGCGAATAAGAAACAGCTTGTTTCTGAGATTTTGGAACGATTGAAGCAGTGCGCGGCTAATGAAGCTAATTTATTGCTAAGGACATTAAAGGAAAATGGGGGATATTTAACGGATATTTCGGAATTGATCTCAAAGCGCATCAATCAATTTACCTATCAGCTGCTTGATTTTCTCGACGAAATGGAATTATCCAAAAATCCTGACGATCCATTAATTCGCGCTTTCTTGCGCTATTGTTTGCCGACTTTACGTGAAAAATATCAAGATTCTTTGCTGCGTGAAATTCCCGACCATCATAAAAAGGCAATCATTGCCTGCGCCCTTTCCTCCCATTTAGTCTATACGCGTGGGGTTTCATGGTTTCCTTCCATAGTTGATATCCTGCCTTTGTTGCTCGAACACAAAGAAGAAGATCTGTATCCTCCTCGAGAAAAGGGGAGTGAAGATACGAAAATCAGCACTTGAAGCTTTCAACTGCTAATTCTCTTGACTGGTTATCTCCTCTCGTAGTAAATTGATTGCTAGACAAGGAGAGAATGTGAAAGTTCCAGCTGCTTCTAAAAAAAATAAATCAAATCGCGAAAAGCAAGTCTTGCTTGGCTTGGTAGAATTTTATCTGAATACTGGGAAACCAGTAGGATCGCACACGCTGCAAAATGCAGGGTTTGAAAATATCAGCTCGGCCACCATTCGGAACTATTTTGCCAATTTAGAAGAAGAAGGGTTTTTATCTCAGCAGCATGCTTCTAGCGGAAGGATTCCCACCCCCAAAGCTTTTAGATTATATGCGCATGAGTATGTCGATTCGGCGGTGATCTCTCCTGAAGATGAGAAGACGCTGCATTCTTTGCGCACTATGGAATCGCGTGAAATTGCAGCTTACTTACAACAAGCTGCTGAAATGCTTTCACAATTAACTCACCAAGCTGTTTTTTTATCAGCCCCGCGCTTTGACCAAGATTTCGTAGTCGATCTCAAGCTAGTAGCGATTGACCATGCGCGTTGTCTAGGAATTCTTGTGACCGACTTCGGCGTCGTGCAATCCGAGATTGTCTTCGTAGATAAAAAAATGAATGCTTTCGGTGTTAAGCGTCTTGAGCAGTACTTTCATTGGCGTTTAACAGGCCATGACAAACCTTCTTCGCTAACTAAAGAAGAAGAGCTCCTAGGTCAAAAAATATACAATGAACTTATGGTCCGCTATATTGTAGGATATTCTAATTTCACTGATGAAGAAATTTTCCGCACAGGATTTTCAAAGCTGGCTGCATACACGGACTATCAAACGCCTTCCGCCCTTGCTGTCAGCCTGGCTTTATTTGAAGATGCCCATAACATGCGTTTATTGTTGCGAGAATGCGCCAAGCACAATCGATTGAAGGTTTGGATTGGAGAGGATCTAAGCCCTTTTTCCAAAGAAGTTCCCACCTGCAGTGTGTTGGCAATTCCTTATAAAATTAATCAGCACAGTGTAGGCTCTCTGGGTTTATTAGGGCCTATCCAAATTCATTATCGTCGTTTGTTTGGAATTTTAAGGGTTTTCTCAGAATACATCAGTGAGACCCTGACCCGTCATGTTTTTAAATATAAATTGAGTTTTCGCCAACCTGTTCGGTCGGCTTCTCATATGTTAGAAAAAGAACTCCCGCTATTAACGCACCCCAGCTTTTTTTTGCTAGAGGACAAGCGGTAGAGTTCCCTTAAAAAAGATCAAGAAGAGGAGTTACTTATGGTAAAAGCCGATAAAAATAAGCAAGAGGATGAATCTGAAATGAATGATGATTTCAAGTCTGAGTGCATGTGTTCGCATGAATGCACTCCTGAACAAGAGGAAATGGATGCATTAGGGACAGAAGCAGCTCCTCTCCCGAAAGTGGTCTCAATTGATGAAAGTGAGCTTTTAGCTTTAAGGCAAGATGCCGCTCAGCATAAAGACAAGTACTTGAGAAATTTGGCAGAAGCTGAAAATCAGCGCAAAAGATTGCAAAAAGAACGGCAAGAGCTGATTCAATATGCCATTCAAAATGTCATCGCTGACTTTCTTAATCCGATTGACCACATGGAAAACGCTTTAAAATTTAAAGATCAAATGTCTTCAGAAGTCAAAGGCTGGGCCTTAGGCTTTGAAATGATCTTAAACCAATTTAAGGATGTCCTCGCTAGCAATGGCGTAACCGCTATCAACTCTGTTGGAACACCATTTGACCCGCATATGCATGAAGCCATTGAAATGGTTGAAACAGATGATTTTTTTCCAGGAACAGTTGTGGAAGAGAATATTAAAGGTTATAAAATGGGAGATAAAATTATCCGCCCAGCTCGTGTAAAAGTAGCAAAAGCCGCAGATGGCAAACCTTCCGAATAAATTAAAACAAAGTATCGTGTAAGCGCAGAGGTAAAGGAGAATTTATGAGTACAAAAAAAGGAAAAATTATCGGAATTGACTTGGGCACAACCAATTCTTGCGTGGCTATCATGGAAGGAGGGGTGCCTAAAGTGATTCCTTCTGCTGAAGGAAGCCGTACAACCCCTTCAGTGGTTGCTTTCAAAGGCAATGAAAGATTAGTTGGAATTCCAGCAAAACGCCAGGCAGTGACAAACCCAGAAAATACGATTTTCTCTTCAAAGCGATTCATCGGACACAAGTACAGCGAAGTCGCTAATGAAATCAAAACAGTGCCTTTTAAAGTCACAGAGAATGCGAAAGGTGATGCCGTTTTCGAAGTTCAAGGGAAAATCATCACGCCAGAAGAAATTGCGGCGCAAATTCTTATTAAGATGAAAGAAACGGCTGAAGCGTATCTAGGCGAAAAAGTCACTGAAGCTGTTATTACAGTACCCGCCTATTTTAACGATTCTCAACGTCAATCGACTAAAGATGCAGGTCGTATTGCAGGCTTGGATGTTAAACGCATCATTCCTGAACCAACTGCTGCTGCACTTGCTTACGGGCTTGATAAAGAGAAGACCGATAAGAAAATCGCCGTCTTCGACCTTGGCGGTGGTACATTTGATATTTCCATTCTTGAAATCGGCGAAGGCGTTTTTGAAGTGTTGTCTACCAATGGCGACACCCACTTAGGCGGCGACGATTTTGACTATGAAATCTTAAATTGGATGCTTGAAACCTTCAAGCAAGACACTGGAATTGATTTGCGTAATGATAAAATGGCTCTGCAACGCTTGCGTGATGCAGCCGAGAAAGCTAAAATTGAATTGTCAGGTACACAGTCGACAGAAATCAACCAGCCATTTATCACAATGGATGCCACCGGTCCTAAACACTTGTCTCTGAATCTCACTAGAGCTAAGTTGGAAAGCTTGACTGCAAACCTCATCGAAAAAACTCGTGAGCCTTGCTTGAAAGCCCTAAAAGACTCCGGATTATCAAAAGATGACATTGGCGAAGTGATCCTTGTAGGTGGAATGACCCGTATGCCTGCTGTACAAGAGATCGTGAAGTCGATTTTTGGTAAGGAAGGACATAAAGGAGTTAATCCAGATGAAGTTGTGGCAATTGGTGCTGCGATTCAAGGCGGAGTGCTTGCAGGCGATGTAAAAGATGTTCTATTACTTGACGTGACGCCTCTGACCTTAGGAATTGAAACAATGGGTGGCGTTATGACCCCATTAGTTGAAAGAAACACAACCATTCCTACACAAAAGAAACAAGTGTTCTCAACAGCCGCTGACAATCAACCTGCTGTCACCATTCGAGTGTTGCAAGGTGAGCGTAAAATGGCTAACGACAATAAAGAAATTGGCCGTTTTGACCTGGCAGATATTCCACCAGCTCCAAGAGGGATGCCGCAGATCGAAGTCGCTTTTGATATTGATGCCGATGGAATTTTACACGTCTCTGCCAAAGACCTTTCTTCTGGCAAAGAACAAAAAATTCGTATTGAAGCTCAATCCGGCTTGCACGAGTCCGATATTCAAAAAATGTTGAAAGATGCTGAATTGCATGCAGAAGAAGATAAGCAACGCAAAGAAGCAGCTGAAGTACGCAATGAAGCAGATTCACAAGTTTTCCGTGCCACTAAAGCGCTTGGGGAATATAAAGACAAAATCCCTGCAGAAATAGCGACTGAAGTCCAAAGCAAGATCGATGCTGTTAAAAAGGCCCTGGAAGGCACCGATAATGCGCGCATTCGTTCTGCTAAAGAAGATTTAGAGAAGAGCATGCAGCACATCGGAGAAGCCATGGCAAAAGCCGGAGCTGCAGGTGCGCAAGCTGCCCCTCATCCAGAGGAGCATGCCCAGCAGCAGTCTTCCTCATTCCAAGGTGGAGGAAACAACCAGCCGCATGGACAGCATCATCAAGAGCATTCTCAAAACGATGATCAAATTGAAGAAGCTGAAGTTGAAATTATCGATGATAAAGATAAAAAATAGTTCTATCATAAAAGGCCCGCTTAATTAAGCGGGCCTTTTTATTTTTCTTGTTTTCCCATAAATTAATTAATTATATCAATTTTATTTGGAGACTTCATGGGCATTGAAATGAAAAAAAATATTGATTCATTTAATGAGGTTGTCCAATCTTTTCTAACTCCTAAACACTCTTATATAAAAATCTTAGGTCAGCAGCCACCTAGTTGCCAGGCTGTTGAAGAGAAACGAAAAGGCTCTTCTTTTAAAACACTGACAGCTTTTGTGGTTAAAGTTCTAACGGATGCTGACGCATCGATTGAAGAAAAAAAAAGTTTAACCAATTCTTTTGAAGCTATCCTCAAACCTTTTGTTAAGAAAAAAAAACTGATCCATTACATTTTCTTTATTGCGCTCATCAAAAAGAGAAGGCAAGCTAAAACCGCTAAGCGCTTGATCGAAGAATTTAGCAACTACAGTGCTCAGCCAGAGGCTGCAGCATTCGCTTTTAATCTTTCTGCCAACCCAAGAAAATCAAAGGAAGCGAAACGTTTATTGCATGCTAATCATAAAACAGTTGAAGACTTAAAAAGAAAAAAAATCCTATTGAGCTCTTCTCAATTGCATGAACACATAAATAAAAGTCCCTTGGGCACCTTTATGGTGTGGAAGAATCCTGCGACAGAAGGTTATATTTTTTTCCAGAAAATGACTTCAGGTGAATTCTCAGCGGCTGATTTTGGCAAAACGGGCCCTGTTGGCAGTTTATATATTCCCTCTACTAAGGATTTGGCAAAAGAAATCTCTCGTTTAACTGAGCCAGCACAAGTTCTAGAGAGGCTTAAAAAAGAAAAAAAAGTTTTTGATCATTATGAAGAAGCTGCTGAGCAGTTGAATATTTCATTTTCCTTCGCATTTTTTTATGAAGTGGAAAACGATGTTAGGCAATTATATTTTATTCAGAAAATTCCTGGGGTTGTTCTGCAAAAAACAACTGCTGTCCTCATTAAATCAGAACATAATCTCCTCCAAATGATTAAAGAGCAAACTAATGAGAAAAAACAACTTGCAATTTTGGCCAGCCATCAAAAGGTGTGCAGGGAAAATTCAGCAATAAGCAAAGCCGAAGCGGAGTTAAAAAATCCAGGAGATTTTTATCTCTACATGAATGAATCTGGTCCCACGATATGTTTTGTAAACCTTTATGGCAAGAAACAACATAAAAGTTTTCAGAATCCTGCAGACTTATTTTTTGAGATCAATAAAATCATTCAAGCTGCGAAGCAGAATAAAGACGTTGTTAAAGACCTTAAGCAGAGTGGGAGATTTTTTAAGCAGATCGATTTAGCAATCAAATATTTGGAAAAAGTCCCTGCAGGCACCTATGCTTGCGTCACAAATAAGCATTCAGAGTTTATTCAGCTAATCATAAAAATCCCTAATGCAAATAAAGTTGCCCCTAGAATTTTTACAATTGCCTGCGATGAAGATCTTTCAAAGAAATTTGAAGAATTAGTATCTCCGGCGCATCAGCTCGAAATTTTAAAAAAGGAAGGAGCTTATGTCAATAATGTTGAAGAAGCTATCCGCAGGCTGGCATACAAAAATTACGGTGAATATGCCATTTGGCAAACCCCTGCAAAGGGTTATCAAATGCTTGTCAAACAAGCATCAGCTCCTTTTTCTCAAGACCAAATTATTAATCTAGATGATTCCATGAGTTTACTTGAGCAAATTGAGAAGCACCTTCCTTCCCCACTTCACTATCCAGGCTATACCTTGAATGAGGATGCTGCCAAAAAGAAACTAGACGAAAACTTTGAGTTTGGGAATTTTGTTTTTTTCCCAAAAAAGAACTATCTAGGAGAGATTAAATATAAGCTTTTAATAAGAGTCTCCAAGAATTCTTACGAAAAAATCGATCTGACTTTAAATGAGTTGAAGTCTTATCTCGATTTTTTAAAGACCCCAGAAGGGCTTTGGGAGTGCTTATTTCGTCTAGGATATGCCTATAATACATTGGAAGAGGCTCAAATCGGTCAACAAGAAAAAGCAAAAGACTACATTTTATGGAAAGGGAGCATGGGCGAAGTGAAATTTGCCCCCTATTTTAGAGGAAAGGATTTTGCAAAAATCACGCCGCTTGTTATCCCAGGTAATGTCTCATACCAAAATTTAAAGGAAGGCATAAATCAAGGAATTAATCCTAAACGGGAACAGCTATTAAAATGGCTTGAAGAATCTGGAATTTTAGCCCAAAATGGTGTGGAAGCTAGAAAAAAACTTTTCGACCTCCCTTTAGGGTCTTATGTAATTTGGCGTGAGGGGGCTGTTTTAAACTTTTTGCGTAAACATGAAAACTTCAGCCATAATGTTTCGAAACCGATTGGCATTCTTGAAAGTGAAGATCTTGCTCAGAAAATTGCATCGCTAGTCTCTCATGAGGCGCAATTGGAATGGCTTAAAAGTCATCATCGCATGAGAACGGATTCAACCATTAAATTGGCGCCAGGAGACTACGAATTCCTTGAAATAGACTCTAATTATTATTTCCGCCAACAACCTTTCTCGCCTCATTTTAAATTCTTACCCAAGCTGACCTTACTTAAAAAAGGAGACTTTTGGAGTCAGATCGATCGATTAACTTCCGCCACATTCCAGTGGAAGACATTAGAAAAAGGTGGAGTAGTAGTCGCGGATGAAACCCAGGCTATCAAAGAATGTCCAGTGGGGGATTGGCGTTGTTGGAAAATGCCAAATGGTGAGGTTAAAATGCTTTATAGAACTGCTGCAGCCTCTTCATGTAATTATACAATTTTACCAGATGATAATCTTTTTAAAAAGATTGCTGAAAAAGTAGAGTTTGCGACTGCAAGTACTCAGGGAGCTTTTAAGCCCCCTGCTTTTCACTCAAGTCCAGGTATCAAAGAACAAGTTCAAAAATTAAAAAATAATTTTTTAAATTTCGTACAGCCAGGGATCACTTCTGAAGAATGTGCTGAGAAATCTTTTGTTGGATGCGTGGAATTATACAGAAAAATTATCTTAAAAACTCATCCAGACAAAGTCCTAGATGCAGATAAAGAGACCGCCGAGATAAAATTTAAGGCTTTGGAAGCAGAAAAAGAGAAGTTTACGAAAAACTTACAGCAAAAGCTTAAGAACAAAATAGACCTTTCTGGATTCAGTTTTTCTAAATTAGCGTTTGCTAGTATCGATGCATTTTTTTTAGTCGATCATTAACCTGAACTTTGAGCTTTATTGTCCAATTCAGTTGCTTAGATGCTCCGTAGCTTGTTTTGCCTTCGGAAAACCACATTTAAGGTGATTGTCTGGGTATAATTAGCGATTGTGATTTTTCCTCTAAATGCATAAGGTGTATTCATCAGAAATTAAATGGAAGGAAAAATATGCTTATGCTTTGTTTTGTTCTCATAAGCTGTTTGCTGCTTTCCGCAATGAGTTTTGCGTTCACTCCAGATGAAGCCATTCATCAATTAATGGAAGGCAATGAACGCTATGTAAAAGATCAATTATTACATCCTAATCGCAGTGTCATTAGGCGAGAGGCTATTGTAGCCAAACAGGAACCCTTTGCAATTATTTTAGGATGTGCGGATTCCCGCGTATCGCCAGAAATAATTTTCGACCAAGGAATTGGCGATTTATTTATTGTGCGTGTTGCCGGTAATGTAGCTGGGCCGGTCGAATTAGACAGTCTTCAATTTTCCGCTGAATACTTGCATTCCTCCGTCATTTTAGTGCTAGGGCATGAAAATTGCGGTGCTGTTACTGCTGTGTTAAATCGACAAACAAAAGATATCGAAAACGTAGCAGCCTTAATCGAACCTGCCATTCAGCAAATTCGTCGATCTGAGGGAAATATTTTGGAAAAAGCTATCCGGGCCAATGTGAAAGCAATTGTGCTTAAAGTGAAGGCGGCTCCACTGATCAAAGAATTGATCGAAAAAGATAAAATAACAGTCATTGGGGGATATTACGAGTTGGCTAGCGGAAAAGTTATCCTGATTGATTAAACGTATAGACTGCCCTCTCACTGTTTGAGAGGGCAGTCTAAACCTTAATGCGAATTGTGGTTATCATTTGAAGTTGAGGAGTGTGAATCTTCTGGCGCGACATGCTCTTCTTCTTGAGTCGTATCACTTTCGCTGCTCATTTTTTCCTCATCTAAAACTTCTTCCTCAGGTCCTTTAAGAAGTAGTATATTTTCTGAAGCGACACCGAACTCAAAAAGCTCATCTTCTGGTGATTCTTCAGACTCAGGCTCAAGCTCTTGGTCGATATCCGTTAGTTCTTTTTCTGGGTAAATGCCAAAATCTTCTTCCATATCTGCATCCAGAGAGGGGAGTGTGATTTCAAGTTGTTCGAGATCGCGAAAGGGATCCCTCTCGAACTCGTCTTCCTCCGCATTAAAGTTTTTTATGTTGGAGGGGGCTTCCAATGGAATTTTTTCCTCGGAGCCTGCTTCTAAATCATCCTGTTGATCTTTTTTAGGAGAAAAGAAAACATTTTTAAACAATTCATTTTCTTTATACAACGCAATAGTTTCCGAGATAAGAGTCGACGGCGGAGCTAAAAGAGATGAGAAAAGCGAAGTTCCTTGAGATCCAGATGGGGTAGACAGATTTTCCCCTTCTTCCCCTAAATTTAGAGGCGCTACAAGAGCAATGCGTTTTTCTTCTTTTTTATCTGTGTCTTGTTCTTCTTCTTTATCGTCAGAAGTTTGTTCATCCTTAGGAGATCCATCCTCTTTACCACGTTTGCGGCGATAGTGACGGCGGCGATCTCTTTTTTTATCCAAACGGGCTTCGCCGCGGATCACGTTAGATGCCTCGTCAGCTTTTGGTTCGCTCGTTTCTTCTGCAGCAGGTTCGACGATTTTTTCTCTTTCAACGAGGTTTTCACGGGGAGGCTTGTTGGATTGCTCTTTGCCGCCCCCAATTTTAATGGATCGATCCATTCCCACACTTTTAAGCACCATGCGGGTTTCGCGTACTTCTAAAATTTCGTAATCGGAAGCAGGAACTAGAAAAGCTTTTGGTCTTTCAAGCGAGCGAAAGAAAAATGAGCTGCCAAAAGAGACGACTTCAACGGCATCTACAAAATATTCTTCTTGCCCAATGCTTTTGCTGCTTCGGACAACGATTTTGCACCCTTCTTTAGGGGTAATCACTGTTTCAATAATTGGTTCTCGTGTAAAATCCACGTATATATTCCATCCATATTTAAGGTTTAATCATTCAGAATGACTTTAGAGAAGAGGAGGTAAAAGGGTTCTCAAAATATTCTGAAATCTAATTGTTTGTCGCAATTTTAAAATTGCGGTTGGCTTGGCTGATCTATTTACGTGCTGTAGGTTCTTTTGATGCCATATACAGGACGAGATCGACAAGACGTGAGGCATACCCCATTTCATTGTCATACCAAGCAATAATCTTATAAAAAAATTTGTTTAAAGCGATTCCAGCGCTTTGATCAAAAATTGCTGAATAAGTGCTGCCAATAAAATCGCTAGAAACAACTTGTTCGTCGCAATAGGCTAGAATACCCTTCATTTCATTTTCGGAAGCTGATTTCATGGCTCTGCAAATTTCTTCATAACTGGTGGGTTTACTTAAGCGTACAGTTAAATCGACCACTGAAACGTCAGGTATCGGTACACGTAAGGACATGCCTGTTAATTTGCCTTTAATTTGAGGCAGGCACAAGGCAACAGCATTTGCCGCTCCGGTGGAGGCCGGAATGATATTTTGACTCGCTCCTCGTCCGCCGCGCCAATCTTTTTTCGAAGGACCATCCACAGTAGGCTGACTGGCAGTCATTGCATGGATGGTAGTCATTAGCCCTTCTTCTATGCCAAAATTATCTAACAATACTTTTGTAATAGGGGCTAGACAGTTAGTTGTGCAAGAAGCATTAGATACAATGTGATCCACATCAGGCCGGTAGTTCTTTTCGTTGACGCCCATCACAAAGGTTGGAATATTATCTTTAGCAGGAGCTGAGATGATCACACGCGAAGCCCCGGCAGCCAAATGCTTGCCAGCCGATTCTACAGTTGTGAAAAGTCCGCTGCACTCCAAAACATAATCAACATTTAGATTCTTCCATGGGAGTTTTTCAGGATCTTTTTCTGAAAGAACAATTGTTTGTTTAGTGTCATCGACAATAATCATATTATTCTCGACCTTAACATCACCCGCAAAACGACCATGTGTGGAATCAAACTTTAGAAGGTAGGCCAAGTTGTCTGCAGGCACGATATCATTGATGGCGACGATTTCCACATTTTCCAATTTTGAGGCAATTCTAAATGCAAGCCGACCGATACGTCCGAAGCCATTAATTGCGATTTTCACAGTCATAATTTTCTCCAAGATGCTATAATTTTGCTTTCAAGTAGGTGAATGGAAGATAATGTCTCCTTGAAAGCTCCGCTTCTAAGAACTCTTATTTAATAAGATAATAAAGGACTAAGGGGCATAAAGTAAAGGGAAAGATAGATACAATTTTCTAGGCACGAGGGAGCGGATTACAAGGCTCCTTGAGGCTAAATTGTTTTATTGAATTGAACTGTACGAGAGGCAAAAATTTAGAGACCCTGAACTTATGTCCCTTGAAGAATTGTTTAGTATTGGTTAGAAGGTTGGAAATTGAGATATTCCCCTTCAAGCCGCGCTTTGATTTTCTTAAGAGTGTTCACAAAATTTGGCAACAAACGATTTTCTTCAGAGCTAATTGCGTGACTTTGCGAGGCACGTGTTTCATTTGAGGGTGCGCTGCTCGAAATTTGAGAAATAGTGCGTTTTCCTGCGATTTCAGCCGTAACAGAAGCAAGAATTAGGGGAGTTTTATCAACGTTTCCACATTTCAAGTTATCAATTGGAGCTTTAAATTGCGTATAAGCTTGAGCTGCTTTATCCATTCTTCTTTTTAATTCGTTGATATCCATAAAACCTCTAATTATAAAAAACTAGTATATCAGGTTATTGTTTTAATTTCAATCCAATTAAATTTGAGGTTCTTATTGAATTTTATAAAAACCTTCATTATTGTTTATTTAAATTTTTCCCCAAAGGAATGTTATGGAATTAAGAACAAGTATGTGGGGTGAAGTTTCGGCCCCGCTCTCTCATTCGGAAATGAAATTGCATCCGCTTCTAATAAGCCCAAATAATCTGATTGGGGGAATCAATAGAATCGCTCAGATTTTAAAAAATGCTAATGCAGATCCTAAAAATAAGAAAACAATCAAGATTGTGAAACTTTGTTGGGAACTAGCCTGTGAATTGCCCACAGGTAAAAAAATACTAAGAGCCTGTAGAGCATGTTTAGAGTTACCTGAAACGGAGGATTTTAAGGCAAAAACAAAACTTTTCACCTTTAAAATAAATGAGGGGGATGAGGGTTACATTTTAAATTTTCCTACTTTCTTCAAAGATGCTTTAGCTGCAGATTCTCCGTACTTCAAAGCATTATTTACAAATGGAATGCGCGAAAGCACTTCAGATGAAGTGGGTATCCATGATGCGGCAAGTGAATCTTTTGTGAATTTAATCAGATGCTGGCTTGCCCAACCCAACGAGGGTTTTTGCTTTGGGGTGGCAGCTTCTGAAGCACAACTCCCTCATCATATATTAATAGACGGAATCTTTTTTGGAATTAGCCCTAAAATTGCTGAAGAAGCCCTTTGTTCAGAACTTGTTCGATGGGAAGTGGACTATGAAAACAATTTTGAAGAGATCAACAAGATTGTCGATCAATTCTTACTATTTCCCTCTGAAGCCATTAAAATCACACTCGGTCAATTTTTTTTAAATCTGTACGGAAAGACAAAAAGTAAAGAAATCAAAGCTCTATGTGAAGGCTATCTTCGCCAACTGCTTAAAGTTCCAACTATAAGCCGCCAAATTAAAGTAGAGTTAAAACATCTCCTTTCGGTTTTAAAGCTGCAAAATAGAGGCTGGAGTGTGACTAATTTAACTCAAAAATTCGTTCTGCCTAATTGCGCAGAGGCTTTCGATTTGCTTGCAAATTCTCCGGGCATCCACTCCTTAGATGCTGCAGGCTGTACTGGACTCACAGATGAAATATTAAAGGAAATCGCAAAGAACCTATATATTAGGACTCTAGTTTTGGAACGTTGCCAAAGCCTGACTGATAAAGGTGTAGTGGCATTAGCGGGTTCGTATATTACACACTTGAACCTCGCCCTTTGTAAAAAATTGACAGATCGAAGCATCATTCTGCTAGCAAAAAAGATGTCTTTAGCCGTTTTAAATTTGCGAGGTTGCGATCATTTAACAGATGTGAGCTTAAGTGCATTAGCTTGCGTGCAAACACTCACAGAGTTAAACGTACGAGAGTGTCAGCAGCTTACCCATGCGGGTATAAAATCCCTGGCTAGAAATGAGAATCTGAGGCGTCTAAATTTTAGCCATTTCCATGACAGTTTGATCGATGAGTGAATCATTGAGTTAGCAAAAAATGCAAAGCTCACGCATCTGGAGTTATACTACTGCGAAAACTTGAGTAATAGAAGTGTAATTGCCTTAGCACAAAATCCTTATCTTACCCATCTCGAAATCAGCATGTGTAAGAAGCTCACAGACGAAAGTTTATTTGCACTAGCCAAAGACTCTAACCTGATTTCTTTGGATGTCAGTTATTGCGACTTCACCGATGAAGGAATTCTTGCACTCCTAGAAAATTTAAATCTCAAATTTCTAAGTATTCTTGGTTGTAAAAATTTGACTGCAAAATCCTTTAAAGCTTTAAAAAAGCATCCTCATATTAACTATAAAGTCTAATATTATTTTAATTTTTTAATAAGGATACTATGGAATTAAAAGCAGACCCTTGGAATACAAATTCCCTTCTTCTCACACATCCTGAAGTGAGATTACGTTCGCTTCAAATAAGTCCAAATCTTTTGGTTGGGGAAATACGCCGAATAGCTCAGATTTTAAAAAACGCACACGCAGATCCTGCAAATAAAAAAACAATAAAAATCGTGAGACTTTGTTGGGAGCAAGCGTGTGAATTGCCCACAGGTAAGAAAGTTATCAGAGCTTGTAACGAATGTTTAGGATTACCTGCAACGGAAGACTCACAAGCAAAAACAAGATATTTTACCTTTAAAATGGATGATGGAGCCACATTATCTTTTCCAACATACATTAAAAATGCTTTAGCGGCAGATTTTCCCTACTTCAGAGCATTATTTACAAATGGTACAATCGAAAACAATTCAGATGAGACACCCATTCATGGTGTGTCAAGTGAAGCCTTTGAAAAGTCAATGAAGAGCTGGTTGACCAAGACTACAAAAGACTTTTGCGTTGAGGAGACATCTCCAGAGCAAAACTTTTTGCTAGAGCTTGTTAGATGGGAAATGATCTATGAAAAAAAATTTGAAGACATTAATGAAGTTGTCGATCAAATCTTACGATTTCCTTCTAAAGCCATCAAAGTTGCACTTTGTCAATTTTTTTTAAACTTATATGTGAGGAACGAAAGTAAGAAGATCAAAGCCCTGTGTGAAAGCTACCTCCGCCAGCTGCTTAATGTCCCAGCTTTAAGCCGCCAAATTAAGGTGGATTTAAAATTTCTCAGTTCGGTGTTAGTGCTTCCAAATAGAGGATGGAGTGTGACTAATTCAAGCGGAGAGTTTGAGCTGCCTAAGTACCCAGAATCGCAAGATCCGGATGAGGCTCTAGGAATGCTTGCAACTTGTTCAGGGATTCATTCTTTAGATGCCACAGGCTGTGTGGAAATCACGGATGAAGTCTTAATGCAAATCGCAAAGAACCCTCACATTAAAACTTTGGTTTTGGAAAAATGTAAAAGTTTGGCAGATGAAGATGTTATGGGATTAGCAGATTCAAATATCACCCACTTAAACCTTAATTTTTGTAAAAAGCTGACAGATAAGAGCATCAGAAAACTTGCAAAAAGTATGCCTTTAGTGATCCTAAAGCTACAAGATTGCAAAAATTTAACAGATAGGAGTCTATCTGCCTTAGCTAGCAATCAAACTCTCGTAGGTCTGGACGCTAGAGATTGTAAAAGTTTAACCCATGCAGGAATAAAATCTCTGGCTAGAAATAAAAATCTCAGGCGTCTAAAGTTGAGCTATTTTCATGACAGCTTGATTGATGAGGGAATTATTGATTTAGCAAAAAAAGCAAAACTCACCCATCTGGAGTTGTATTCTTGCAAAAACTTAAGTGATAGAAGTGTAATTGCTTTAGCACAAAATCTCTCTCTTACGCATCTTGATGTAAGTATGTGCAAAAAGCTTACAGACAAAAGTTTATTTGCACTCGCCAATGCCTTTCAGCTGACTTTTCTCGATGTCAGCTATACCAATATCACAGATGAAGGAATACTTAGCCTCTTACAAAATTCAAACCTCAAATTTCTGAGTGTTCTGGGTTGTAAAAACCTGACGGCAAGATCTTTTAATGCCTTAAAACAGTATCCTCAGATCAACTATAAAGCCTAATTTTTCCCTTGTCACTCATTAGAAGCGAGATTGCACTCGCTTCTGATGTGGAACAAAGTTGGAATCAGTGTTTGAACTACCCATCGGCAAAAAAAGCAGGTCGTGTTTAGGCTTACTAAAACAGGCTCCAAGCAAAACTGACTGCAAAACCATTTATGTCTTGAATCAGTATCCTCATATCATCTATAAGCCTAATTTTATTTAATTTTTCAAAGGGATACCATGGAATTAAGAACAGACACTTGGGATGAAACTTCACCCCTTGTCGCTCATCCTGAAGCATTTTTGCACCCGCTTCACATAAGCCCAAATAGTTTGGTTAGTGGAATACGTAAAATCGCCCAGATTATAAATAGTGAAGCTAAGCCTATTTTAAGAAATAGAGAAGTTAATCCTAGTGATAAGCAAATAATCAAGACTGTGAGACTTTGTTGGGAGCTAGCGTGTGAATTGCCCACAGGTAAGAAGGTGATCAGGGCTTGTAAAGAATGTTTAAAATTACCTGATACGGAAGATTCAAGAATAAAAACAAGATTTTTTTCCTTTAAAGTAGATGGAACCATGTTTTCTTATCCAGCATACTTTAAAGATGCCTTAGCGGCTGATTCTCCATACTTCAAAGGAGTGTTTTCGAATGGAGTGCACGAAAGCAGCTTAGCTATTCATAGAATATCAAGTAAATCTTTTGCGAATTTAATGAATAACTGGTTGGATAGGTCTTTGCCCCGCCGCTTGCGGTCTAAAGATTTCAGGAAAAACTTGAAAGTTTTAAAGGATGGAATCCCGCTTGGGATTATCCCTAAAAAAGCAGAAGATGTTTTATGTTTATTCATTTCCAGATTGAACTATGAGGAACATTTTGCACAGCTTGACAAAATTATCCATCAATTCTTGCCGTCTTCTTCTGATAAAATTAAAATTGCACTTTGTCAATTTTTTCTAACCAAGTACTTGGTCACAAGAAATAAGGAGATCAAAGCTAGGTGTGAAAACAATCTCCAGCTGCTTGGGGTTCAAGCTATAAGCCGTCAAATGAGGCGTTGTTGGCAAACGGCAGCTGAGCCTTACTTCACTCATTCTGAAGTAAGATTTAATCCATATCTTTTAAGTCAAAATAATGCGATTGCGGGAATAAACAGAATCGCTCAACTTTTAAAAAGTATGCAGGCTGATCCTACACATAAAAAAACAATCAACATCGTGAGAGGTTGTTGGCAAGCAGCTGCCAGGCCTCACTTCACTCATTTTCAAGCAAGATTGAATCCATATCTTTTAAGTCCAAATGATCTGACTAGTGGAATAAATAGAATAGCTCAGATTTTAAAAAATAGGAAGGCTGACCCTACACATAAAAAAACAATTAAGATCGTGAGGCGTTGTTGGCAAGCAGCAGCTGAATTGCCAACAGGCAAAAAAATACTCAGAGCTTACAGAGCGTGTTTAGGATTACCTAAAACCGAAGACGTTAAGGAAAAAACAAAAAAAATCACCCTTAAAATGGATGATGGAGGTTTTTTTTCTTTTGCTGCTTGCTTAAAAAATGCCTTAGCAGCAGATTCTCCATATTTTAAAGCATTATTTGCAAATGGAATGCTCGAAAGCAGTTTAGAAGAAATAGCTATCCATGACGTAACAAGTGAATCTTTTGCAAATTTAATGCGTTACTGGCTGGCTGACCCTTTGTCCCTTGGGGAGAAGTATGAAGACATCGACAAAAACTTTAACATTTTGATAGACGGAACTTTTTTTAGAATTAATCCTAAAGCAGCAGATCGTATTTTTAGTTTAAAGCTGATCAGTTGGAACTATGAAGAATATTTTGAATACTTTAATGAAATTGTCGATCAAATCTTGCCGTTTTCTTCTGAAAAGGTCAAAAGCGCACTCTGTCAATTTTTTTTAGATAAGTAACGCGATGTGCGAGTTTTCCTAACGGAAAGCACATGAAATAAATTGAAAAAAAGACATGCCTATCAGCACACTGTTTGTGACTAAACAACACAGGAGTGTA
>Ga0105044_10001716_pt1:0-5000 | contig 29686 bp, 19 predicted proteins | sample MAT01_FD_78092 | JGI IMG/M metagenome (GOLD analysis project Ga0105044, IMG submission 78092) | Freshwater microbial communities from Lake Fryxell liftoff mats and glacier meltwater in Antarctica - MAT-01 | ecosystem: Environmental > Aquatic > Freshwater > Ice > Liftoff microbial mat...
GCTGGAAGTCGACCAAATGTCGCCCGCCTCGCCCTGGCGCGGCGTGACCATGCGGCCCATGCTGCCTGCGCCGGCCACGAGTTGACCTGGAAACTGCGGCAAGCGCCAGTGGTCATAGTAGCGATACATCCACGCGAGCGTGCCATCCTTGCGGTAGCCCTGCGGCGGGCTGAAATACTCCCAGCCACCGGCACCGACGACGGTGAATTCCCGTCCGGGTAACGGCGGGCCAGACTGACCATTCCAAAGTACGGGGTCCACCTTTCCGAGCGACGTGATCTTGCTCAGATCCCACGTCGGAACGCCCTTCGCATCGAGACTTGGCGCGGGGTGGCGACCGGCATGGAGATTGCCGCCAGCGAAGGAAAGATCCGTGTCGAGATAGATACCGAAGAGTCCGCCGGGGCCGTCCGGACTTTGGTGGAATTGCAGTTCCTCCGGCTGCACTTTCTGATCGCTGTTGCGATCGCTCCAGATGAATTGGTTCGCCTCATGTTTGGCTTTCTCCGCCCGGATCGCGTCTTTGAAATCCGCCCGGTCGAAGATCTGACCTTCGCCCTTTTCGCTGAACATGGCGCCTGTACCGGCAATGATCGCCACGGGCAACGCGATGTCATCCTTTCCCTCATCCCAGCGCCAGATCACCGTCCACGCTGGCTGGTCCGCCCGCACCGCGCGATTGAACACATAGCGATGACCGCCCGTGGTCACGGACAGGCCGGGCGCAGGCAGCAGCCGATTGGCGAAGACCGCATCGAAATTGTTGAACTGGTGTTCCGGCGTGGCGGGGGCGGTGAAATCAATACCATCCCATTTCTGGCTCAACTGGCGACCCATCAGCGGCGTGCGAGTCAGAATGTGCGTGAGCCGACTCTGCCCGGTGGCCCAGTCCAGCTTGAAGGCCATAGACGCCTTCTCCATCGGAGCTACGCCATGTGGGTAATAAAAGATCGTCTTGTCCACCGGATCCAGCGTGCCACCGCCGCCATATTGCGGTCCGCCGTAGATGGCGCGGAGGAATTTTCCCGTGCCCGCATTCCACAGACTGATGCGCTTGGGCACATGGGAATTCTCCGCGACCCACAATTGACCCTCCGCATCCACGGCCATGCCGTCCGGCCGATCCATGCGCTCCTCGTCGTAGCTGCCAATTTGCGGCCCGCCGGCTTTGCCGATCGTCCGCACTAGCTTCGCCGTCTTATCGAAGACTTTGATCTGATGCCGCGTGCCCCATTCTCCGACATAAAAATTCCCCGCCGCATCAAAGCGAATGCGACGCGGCTCCACCAACCCGGTGACGACTTCAGCCTCCTTCGTCAGCACCCCTGCTGCATCGAGTGCATAACGCACGACCGCCTGACCGATGATCGCGTAGAGCTTGCCGTCCGGACCAAAGGCCACACCACGGCTGGGGCCGGTTTCGACATTCGCCAGCATCGTCTGCCTCGCGATGTCCACGACGAGCAGGTTCCCCGTCGTCGTATCCATGTTATCCCGATTGTCGGTGTTCGAGATCACGGCCACGCCCTGACGCACCGCAAGGTCGAGAAAGCCATATTCATCAATGACCGGATACGGCTTCTTCGGCGTGTATTTGAAAATTACCTGATGCTTTCCCTTCTCCGTCAGGCCCGCGCACAGGCCGACGTTATTCACGAAATAGACGACGCTCGACTCAGCGCCCGACGCCACGTCTCTGGCGACCGCCTTGGCACCATTGAAGTTATCGCTGTTGATGCCCTTGAACTTCTTCCCGCTCAAATCCGCGTAACACAACGCATGGCCGCACTCCGCGCAGGCTGTGGCCAGCACTATCGCGGGCGAGCCATCCGGGCCATGCGCCAAGTGCAGCACATCGCTGGGCGCGGCATGGTCGCCCATCCATGTCCCAGAGGTGTCCTCCGTCTTCCACGGCGGCGTGCCGGGACTATAGACCGACATCTCATAGCGCAGATCGATGCCATCATGCACCAGCCCGCGCACCGTGTAAGTGCCCGGTTCCACCAGCGTCCGCGTGTAAGGCTCTTTTTCGCCCTTTTGCACACCCACGTCGTAAAGATCCCAATTGAACGTGAGCGGGCCCGCCTGAGCCTTCACCTCGCTGGCCAGATTGAAGACGCGCCGGCCATCCGCACGCTCGATGACGGCAGTGACGTAGCCGGGTTTATCCAGCGAGAGCGTGATAGGAACGCCGGTAGATTGAGGCGCAGATGGCGGCTCGGCACCGAATGCCGACGGCGCGATCAGCGCGGCGGAGACGAAAAGCGAGAGATGTGCCGTGTTGATCACAAGTGTTCCCATAGTTCGCTGATTCTACCGGCGACCTATCAGGGTTTCCAGCGAAACAGGTTCACCTTCTGCGCGCCTTCGTCTTCAGCGACGAGAATGTATTCGCCATCCTTTCGCTTCAAGGCGTTGATGGCATTGTTGAAGTCGAACCACCCGCAGTAGCCCGCAACTTCGGAGCCGGGCAGGAAGCGCTGGGCCATCTCGTCGGTGCGCGGATCGAGCGCCCAGATCGAAATCTTCTTCACGCCGCGTTCGCTCAGGCCGCCGATGAAGAGGTGTCCGTCCTTGGCATCACCCGCGTAGCTGGCGCAGAAAAAATTGTTGGTCTCGTTACCCAAGCCCTTGACACCGTGCTCATAGGGCGTATCACGTTGCCAGAGCCGGTTGCTCAGGCTCTTGTTGGCACGGACATCCGCCAGTCCGATCAGGAGTGAGCCGAGGCTGCCGCCGTGGTCATTGCTGTCTTTGGGGTGCGCGACGGTGAAGCCGCCCACGGACAACCGGTCGAGCACCGCGTCGTAAATCACATGGCTCGCTTCGGTAAGCGGCCCGGGAATCGCGTAAGTCTCGGTCGGCTCCTGCGTGTAAATCGGAGCGCCGTACGGGTTCAGGCCCCGGTTGCGCCAGCAGCGGATTTCTTTTCCGCCGCAGTTCCAGATGTCGCCGTTCGCATCCACGGTCCAGCACGAGCCGAACGGGAGCTTCGGGCCGGGTTCACTCGCGTTCTGCTGGCCGTCACCATTCCGGTCGATCCACAAACCGTTGTCGCCGACCTTGCCGCACGGGATGGCGATTTCGCTGCCTGCGTTGAAGCGATCGAGCATCTCCCCGTGACATGGCCAGTCGTGGAGAAACAGAATGCGCTGGCCGCCAATTCGCCGCACTGCGGTGGCATTGACTGCACCGCCGTGGTTCGCATTGCGGTTATCTTCAGGATAAGTGAACGGGTCGAAGGTCAGCGCGCTGAACGTGGCTTCCTTGCCCGGGCCTTTGCTGAAATCCATCGTGTAGCGATGCGTCTGGCTGAAAACGTCTGCGTCTGCGCCGGGGCGATCCAATGAAGCCCGAGGTTGTGCAAACTATTCCCTCCCGCGATTCCCTGCGGAGGCTGGCCATGCAATAATCCCTTCAAGATGCCGATGAACGAAAGAGGGTGGACTCTGCTCGGCAGCGTTTGCGAAGGTTGTTGATTCCCTTGCCAGGCTCCTGAGGTGATACCTTGCAGCATGAACTGATCAATGTGGAAACCGGAATTCATGACACCACGTCCCGGCTCATCGGGACGAACGTGGCCTGGAGTGTGTCGATGCGACGGCTGGCGGGCGGGTTGTCCGATGGGGTCGATGTCGTGACGCTGGACAACGGTCGGTTGTCGCTCGACATTCTGCCGACTCGAGGCATGGGCATCTGGCGTGGTCGGATCGATGGAATTCCTGTGAAATGGGATTCGCCCGTTGAGCGACCCGTGCATCCGGCGTTTGTGGATCAGATGCGGCGTGGCGGTATTGGATGGCTGGATGGATTTAACGAATTGATCTGCCGCTGTGGCCTTGGTTGGCACGGGGCTCCGGGAAACGACGTAATTCGCGACACCGATGGAAACATCGTGTCTGAGCAATTCCTGCCGTTGCACGGGCGAATTGCAAATCTGGCGGCGCATCGCGTGACTGTTGAAGAACGCGGTGAACTGATCGCTGTCCAGGGATTTGTTGATGAAGCCAGCTTATTTGGTGGGAAATTGCGGCTGGGATCAACTCTCACGACGCAAGTCAATTCCAACCGTTTTGAAATCACCGACGTCGTGCATAACCTCGGAAGTCAGCCTGCGGAGGTGGAGATACTTTATCACTGCAATATTGGCCGTCCGTTCCTGGGAGAAGGGTCAACGTTGCACGCAGCCGCGTCAGAAGTCGCTCCTCGCGACGATCGCGCTGCAGAAGGCATCAGCATGTGGAACCTGTTCGAAGGGCCGATTGCGGGATATTCGGAACAGTGCTACCTTGCGAAAGCTGTGGCAGATTCAAGTGGTTGGGGAATGGCTCTGCTGGCAGATGCCGAAACCGAGCACGCAGTATGTTTGCGATTCGACACATCGACAATGCCGTGGTTTGTACTCTGGAAGAACACTCAGGCCGAAGCCGACGGCTACGTCGCGGGACTGGAACCTGGCAGCAGTTTTCCGAATCTGAGGTCCGTTGAACGCCGGGAAGGTCGGGTTATCAGCCTGCAGCCCGGGCAATCCGTGACGTTTCGGTTGAGCATGGAAGTGGCGAGTCATCGCCGCGAAGTTCGTCGATTGCTGGACGAAGTCACAGAATTGCAGTTGGCTCATCCGCGCATCGTGCATTCAGTACCGAAAGCTCAATGGGTATGACTGGCGAGAAAATGTTGGTCGAAAACGTTTGTCAGATCCTGATGCAGCTTGCCCCGCTTCCGACAGCGGAATCATGGGACAACGTCGGACTCCTGTTGGGGCGTCCGAATCGAATGGTCAGTCGGCTCATGACGTGTCTGACGCTCACGCCGACGGTGGCCCGTGAAGCGATTGCAAAAGATGTGCAGTTGATTGTGACTCATCATCCGGTGCTCTTCCGTGCGACCAGGTCGATCACGAGTGACACGATCGAAGGGCGTTTGTTGCTGGATCTCATAGAAGCCAGGATCGCCGTTTATAGTCCTCACACAGCTTTTGATAACGCGGAATTGGGAAT
>Ga0105044_10001716_pt1:10000-29686 | contig 29686 bp, 19 predicted proteins | sample MAT01_FD_78092 | JGI IMG/M metagenome (GOLD analysis project Ga0105044, IMG submission 78092) | Freshwater microbial communities from Lake Fryxell liftoff mats and glacier meltwater in Antarctica - MAT-01 | ecosystem: Environmental > Aquatic > Freshwater > Ice > Liftoff microbial...
GAGTGGAGTAGTCGGGCATGAGTGTCTGGTCGCTGCGATGATTCTGCGGATTCTGTCAGTTGTATGAAGTATTTTGTGAGAGGCCAGGCAGGATCGCTATTCAAAGTCCATAAATTCCGGGAGACAGTTCCAAATTCGATCTAGGGTTGAGATGGCAAACGTTTCCCACATTTCCTCCTGGATCAATTTCCATGAGAGTCATCTCAGCAATCAAAAAGTTCATTCGCATTGACGACGCCACCACTGCGGTCGAATACGCCGTGATGCTGGCTATGATCCTGGTCGCAATCATTATTGGTGTGACGACAGCCGGTGGCGGAGTGAGTGCGTGGTGGACAAATATTCAAAACGACATTACGAGTTCTTGATCCTGTACGACACATCGCAGGTTTCCTACAGACAGCGTAAATTTTCACTCCGCCGAGTTTGCTGCCGCAGGTTCCCCCGGTATCACACTACAATCAAGCTGCCTCGGTTTTGATTCGGAGTGGTGGCATTGTATGAATGTCTGATCGCCCTTGGTGGCAACCTGCAGATTTCAGGACAGGTCTTCAAAGACGCAGTTGCGCAATTACAGTTGCGCGGATGCAGCGGCGTCGAAATGAGTCGCGTGCTGAAGACGCGCCCGGTCGGTGCAGACGCAGGACAGGAATTTCTGAATGCAGCTGCGGTGCTGCACACCGATCAGAGTCCCGATGAACTCCTGCGGACGCTGCACGAGATTGAGGCAATGTTCCTCCGGGTTCGCACGCATCACTGGGGCCCACGCACGCTGGACCTCGATCTGATCCTGTACAGCGACTGGATTTCAAACATACCTCAAATGGTCGTTCCTCATCCGGCGATGTGGTATCGACGCTTTGTACTCGAACCTGCGATCGGCATCGCGGCACACATGGTTCACCCGACCCTTAACGAATCTGTGGCGGGGCTGCACAAACGCCTGATGGATCGTCCCCTGCGGCTGGAGATTTGCAGCCCGGGATCGGCGACGGATCAGTGGTTTCTCGATGCGATCATGCATCATGTGCGGGATACCGGGAACAACGAAACGGAGTGGCATCTGACAGATCCAGCGTCAGTGATCGCGCAGGATTCGTTTGCCCGCATCATGCTGCGGCAGGGGGAAGTGTTAACAGCGTCGCAGCTGTTGAATCGGAAAAACAGAGAAATCGCGGTCGGTGGCAATACGGTGGCAGAAGTCATGTCACAGATCGAACATTTGAGTATTGCAATGCTTGGCTGATAGACCTGGCCTTCGCCGACCGTGTAAACTTTAAAGTTGCTGACCAGAACAAAGCACTAATGGCAGCGTACTTTGTATGATACAGCCAGCACTTTACGGTTCGAACTCAACGGAATTCCAGTCGAAACGACTTCATGCAGCCGCGAACGATTCATGTCCCGACACTGCGTCGCTATCTCGTGCCGTTTGATCCAAAACGGGTTCCGCATCTGTATGCCGATGTGCTGATTATTGGTGGCGGGATTGCTGGCATCCGGGCGGCATTGGCGGTGGACCGATCGTTGCGGACGGTTGTGATCACGAAGGATTCCCTACAGCAATCCAACAGCGCGTATGCCCAGGGAGGTATCGCTGGTGTTCTCGATCCGCTCGATGATTTTGCAAACCATGTGGCTGATACGATTGCTGCGGGAAAGGGACTGTGCCACCAGGACATCGTGGAACTTGTCATCCGCGAAGCGCCGCAGCGCATTCGCGACCTGATCACTTACGGAGCGGAATTCGACAAAGTCGATGGCGAGCTGGCACTGACCCTCGAAGGCGGTCACAGTCATGCGAGGGTGGCACACGCGCTGGGCGATGCGACCGGGCAGGAAGTCATGCGGGCCATGAACCGGCGCGCCAGTGAGGCAGACTATCTCGATATCTGGCCAAAGACATTCACCATCGATCTCCTGACTCACGAAGGCAACTGTCGTGGCGCTCTGGTGTGGAATCCGAATCATGGCCGGACATTTGTGTGGGCCAAGCAGACGATTCTCTGCACCGGCGGTGCGGGGGCGTTGTATCGCGAAACGACAAATCCGCAGATTGCAACGGCTGACGGTCACGCCGTTGCCCTGCGCGCGGGCTGCGAACTGAGGGATATGGAATTCATGCAGTTTCATCCCACGGTGCTGTACATCGCCGGCAGTTCGCGGTACCTCATTTCAGAAGCCGTCCGTGGCGAAGGCGCGCATCTGGTGGACTGCAACGGTCATCGTTTTATGCAGGATTACAATCCCGCTGGTGAACTGGCTCCACGCGATGTTGTCAGCCAGGCGATCACACAGCAGATGGCAAAGACATCGCATCCCTGCGTCTATCTCGATCTGTCGTCAATTCCGGCAGATCATGTGCGGCATCGATTTCCACACATCGGTCAGGTCTGTGCCGACTTTGGACTGGATCTGACGACAGACAAAGTTCCCGTTCGTCCAGGTGCTCACTATATGGTCGGCGGAGTCACCACCGATGCCGATGGACGCACATCATTGCCGGGTTTGTGGGCTGCCGGTGAAGTTACGTCAACCGGGCTGCACGGTGCCAATCGACTGGCGAGCAATAGTTTGCTGGAGGGTGTCGTGTTTGGCCTGCGTTGTGGTCAGAATGCCTCGCAGGTGGCATTGAGCCAGCCTGACAATTTCACGGCGCCACGACTGGAATCGCCTTCGATGACTTCAAAGACACGCGTGGACGATCCGCTGGATCTGACGGACATCCGCAATGCCTTGCGCAGTCTGATGTGGCGGAATGTTGGTATCAGTCGGAATGAGCATGACCTTGTGACCGCTCGACAGCAACTCGATTTTTGGGCGAATTATGTTTGTCGTCGCGATCTTGTCGATCCTGCAGGCTGGGAACTTCAGAACATGATGCTGGTCGCAAGGTCGATGGCGGCAGCAGCTCTGGAACGACGTGAAAGCCGCGGCGTCCACGCGCGATCCGACTACCCCGACACTCTGGAATCGCAGCGCAATCATATCTGCATTCGTGACTGAACTGACGGCATTGCTGAGGAGGTTTTCGATGCAGGAAGAAATTGACAGACTGCTGTCCGAAATTCAGCGTTCGCGATTGAATGAGCGACGGACAGAGCCACGTCATTCGTTTGTGCGGCCCGTGCAGATTCATTTCCGAGATGGCCGGAGTGTGTCGGCCTTTTCCAAAGACATGTCGGCCCAGGGACTTGGGATGATCTGTAATGTGACGATGAACATCGGCTCATTGGCAACACTGGAAATCCACAGCACGGAAGGCGCTCCGGTGATTCTGAGATCTGAAGTGCGCTGGTGCGTTCCGTACGGCACGGGATGGTTTCTCGTCGGCTGGAAGTTCATCGGCATCGCTTCGCGTTCGATGGTCTGAGAAATACGGGCGGAAATGACTGGCCGGAATCTTTTTGAAACATGCAGAGCGGATCTCCCGTCGTTTTCTTCGAAAGTTTCTGTCATTGGCTGACATCGTCCTTTCCACCTTGAACGCCCGATACAGCCACAGTTCGTTTGGACTGCGATACCTGCTGGCGAACATGGGCGCGTTGAGACCGCAGACGCTGTTGCTGGAATTCACGATCAATGACAATACCGTCGACATGCTGTCGGCGATTCTGGAACATGCACCTCGTATCGTGGGCCTGGGGATTTACATCTGGAATGTCGAACAGACGACTCGGTTGATCGCGGATCTGAAACGTGTCCGACCGCAAACGATTGTCGTGTTGGGTGGTCCGGAAGTCAGTTACGATACCGATGGTCAGGCCGTTGTGGCGCTCGCTGACTATGTCATTACCGGCGAAGGCGATCATGCATTTCGAGAATTGTGCGCGCAACTACTGCAGTCCTCCGTTGCGTCCGCGAACATCCCGCCCCATCTCAGAATCATCCACGCCCCGGTGCCGCAACTCGATCAGATTCTGTTGCCCTACGACCTCTATTCCGATGAAGATATCGCGAATCGGGTGATCTACGTAGAAGCGTCTCGCGGCTGTCCGTTTACGTGTGAGTTCTGTCTTTCGGCTTTAGAGATTCCCGTTCGGCTGTTTGATCTTGAGCAGTTTCTGACGGCCATGCAGACGTTGTTTGATCGCGGTGCACGGCAGTTCAAGTTTGTGGATCGCACGTTCAATCTGAATCTGCGTGTCAGTCGGGCGATCCTGCAATTCTTCCTGGATCGCTGTGAACCAGGTTTGTTTCTGCACTTCGAGATGATTCCGGATCGGCTGCCGGAATCACTGCGTGAACTCATTGTGAAGTTTCCACCGGGCGTACTGCAGTTTGAGATTGGCGTGCAGTCGTTCAACGACGATGTCAGCCTGCTGATCAGCCGTCCGCAGGATAACGCGAAGCTGGAAGAGAATTTCCGTTTTCTGCGTGACCATTCCGGTGTTCACATTCACGCAGATTTGATTGTTGGCCTCCCCGGTGAAACTCTGGAAAGTTTCGGACACGGTTTTGATCGGATGTTTGCACTGCGACCTCAGGAGATTCAGGTCGGCATTCTGAAGCGCTTGAAGGGAACGCCAATTGTCCGGCACGATGATGAATGGCAGATGATCTACAGTCCATCTCCGCCCTTCGAAATCCTCAGCAATCGCCTGCTGAACTTTGACACACTGCATCGCCTGCGACGCTTTGCAAGGTACTGGGATCTGATCGGCAACAGCGGAAATTTTCAGGCGACGTTGCGGCTGATGATCGATGATCATTCATCCGCATTCGAGCGCCTGCTGCAGTTTTCCGATTGGTTGTACGACCGGGAACAGCGCCGACACGGAATTTCGCTCATTCGCTTATTCGAGCGCTTGTTTGAATTTCTGACTTCGGAAGATCAGCATGTACCTCAGACCGTCGCAGAAAGGCTCTGGAGTGATTACACTCGTGGAGGTCGCCGTGACCGACCCGCGTTTCTGAAACGATTTGAATTGGACGCTCCTCCGCCACGCCCGTTGGCGACTCAGGGAATTCCTGCACGACAGGGGCGTCATCTGGATTAGTCAAAAAGGCGAGCGGTTGGGCGTCAGCCCTCCGTGGACCATCCACTGATTAAAAGTTTATTGAGTCGGAAATCATAGCACTGAGGGCTGACGCCCAGCCGCTCACCAACGAAAGCGAACTATGTTCAACCGATTACTTATTCTCTGCATCGTTTCTTTCACCTCGGCATCGACAGTGGCCGACGAATTAGCTTCCCCTGCGAAGCCTGTCTTCAATGATGGCGAAGCACAGGTCGTCGAGGCATTCAACAAGTGCTGGATTCGACACGATCTCTGGGTCGAAACGGAATTTGATTCCGACGGTAACGGCAAACTGGATCGGATGCATGTGGATGTGACACGTCAGAAGCAAACCGATACCGAAGGTCTGAAAGTGCCCGTTGTCTACGAATCCAGTCCCTATTATGCTGGCACCGGCACCAACGAGGCTCAGTATTTCTGGAGCCCGCGGCAGGAAATCAATGCCCAGCCACCAAAGCATGTGACACCGGCCGCGATTGAACAGCAGAGCCTGCGACCGACAATTTCGGAATCGCAGGTTGGTGACTGGGTTCCTCGCGGATTTGCGGTCGTGCATTCCTCTTCGCCCGGCACGGGGCTGTCGCAGGGATGTCCGACCATCGGTGGCGACAATGAATCACTCGCGCCGAAAGCCGTCATCGACTGGCTCAATGGTCGCGCGAATGGCTACACGACACCGGACGGCGATGAACGAGTTGCAGCCTTCTGGTGTACCGGCAAGGTCGGCATGACGGGCACATCATACAACGGAACGATTCCACTTGCCGCTGCAACGACCGGCGTGGACGGCCTTGAAGCCATCATTCCGGTGGCTCCGAACACATCATATTACCATTATTATCGATCTCACGGCCTTGTTCGCCATCCGGGTGGTTACATGGGCGAGGACATTGATGTGCTCTACAATTTCGTCAATAGCGGAGATCCGAAGCTACGCAGATTCTGCGACTGCAATGTGCGTGATAAGGAAATGGCGGAAGGGTTCGATCGTGTTACGGGTGACTACAATGCGTTCTGGGCCGGACGAGATTATCTGAATGATCTTGGCCCGATGAAAGCCGCTCTGTTGATGTCACATGCGTTCAATGACTGGAACGTGATGCCCGAACACAGCATACGAATTTATGAGGCCGCGAAGGCAAAAGGACTTCCCGTGCAGATCTATATGCATCAGGGCGGTCACGGCGGACCTCCACCGCTCAAGCAGATGAATCGCTGGTTCACGCGCTACCTGTACGGTGTGGAAAATGATGTTGAGAAAAGTCCAAAGGCGTGGATCGTGCGCGAAGACGTCGAAGGCAGGGACGGCACGTCGTATCCCGACTATCCGCATCCGGAAGCTGTCGGCGTGACGCTGCATCCGATCGCGGGCGGATCGCAGGTGGGTCACTTGCAGCTGGAGCCTGCTCCTGGCCAGGGCAACGGAAAGATCATCGACAATTTTTCGTTCAGCGGAGCCGTGCTGGCGAAAGCGGAATGGACCGATCATCGACTGTTATTTGCCACGCCCGTGTTGACGGAGCCGTTGCATCTCTCTGGCACAGCGAAGGTGTCAATTCGAATCGCCAGCAACAAACCGGCAGCCAATCTTTCAGTCTGGCTCGTCTCACTTCCGTGGACCGACAGCAAACGCATCACAGACGACGTGATTACGCGCGGCTGGGCGGATCCGCAAAATCATCGTTCATTGACGGAAAGCGAACCGCTGGTGCCGGGGCAGTTTTATGATCTGACGTTTGATCTGCAACCGGATGACCAGGTAATTGCGAAGGGCGAAAAAATCGGACTTATGATCTTTTCAAGTGATCGTGACTTCACGCTCTGGCCGGACCCCGGAACCGAACTCATTATCGACCTCGACGCCACATCGATTACGCTGCCGGTTGTTGGTGGCCAGGCGGCGTTCATAGAATCCGTCACTCCCGAGATTGAAACGAAGGCCGCACCGTAGTTTGCGGGCAAAACACACAGACAAATTTGCGATCGAGGGCGCTCGGTGGTATAGATCGTTTAGTTCCAATACCGTTCAAAAAGTAGCAGGCACACTCTGTGTGCCGTCCGGCAAGCTGCGAAAAACGTTGTTTTTCTTACGGCTGCGGCACATGGAATGTGCCTGCTACTTTGAATAATTGAACGGTATTGCGTTTAGTTCAAGATCGATTGGGCTACTCTGAAAGGATCAACAATGCGTTTCTCGTTCATCGCCGGAATGCTGGCAGCTGTAGTGTTAAGTCACGCTTGCGAAGCCCAGCAGAAGAAAGCGGCGAATCTCCAAAAGTCTGCGACTGCTGCAACAGGTGAGACGTCTGCGGAACCATCGGCCGTGCAGCGTTATACGCCGGAAGATGTTGTCGGCATCGCGGCCATGCAGCCATCGCGGATGTTGAAATCCAAATACCTGCAGATGATGGTCGAAGCGGCGTCCGGGCAGCAGGAAATGGATACGATGATGGCCACTCTGACCAGTGAGCTTGGAATGGACCCGCGCACGGTTCAGGAAGCCGCAATACTTTTCGACCGCGAAACCATCGATCGCACATTGGGTCCTATGGGCGTGCCGGCGGGGGGCACTGTCGGCTTGAAAAACAACCTCAAGCAGTTTGCATTGGCGATGCACAACATGCAAGATGTTTACCGTCGCTTTCCGGACGACGATGGGATTGACGATGAAAACGAAAACAAGGGCAACCTGAGTTGGCGAGTCTGGATACTGCCCTATCTGAACCAGGCTCCGCTGTTCAACCAATTTCATCTGGATGAACCGTGGGACAGCGACCATAACAAGACGCTGATCGAAAAGATGCCGCCGATGTTTGAGTCTCCCGGCGTGACCGAAAAGGGCAGGACATCGGTTCATGTCTTCACAGGTGAAGGGGCTCCTTTCGCAGGCGAAAATGGCCCGCGATTTCAGGACATTACCGACGGTACGAGCAACACGATCATGATGGTCCTGGCAGGAGCGGATAAAGCCGATGTCTGGACAAAACCCGGTGGCCTGGATTTCGATTCCGATGATCCCATAAAGGCCCTGGGCAATATCGATAAGCAATTTCTGGTCGGGTTTATGGACGGATCTGTTCGTTCCCTGTCGGCTGATATCAAGCCGTCATCGCTGGCAAGTCTCATCACTCATGCGGGCGGTGAGGTGGTTGATAATACAGAACTGGACGGCAACCGCCCGGCGCGTGTGCAATCGATGCCAGGTATCATTCTGCGAACCACAGCACCGCTGGATCGAGACGCCATCTTTAGCATCTCACTGGTCGGTCTCGGGGACGGCGAAACCGGGAAAATTGGGTCACAGGACGTGACTGTGTTCGAGAGCTGCATGGTCGCGATGCCGGATGATCGCACGTTGCTGGTCGGGCCCGAACCACTCCTGAAGAAAATGCTGGCTCCGCGGGTAGCAGTCGGTGGGCAGGTCGCTGGCTCAGTTCAGCAACAGCTTTATGCAAGTTTCCCCACGAACGATATCGCTGGCATGATCGATCTGGAGTCCCTGAAAGATCTCAAGGCACAGATGGCACAAAACACTCCGATGCCTGGCCTGATCGAAGGACTTCAGGGTGCGATGTTCACAGCCGATCTTGCGGGCACGGGAGAGTTTCTGTCCCGGATTGAAGTTCGCACTGCAAACAAGAATTCAGCCATGCAGTTGTCCGCACTGGCTCAGGGAATGTTGCAGATGCAGAAGGCTCAGATGCTGTCGATGGCAAATACGCCGGAGTCACCATTGAATGAGGAAGCGGCCGAGACACTTGCCGGACTGTACGACACAGTGAAGATCACCACGAAAGATTCCAGCGTGTCTTACGTCATGCCGAAGCCTGACGATATGGATTCCTTTCTCGAAACCATGAAGCCCGGCTTCGTTTCTATGTTTGACCTCATTCGCGAATCTCGCAAGTCCGCAGTTGCGATGTCTCGCAGGAACAACATGAAGCAGATTGGTCTGGCATTTTACAACTATCACGACGTCTACAATCATTTTCCCGCTGCCAACGGCAACGGTGAGCGCGGCCAGGGAAAGAAAACCGGCCTGAGTTGGCGCGTGTATCTGCTGCCCTTCATCGAACAGGCACCGCTGTATACGCAGTTCAAGCTGAACGAAAACTGGGACAGTCCGCACAACAAAACTCTGATTGAACAAATGCCGGATATCTTCAAAGTCGAAGGCGTTGACAAACCAGGGTTTACGTCCGTCCATGTGTTCACGGGTGACGACACCGCGATGGGAACCGATGACGGCATCGGGCTGCAGGAAGTTACCGACGGTACATCAAACACCTTGCTGGCAGTTGTCGCAGGACCAGAATCTGCAGAAGTCTGGACGAAACCGGGCGGCCTGGAATTCAACCCCGATGACCCTAAAAAGGTGCTCGGCACACTGGGCGAGCAATTCCTCGTGTTGATTTGTGACGGTTCTGCCCGGTTCCTGAAGTCGACCATCGACGATGAAACATTGCGAAATCTGATCCAGCGAAACGATGGCAATGTCGTGGATCTCGATTGACGACGAGTCCTGGATATTTGTGGCAGACCTGCGGAACCGACCAAAAACGCATTCTCTGTGCAGCAAACAGTGGGTACCTTGTTTTCCTGAGAAGATTCTATCTCTGCTGACTCTTCAGAAAATGTTGCAGATGAGTCAAGCGTCGTCGCGCGTGCCATGCACCTGTTCGCGACGCTCACGCCCGGACAAATCCTCGCCGAGGGTAAACAAGCCTATCCCTAAACTGCGGTGGGCACAACGAGCATCACACCTTCTCCAACACCTTCCAATAGCCGGAAACAGCGTTCATGTCGTCGCCACGTTACCCTTCGCTCTATCAGGTCAACACCCGTGTCTGGCTGACAGAGCTGTCGCGCCAGCTCGGTCGGCGAGCAATGCTGGACGATATTCCCGATGCCGCACTCGATGAGTTCGCGCGGCAGGGGTTCGACTGGATCTGGTTCTTGAGCGTCTGGCAGACGGGACCGGCGGCGCAGAAGATCTCTCGGTCGAATGCGGAATGGCGACATGAGTTCGCGCAGACTCTGCCCGACCTCACCGACGACGACATCGCCGGCTCTGGTTTCGCCATCACAGGCTACACTGTGCATCGCGACCTCGGCGGCGATGCAGCCCTCGCCAGCCTGCGCGAAAGGCTGAAAAAACGGGGCCTGCGGCTGATGCTGGATTTTGTACCAAACCATATGGCTCCCGATCATCCATGGGTTGCCGCGCATCCGGACTATTTTGTTGGCGGCAGCGAGATCGATCTGACCCACACGCCGCAAAACTACTTTCGCGTCCCTTCGAAGACAGGCTCCCGGCTGTTCGCGCATGGTCGTGATCCGTTCTTTCCCGGCTGGCCTGACACAATCCAGTTGAATTACGTCAATCCCGCACTGCAGGAGGCGATGATCGGCGAATTGACGCGGATTGCCAGTCAGTGCGACGGCGTACGCTGCGATATGGCGATGCTTGTACTACCAGATGTGTTTCAACGAACCTGGGGCATCGACTCAGAACCTTTCTGGCCTCACGCAATTCCGCGCGTCCGCGAACGATCACCCGGCTTTGTGTTCATGGCTGAAGTATACTGGGACCTCGAATGGACACTTCAGCAGCAGGGATTCAACTACTGTTACGACAAACGCCTGTACGACCGCCTGCGCGAAGGCCACGCTCGTCCGGCACGCGAGCACTTGTTCGCCAGACTCGATTTCCAGGACCGCCTGGCTCGGTTTCTGGAAAACCACGACGAACCACGCGCCGCCGCAACTTTTGACAGCGCCCGGCACAAAGCAGCCGCCCTCGTCACATTCCTCTCACCCGGCCTGCGGTTCTTCCATCAGGGCCAGTTCGAAGGACGCCACCAGCGCATTTCACCCCACCTTGTTCGTGCACCTGCCGAACCAGTCGATTCTTCGCTGGCTGAGTTCTATGACCGCCTGCTTGGCATCCTGAGATACCCAGTCGTGCGGGACGGTCAATGGCAACTCGTCGAATGCCGCCCTGTCTGGGACGGCGATAACGCACACGACAGCTTCATCGCATTTGCATGGGAGAATTCGAACAGCGAGCGGCTGCTTATCGTTGTCAATTATTCCAATCGTCAAAGCCAGACTCGTGTGCGGCTGCCGTTCAGCAATCTGCCCGCCGAGATTCGCTTTCGGGAGTTGATCGGAACAGACACCTACGATCGAAACGGAGCGGACGTCGCAGCGAACGGGTTGTTTGTTCAGCTGCCCGCCTGGGGCAGTCATGTTTTTTCGATGTCTTCCGTGTCCTGAAGGACTTCGTCGGGGGCGACGACTGAGGTTTCGCCATTCATCTTACCCAAAGTGGCAGATAAACACCAGAAAAGAACTCTGGACCTGGTGTGATACATCGATGAATGAACCGCGCAACGGATCCGATGGAAATGGAATCCGGGGCAGGTTGCGTCAGAAATCTCTAATCATTATCAGGTCTGCCCATTGCCGCCACAAGTCTCGCGACGAAGCCCGCCAGGTGCAGTTGTCCGACGAGAACTTCCAGGACGGCCAATGACACGCACCAGCACGACAGCGGCAAGGATCATAAAGTAAATCAAAACTGTCGCATGGGAAAACAGGATCAAAACCGGAGACTGGTTACCCAGAAAACGAGCCGCCCAGCGCAGCGGCAGACAAAATACAAGAGCTGCACCCGCCCAGATGCGAAACGACTGATCGCGCAGCACAGCCAGCATCCCTGACAGCATGACCAGTGATCCGAGACAGGATGCGACAAAAGCCCCCTCACCCTGCCCTCGCCCCCAAATCGTTTGCAGTAACTCGGCATTTCGGCCAAACGTGGAAACACGCAAACGAATTGAGGGAGAGGGAACCAGCAACATAAGCGCCGAACACGATTGAGAATCGTCTCCTTTTGTGATGCCCCTGGAAGGACGACTTTCCAAAAAAATTCGATTTCGCCGAATCTTCACGTTCTCTTCACCGATTCTGAACCGGCAACCCCAGGATGCCGCCGCCGAGCAACTCAGAAACTGAGTTCGGGTCCATGACGGCATAACAATCTATTTTCCGGCATCCAATTCAGGTGCCAGTTTTTCAGGAATCGGAGTCTGGCAATGCGTGATTCATTTTCTGCAATAGTCAACTGTCTTCGTGGCGAACGAACACCAGGCGGATCGCGACGAACGAAACGGAACCTTCGCGCATCGGCTGGCCGGGCGACTGCAAGCGAAGTGCTGGAACGGCGCGAACTGCTGACCGTCTTCATCTCCGAGGTCTATCCCGCCGGCAGCAGCAATGGGACCTATGCCGCCGACTGGTTCGAGGTGACGAATACCGGCCCCGGCGATGTGGACATCACCGGCTGGAAGATGGACGACAGCTCGAACTTATTCGCCAATTCGGTTCCGCTCCGCGGCCTGACGAGCATTCCCGCTGGGAAGTCGGCGGTCTTTATTGAGGGGAATAGCACCGGCACGACGGACCCGGCGATTATCGCGAGTTTCTCGACAGTGTGGTTTGGCAGCACAACCCCGCCCGGCAGCTTCTTCGTTGGGGCGTACGGTGGGACGGGTGTGGGACTGAGCGCGACAGCCGACGTGGTGAATCTCTACAATCCCGCGGGTGTTCTGCAGGCGAACGTCTCCTTCGGTGCGACGACAGTCGGCAAGACTTTTGACAATGCAGCAGGTCTGAATAACGCCCCAATCTCGACGTTGAGTGTCGCGGGCGTCAACGGCGCATTCCTATCGGCCAACGGATTAGAAACCGGCTCTCCACGGATTTATGTGGATCTGTCCAGATATACCCGCGTAGGCCGTTTCGACTTGCCCGAACCGACGCGGACCGCCGCGCCGGCCAACAGCCTGTTGGCAAAGGAAGCCTCTGCGGTAACTTACAACTGGGACACTGACACGCTCTTTGTTGTCGGCGACGGTGGCACCTCAGTCGTGCAAGTCTCGAAGACCGGGGTCTTGATCAATTCCATGACGCTGGCCCTCGGCACAAGTCCGCAAGGGACGGACTTTTATGATACGGAAGGACTTACCTAGGGCGGCGGCGGCCAGTTCGTCATCGTGGAGGAGCGTTATCGGCAGGCGAACCTGTTCACGTATAGCGCCGGTGGCTTGCTAACCAAGACCGACGTGCTAACCGTCAAACTCGGCACTACGATCGGCAATGTCGGCCTGGAAGGACTGACCTATGACCCGCTGACGAGCGGGTATGTGTTCGTCAAAGAAAAATCTCCCGAGTCCATCCCACCGGTGTGGTGCTCGCCAACGCAGTCGCTTCGATCCCCGACAACACGAGCACGGCGGCGGCGGTTAAGGTGGCGGACATCATCATCACCGACGATGGGTTGGGAGCAAATAACCTGGCCCTCACGGGAACAGACGCCAGCTTCTTCCAGATCACGGGCACTGCATTGTTCCTCAAAGCCGGAACCACGCTCAATTCCCTGACCAAACCCAGCTACAGCGTCGCCGTCAGTGTGGACGACACCACGGTGGGCGGCACCCCGGATGCGACCAGCAGCACCTACACGCTGTCGATTACCGCATCGACTGGGGGAACCGCCGCGCTGATCATCTCCGAAGTGGCCCCCTGGTCCAGTGGCAACAGCTCTCTTGCCGCCGACTGGTTTGAAGTGACCAATACCGGCACCGCTGCGGCGAACATCGCGGGTTGGAAAATGGACGACAGTTCGAACTCTTTCAGCTTATCATTCGCCTTGGCGGGCATCACCAGCATCGCTCCCGGCGAGTCGGTGATCTTCATTGAAACGAATACTCTCCCTGCCAAGAGTACCGCCTTCAAGACCCTATGGTTCGGCGCGAGCCCGCCTGCCAATCTTCAGATTGGTAACTACACCGGATCGGGCGTCGGGCTTAGCACGGGGGGCGATGCCGTCAACTTGTACAATGGCAGTGGTGTGCTGCAAGCGAACGTGGTCTTCGGCGCTTCGCCCGCCGGCCCGTCGTTCCCGACCTTTGATAATGCGGTCGGTCTGAACAACGCAACCATCTCGACCCTCAGCGCCGTGGGCATCAACGGTGCCTTCACGGCGACAAACGACGCGGATGAAAAGGGTTCGCCTGGAACCATCGGCGCTCCTCCGACACCCGAAATTTCCATCGTAGCCACCGACGCGAGTGCCTCCGAAACCGGCAATGACCCAGGCACTTTCCGGATCTCGCGCACCGGCAGCACGGTCGGTGTGCTGACGTTTAGCTACACCATTGCCACGGGTGCCGGACAGGCCACCAGCGCGGATTACACGCCGGCACTCACAGGCGCGGCCTCGATCCTTTCAGGACAGTCCTTCGTGGACCTCACCATCACCCCGGTGAACGACATCCTGGTCGAAGGGAATGAAACGGTAACACTGACGCTGGGTGACTCGGGCAGCTACGACGTAGGGGCAGCGGCAACCGCGACTGCCACCATCGCCGACAACCAGATTCCGATCTTCACGAGCGGGCCTTCGTTCACCGTGAAAGAAGCGAATACACTGGGAGTGACGGGTCCACAAAGTTCTGCGTCGCCTTACTTGACTTCACGCGACTCGGGAGTGCAGTTTACGTCCATCCTGACGGTTGGCGATACGGTCAGCGGATACCGAATGGTCGGAATTCCGGACGGGATGGGAGCCTATGACAACAACGACGGAACGTTCACGCTGCTGATGAACCATGAGATCATCCACACGCTGGGCGTGGCTCGGGCTCATGGCCAGAAGGGGTCGTTTGTCTCCAGTTGGGTGGTCAATAAATATACTCTTCAGGTCGTCAGTATTCAGGACTTCCTGCAGAACAACACCAGCGTCTATTTGAGCGACTACAACCAAACGACGGGAACCGTCCACAGCGGTTATCTCGCCGCTGCCACCACCATCATTTCACGGTTGTGCCCGGCTGACCTCGCTGCACCGACGGCGTACCAATGGACTGATTCGGGCACGGGAACTGTCTACGGCACAGCGGCTCGCATTTTCCAAAGCGGAGAGGAATCGGGCGGCTTGGTCACCGGAGTCGGTCCGGAGGTAGAGACGCTGTTTGGTCGGCAGTTCGCTTTCGTGGCGACTGACGATCCGAACACGGCACTCAACGAAGCCGGAACGGCTTGGGAACTGCCTCATGGTGGGCTGTTCGCCTGGGAGAACAACCTCGCCAATCCGTTGGCACAGCGCAAGACGATCGTCACGGGGATGGACGATGGTAGCCCCATCGGCCAGGTCTACATGTGGGTCGGCGATAAGCAAACGGCGGGCAACGTTGTCGAGCGGGCAGGTCTGACCAGGCAAGGTGCGAACGACAACATGTATGTGTTGCGTGTTCCAGGCTTGTCCACTGTGGATGGTAGTGGCGTGCCGATCGAGACGGTGGGCACTCCAGTCAGCGGGGCGTTCACCATGGTCAACGAAGGTGATGTCTCTGGCTTGACCTTTGCGGGACTGGAAGCCCTCAGCGATTCGAGCGGAGCCGCTCAATTCCTGCGACCGGAAGATGGCACCTGGGATCCAAACAATCCCTCGGACTTCTACTTCGTGACCACCAGCCAGTACGACCAGACGAAGGACGGAGTCGGCTCACAGGTCGGTCGCAGTCGGCTGTATAAGCTGCACTTCACGGATATCGCGAATCCAGAGGTGGGCGGCACGATCACCTCTCTGCTGGATGGTACGGAAGCTGGCAACATGTTTGACAACATGACGATCTCCGGCGGCAAGATCATTATTCAGGAAGATCCCGGCAACCAGGAGCACCTGGCCAAGGTGTGGAGCTACGACATTGCAACCGACGCGTTGACCGAAATTGCACAGCATGACCGGGCGCGCTTCGGCGATGTGGGTGTGCCCGCGACTTCCCCGTTCAACCGAGACGAGGAAAGCTCGGGCGTTATCGATATGTCCGAGATTCTCGGACCTGACACTTTCCTGCTGAATGTCCAGGCTCACTATGCGATCGGGGGTGAATTGGTCGAAGGCGGACAGTTGTTGATGATGCGGACGAACGTCACCAGCGGCCAGCAACTGGTGACCACGGTCACGGCCTCTGACGTGGACTCCAGTCCGCTGACATTTGCAATCGCTGGAGGAGATGACGGTGCGAAGTTCGACATCGACCCTGCGACAGGTGCGTTGTCCTTCAAAATCGCTCCAAACTTCGAGTCGCCAACTGATGTCGGTGGTAACAATGTCTACGACGTGACGGTCAGCGTGACTGACGGAGTGAATCCTGCCGTGACACAGGCTGTTCAGGTCACTGTCACGGCAGTCAACGAAACACCAGTCAATACCACGACGACTGCGGTCAGTGTTGCCGAGAACTCCACAGCAGTAACCACATTGACCGGTACTGATCCGGAAGGGGTCGCTCTGGCATACGCGATCAGCGGCGGAGCCGACGCAGTTAAGTTCAACATTAGTGGATCGGGCGTGCTGACGTTCCTGGCCGCTCCGAACTTCGAAGCTCCGACGGATAACGGCGCAAATAATTCCTACTTCGTGACGGTGACCGTGTCAGACGGAGTGAATGCTCCAGTGAATAAGACTGTTGTTGTCACGGTCACCAACGTCACGGAGCTCGGCGGAATTGACGTTCAGAACGGACAGACGCAGCGATCCTACATCCGCTACCTGGATGTGTTGTTTGATCAGCCGAATGACCTGATGAATCTGATCAGCAACGGTCATTTCCAGGTCACCAAAAGCGACCTGAATGGTAATAGTCCGTCCATTGTACCGCTTCCGCTTTCTTCGCTGTCTGTGTCAGGCAACAAGGTTGTCCTCGATTTCGGAATCCAAGGTCTCGGCGGCAACCGCAACAGCGCGATTGGAGACGGTTTCTATGAACTTGGCGTGGACCTGGACGGCAATGGTTCGTTCGAATCGAAAAGGTATTTCTATCGTTTGCTGGGCGACGTCAATGGTGACCGCATAGTGAATAGTCTGGACAGCAGTCTGGTCACCAGTGCCTTTGGGTCCCGCAATCCAGAGCGTGATGTCAACGGTGACGGAATTGTCAACGCCAATGACAGAACATTTCTGCTCAGAAACTTTGGCCGCAAACTGAACGAAATGTTGTGGGGTCTTCTGAATGACTAGAGAGCATGATGGAAGAAAAGTTCCTGAACGTTTCAGGCAACTCTACGGCGGGACCGTCGGAATCAAAAAGTTTTCTGGGGAGTAATCGCGTGTTGAAATTTCAGAGTGTTCTAAGAGTTGTTCTGGGATTCGGGCTATTCGGGGCAATGAGTCCTGAGGGACAAGCGGCTTTGATTTTGAGCTACAGCGGTGGCACTGTGCAGGCTGGCGGCTCAGGTACACTGGATGTGCTTGTCTCGAGTGACGCAGATATGCTCACACCGGATAATCTGGCTTCGTTTTCCGCGCATTTTGTGATCAGCCCGGTTTCCGGATCCGGTCTCCAGTTTTCTGATCCGCAGAGCGATGAACAGTTGGCAGACATCAGCTACATCTTTTACGGCGACAGCCTGGCCAGCCTGTTCAATATCCCAGTTGGGACGGTTTCGCTTTTGCCACCAAAAGTCGATTACATCGGAGGCGATGGCACGGTTTCGCCGGCGGGCGTGAATTTAGACAGCAGTTCCGGCAGCTTTCTGCTGTTTCGTTTAAATCTCGACGCGGCGCTGGCAAGTGTTGGCAGTATGTTTACGGTTTCACTCATTAATGATGGTTCGACCAGTTTCCTTGACTCTGCCAATGCTGAGATTGCATTGGTCCCGAGTTCGTTTAACGGCTTCACGGTTACGGCGGTTCCGGAACCATCCACGGGCTCAATGCTGCTGTTGGCATCGATAGGCACAGCATGGTATCGGCGACGGAAAACGTTGCGAAACGCAGCGGTTGCCGGGAAATGAGAACCTGGTCTGCAGAATAGGCGTCAGAGTCAACAGACTGATGGATGAGGTGCTCTGGATCCGCAAAGCACGTCGAAGCCACCTGGAGCGTTCGCCGAGCGTGAACACAAACGTCCGAGTTGCAGCGGCTCGACTCAGATCGCTCGGAACAGGCTGTCAATGGCGTCCAGGAAAAGCGCCAGGTCCAGTAACACAGGATTGGAGGAACCGTGAATCATTCACGGCTTTCCGTAGGTCCACTCCATTCAGTCTGTCGCCCGTTGCAGATTTCTGAGTCGCAGTCAGCAGCGTGGCTTTGTCACGTCAGTAGACTTCGGGCTCAAAGGAGCGGAACAGACATGCGATGCACGATAATCCCGAGCAGCGTATGTAATAAGCCGGTATCTCGCAGGCAACGGCTTGCGATCGGCCAGTACACGAAGCAAAGGAAACAAATACGGGCAGCGCTGGATCTCATCAATCACCATCAGCCCCTTGAGTGGATGCAGAGCTGTATCCGGCTCAGAGAGACGGGCGAGGCTGGCCGGGTCTTCGAGGTCGAAGTCATTCAATGAATCAGCCGCGACCAACTGCCGGGCGAGCGTGGTCTTGCCCGACTGCTGTGGCCCCGGCAGCGCTACAAGATGTTTCTGGGGACACAGCACTTTGTTGACGTGCAAAGTTTGTTTTGCACGCTTCCGGGCTGTTGGCGAGGATTTGGGACGAGAGATAGGGTGGCAGTTATGGCTCGGTTGGCACGTGTTGAACTGTTTGCGACGGATGAGATTGCCATCGTTCACGTGATGAATCGGGCCTCGCCGCGACCAGTGACCAATCGAGATGAATTGAAAGACAACGCGGCGACGTGTAGCGGAAATTCGCGCCCGAGGCGCTTCGAGCGATGCGTTTTCTGTAGCCTGGACATTCATGTCCGAGATCCTGCCGGATTGCGTACTACTGGCGAATGACTGCTGATGCGCAGGACCTGTTTTCCTGAGAACTTTACATGGCCAGGCGCCGGGCATGAATCTCCATCCTACTGCTCACCTTGCAGTGAATTTCCTGCGCTGCGGGATCAACTTAACCGCGTGTTGATTCATCGGACCCTGAAAATTCCGGCTTCAACACGCGGATGTCAATACTGTCGTCAGGTGTTGGCCGGAGCGACAGACGCAGGCCATCAACTTCGATCTCCTGCACACGATACGTCCGTTGTTCGTCTCTCGCGCGGTTTGCCCCGGACAACGCTCCGCCAAACAGCGGGAATCTCCCGGAGCCGCGTTGATCGTTCGCCGAATCGTCATCTTTCCCGTCGTCCTGAGCAAGCACAACACGAATCGCGGGCGTCGCCGGATACTGTAACGTCATGCGTAGTGTCTTTCCCAGGTCGCCATCCGTGCGGGAATTCAACGACGGCGTGAAACTCATTTCCAGACCATCTTCAACCGAGCGATGCCCGGCGTACTGAAACGTACGACTGCCATCGGAAATCGTGGTCTCGGCATCGTTCAGCTTCCAGCCACGAGCTGCCGCGACGGAAATGGCGTTCATCCGACCGGAAGTTCGCGGGACTGCTGTCAGTGTCGATGCCAGATACGTGCTGGCTCGTGCCGGAAGCTCATCCGGCCCCAGCAGCTTCGCGCACAGCAGCAAGCCGGGAATCGGAATCCGGCGCACAACCTGCTCATCATCCAGTAGTGACTTCAGCTTCACTTTGTCTGCCGAATGAAAATACAACGACACCAACGCGACGGTGCTTTGTTCTGTTTCAAGTTGTTCGTCCATGTTGCACAGAATCAGATCTTCCGCATCTCGATAC
>Ga0105044_10001719_pt1 | contig 29654 bp, 32 predicted proteins | sample MAT01_FD_78092 | JGI IMG/M metagenome (GOLD analysis project Ga0105044, IMG submission 78092) | Freshwater microbial communities from Lake Fryxell liftoff mats and glacier meltwater in Antarctica - MAT-01 | ecosystem: Environmental > Aquatic > Freshwater > Ice > Liftoff microbial mat | place...
GTGGCAGATGCAGATGCCGGCTGCGATGGATGTGATCAACAAAATCGCAATGCGCCGCCGAACGCAGGTTCACGCAGCATGCCACACAGCATGGCACATCATGCACAGTGCTGCGACTTCCGGCCGTCTACGGCATTGACGATTATCAGCGTCGTGTGCAGTCACTGCTTGACGTGATGGATGGTACCGATACCACTGCGCTTCATCCCATGTTCGCTTCGTTTCGCATGTCGCGCATTGAGGTTGGCAATGTGGGCGATGCAATCTGCTGTGCGGCAACACACGCACATCCCGGCACGTTTGTGTTCGCCGAGCCAACTGCCTACACAGAAGGAGAATGGCATCAGATGGTTGCGAAGGCGGCAGGGTGGCAAGGCACCATCACCATCGACGATAGCGCTGAAGAGGCAACAGACTTTGTGCATCGCTCTTCCGTGCAACGTTGAACTATGCAGAGCGCATTTCCGTGGAAGAAGCACTACAAGCCATTGTGCTGGCACGACAATGAGAGGCCTTACTTCCAGATGCTGATCTTCATGGTCTCATACCCACGTCCGGTATCAAGGACGAGCAGATAGACACCACGCTCAAGAGATGCAGTGGAGACGGAGAACTCCACACGTTCGGATGATCTGTTTGCGATCACGTGCTCGGAGAGATCGGCGCGACGTACGCCTGTGATATCGTAGAGTGTGAGGTGTGGTGCATCGGTGGTGAGCAGGTTCAGATTGTTCAAGCGGATGATGATCTCGTTGCGCGCCGGTGTGGGGTAGGACCACACAGATGTGTACTTGCCGTTGACGTACGGCTCATCCACAGGTGTGGTTGGTTGCCAACTCCACAGGCCGTTTGTAGGTTGTCCCTCCAATGCAAATGTTCACGTTGTTTGCGCTTTACTGCTTGCCGCTCCGGCAAGACAAAGGACGGTGGCAACTACAGAGAGTGCCAGTTGACGAACTGTGTACATACACTCCTCCTCCTCAAAAAACCGAAAAATGCCCCACTCGACCACTACAGCCGGTTGGGATTTTTTCGTACGCATTGAGCAATGCGTACGAAAAATGTTCAACACATGCAAATCTTATTCACTAAGTCCCAAATTGTCAATCCTCATCCGTCTCAATGTCCGGGATATGCGTGAACGCGATGCGCATGGGAGCGCTGTCGAGCGCATTGTGTGCGCCACCAATGTAGAGTGTGTTCTTGCCATATTTCGAATTCATCTTGTCGAGCGCAGCGTTGAGTTTTTCGCGCGCCGGACCTGTGTTTGCGAAGAGCGGCACCGTGAAGGCATCAGATGGGGAGAGTTTGTTGAGCGAGAGCGCCACGCTGATGGGTTGGGCGTTGGAGTGCGGACGTGAATCCAACATGGCATTCAACACGGCAGTGAATTGAATACTGTCTTGTGTTGGAGTTACATCCATCGCGCGCTTCCACTTCTGTCCGTCTCGATACCGAATACTCACTGCAAGATTTGCAGATAGCAGTTCATATGATCGCAGCCGCATGGCCGCCTTCTGCAACAACCGATGCATCACGCCCGCTGCTCCATCGTGATTGCGCAGTGATGGCTCGAGAACATGGGAATGCCCAACGGTTGTTTTGTGCGTTTCAACAAACGGTACATTCTCGCCTCGCAACCTTGCCCACATACGTTCACCTTCTATTCCTCCCCATGCAGTGCGTAGCTGATCTTTCGTTGCTGTGCAGAGCATCTCTACCGTATAGATGCCATGCTTCCATAACCGCTTATATATCTGTTTGCCAATACCGGTGATGTCTCGGAGCTCTAACGCAAAGAGTGCTTGCGGTAACTCCTCTTGCTCTATGATCGTGAGTCCGTCCGGCTTCTGCATGTCGCTTGCAAGCTTTGCGATGAATGTATTCGGTCCGATGCCAATGGAGCATCGCAGTTCGGTGCCTACTGTGGACGCTATCCTTTGCTTGATCTCGTGTGCCGCCGCAACGGCTCGCTCGCGTTGTTGCATGGTGCCGGTGAGGTCGCATACCATTTCGTCGATCGACATCACGCGTTGCACATGCAAACATGATTCAACGGCATCTACGAGGCGGTGATGGTATTCGATGTACTTGCCATGCTTTGCTTGGACGAGGATGAGTCCCGGACACATGATTTTTGCATCGGCTATCACCGTGCCCGTTGTAACGCCGAACTTCTTCGCTTCATAGGATGCGGCAATGGCAACAGTAGTGTCTGCAAGTACGGGAACAACGGCAATGGGTTTGCCCCGCAATTCTTCGTGCTCCTGTTGTTCAACAGAGGCGAAGTAGGAGTTGAAATCCACGAAAAGGGCGCGAAGCGACATGCCGCAAATTAGGGTGGAGAGGGTCTGAAAATCCTTATATTTGGACTAAGTACAAACAAGCAACCCCATTCCCATGTCGATACGTCTCGAAGATGCCCCGGTGAACACTCCATGCAGGATCGTGAGCCTCGAGGGCGAGGCTAGTGCCATTCTGCGCGTGCAAGAGTTGGGGATGACGCTCGGCACTACCTGCTATATCGTCCGTAAGGGCTTTTGGGGCGGCCCGATGGAGCTAACCGTCAACCGAACCCATCTTGGGTTCCGCGCGTCCGGCAACCTACAAATCCTTGTCGAACTGCTCCATGCAGCCTGAACGAACCATTGCCGTTGTTGGCACGCCCAACACTGGAAAGTCTACGTTGTTCAATGTTCTGACCGGACTCCAACAACGTGTTGGCAACTATCCCGGTGTGACCGTTGAACCTCTTCTGGGCACCGTCACTCAAGACGGCAAACGTGTGCAGTTGATCGACCTTCCGGGTACATACTCGTTGACGTCTGCCTCGGAAGACGAACGCCTGACAGTAGATGTGCTGCGGGGAGTGCATCCCACGGTTCCCCAACCAGATGCCATCCTCTTTGTAATGAATGCGAGCAACCCCGAGAAATGTCTCGTGCTCTATTCGCAACTCGCCGCCTTGGGCCTTCCCATACTTCTCTGCATTACCATGATCGATACGGTAAAGGCGGCAGGGGGAGGGTTTGACGACATTGCCATGTATCATGAGTTCGGCGTTCGGATTTTGCCGGTGGTAGGGTCGAAGGGACTCGGTATAGGTGACGTGAAGTCTGCCCTTGTCTCCGAAAACGATGCGCGCATTCCAACCGTGGTGGTTGCTCCCGAGTCAACTATTGAAGAACGCTTTACGTGGGCACGAGATGTCGAACGTCGTTTCTGGCATCACGGTAGTACCGATGCACGCACAGAACGCCTAGACCGAATACTCCTGCATCCGATCTTCGGTACGATTATTTTCGTCGCAGTGATGGTACTCTTTTTCCAATCAATCTTTTGGTGGGCATCGCCGTTGATGGACGGTATAGATGCTGCGATGAGCGCCATACGCGCGGGAGTTGTGCAATCGATGGGCGACACACTACTGTCGTCATTCGTGAGTAACGGACTTATCGCCGGCGTTGGCAGCGTGATTGTCTTCTTGCCGCAAATCCTGATACTGAATGTGTTCATCACCATTCTCGAAGAGTGCGGTTACTTAGCGCGAGCTGCATTCTTGGTTGATCGATTCATGGGATTGTTTGGCTTGCAAGGTAGGTCGTTCATTCCTCTCCTTGGCTCGTTCGCCTGCGCAATACCAGGCATCATGTCTGCGCGTATCATTCCTTCCTACCGCGACCGAATGGCAACCATCATGGCAACGCCCTTTATGACGTGCAGTGCTCGTTTGCCTGTGTACGCATTGCTCATTAGCGCATGTATTCCTGCCACCCGATTGTGGGGCGTGCTGTCTGTGCAAGGCGTAGTGCTTACCGCGCTGTATATCGCAGGAGCGCTGAGCGGACTCCTCATTGCACTGCTTCTAAAGCGCACAATGTTCAAGGGCGGCGTTGTAACGTTCCTTATGGAGTTCCCTCCGTATCGGATGCCATCGTGGAAGAGTTTGTGGATTACGGTCTACAACCGCTCGAAAGATTTCTTACAAACTGCCGGTACTGTTATCGTTGTGTTCTCTGTGATCTTGTGGGTACTCACGGCATTGCCACGAGCAGATATTCCCGCGAACACGCCACCATTGCAAGCCGCGCAATTGCAAATGGAAGGTTCCTATGCAGCAACGGTTGGCAAAACCATTCAACCAATGTTTGCACCGTTGGGATTCGATTGGAAGATTACACTTGGAGTGTTGAGTTCGTATGCTGCACGAGAAACATTTGTGAGTGCAATGGGGCAGATCTATGCGGCCGATGTGAGCGAGTCCGACGTGCCGTTGCGAACCGTGCTCCACTCCGCCATCCCCCTTGCTACAGGCCTCTCTATCCTTGCCTTCTATGTGTATGCGTTGCAGTGCGTGAGCACCATGGCCATCATGAAACGCGAAACGGGTTCGTGGAAATGGCCGGCCATTGCGTTTGCGATGACGTTTGTTCTTGCCTATACTGCGTCGCTCCTCGTCTTCACGATTGCGAAATAGTATGACGAATGCAAATGCTCGATCCGACAAGCCAAACCTCGACCTTGCGCGCGAATTCACACTGGCTATCGGCAAGCCAACCATGACGGTGGGTCTTGTGATCGGTACCCTAAGCGCCGTACTCGTCGTGATGCGATCTCCACTCATGCATTGGTATCTCCCGTACTACGGAACCGTGCTTGTGATTTTCGGTGCTGCCGCATTTTACAGAACAGAGCATGTGGTAGGGAAGGTGGCAAGGTGGGGAGTGGTACTTGCCTTTGGCATTGGTGGCGCCATTAGTGTGTCGCACTGGGCGTCGTTGTTGCTTACGTCTGCTCCGGTAACAGTAACACCAGAAACGTTGAACTCTTTTGCGTTGTACTTGATGGCCGGACCCGCACTTCTTGTACCCGCACTCCTTGCACTTCTCCGTCCCGGTTGGACGCCCCTCATTGTTGTCCCTGCCATCCTATCGCTCGCCATGGCCTCGATGATAGGACATGGGATATTCGGCATACAGTACATGCTCCAAGCCATGCACCACACACCCGGCACATCGGTGGTAGAAGGTGCCTTGGTGCTTGGCGTCGTACTCTGCAGTACCACCTTGCTATTGATCGCACTGCAGAGAGCGTGGCGCGTGATGCATCGCTAGATCGCAAAGGTTTCACGTGCAGTGCACTACAGAAGCGCGCCGGTAAGAAGCATCGTTGCAATCGAGAAGTAGATTACGATACCGGTAACATCTACAAGTGTTGCCACAAACGGAGCAGACGAAGTTGCGGGGTCGAGCCCAAGACGCTTCATCAAAAAGGGAAGCATAGAACCCGTGATCGTTCCAAACATCACAACGCCAATCAACGAGAACCCAACCGTGAGGGCAACGAGGAAGTAGTGTTCTCCATACGTTCCGAACACGGCATTCCATCCAATAATGCGCATCACGCCGATGACGGCCAGAATGATGCCAAGGCTGAGTCCGCTTACAAGTTCACGTCGCAACACAAACCACCATTCATGCAAGCCCACTTCACCAAGAGCCATGGCGCGCACGATGAGCGTTGCGGCCTGCGAGCCGCTATTGCCGCCGCTCGAGATGATGAGTGGAAGGAACAATGTGAGGATCACGGCCTTGTCGAGTTGGTGTTCAAAGAAGCCAAGCGCAGTAGCGGTGAACATCTCGCCAACGAAAAGCACCATAAGCCAGATCGCACGCTTGCGAATCACTTCTTGTAGCGGCGTAGATGTATACGGCTCTTCGAGTGCTTCCATACCACCGAACTTTTGGATCTCTTCTGTGGCCTGCTCTTCGGCAACGTCGAGCACGTCGTCGATGGTAACAATGCCAAGAAGTTTTCGGTCGGCATCCACCACCGGAATCGCAAACCGATCCAACTTCTTAAAGAGCTGAACCGCCGTTTCTTGATCGTCGGTTACGAGCAACGACTCTGCCTTGAAGTCCATGAGATCTTCGACGAGAGCGTCTGGTGGCGAGAGTAGAATCTCTCGAATACGGATCTCGTCGATGAGCGTTCCGTGTTCCGTGACATACAGCAAGTTCAGCGTCTCTGAATCCTTGCCATAGTTCCGAATGTGGTCGAGTGCTTGTTGAACGGTCCAGTGTCGCTTGATGATCACATAGTCTGGCGTCATCAACCTACCAACCGAGTCTTCGGGATAATTGAGCAGCGTCAGCGCAATGGCACGTTCTTCGGCAGAGAGCGAGTTGATCAACTCGGACACCACGTTCCCCGGCAGATCTTCGAAGAGCTGTGTACGGTCGTCGGGCGACATATCGTTGAGGATCGTGGCCACTTCTTCTTTGGCCATATCGTGCAGCAATTCCTGCTGCGTTTCGAGATCGCAATACGAGAACGTCTCGGCAGCTATGTCTTTCGGAAGCAGCCGGAAGACCACCGCGCGCGACTCTTCACGCAGGTCGCTTACGAGCTCTGCGAGGTCTACAGGAGTCCACTCGACGAACACATCTCGTATGGTCGCGAAATCGCGATGTGCAATGAGTTCTTCGATCTCTGGTGCGATGAGTTTGCCGTACATACCGCGAAGATAACTCTTCCGTTTGTTCGGCTATCGTCAACTCTTCACAAGGGGCACCATGTGCCGTTCCGTCCTTGCCTCCCTCCTTGGCCATTTCGTCTGCCGTAGCGCACATGCGCAGACCTTCCTCACGTATAAGAACGTGGCCTACGACACGATCTCGGGAGTTGACGCCGCGGGGCTTTTATCGATGGATGTGTACGCACCGAGGGGTGGCCGCATCGAGCTCCCAGTAGTGATGTATGTACATGGTGGAGGGCAGTAGGGTGGCCACCGAATCCCGTGCGCGATGTACTCACGATAGACGGAATGTCTGCGAGTGGCAAGATCACCTTGCTGTACCTTGTGGGAGTGGATCGCGTGTTGCCATGCACCCTATCGTGATCGAATAGCGCTACTCGTAGCGAAGCGCTTCGATAGGGTCGAGAGAGGCGGCACGGTAGGCAGGGTAGAGGCCAAAGACGATGCCGATGAACGAGCAGGCGATCACAGAAAAGATCACCCAAAACCATGGCACTGTGTAGGTGAGCAGGGGCATGCCAAGGTTGCGAATCACAAGCACGGCAGCAAAGCCCGAGAACAGACCACCGGCCATGCCAATGAGTCCACCGATCTGACTAAGCGTCACCGCTTCGATAAGAAACTGACGGACAATCCACGAGCGGTGAGCGCCAAGGGCCTTGCGAACGCCAATCTCTCGCGTGCGTTCTTTGACGCTCACAAGCATCATGTTCATGATGCCGATGCCGGCCACCATCAAGGCACCGAGTCCGGAGACAACGGCAATTCCTGCGATGTAACTACTGAGCATACTGAACTGCGACGAGAGTGCCTCGTTCGTATCCATTTCGAACGAGTTGTCTTCCCAGGGTTTGACGCCACGCAATGCGCGCATGATGCCCGTGGCCTCGTCCATCGTGGGCTGCAGCGCGTCGCGAGCGATGGCCTTGACGGAGACGTCGACGCTCTTGTCCCACGGCGACGAATAGTACTTCACAAAGACGCTTACGGGAATCATCACACGGTTGTCTTGACTTTGCCCAAGCATGCCGCCACGTTCTTCGAGCACGCCAATGACTTCGAATTCTTGGTTCTTAACGGAGATGCGTTGGCCAACAGGTTCACGGCCAGCAAAGAGCTTGACTTCGATGTCGTGGCCGATGATGGCCACGTTACGACCCAGATCTACATCTGCATCCGTGAATGCTCGGCCCGTGGTAACCGTTGCCGTGTTCACCACAAAGTAAAGAGCGTCCGCGCCTATGAGTGATACATCAGGGTCTGTGCTCTCGATGCCTGCTTTGATCACAACGCCGGGCGACGTGTTGCTGATGGTGACTTGATTGGTGAGCATCATCTTATCGCGAAACATCACGGCTTGTTGATAGGTGATGTTCTTGCGCTTCTGATACTTTCTCCAACCGCCACCGAACTGAAAGCTTGGTGTGCGCTGGATCAGGAAGGAGTGCTCTCCGAGGTCTGCGAGTTGCGTAGACATCACCTCGCTCAAGGAACCCACAACGCTGGTGCTCGAGATGATGGCGAAGACGCCGAGTCCGATGGACAGCAACGTTAGTCCCGACCGAAGCTTCTGTGCTCGGATGGCATCTACGGCAAGTGCGATCGATTCAGATATGTGCATGGTTACTCAAATCGAAGTGCATCGACGGGATCCATGAGAGCGGCTCTACGAGCTGGCAAGAAGCCGGCAAGGAGTCCAACTACAATGGAAACGCCAATGGCAATGGCCAAAAGATCCACCGGAAGTAACGGAGACACGGCCTCGATTGCTTCCATTTCTAGAATGTTCAGCAAGAAGAATCGAAGAGAGAACACCACGATCTGCACAAGCGGTATGGCGATGAGCGCGCCAGCGATGCACAGCATGGAAGACTCGAGGAGGAATTGCATCAGGATAGATGCTCTGCGAGCACCGATGGCCTTGCGAATGCCAATCTCTTTTGTGCGTTCGGTTACCGACACGAACATGATGTTCATAATACCAATGGCGCCAACAACGAACGACAAGGCGGTAAGCACGATGCCCACCACCCAGATGCCAAGTCTGATAGCCGCAGCCTGGGAATCGAATGCTTTCATTTCGTTGATCGAAAAATCATCTGCAGCGCCGGGAGGAACGTTGCGAATCTGTCGCATAACGCCCACGGCCTCGTCGCGTACAAGGTCGAGCATGCGCTCGTTGCCGGCCTTGATGCCTACCTCAAAACTTCTGTCCTGAAATCCATAGATGCTCTTGAACGCTTCCAACGATATGAATGTCTGATTGTCGATGAAGTCCATGAAGAGAAATCCGCGCTTCGCAATCGTGCCAATAATGCGGAAGGGATATCCCTTGATCTTGATCGTTTGTCCGACGGCATCTCCGTCGGGGAAGAATGTTTTCGCAACACCATAGCCGATTATCGTAACGTTCGTGCCTTGTTGTTCTTCCATGGGGTTGAAGAATCGGCCGGACTCGATCTCTCCGGCAGGCGTCTGTCCATACAATGATGTGGTGCCCATCACCGAACAATTCATGGCCTTATTGCCCACCATAACGGAGCCACCCCAGCGTCGTGCGAGCGGCATGGCAAGCTCAGGCGATTCGAGTCTGGCGCACAACGCCTCGGCCTGTTCATAGGTGATGTCTTTGCGTGTTTCCGCCTTGCGCCATGAATGACCTCCGGCCCAATCCCATTTGTCGACGTAGATCATGTCTTTGCCAATGATACTGATGGTCTTCTCCCACACAGAATCAAGGCCCTTAATGAAGACGCCCATGAGCACCACAAAAAAGATGCCCACTACAATGCCGCTTGTTGTGAGGATGGAACGCATGAGGTTGGCTCGTACAGAGCTCACCGCAATGCGCATCGACTCTGCGATCTCAGATAGTCTTAGCATCGTTGGGTCCGTCCGATTCCACGAGTCCGTCGCGCATTCGCACGATGCGATGTGCATGTCGAGCAATACCTTCTTCGTGAGTAACCACGATTACCGTATTGCCTTGTTCCCACAAGTTTTGGAACAGCGCCATGATCTCTTGACCTGTTTTCGTATCGAGGTTACCAGTTGGTTCGTCCGCGAGGATGATGGAAGGTCGCGTTACAAGTGCACGCGCAATGGCAACCCGCTGACGTTGTCCGCCCGAGAGTTCATTGGGTTTGTGCGACATACGGGATTCTAAGCCGACGGACGTAAGGGCCTCTACGGCACGCTCATGGCGAACGTCGGAAGAGAGTCCGGCATAGATGAGTGGCAACTCTACATTCTTCAAGGCAGAGGCGCGCGGAAGAAGATTGAACGTTTGAAAAACGAAGCCGATTTCCTTGTTACGGATGTCTGCAAGGTCGTCGTCGCTTAGCGTGCGTACATCAACGCCATTAAAGAAGTAGGAACCGCTCGAAGGTGTGTCTAAGCAGCCCAGCATATTCATGAGCGTCGACTTCCCGGAGCCCGACGGACCCATGATGGCAATGTATTCGTTCTTGCCAATCGATATGCTTACATCTTGCAATGCACGTACGATTTCATCGCCCATCGTATAGGAGCGCGAAATGCTTTCGATAAGAATGATGGCGTCGGATGTCATTGACGCATCTTTTTGAATCGCTCTTGACGTGTCTTGTCGTCTTCGATCTGGATCTTCGACCCTTCCTTCAACACCTTACTCACAGCTTGATAAGGTGCGGTGACAATTACGTCGCCCGCCTTGAGTCCGCTGAGCACCTCAATAAAGCCTTGATCGCTGATCCCCGTCTCTACGGTGCGCATGCGAACGGTGTTGTTCTTGGCCACCACAAACACCTGCGACTTTGGATGGATCCTCTGGTTCTTGGCCCCACTCGAGAGGTCTTGCACGTTTTGTTTGATATCCGGTTGCGCATCAACTGCGTCGGCGCGCACCGTTACCGATTGGATCGGAACGCTTGTAACATTGGACTTCGTTTCGGTTTCGATCTCTACGTTGCACGACATGCCTGGACGCATGCGCACTTCTTTGTCGATGATGCGAATGCGCACTTGGAAGTTCACGACTTCTTCTTGCGTGCCTTGCGCAGAAACTTTTGCGCTGTGACCGATCTCGTACACAACACCACGAAGGACCACGTCTCGCAACGCGTCTACTTTGATACGCGCAGTATCGCCGATCTGAATCAGAGCCACATCGTTCTCGTCTACATCAACCCATGCATTCATGGTATTCAGATCCGAGATGCGCATCATCTCGGTGCCCTGCATTGTTGCCGTCCCTACCATCTTCTCGCCTTGTTCAACGGCTAGGTAGGTAACCGTGCCATTGATAGGGGAGAAGATTGTTGTGCGACTCGCAGAGGCCTGCGTTTGCTTGAGTGCCCCAATGGAGCGCTGATAGTCTGCCTGGGCGGCGCGGTATCTTCCAGCCGCTTGTTCATAGCCGGCCGTTGAACGATCTAATTCTTCTTTCGAGGCGAAGTTCTTTTGGAAGAGTCCCGTGATCCGCTTTAGGTCTGCATCCGTACGCTGCATTTCCGCCTGCGCAATACTGATCTGCAGCTTCGAGGATTCTGCGGCAGCTCGTGTTTGGTCGAGCTGCGTGTTCACGATATCAGGCTGAATGCGAGCAAGAAGTTGATTCTTCTTGATGTCGTCTCCGTCGCGCACACCTAGGAAGATGATCTCTCCGCTTGCCTCAGACGACACTTTCACCATCACCTCTGGCTGCAGTCTGCCAATGGCGCTTACTGATTGCGTGATGGTGCGTTTACCAACGCTGTCTACACTCACGAGAACTGGTCGTTCCTTCTTGTTTACCAAGTAGACGGCCACTGCCGCCAACACGATGAAGGCAAGAATGATGAGTGTTATCCAAAGGCCCTTTCGGGATCGTTTTGACGCCATGATCAACGCTCTCTAAAAAGTCCGGTGGCAAATTCCACCAAGGTTCGTGCATCGTAATACGTGTACACGGCGCCAATGCGGTTGATGCGCGCCGTGATGAGTTGATTGTTCGCTGTCTGTACGTCGAGCAACGTGGCACTTCCAACATTGAAGCGTTCACGAGCGGCTTCGTAGTTCAGATCTGCGGCCTTGAGCGCACGTTCCGTTACGCCAAGCCCTTTCTCGGAAGCGGCAAGATTCAAGTAGCTACTCTTAACGGTGGTACGGATCTGGAGTTCCAGCTTCTGCCGTTCGATCTGGTTCCTGGTAAGTGTGAGCGTTGCTGACTCGATGTTAGCATTCGTTTGAAACTTATCGAAGAGCGGAACACGAAGCGTCAGTCCAACATACATCTGTCCTTGCCGGTCGAAGTCTGCGATTTCCGAATTGCGCCATGCGTATCCACCGTTTGCATTTACAGACGGCATATAGGTGGAGCGTGCATTGGTAATGCCGGCAGCAGCAGAATTCACACGTAGATCTGCGGCCGCAATATCGGGTCGTGAAGCCAGTGCGCGCATCACGGACCCTTCTTCGTTACCGATGAATTGCCGGAAACTTTCTACCTCCACCGAAGCGGCCTCGCTTGGAATGGATGCCTCTACGAATTCTGCTGGCATCGTAGGATTCAAACTCATGAGTTGCAAGAGCGTGGCCTTTGCATTGTCTACGTCGTTCTCTGCTTGAATGAGCGCCGACTCTTGATTCGCCACTTCTGTTTCTTGTGAATACAATTGCGTGATCGGCGATCTGCCCGCATCGTAGAAGGCCTTGACGCGATCGAGCGTAAACGAGCTTAAGTCCACTTGATCTCTGCGTGCCTTTAACAGTTGCATGTTCTGTAAAACCGTCAGGTACTGTCGGGTAACCTTGTACTGCGCCTCAAGCCTTGTGTATCGCAAATCGTTATCCGCTGCGCTAAGGTTGTTGCGTGCTGCATCGTACTGCGCCTCGCGTCGGAGTCCATCGAAGATCACCCAGTTCATCCCTGCATTCATGCTGTAGGAGTTTGGCACCGGATTTCCGGCAACAGGAATACCATTGATGAAGGAGATCTGCGGTCGGAGATTTGTGAGCTGCCGTGAATACGATGCATTAATGTCGGCCGATGGCAAGTAGTTCCCAAAGGCTTGCGTGAGCGATGCCGAGGCGGAGATGGTGGCAGCACTCGCAGCCTTGATGTCGTAGTTGTTCGCGATGGTCAGACGTAAACAATCGTCCAACGAATACACCGGCACCTCGCCGCGAACTTGCGCGAATACGGAAGCGCCATGGGCCAAGAGCACAACGAGAAAGAGGATTCTGATCTTCATGACTTGCGTAGTTGAAACCGACGTCGTGGGTCTTTCGACCGAAGTTCATCGAGTGAATAATGCATGAGTATCAAATGCTTCCCTTCTTCCTTGCCACCATTCCCAACCGTGATGGTGTAGACGATCTCTGCAGTGGCGAAAAGGTGGTAGGGGACGCGCAGCGCACGGTCCATGGTGAGTTTGCCATAACTGTTCACGGTGCCCATGTAGTGCATGGACGTGCCGTTCACATCAACATCAAATGCTCCAATGCCGGACTGTGCGTACTGCAACTGATTGAAGTGTCTGCCAAGGGTGTCTACGTTGTCGAGCACGCGAAACAACGCCTGATACCGATATGCCGGTTCGGGTGCTCCGTTCTCGGGAATGAGCGTGGAGTCTTCGCGAAGCCACGACTCGTTCTGACGTCCGCACGACCGACCGATATCCACCACAAGCCAGGGCTGAAGCGGTCCGCCCGTGTTCAGGGCGATGCGCGTTGTGTCGTCTACGGAAGCAAAGAGTCGGCGTCCAAGCGTATCGATGTACAACGTAGAGGTGCGACCGATCCACGGCGATGTTGAACGCGTGGTCTTTGTTGTGTCAGACGTCTCGACGCTCTTTGAAGAAAGGAGGCGCTGCCGAAGTCGGTACATCCCACGGCGCTTGTCTACAGAATCGCAGAACAGCATAAGGCGCTCTGTGCGGTCTTTCTGAAGAACGGGTTTTGCAGCACCCTTTACACTATCGAGCACATGCACCGTGTAGTACAACGTATCACCAAGATTGAACCGATAGCGAAAACAGATGGTGTCCTTGCCGATTGGGGCTGGCTGATAGCCGGACTGAGGATAGACCTGTGCCGAAAGTGGGAGGGCGGCAAGGACAAGAAGGAGTGTACAGAGCAACAACCTCACTTCAACCCCACGCGCTGTACCGAAACTACTGATTGCATTTCGAGAGGAATGATCATCGATGATTGACCCACCATTGCGAGACGTGTAGACATGTCGACCGAGGATGTTGACAAAACCGGCATACCATCCGTTACATCGATGTACGAAATGCCCTTGATCGTGCCATTTCCGTCAAGCGTCATATCCATCCCCGACTGTTGAACCGTTCCAACAACGGTCATCTTAGTTGATGCACTGGTGATCACCACGCAATGAAATCCAAGTGTGTCGAGCGTTCGATCGAAGCGGTAGGTGAGATTGGTGGACGTGATCACATTGCCATTCATGGACCTCGTGCTATTGGTATCGATCGTTGACGTGGTCCACGTCTCACCCGTCGAGATCTCTTTTGCCGGATACGTCATAAAGAAGCGGCGCATTCCACTCATTGCATTGTTCGCAAGTGAGGCAAGCATCGTAGATGCTTCGCTGCTCATCGACATGGCCGACGAGAGAATCTTGCCGTTCGCGGCGATGGTCATGGTTTCTGTTGCACCGGCAAGTGCGCTAAAGACAATCGTGCTGTCTTTCCGAGGCGCCATACTTTCGATGCCGGACACCGACGAGCGTATACGGGCTGTGTCGTACACACAGTCGAGTGTGTACTGCTTCATGATGGCGTCGGTGACGTTCACGCGGAACTTCGTGTCTACACTGATCTGCGTGGTAAGGTCTTGCTCCATCACCATCATCTGCTGCGTGACCTTCGACGTGTTCACGTAGGCATACGATGAACGCGGTGCGAGTTGATACTGCAGATAGATCTGTGCCGCTGCCATGAGCGGACACAGAACACCTACACAGAGAAGAAGGATCGTACGAAGCATAAGGGCGTCCTAGACGTTCAACTCGTACCCTTGTTTCATTGTTGTCGCATCAACGGATTAGCCAATGGAATCTGCGCGCTTCTTTGCACGCGCACGCTGTGTACTATCTAGGATCTTCTTGCGAAGTCTGATCGACAAAGGCGTTACTTCCAACAGCTCATCCTCTTCGAGGAATTCAATGCATTGTTCGAGCGAAAGATTGCGTGGTGTTTCCAAGCGGATGATTCCGTCGGAACCGCTGGCGCGCATGTTCGTGAGGTGCTTACTACGGCAGGCGTTCACACTCAGATCGTCTTCGCGAGCGTTTTCACCAACGATCATGCCTTCGTAAATAGGAGCGCCCGGTGCCAGAAAGAGCACGCCGCGTTCTTGTACTAATTCGAGTGCATAGCCAGTGGCCAAACCCGTTTCCATGGAAACCAGTGCACCACGTGCACGTCCGGGAATAGCTCCCTTGTATGGCATGAAGGAATCAAACGTGTGATTCAACACACCTTCACCACGTGTTGCCGTCAGGAACTCCGTACGGAATCCGATAAGACCGCGAGCGGGAACAAGGAACTCTGTGCGTACTTGACCGATGCCGGGATTCATGGCCGTCATCTCGCCTCTCCGCCTTCCCAAGATCTCGATCACCGTACCTACGTGGGCTTCAGAAACGTCTACCGTAACGTGTTCGATAGGCTCAATGAGTTTGTCGTTCTCGTCGCGACGGAAGAGAACTTCCGGACGTGATACAGCAAACTCAAATCCTTCGCGGCGCATGGTCTCGATAAGAATGGCCAGTTGCAATTCTCCACGAGCCGATACCTTGAAGGTGTCGGGAGAGTCGGTATCCTCTACACGCAACGACACATTCAAGCGCAACTCGCGGTAGAGTCGTTCGCGAAGTTTTGGTGTCGTAACGAACTTTCCTTCACGACCAGCAAGAGGCGACGTGTTCACCATGAAGAACATGGCAATCGTTGGCTCTTCGATGTTCACATACGAAAGTGGCTCGGTGCGAGACACGTCGGCAATGGTCTCGCCAATGTAGACGTTCTCGAAACCAGAGAGGGCAATGATCTCGCCCGCTTCTGCTTCGTTCACTTCTGCACGACCTGTACCCTCGAACGTGTACATCTTCGTGATGCGTGCGGTCTCGCGCGTACCGTCGGGCTTGATCAGGGCAACATTGTCGCCAATCTTCGCACGTCCGTCGGCAATACGACCAACAGCGATTCGGCCCACATAGTCGCTCCAATCGAGCGCCGAGATGATCATCGCGAATGGTGCTTCACGGTCGACTTCAGGCGGAGGAATGTGTTCGAGGATGGCGTTGAAGAGCGGATCGAGTGTTTCGTTTGGATCGTCGAGCGACGTTTTCGAAATACCTAGTTTTCCAACGGCATAGATCACCGGGAAATCGAGTTGTTCGTACGATGCGCCAAGACTGATGAAGAGCTCCATCACTTCGTCGAGCACTTCCATAGGACGTGCATCGCTACGATCGATCTTGTTCACCACCACGATTGGCTGCAGTCCCATATCGAGGGCCTTGCGTAGCACGAAACGTGTTTGTGGGAGTGGACCTTCGGCTGCGTCGACAAGGAGCAGCACGCCGTCGACGAGCGACAGAATGCGTTCTACTTCGCCGCCAAAGTCGGAGTGACCCGGTGTGTCGACGATGTTGATCTTGACATCCTTCCAATGCACGGATGCATTCTTGGCAAGGATGGTAATACCTTTTTCGCGCTCAAGGTCGTTGGAGTCCATCACGCGTTCAACCACTACTTGGTTGTCGCGGAAGGTTCCACTCTGCCGAAGCATGGTATCCACAAGTGTGGTCTTGCCATGATCAACGTGAGCAATGATTGCGATGTTTCGGAGGTCTGTTCTCGTGTGAAATGCCATGTTGGGGTGATATCTGTTGAAGTAAAGCCAACAAATATAAGGAATTAGCCCAACGTGACCCACTGCGGTCAGCTCTCCGAAAACTCACCCTCCCAACGTGCCATTACAACGCTAGCTAGGCAATTGCCCAGCACATTTACGCTGGTACGCGCCATGTCCATGAGTTCATCGATCCCGATGATCAGATAGATAGGTTCAATAGGCAGCCCAAACGACGTGGCCGTGCCCATCAAGATCACGAGCGACGCTCGCGGAATGCCCGCCACGCCTTTGCTTGTAAGCATGAGCGTAAGGGCAATGATAATCTGCTGCGAGATGGGCAGGTGAATGCCGGCCGCTTGTGCAACAAAGACCGTAGCGAGCGACAAGTACAGCGTTGTCCCATCAAGGTTGAACGAATATCCCGTCGGCAGAACAAATGCCACGATCTTGCGCGGTACGCCAAGCTTCTCCATGTTTTCCATGGCCTTGGGAAGCGCGGCCTCTGAGCTTGTTGTGGCAAAGGCCAGCGATACTGGCTCTGCTACTGCACGTAAGAACTTTTTGATAGGGACGCGCGCCACCAATGCAATCGGACCCAGCACACCAAGCACAAACACCACGAGAGCCAAATAGAGTGTGCCTAACAGTGCGAAGAGATTCACGAGAACACCAATGCCCATATGACTCACGGTGTAGGCAATCGCCGCACCAACTCCGAATGGCGCGATGTACATTACCACCTTCGTGAACTTGAACATCACTTCTGCGAGCGACTCCGTGAACGCTAGCATGGGCGCGCGTTTGGGAGCAGGCACCATGGCAAGGCCAATAGCAAAGAGCACAGAGAACACAACAATCTGGAGTACTTGTCCTTCGGCCACCGACTTCGCAATGTTGTCTGGGAAAATGTGCAACACCACATCCTGCCACGTTTGGGCGGCAACCTTTGGTACCTCTGCAGCAGGCATGAGGGCCATGTTTACGCCCACGCCAGCCTGGGTAAGGTTAATGGCGGCAAGGCCAATGAAGAGGGCAACCGTTGTTACGATTTCGAAATAGAGCAGAGACTTCCATCCAAGACGTCCCACCTGACGTAGATCGCTGTGTCCGGCGATTCCCACAACGAGCGTTGCGAAGAGCAGCGGACCTACAATGGTCTTGATCAACTTCAAGAACACCTTGCTCATCACATTCATGTTGGCAGCAATGGCCGGGAAGTCGTATCCCAGCTCAATGCCCATGAGCATGCTTAGCAAGATCCAGTTCGTGAGGGATTTAGATCGAAAGGCGAGAAAGGTGAGGTAGGCGAGCACAGCAAGGCGAATGCCGCCAAACAGCTCGTTGGGAAGTCCCCACAAATGCACTTCGTTCGCATAGAATAAGGCGCCGTTCAGAAGGGCAAGCCCGAATTGGACGAACTGCATGGAGAGATCCGTTCTGCGTTAGAAGTAGTTCGATTCGTCTCGCCAGCGAACGATCTTCCAAGGCACGTCGGCGCTCGGACGTTCGATGCGCAGACTTACGCGCCCTTGTGCGCGGATCACATCGGTTGGTGAGAAGGTGATCGAGAGATTGAAGCCACGTGAAATGTTTTGGCCAAGCGAATCTCCGTCGGCGATCACGATCTCGTTCCAGATAAGGTCGAGTAGTTGCGAGGCGTTAAAGAGGCCTTGCGTTGCGAGCATGTCTTCGTCGCGACCCCACGTAATGTCGAGTGCCTTGTCGTAGTTGCGATAGACGAATGAAAAACTTCTATCGAGAAGTTTTCCATACGTTACCGTGTCCTTGAACACGTAGGCAAACCGAAAGTTTTGGAACACACCCTCTACCGTTCGCTGGTCACCCAAGATGGGCGCCGTGCCCTGCTCTGTAGAGAGAGCAGGGGCGAACGGATTTGTGCAAGCAGTGAGTGCGCAACAGGCGAGCGCAGCAACAACTGCAAGGCGGAGTGATACGGGATGCATCACGCTCCGAACAACATATTTCCAAGGCCAAAGAACCACGCGAGTCCGGCAACGAATAATGTCACGCCGGCAATACCCATGATCGACCCTTGCGCTTCGCTGTGAACCGACGAACCACCGGCACCCAACACAACGGCCATAATCCCATAACCGATCCCAACGGCGTGCCACGACCAGTGCCACGAGAAGTGAACGCTAATGCCAATGCCAATGATTGTAAGACCCAGAACAAGGCCCAGGAATCGTGTTGCCGCGGAATCTCCGCCGTGTGCGTGGTCAGACATAGTTAATCCTATTCATGAAGAAGTGGAAATATAACAAGGAGGAGCCTATCCATCAGCGCAGATATACTTGGTGGACCACGTAGATGCAGGTGTCTTCCACATAGTGGATCCCTGCCGCCGTACAACGTTCCTTGCCATGCGCCGTGGTGATTCCGGCCTGAAGCCAGACGCAGCGCGGCGAACCGTGAGCGCGGAAGTGGCCGATAGCCTCGTCAACAATGGCGTCGCATTGGTCGGACGGACGGAAGACGTCGAGAATGTCGAGGTCGGCGCTGACGTCTGCCAACCGTGGTACGCAAGGAATGCCCGACACCACGTCTACTCGTGGGTTGATACCAACAATGGTGTATCCATGGTCGCGCATCAAGAGGGGAATGTCGTGCGCAGATTTTCCGGGCGTGTTGGACAAACCATACACGGCAATCGTCCGCGCCGTTCGAAGGATGTCTGCTGCTTCCATGGCTTCCATGATGTGTGCCTAGTTAGAGAGTTGTGCCTTGATCAGCGACCACGTTGCCTCTACGGTATCCGACGTGCGCTTTGCATCTTTCCACGACGAAATGCTCCATAGGCCCGACGTTTCCGGAGAGATCGTTAGCACCATCGTGCCTGTGAGTGTGGTTGGGATAGATGTGATGCCGTGCTGCGCAATAAGGATGTAGTCGGTAACGTAGACGGCAGAGTCGGGAGAAGAAAAGGCCGTATTCGTGTTCACATATTCAAGCGATGGATTGGTGCCCTGTGGGAGACGGGACATCAATGAAAGTGATGCTTGACGTTCGCTCGACAGTCCCCAACCCGTAAACAACGATGCATATCGTGCGCGGACTTCAGAGCTGGGCTCGAACACATACGGATATCTGCTGCGTGTGGTCGCGTCCGACAAACACAGCATGAAGTTCTCTGTGTTCTTCTCGATAACGGCGTTGCGCATGTTGGCCAGAACAGTGGCTGGAGACGTGGGAGGGAGAAAGGAGGAACGGCCCGTGTCTGGTTCCTCCGGCGTGCGCGTGGCGCAGCCCGAGAAGATCACAAGGACCCAAGCGCCGATTAGCGCTTGGCGATAATGATGCATCGTTCTGATGTTGCCTCGTCGAATGGTGCACCGTGATACGAACCGCAAGAACGCTGAACGGTCAAGCCGGCATTGGTCATCATCGTGACGAGCTCATCGTGCGAATACAGCCACACACGTTCTTCGAAGGTGTATTCGCCACGACATGGCTCGTTGATCGTAATGGTCTTTTGGACAAATGGTTCGTCGATGCGACGTTCTTGAATGATGGTTACGCCATCGATCATCGACACCGTTTCGGGTACAAGACGTTCGCGGACAAGTCGCGCATTGAAAAAATCCATCACCACCATGCCGCCCTCACGAACACTGTTATGCATGGTTGTGATCACGCCTGCGTTTTCGCTGTGCACATCAAAGTAGCCGAACGACGTGAAGAAATTCACAATGGCGTCGAAGGGTGCATGCGGATACGGACCGCGCATGTCGCCCACCACAAACGAAACATGATCGTTCGAATACAGATGTTCTGCGCGCTCGATCAGCAACGTCGATGCGTCGAGTCCGGTTACTTCATATCCATGTTCTGCAAGAGCCGATGCGTGGCGACCATAGCCACAGCACAAATCAAGAATGCGAGCGCCTCGCGGCAGATCTGCCACGTGATGCACGAGCTCAATTGCTTCGGCAGCTTCTTCTTCGGTGCGATGATGATAGAGTCTGGGATACCAGGGCGACTCAAACCACGATTCAAACCACGTCATACAGGTGTCCTTCCCTCTAGCGCACGTGCGAGTGTAGCATCGTCTGCAAACTCAAGGTCACTTCCCATAGGAACGCCACGCGCGATACGAGTAACGGGAATGGCAAGTGGCGATACCATCTTGGCGATGTACTGTGTGGTTACTTCACCTTCTACGTTCGGATTCAGAGCAAGGATCAGTTCGCGCAAGTTGATGTTCAGGCGCGAAAGGAGGTCGCGAAGCCGAATATCGTCAGGTCCGATGCCGTCCAGCGGACTCAGCGCTCCGTGCAAGACGTGATAGAGTCCGCGATAATCATTCGTCTTTTCGATCGCCATCACGTCGCTTGGCTGTTCAACCACACAGATCGTCGTACGATCTCGCTTCTCGTGCGAACATATCGCACATGTTTCTCTGTCCGTGAAGGTGCAGCACACGCTACACTCACGCACGCCAATTCGCATTTGCACGAGCGCAGCCGCAAACTGGTCTACAAACTCCTGCGGCTGTCGCAACAGATGAAAGGCTAACCGCCGAGCCGTTTTCTTTCCTATTGTTGGGAGGGTGGAAAGGAGCTCAACAACGTGTTCGATGGATTCGCTTGTGAATTGCATACCGTCCAATTTACGGGTTGATTCGCACGTTGTGCCGCAACATTTTTGTTGGGTGACCGTTTACCCCTTCCGTCAATGTGACACTTTTACACTGTGAGGACCCCATGGGGATCTTTGATCGCATCTCGGATATCGTGAAATCCAACCTGAACGACATGTTGGACAAGTCCGAAGACCCGGAAAAAATGCTCAAGCAAATGGTGCTTGAAATGGAAGAAAGCGTGAATAAAGCAACGCTGGCCATTGCAAATGCCATTGCGAATGAAAAAGGACTGGAGCGAAAGATCCAGAAGAACAGCGAAGAATCAGCAGAGTGGAAGCAACGCGCCACACAGGCCGTACAGGCAAGTCGGGACGATCTTGCCCGCGCCGCCCTCGAAAAGATGACCATTTGCGATCGCAATAGTGCCGATCTCGCGCCGCTGCATGCACAGGCTGCCGCCACAACGGCAAAAATGCGTGAGCAGCTCGGACAGCTCAAGTCCAAGCTCGACGAAGCACGTGCACGTCAATCCACGCTGATTGCTCGCTCACAAGCAGCAAAGGCACAGAAAACGATCGCCCAATCCTTTAGTGGCGTTGGCAGCGATGCGTTTTCGAAGTTTGACAAGTACGAAGGCAAAATTGAAATGCTCGAAGCAGAAGCATCGGCTTTTGAAGAACTTGCTGGAGAGAACACAGACCTCGAAGCGCAGTTCAAGAATCTGGGCTCTGATCAGAAGGTAGACGATGAATTGGCGAAACTCAAGGCAGAGATTGCAGGGAGCAAGTAATGGCAACAGCAGATGCCGTTGTTGCGCACATACAAGCGCGTGTAGACGCTATCATGAAGCAGACCTTCTCGGAGGCCATCCCGTTTGACAACGGTGCCTGGGTGATCACGCACGGCTCATCGTCCGTGATGGTGATGGTTCGCCCCTATACGGAGTCCGATGCCATGGTCGAACTCTTGTCGCAAGTGGTAACGGGAGCAACGATCACGTCGGAGCTACAACACTTCTTGCTACGCAAGAACGCAGAGCTTCATTTCGGTGCATTTAGTTTGCTGTTCGATGGAACGATCGTGTTCTCGTACTCGCTGCCGGGTTCGAGCATCGATGCAAACGAACTCGAAGCCGCAGTAACAAGTGTGGCCGTGATCGCCGATCACTACGACGATCACATTGTGCAGATGGCTGGCGGCAAACGCCACGCAGATCTCGGTTAATTCTTGGCCGGCTGCACACGAATCCGAATACTACGATTAAGGAATCGACCCTGAGGAGTTTCATCACTAAACTTCTCGGTGGTCGTTCCCGTCGTGAACTTGAACGACGCGCCCGGCAATCCTTGAATGAACTTCTCGGTTACCAGACCACGCTGCTCTGATAGTGCTTTATTCCGTGCGTCGGATCCCAACACGTCGGCACTACCGTTTATAATAATCGTGCTGTTTGCCGGCAGTCGCTCGCGGAGCTGACGGAGCAAGGACTTCACGTCTTCTGTGAGTTCGGCGCTATTGTAGTCGAACCGAAGGACCGCTTCAAAGTCGTCTGCTTCGAGTGCAACCTGCTGACGTGCGATGGTGCGCAGATCAAGCAGCGTATCCACCAACGTGGTTGCCCCGCCGCCTTGCGCCCTTGCCGTCACCCGAACCGTATCTGCCGAGGTTGCAACCGGAATCTCGAAAGGAATGATGCTCTGTCCGGTGTACTTGATCGTTGTGTCTGTTACCGATGCAACTACCAAGTTGATCGGTGTGCCCGACTTCATATTCGTCCTCAGGTTCAACAATGCATCGCCCTTGAGTCGAGCAAACTGTTCCGCACTCACCCACTCTTGCACCTGCGCATTGACCACCGTGATATCCGTGCGGCGGTTTTCAACACGTCCTTCTGCATAGTCTTGATTCGACGGTACGGCAGGTTGCACAGAACCCATCACAGAAATTCTGCGATCTTCTACACCAAGATCCTTCAATGCATTCTTGACACTGTTGGCGCGGCGGCGCGCAAGAACCGGACCTTCGGATTCGGAAGAAAGGCCGCTGGTGGCGCCATCCAACACAGCCGTTGCATTGGGATTATCTCGCAGGATTTTTGCAATGCGCGGGATGATTTGGTAGTGCGCCTGGATCGCGTCGGTGTTGACGGCATCAATGTTGGAGGTGATGTATCGCGATGGAATGTCTGCCGATGCAGAGTCGAAGAACACAGCAGGTACGATGGGGACCGATGCCTTGAGCTGATTTCCGGTGAGTACTGCACCGCGGAATCCATTGAAGTTCACGTCGATGGTAGACGCTGGAGCCACAACTCCAGCAACGATCACAGGCGGCGGTGGGGGAGGTGGCTCTTCGTAGTTGATGGTTCCCATGCGAACGCCAATTTCAAAACGAACCCCCCACGTCTTCCACGACGCATCCGAAACCATGCTGTTCAAAAAGTAGTCGAATGATACTTGCGGTGTGATAGCCCACCCATCGCTGAGGAGGATCTTGGATTCAAGTGCGGCACTAAGACCAAAGAGAACGGTGGCATGTGTGGTGATGTTGCCACTAGAAACGGTGCGCGTTTGGAGTCGCTGACCATTCACAAGCAGATAGGCATTGTCGGGTTCGACAACGCTTTCCGTTTGCGTGTACGTTGCGCTAAAGGGGAAGGCAATGCGAGGACCGATAGCAAGGCCAAGCGGACTTGTGCGTGTTTCCCCAATGAGTGGTATGCGAATATCGGGTTGCACTTCGATACACGACCACGTTGCCGCAACAGCGTTCTCGGTGGTTACAACTACATCGCGGTTGTTCGCAAGGTCTCGGAGTAAGAACTGTCCGTTGTTCTTCAGCGTGCCATTGCGTCCTACATAGCTAACGCCGAGTCCGAGGCCAAGCGTTGGTGAGAACGGTATCTCTGCAATGACCGAAACAGAAGGTCCGAAGCCACTCCCACCGGAAAGGGGCCCGCAGTCGACGATCGGTCCTGTCTGCGAAAAACTTGCTGTATAATTCGAGGCAACAGCGCCCCCCATCAACCGGATGGCAAACGTCTCGATTGCTCGCGGATTCCCACCTGACCATTGTGCAGTGGCAGGGAGCAAGGCGGCAAGGAAGACAACGAGGAATGTACGCATGGGTGCAAAAATACACTTTGTAACGTAGAACTACTCGGATGGAAGGGCTAGAAGCGAGCAACCATGCATGCCGCCACGCCACCTTGCCTTGTTGGAGTGAGTTGGAGCGAGAGGTTGTCGTCCACACTAAAATCGTGCAAGTGTGCGCCCACATAGGCATCTATAGCCGCTAGGATGTAGGTGAGGATGAAGATGCCTCCCGAAAGGTCTCGGTTATCCCGGTAGTATTCCTTTTCGCGCTTTAACGAGGATATAACATTCGACAGTGCCGAATCGGCCACGGCCTGATCATACCTACCCTGTGCATCCTGATACTTGTTGTTATTCCAGATGAAAAACCCGGTACTCCCGAGCGCCACGCCACCAAACAATGGGATCTTCCAATAGCTCTCGACGTAGAACTGACCTAATCCTGGGAACAGCAGCGACCACAACACAGCCGTCGTCGGATCCTTCGTGAGCGCTGGAGCTGTTGTTGGCACACTCGAATCAGCCGCCACGATCGGTCCGGCAAAGTACGATGCCATGGTCTGCGGCACGTCTGTGCCGGCCACGGCGGATGTCATGCAGCACGCAGTGCAGACTGCCACACATCCGATGAATCTCGTTACGGCAGACAAGCGATCACCTCGATCTCAACCAGCGCGTCCTTTGGCAGACGTGCAACTTCAACAGCCGAGCGCGCCGGCTTATGGTCCCCAAAGGCAGTAGCATACTCCGCATTCATCACTTGAAAATCGTTCATCGATTTCAAAAACACAGTAGTCTTCACCACGTTGCTCATGCTCGCACCCTGCGACGCAAGAATGTTCTTCACGTTCTCGAGCGCGCGTTGCGTTTGCTCCGCCACACCACCGGCAATCATGGTGCCATCGGCAAGCAGACCTATCTGTCCGCTCGTGTACAACATCGTACCATCGCAAACAGCAGCGTGAGAGTAGGGACCGATGGCGGCAGGGGCGTTGGCGACGATAATGGTTTGTTGCATGGGAGAACAACTGAGGAGAGTGAGAAGTGAGAAGTGAGAAGTGACGAGAGAGAAGTGAGAAGTGACCTTCATAAAGACCTCCGTACAAGGAGGGCTGCCCCGATGATGCCGGCATGATTGCGGAATGTGGCGGGACGAACGTCGAGGACGGCGGCGATCGTTGGGATCGCGCGTTGACGCATGTGTGCTGCAATACGTGCGACGATCGAGGGGAAGGCGTCGGCAATGCCGCCACCAATGATGATGGTTCCCATTCCCAACAATGCACATGCGCTGCAAAGTGCAAGTGCGATGTCGTCCGCTACTGCATCGATCACCCCAACGGCTGTTGCATCGTTGTGAGAATACGCTTCGGCGATTTCTTCAATACTTGCGTTGGCATTGGTGGCAATGATGTATCGGTCTTCAATTCCTTGCCGCCCTGCATACTCCTCTACGGTGCCTGCTCTCCATAGGTGACCGGTGACGGTGCTGCGATCTTGTCGATCGATGATGATGTGGCCCACTTCTCCGGCGCCGCCTGTGGGGCCGCGCATTACGTGCCTATTCACAACAACGGCGCCACCGATGCCCGTGCCGAGCGTGATGTACAGAAAAGAGTCAACCGCTGTTCCCGCACCTGCATCTGCTTCTGCAATGGCCGCAACGTTTGCATCGTTGTCTACCGCAACAACGCATTGGAGTCGTGCTGCAAGAATGTTGCGCAGTGGCACAACATCCCATCCAACCATGTTGGGCGGATTGTGTACGGTGCCAGATGCGTCTACAACGCCCGGACATCCAATACCAAGAGGAAGTTGTTGTGTGCCGGCAAGGCTGTGGTAGACGCTTACGATGCCGTCGATCATTGCATCAACGCCATCACTCGCGCGCGATGGGACGGTGCGTACATCTGTAAGAGCGCCGTGCTCATCAACGCATGCGGCTTTGAGATGGGTGCCACCGATATCGATGCCAATGGTCATTGCGATGAATCACGCTTGATGATGTAGACCTCTTCGCCGTGCCGCACATAACCATAGTTCTCGCGAGCAAGTCGCTCAATCTCTGTGGTGTCCGACACCAGTTGGTGCATCTCTGCTCGCAAGGAATCTTCAACGCGACGTTCAGCGGCGATGCGCGCGTTTAAGGCACCCTTATCCGACTCAAGACCGAAGCGCGTGAACACACCGTACGACGAGAACAACACGAAGAGCGCCACGATCACCGTAAGAATGCCAATCACCATGAGACGCTTTCGCGTCATCGTGGAACGTTGCTTGGTGACCGTTGGATTTGCCATACCGCAAAGATAGGTGGCTCAGCCCCGCCAACAGTCCTTCGTGTGATCATCCACCATACCAACGGCCTGCATGAAGGCATAGCAGATGGTAGAGCCCACAAACGTAAAGCCCCGCTTTTTGAGGTCTTTGCTCATCGCATCACTCTCGGCAGAGGTAGTGGGAATGTTGCGAAGGGTGGCAGGGCGGTTCACGATGGGTGTGTTGTTGACGAATTTCCAGAGATAGGCATCGAACGATCCGAACTCTTCCTGCACGGCAAGAAAGGCGCGCGCGTTTTTCACAAAGCCTCGCACCTTGAGGTTGTTGCGAACGATGCCCGGGTTCTGCATCAACGCCTCGATGCGCTCCGGAGTGTAGGTAACCATGCGCTCGGCGTCGAAGTTGTCGAAGGCCTGACGGTAGTTCTCGCGCTTGCGCAGAATGGTAATCCAACTGAGTCCGGCTTGTGCACCTTCCAAGCAGATCATCTCGAACAAGTGGTGATCGTCGTGTGAAGGCCTGCCCCACTCTTCATCATGATAGGTGATGTAGAGAGGATCGGTTCCACACCATGCACATCGCGTGATGTTCGGTTCACTCATGATACTCTTCCCAAGGCTTTTCGGGCCATTTGTGTTTTGGATACCGACCGCGCATTTCTTTTCGCACGTTGGCGTACGAACCTCGCCAAAATCCGGCAAGATCTTGTGTGACCTGCAGTGGACGTCCCGCAGGTGAGAGTAGATGAACCGTAAGCGGAAGTCTACCGTGAAGCACACTTGGCGTTACGTCCACTCCGAACAGATCTTGCAATCGGGCCGCTACAAACGGTTGCATCGGATTGGAATAGTCGATGGCCACATTCCGATTGCGTGGCAATCGATATGTGGTGGGCACGGCTTTGTCGAGTTGTTGCCGCTGCTCCCACGAAAGCATGTTGTGGAGGATGGCGGCAAGGTCGAGAGACTGGAGGTCGCGCAACCGATGCCGACCGATTACGTGGGGTGCAAGCCACTCTTGTGCGGATTCCACAAGCGACGTTCGGTTCATGGCAGGGACGTTGGACGCATAACCCGTCGTTCGATAGCATTCAACGCGGTCGATGAACTGCTCGCAGTGCGACGTCCACGGTAGATCGCGTAGCGAACGCTCTGCCACCACGCGGGCGAGCTCCCGCGCAATGTCTGCCTGTGGTGCATCGCGCAGCGGTTGCTCCGAGAGTTGCAACGCATCGAGCATGCGAATACGTAGTGCAACAACGGCCTCTCGCTCTGCATCAAACGTACACGATATCTTCGTTGTGATATGGTTGGCAAACATTGCTTCAACGTCCGTCTGTGCAACGGCAACCGCAGCACGGATGACAAGATTATTCGAGGCGCCATCCACGTCTGCAATAGCGAGCCACGGCGACGTTTGTAAGGCATCGTCACCAAGCAGGCGCGCCGTACGACCATGTCGCAGCTGATACACTCCCGAGCTCTCCCGCACGCGTTGCGCAATCCTATCCGGATAGGCGAGTGCGATGCATCGAGCCACAGCGGTTGCGTCGTACAACGTGGCAGTGGTCTGCGTGGTATGCATGCGCGCGTGCAAGTGTTGTGCACGCAGTTGTGCTGCACGCACATCGTGCCGCGACGCGTCTGCATCGTACGTACCGCGAAGTACAGCAAGTCTGCGTTGAATGTCTGCATCGGCCGTTGTGCGAAGCACATCCTTCTCGCCGAGCAGCGCCACAAGATCTACGGCCGTGGCCGCAATGCCTTGCGTGCGAGCAGCGGTAAGCATGTGCGCCATGCGAGGGTGAAGGCCCATGGTGGCAAGGAGCTTGCCGTGGCCGGTAATCGCGCCATCGTGGTCGATGGCCTCGAGGTCTCGTAAGAGTTCACGAGCTTGGTCTGCGTGCGCGCGCGGAGGTGTGTCTACCCACAACAGTTCGCTGAGCGAACGAATGTTCCACGAGGCGCATTCAAGAACGAGCGGCGCAAGATCGGCGCTCAAGATCTCGGGCATACGTCGAGCAGGAAGCAGGTCGTGCTCGGGCTTGGTCCACAACCGATAACACACACCGTCGGCTGTCCGACCCGACCTACCTGCACGTTGCGTGGCCGCATCGGCAGAGACACTCACGGTAACAAGCTGCGTCATCCCACTCCGAAGGTCGAACCGTGGCTCTCGTGAGAGGCCACTGTCGATTACCACGCGCACGCCATCAATGGTCAAGGACGTCTCTGCGATCGACGTAGACAAGATCACACGTCGAACCCCACTCCGCGCGGGTTGAACCGCATGGTCTTGATCCTCTGCCGATTGCAGTCCATGTAGCTCATGCACTTCAACACCGTCGGGAACAACGAGTCCTTCGCGTACGCGTCGGATCTCACTTCTTCCCGGAAGGAACACCAACACGTCGCCTTCATGTAGTTGCAGTGCTTTGGAGATCGTTGTGCGAAGAGTAGTAAAGAGTTCATCACGCCGCACCGATGTAGGGGAGTATCGCACGTCGATAGAATATGCACGTCCAACCGATCGAACAATATCCGCATTGGTCGTGCCCAATACCTCCGGTAATCCCTCCAAGTGTTGCAGTGTTGCGCTCATCACAAGAACGTTCAAGTCTGGTCGCATCACCGAGCGCACCATCATCGTCAGCGCCAGCCCCACGTCTGCCTGGAGTGACCGTTCATGAAACTCATCAAAGATCACGAGCGACACTCCGTCGAGCGAGGGATCATCATGCAGTAGTCGTTGCAGCGTTCCTTCGGTCACCACCTCGATACGTGTTCGCGCACTCACAGCTGTTTCGTTGCGCATGCGATAGCCAACAGTGTCGCCCACCCGCTCTCCAAGAAGCGATGCCATACGACGAGCCGCAGATTTCGCCGCAAGTCTGCGAGGTTCCAACATCAATACCTTGCCGCCCTTCATCCATGCCAACTCCAACAATGCCAATGGCAACAGCGTGGTTTTTCCCGCACCTGGCGGCGCTTCTACCATGCAGAGGTGATCGCGCTGCAAGCGCTCGGCGATCTCGTCAACAACGTCAAGGATTGGTAAGGCGGGAAGGGCTGGAAGAGACATCGTGCAATTTATCGACGGCGGCGCGTATCGGTGGCATTACGTTGCAAGACGTTGAGCACCGTGCGCCACAGTATGTTGTAGGGAATGAGTTCGGCATCATCATTGCCGGCAGGCAAGGCGTGCAGAAGCCGGCTTTCAAAATGTTCACATGCCTTCTCACATGCATCTGCATCGAAGTCGTTCGTGGGGACTCTCATCAGCATCCGCA
>Ga0105044_10001720_pt1 | contig 29651 bp, 18 predicted proteins | sample MAT01_FD_78092 | JGI IMG/M metagenome (GOLD analysis project Ga0105044, IMG submission 78092) | Freshwater microbial communities from Lake Fryxell liftoff mats and glacier meltwater in Antarctica - MAT-01 | ecosystem: Environmental > Aquatic > Freshwater > Ice > Liftoff microbial mat | place...
ATTATCTGTCGTCACATTCATAAATCCATTTATTGTTACCACAATTCCCGGCATTGGATTATTCTGACAATCAACCACCTTTCCCTGAATGTCTGTTCTTATTCCTGAGTAATCACAATTCCAAGTAGAAAAATGACTCACATTACCAACAAACAAATTTCCTGTTTTTATTGCTTCGCCTTCTTCTCTCCAAACACCTGTAGTTTCATCCATGTGCCACATAGGTATGGTGCTTTGCGCAGAAGACATTTGAGAAGGATCAATTGGAAATTTAAGTTCTGCGGATTTACCGGATGCTAATTTCACTTCGGTTAAACCGGTGTTATCGGTGAGAATTGCTTCAATCATTCCTAAGGAATATAATGATTGAGCTTGACCGGCGAGATTAATTCCTGACAAGTCACCACCGGGAACAATTGCTTCAAAATTATCATCACCCGGACTAATATGTCTTGCAAAAACTTTAACAGTTCCTGTATATGCGTTTCCTGCAGCATCCACAAATGCATTGGCAGGGAAAGTGATTTTAGCACCTCCGGGAATATTCACCACTCCTCCGGCAACACCTGCAATATTAACCGCAGCAGGTTTTTCTTCCATCAGCAAATTAATATAATTGGCTTCACCACTTTGTGTTCTCTTAGCACGCACGCAATCAAAGAACCCGGTTTTACTAGCCACAATAACCATACGATCTTTCGGCACATCGGCATTGATGAATTGAAAATTACCACGCACATCGGTGGTAGTAGTGTAAGTTCCCAACTTAACTATAGCACCTGAAACAATTAAACCATCGGTATCTTTAATAGTTCCCAACACAGATGTTTTTAGCGTGTTTCCTGATGGCGGAAATGGATTGCTTCCGTCATCATCATCTTTTTTACAGGATGAAATCAGTGAAGAGAAAACTAAAAGTGTGAATAAAAAATTGACTGTTTTTTTGATTTGATTTTTCATGATTTTGAATGTTGGATGATGAAATAAGTGTATTGATTTGAGAGTTGAAATTTATAATTTATAATTTTAGAAATCTAGCCACACCCGTTTGACCTTTGGCTTTTATGCGAACGGTATATAACCCACTGCTATATGCCGACAAATCGATAGTATAAGTATTAGATTTATTAGTTACTTCAATTTGAGTGATTCTACCGGTCATGTCCATTATTTCAACAGTTTCGGGATTTACATCATGTGGCAGCTGAAGATATGCAATGTTGGTAACAGGATTTGGAATTAATGCAACAGCAAAATGGCTTTGCAAAGTTACCAACCCTGTTGTAGTAGTGTTTCTGCATCCTCCATATATATATGTAACTGTTCTTTCAAAATCCTGGTTGATGATTTCTTTTATTTCTTCAATGCAAATGATGGTGTCGGTAACCGCACTAAAAAATATTCTGCACAATAGCTGAGGCGAATTGCTTCTCGCAAGAGCAGAATCCAATATTGAAAGAGCAAAAATTTCGTTGGTGGTTCCAACTCTACGCATTTCAACCGGAAATTCAACCGGATCGCTCAGGCTTACCACACTTGTAACATTAATTCCATGCATAGTGAATTGATAGGCTTTTATGTCGGCGGTGATCGTGGATAATTCTATATCAACATAACCCGCCGTGAAATTCACATCGGCAATAGCCAGACCGGTTGAATCGTATGGATTTAAAATATTGTGAGGAAAGTTGCAATCGTTAAAATTACTTCCGGCAGGATGTGGATGATGAGGAGTATTTACACACCACAAAGCAAGAGCTGCGTCATAAACTGTTAGTTCTCCATCACCGTTAAGATCGTTGCAGGTAGTTGCTGTTCCCATATTACTTTCCATCAGATTCACATAATCTTCCACATCAACTGTATCAAGTACCAAGTCGCCGTTGATGTTACCATACATACCGGGACCAGCGCAAATTCCATTACAATCGAGCATCGCAGCTCCGCCGGGTATGCCCATGCAATCAACAAATGGTGAACAAGCTGGCAACAAAGTATACGATGGTACACCGGCAAGATTACGTGTAATTTGAATGCACACCTGAACAGCATTGTTTGCATGATTAATTTCGTAATGATTCATAGCATCCGGTAAATGATGTGAGTTCACAATAATAGCTAACCGGTATTGACCATCCGGAACATCGGTGATGTCTACCCATTGACACTGCGTACCTGCACCATAAATGTCATAGCAATTTACCGAAATTCCCATATTGCCACATGTATACTGTCCGAATCCACACAAGTCGATCACACAAAAACCATTTTTATGTCCTACCGGAATTAAATTGTTATTGATATCATACAATCTGTAATCACCATAACCTTCGTAATGAGCATGACCATGACAATTAACAGTGTTGAACATGGTAGGATTCCCGGAGGGATTTCCTATATAATAATCTAGCGTACCTATGTTATCAATTTTTGAAGAAAATGAAATCACATAACGCGTACCGTATCCGGTTACACAACCTTCATCAACATCACAACCCGATGCATTGATTGTCATCAAACTCATACTGCTTACAAAAGCAACAGAATCAAATTTTAGATCCGGGCCTGCACAAAGAGGGTCGGGATAAAATACACAACTGCCATCATCAACAGTTGCCATAGTGTTGAAATTACAAGCAAGTGGATTGGTGCACCCTGTAATAGGTCCAACGTAGCTGAAGGTAAAATCAATAGTTCCCGGACAATCATTTATATTATCTCCAATTCGAACGTAATAAGTTTGGCCTGCTAACAATACAACATTTAAGTTCGCCTGCAAACCGCAAGCTGCATTGTCATTGAAAGCATAAGTGCCGGGAGGGCCTTCATCGAGCATTTGACCGCTGCAGGAGGAGTAAACCCATATTTTTGTGTCGCACGTATTTAAACCGCATGTTGTAAGATTATATGTTCCGGTAACAGGTGGTGTAACAGAATAAAATGTATTTTCGAAACCTGCAGTAAACGTTCCGTAACTTAGAGGAAGTGAAGAGGTGCAGAACATTCCGGGGGGGCAACCGATAGGATGTTGTGCTGTATAACCAAAGCTATTTCCGGTTGCAGCCAGGTTTCCATCAACATATACCCAATAACCACCCGGCGCATAAATCCCATCACCGAAAGTATCATTGATAGTGAAAATTGCACACGTTGATGTTGGAACACAAACTGTGTCACCAACCGAAAGTCCGGAGGCTAAAATAACTCCATTGTTATCGGTGATATTCCAGCTCGTTTCATTCGGCCAAGTGTCGGGAATAATAACAACAATTATTTCGCTAAATCCGGGAGTGCAGGCAGCATCTACTTTTATTTGACATGCCAGAACGAATAGAATCAGAGCAAGAATACATTTTTTCATGATATTGAATAGGATTAATTGTTTCAGGTGTTTGGTATGAAAGGTATAAAAAAATGGTTAGTAATATTAATTAGACTGATTATTGTTGGTTTTAGATGCTTTCTAAGGTAAAAAAAATGACATTTATCTCATATTGAACCTAATTCCAGGTAAACTTAGTCAGAATTCCTCTTTTTAATCAAACCTAAATTCAGTAAATATTACATGTCCAATGGCACATATTTTTTTATTTATTTTTCAATCACCTATGAATTAAGTAAATTTATATCATGTATCATCAATTAAATCTTACCTGTACAAGCAGAGCCAATTATTAGAGAATTGTCATAAATAGGAGTACATGCAACGTTTTAAATCCCGCATAAGTCTTTTGGTTAATTGGGTTCAATTTCAAGGAAGGATTAACTTAATTCACCAGATAAATTCTTCGAAATGTTGCGGATTCTATTCTCCGGATTTATGTTATTATTATCGTTGATGTTTCATTATCAGAAATTTAAATGGATAAAATCACAAAAAATCAGGTATTTATTTAATCCTTCTGACCTTGAATAAAAGCTAATTTACAGTAATGATATGCCTGGATTAGGATATGGTTAGGAACTTTTACTTGCCAGGTTAGTGTGCTTCAGTGTGGTTTAAGTGCTGAAGTAAGTTTGTAGTTTTTTAGATGATTAGCCGGTGGTTTAGTGTCCACCGGCTTTTTTATGATTCGATGGTTTATTCGATTGTTAATTCGGTGGTTGGATTCGATGGTTTATTCGGTGGTTTATTATAGCTTATAATTACATTTTCGCACTGCACAAATTTCGGCTTCGCTCTCGAAATGCTTCAATCGGCCTATCTCCTGCGCCGACCCATTGGCAAGGTCAGAGCGTTGCTGAAGATTGGCGACCCATCGGCAAGCTCAGGACGTCGCTGAAGACTGCTGAATGGCGACCGCCTATTTGGCCGGAGCGGAGAAATCTTGCCACGATTTTGTTTTGTGGATATCTTCGCCATAATAGAAAAGTATTTTCTTTAAAATTGATGGTGGCAGATAAAATGGGATAGCGTCGAGCAGGTTATTGTCTTCATCAAGCAATGCCATGGTAGGCAAAATGATATTGTTTTTACACAGAGCAAGAGCCAGTTGGTGAAATGGCATTTGTGGTTGCGATGGGTTGATGAATGTTTGACCTTTGAAATTGAGAGTATCTTTAATCTCCGGATTGAATTCAATAAATCGATAGGTGGAATCGGCATAACTAAAAACTTCTGAGTCGATGAAGGAAGTTCGTTGCATTACCTTCCCCGAGTTACACCATGTGGTATTAATGAGTACAATAGATTTCTTTTTTTGCTTTTCGTTAACAGTTTGGTTAAAGGCCTTAGCAGGAGAGAGCCATTCAAGTTTTTTAAGATCGTCATTCAAAGAGGAATCACGAAAGGCTTTAACAAAATTTGCATTGAAATCATCGAAGTTAGAATTTCTAAATGCATTTTCAACAGTAAATACCAACATTGGTTCAATTTTTTGTGCATCGAGAAAACCTGCTGCCATCATATTTAACTTGAATTCTTTTTTCTGTGAATCATAGCCATTTATAAAAAGTGTGGTGGGGTACGACAAACTCCCATTTAACATAGTCACCGCGAATTCATGAGGGGCTTTTGGGGCAGCTGAAGTTGGTTTGTATATTTTTCCAAGATATTCAATTGTATCTTTTCCTTCGGCATTAAATTTTACAGGATAAAAATAATTGTTCACATACTGTGCAAGCCCCGGATCAGAATAGGTGGTCTTCATCATATGCTTACACCATCCGCACCAGTCGGTATAAAAGTCAAGCAAAATGGGTTTTTGAACTTTCTCGTTGAGCTTCATGGCTTCTTCCAATGAGATCCATTTTACCAAACCATTCTGAGCATCGGGCTCCTGACTCAAAATCTTGGTGGCAGTTACTATAATAAACGTGAAGGTGAAGAGTATTTTTTTCATAATGTTTGGCTGGTTATGCAAATTTAGTAAATTGTATCAAAAAATAGCACAAATCCTGGTACTTCTTTGATTTAAAAGCAATTATATTTTCAGATACAATCACCATATTTCAATAAAGAAAATGGAATAAAGCCTTGAATATCAAATTGAGATTGTTGAGCAGGTAAAGATTATATTTATACATAATATAGCAATAAAGTTTTATATAATCACATCAGTATTCCTAAATTTGCGTTCCAATTATTTTATGAAACGGTTATTTTTAATTGCCATTATCTTATTCATTGCAGGCTGTAGGGGGCGCTATGTACCACCTGTGCTTGAAGTGCCTTTTTCAAACGGGCCTCCTGCTCCCGATTACCGTATGGCTACTTCATGGGCTGCCCTTCCGATAATGAAAGATAGCGCTGATAGGGTACCGGTGCAAAGTCACCAAAAGGATTTGCAGGGAGAGGCTCGTGCCGATGTATTTTTCATCCATCCGACTTCATTTCTTAAAAAAACTGAAATGAGTGATGGCTGGAATGCTGATATCAATGATGCAGTTATAAATTTCGAAACAGATAAAGGATCAATTCTAAATCAAGCAAGTATTTTTAATGGAGCCGGTCGAGTTTATGCACCTCGGTACCGACAGGCTTTTATATATTCCTATTATTCGGAGGATAAAAATATTGGCAAGCAGGCACTGGGATTAGCCTACAACGATGTGAAATCGGCATTTGAATATTATCTCACTAATTACAATAACGGGAGACCATTTATTATTGCTTCACACAGCCAGGGCACCACACATGCCATTAAATTGTTGCAGGAATATATAGATGATAAACCACTATCCGATAAAATGATTGCAGCTTACATTGTTGGTATGGATGTTTATGATACTTTGTATTACAAACTAAAACCTTGCAGCGATGCTAATGAAACCGGCTGTTATGTAACATGGAGAACATATGCTTACGATTATTTTCCTGAGGGGTATGTAATGCCCGAACGAATGGCAGTTTGCACCAATCCCTTGACATGGACCACCACCGGTGAGTTAGCACCCAGGGAATCAAATAAAGGTGGTGTTTTGTGGAAATTTGATAAAGTGATTAAGCATGTCTGCGACGCTCAGGTTAAAGATGGCGTTTTGCGCATACATGAACCTCGCTTTCGCGGAAGAGCTTTTTTTAATTTTAAAAATTATCATATTGTCGATTATAATCTCTTTTATTTTAATGTGCGTGAGAATGCGATTAACAGAACGGAAAAATATTTTTTAAAACAAAAATAATATGAGATTTCAAAAAGAATACTTCATTTTAGCGTTGTTTTCGAAAATAATTTGAATAGGTCAATCCATAATACACTCACAGCAGCCATCCCGGCACAAATTAAAATTTGAATAATAGATAAATTTTCAAATTCAAAAATCCGCATCGCAGGTGACCAGTATAAAGATAAAGCTAACAGCAAAAGTGTTATTCCAATTACAATCGGAATTAAATTATTTCGGTAGGTAATGGTTTTATAAATTGGATCCGACAAAGATCTTCCTGCCAAAGTGAGTAAAATATTCGCAAAAACCAACGTTGTAAAAATCATAGTTCTTGTCATGACTTCGTTGTATCCATCCTGAACTACCAGATAAAACAAGATCATGAGTCCCACTGTTAGCATTGCTCCTTGCAGGAGGCTTCGTGACAATTCTCTCCAGGTAAACAGCGAATCGGTCATTTTTCGTGGAGGCCTATTCATCAACCCTTTTTCCATAGGTTCATTTTCATAGGCAATGCTGCACGTAGGGCCCATAATTAATTCCAGGAAAATTACATGCACCGGCGAAAATATATTTGGAAATTTCCATCCAAGGAGTAATGGGATTGTTACAATTGAAATTAGTGGTATATGAATCGAGATAATATATTGTATAGCTCTTTTTAAGTTGGAATAAATAGTTCTTCCAAACTCCACTGCTTTAACCATACCGGAAAGATCATCATCAATTAGAACCAGTGATGCGGCTTTTCTGGCAACTTCACTTCCTCTTTTACCTATGGCAATTCCAATATGTGCAGCTTTCAAAGCAGGACCATCATTCACCCCGTCACCAGTCATAGCAACAATTTCTCCCATCGATTTAAGGGTTGTGATGATTCTTAATTTTACTTCCGGCATTACCCTGGCAAAAACAGATGTGTTAGTAATTGCTTTTTTTAATTCCTCATCATTCATTTCACCAATCTGCTTTCCGGTAATACAGTTCTGTGGGTTTTTGAGGCCAATACCATTCGCTATGCTCATTGCAGTTTCCGGAAAGTCTCCGGTGATCATTTTAACATCTATACCTGATTGATAAAAACTTTTTATTATTTCGGGGATGTTTTTTCTGGGTGGATCACTCAAAGCCAGCAGACCGAGAAAATCGAATGTAAATTCCTCCTGATTCTCAGGTAATGAGTTACTATCATATATGCCCTGACCGATTGCCAGTACGCGATTTCCTCTGGCGCCCATTTCTTTTAGCTGAAGCTGAACGTTACTTATTTCACTTTCACTTAATCCGGCTAAATTGATAATGCCTTCAGGGGCACCTTTGCAGGAAATTATTCGTAGTCCTTTGCTGTCGGTGTACACATGTGTCATTCGTGGATGAATCCCCGACAACGGATATTCTTTAATTAGGGTATACTTTTCTTTCTCACCTACCACCTTGTTAAAACACTCGTGAATTGCTTTTTCCATAGGATCAAATGGAATCTCTTCACTGGCGAGCATCGCTATTCTAATAAGTTGTTTTTCTGAATCAATTTTATTTTCGAACGGATTTACATTAAGAACTTTTGTTTTAAAATCCCATATTTCTGAAACAGACATTTTATTTTCAGTAATCGTTCCTGTTTTGTCAACACAAATTACAGTAGCTGTACCCAATGCTTCAACCGTTTGCGGTTGTTTGGCGAGTACATTATTTTTAATCATCCGGTATGCACCTAATGCCATAAAAGAGGACAGCGCAACCGGAATTTCTTCAGGTAAAACGGCCATTGCCAGAGTGAGCCCTTGCATGAGAGATTGGATGATGTTGCCACTCTGCAAATAATTATAACCCCAAACAAATGCAAAGGCCACTATTCCTGCCAAAGCCATACGCTTAACGAAATTTGAAATTTGCTTTTGAAGAGGGGTTGTCTCCTTCACAATTTCTTCCATTGATTTACCTAATTTTCCAATCCGGGTATTGTTACCAACAGCAAAAATTTTGGACTTCGCCATTCCGGAAGTTATTGTTGTGCCGGAGAAAAGTTGATCACCAATAGCAGATTTCTGTACTGCAAATGATTCACCCGTGAGAGTAGATTCATCTACAGACAAATCATTAAATTCAATAATTTCGGCATCAGCACTCACTTGTTGACCTTCGGTAAAAATAACCACATCACCGGTTACCAATTCGTCGGCCGGTAATTGAATTTGTTTATTATTTCTGAAAACTGTGGTGAGTTGTTCTGTCAGCTTGTTTAATGCTTTCACGGCATTTTCACTTCTCACCTGCTGATAAATAGAAATCCCGGATACTATTAAAATAGCAATAGCCATAATTATACCCTCTTGATACTCTTTCATGAAAAAATAAAAAAAGCAGGCTACCAGTAAGATCAAAACCATGGGTTCTTTCAAGACTTCCAGTAAAATAGTCCAGTGTCCGGCTTTAAAGGAGCTGCGAACGTTCGACCCGTTGGTGTGGCGACTTTCGGCTACCTGACTGTCTGTAAGACCTTTGTTATCCATAAATCAAGAATCAGTGCATGCAATGGCAAATTACTAAAAGTAAAATTACTTAAAAAATTGGAAGTAAATACATAATTTCATCTTAACCGAATAGAAAAAAAGCGACCGTAAGCGAGGATCACTTACGGTCGGGATATGTGTTTTGATAAGATTTAATTTAATCTTTTATAAATTTATAATCAGAAAAAGATCCATCCTCATTTTTGATCATCAGAACATAAATTCCCGGAACCAATCTTTGAACATCAATTTTTTGAGTGTTTCCTTTTCCGACCAAAATTATTTTTCCTGAAACATCAGCAATTTGAAACTGGTAATTAGAATTTTGATTTTTAGAAGGTGTTAAGTTTAAGGTATTGTTTACGGGATTTGGGAATACGTTGAAGGATATTTGTTCAATTGGATCGTTCAATCCCACAGTTGTACTTTTAAGGAAAACCACATCATGCAGTCCTGTATTGTCATACAATGCATGTGCTACTTTTTGTAAGGCGATAGTGGTATACCAGTAAAATGCCGAGTCGGAAGAAACTTCCGGAAAGCCGGGTGCAGGTATCCACACGTTTCCGGTGACTGCACCTTTTATCCATGCGGAATCGATAGTGAGATTGGTCTCTCTGTTAAGTAATGCGCCGAAAGTTCCCGATGGTAAAATAATATTTCCTGATGCAAGAACATTTTGGGTGAAGGTGATGGTGCTTTTGTATCTGATAGAATCAACTGTGGGCTGACCTACTGCAACTCCTGTAGCAAATAATTCCATGTTGGTGGTTCCGCCGGTATAGCTTCCATAAGTTAAAGGGAAAATGTAAGCTGCAATAGGTGGATTAACAATTGTTGCAAAATTTCCTCCATTGCCAAACACATCTCCAAGGGCACCTAAAAATGTAGCGCTTGTAGGATTGATATTCACCATTGAATAAGAAGCATCATCATTTTCGCGAATAGCATGTGTGGCTGTTGGGAAAACGGAACTTCCCGGAATGGTTGAAGGGTCTACAATGAAAACTGTATCCTCCTGAATTGGTAATGGTGAGATCGCTGTAAAATCCCACGTGTTGGTAGTGCCTGTTTTGCTGAATGTGAATGCAGGAACCGGTGTGTTGGCATCATAATAGATGAATTGACTTCCAATAGTTGGAGCCATTGTTGCATCCAGACTGATTTGTGCATTAATCATGCATGGTGTTGTGATGAGTAATGCAATTAAGTAGATTTTTTTCATGGATTAAAGATTTTAAATGTAGTGATTAATAGTTTAGTACCTTTTAAGAAGCTTAGATATTTATTATAATTTTAGTTGAAATGAAAACGAACATGTTACCGATCGGGTCGATACAACAATGTGCTAAAATTATAATAATTGGAAGGCATATCTAGCAGTTCCAAACGGATTACTACTTTTTTACTACTATTTTCTTTACAATAATCTCCTGGTTCAAAACTATTCTTAATGTGTAAATACCTTCTGATACATCTGGCAATTTAACAGTGATGGATGATGGCGTTCTTTCTGTAGTGATGGAAACCATTCTTCCGGAAACATCAAAAGCCGAAATTAATTCAGGCACCATATCGGCAGAATGATATATGGCAAAAGAACCATCATTAGGATTGGGATAGATTTCAATTGATGAATTATTATTTTCTGTTTTAATATAAATGATATTTGAAAAGGAGAAATGACCATCGAAATCTGTTTGTTTCAATTGGTAATAATTTAATCCTGCAGGAGCAGTGGCATCTAAATAGTTATATGAATTGGTGCTGAGGCTGGTGCCGGCGCCTTTTATTATTGCAATATCCTCAAAATTTATGCCATCACGACTTCTCTTTAAATTAAAATAATCGTTGTTAAGTTCTGTGGCAGTTACCCATTCCAATAAATTTCCTTGACTAGTATTTCTTCCTGTAAAAGAAAGCAATTCGATTGGTAATGGAGAGGAGATTTTTGTATACCAAATAGGTGACGTCCATATTTTATTTCCATCTGCCTGAGTTATTTCAGTATAATAGTAGAACGATCCTATAGCAAATGTGTGAGTATATGTTAAACTGTTTGCATTTGACACAGAAGTCAAAATGGTAGGAGTAATGCTGCTTCCGGGCACACCGTACCAAATTCTAATTGATGTAGTAGCTTCAGCATCGGGATCTGAAACAGTAATATTGAATACAGGATTGGTGCTTTGTGTTACAATACTTCCCATGGGATAGTTAGTATTAACAGTATAGGAAACGTTTGAGTTAAAGTCTTCGCTGGCATAAAAACGCATATTCAACATAGCATCATTTATTGAAGCTTTAGAAAGAGAAGTGGCAAGTACCACGGTTCTTCCCTGACTGCATTTTCCCATGGTTGCAGAATTGTGATTGTCCAAATCAACAGTAGGGCCAATACGATATCCCAGTGCGAGTAGTTTATTGTAATAACTCACACTATTTCCGGAGGAGGGGTCAGAGTAAGATGTGTTGGTTGAATTATAAGGTCCATTCTTAACTGCTACACCTACAATAGCATTGTCGAAAGTGGGGTTGTATGCAATACCTGCAATGTTGCCAAAATCGGTGTTGTTTGGATGGCAAAGTGTTGCATAGGCATTTGGAGTCGATTCAATAAGGTTTAATAGTGAATTGTAATCTCCTTTAGCGTTGAAAATATCATAGTTTCCTGTATTCCATCCAACTAATTGATCAATGCCAAAAACAGCAATATGCCCACCGGTTGAAAGTGTTCCCCATTCCATTCCGAATAAGGCAACAAAGTCAGAATAGGTGGATGTGTAAAGATTAGCTTCTGCAATTCCATTGGCATATTTTGCAGGGGTCATTGCAGGACCTTCGTTATGATTGTGATCTGCAATTCCCATGAAATCAAAATTCATTGCTGAGTTGGCTATATCGTAACAACAATAAGCACTGCCCGGACCATTACAAACATTATCCATATCACCATCAGAATAGTCGGAGTGTGCATGAAGGGTTCCATAGTAATGGATGTAGCTGGCACTAACAGAAGTTGTTTCATCAATAAAAGTAGAAATTGCTTGAAGATAGTTACTGTTACATCCCGTTCCATTAACTTCATAAATTGCAAAATGGTAGTTTGTGGAACTTAATAATCCGGTAACCGTTACCGATGAACCCGATCCGGAATACACAACGTATTCTCCGGGTGCTGTTGTTGAGCCTGCACCATAAATTGAACTTGCCATATACGTGGCGCCATCAACGGGAGGAGTTGCAACAGGAGATCCATTTTTAACAACAACAATAGCATAGCTTCCATTCCCTGATGTCCAACCAAGTTGAATATTATTCGATGAGCTGGCAAGGATAGATGGATTAGATGGTCCAACACCTGGTTCAGCAGCGGGAACACATGCGATGGTAGTTAGAGCAGCTGTTGCTGGTGAGGTAACAAGATAATTTGAAATACACCCTGTTCCATTATATTCAAAAATTTTAAATTGATAATTAGTTGTAGGATTTAGATCAGTTATAGTTGCGGTATTTGCACTCCCCGAATAAACAACAAATTCTCCGGGTGCCATTTGTGTGCCTGATCCAAAAGAAGTGTTTGAAATATAAGATGCACCATCAACAGGTGCCGTAGAAACAGATCCACCCCCACGGCCAATAATTATACACTCGGTTCCATTTCCCCGAATCCAGTTCAAATCGGTAGAATTTGCACCAATGGATGAAAAAGTAAGTGAGTTGGATTGTGTTGTTGGCTGAGGAGCAATCGTACAAAGATTTGGTATGAGGATGTTGTCAAAGTAACTATAATCCGTTGCAGAGGTGGCATGGTTCCATCCACATCCCATAAAAAGTAAATCGGTGCTTGTGTATGTACCATCCCCGGTGGTGGCTCCTAATTGCGAATAGGCTGCTGTTGCAGGATTATCAAAAAAGCCAAGGTTGCTTCCTACATACAAACTCCAGTTATCTCCAACAGGATTATAAGTGACCTTAACAGTGAGGTAACTATTTCCATAATCAACCACAGGGGAAATGATGTTTGTCATATTTGCATTGGCATCAATACCATTCGAGAATCGAACAAGCCGCAAGTTGTCGGCAGTGCCTGAATTTCCTAAAACAATTGCATAACCATTTCCTGTAAGGAAATTATTGGTGTTACAACCTAATACAAATGCTACTCCATAATTGTTGTTTTCGAAACCTGAAGGATCGGGCCTTGTTTGACGCATGTTGAAAGCCCATGTTAGCATACCTGTATTGGTGCCGAATACTGTATTGTAAAGTGTAGAAACATCTTGGTACGTATAGTCGCGACCGATAGTAGAACTTCCAAGTCGCAATTCATTAGCTGTAACACGAATAGAAGTATTAGCAACTGTTTCCACTTCATTCCATCCATTTGCAACACTATTGTTATTTGCCCGATTGAAATTATCAAGCAAAACAGTTTGTGACATTGCAGGTGACGCAACAATCAAAAAGGAAGTAATGAGCATGCAAATGAACTTGCACTTAATCATCGGATAGAATTTTATTCAGCTTTTAACGTGGAGGCAGAGGGTAAGTTCCGTGAGGGAACTTTTGGATATTCAAATCTATGACAATTTATTGAAATAAGGGCCCACAGTAAAAGGAATAAGCTGAATTGCTGAACATTTCAACTTTCCCTTCGTTAAATTGAATCGTTAACAAACATTGAAAACCATATTATGATTCGTAAATTATTAATAATCATACCAATAGCTACTCTTTCCGTATTCGTGTCCTGTTCAAAGGAAGAAGACCCTGCTGATGCGCCGGGAAAGGGAAGCATCACCGGAAAAGTTCGGTTGGCTGATGAATTTGGTGTGATTGCAGTTAAACATGGTGAGGTTAATGCTACAACCAACACCGGCAAAGCCGGACTCACCATTGATAACGGTTCGTATTTGATTTATGGTTTAAAGGATGGAACTTTTGATTTAACATTGTCAAAATATGGTTATGGCAATTATAAACGTTTTGGCATACCAGTTACCAATTATGCAAATACTGAATTAACCGGAATCGATACGATAGGTAAAGTAAGTACTTCAATTATAACAGGATTATCTGCTGTAATAAATCCGACAGATTCAACATGGTCATTCGATTGCAATGTGAGTCCTGTACCCGATGTGGATCACCCTCGTGGGATTCGTTTATTCTTTTCTAAAAACCCTTCTGTTAATGCTGTTGAATACGAATATTCGCCTGCCAATAAATGGATGGCCACCACCGCCTCGGGTGCCATTAATGGTTTTCTTACTGCGAATTTGCTAATGAATGGATTTAATAAAGGCGATACAGTTTATGTTGTTGCCTATGGTGAATCTTTTTACTCTAATGTTTATATTGATCCTATTTCACAAAAGAAAATGTATCCTAATGTAAATGCAGAACATCCATCGAATGTTGCTTTTTTAGTTTTTTAGTTTTTTAGTTTATTGGTTTTGGGTTTTTTAGTTTTTTAGTTTTGGGTTGAGATGAGCAATTCGCCGCACGGCCCAAGATTTATTGAAAAAAAGACTCATTAGTCATTAAACGGCAACTGAATACCGCAGCCTTCCCACTCCCCGCATTTTACGGAACTACCATCAACTGCCTACCGCCAACCCTTCTACTGCTCCCCGGGACCACCGCCGACTTAAAAAAAATGACTACTTTTCCGGTGTGAAAGAACAAAAATTTCCAGCTGAATTTTTAGAGCGTCTTCGAAGTAAGTTGGGGGATGAGTTTGACGCATTTTTGGATTCACAAAATCAACAGGCTCCTGTTTCGTTGCGTGTGAATCCGTTCAAGAGGGTGGATGTATTTGATGAATTTGAAAAAGTTTCGTGGGCGAAAGACAGTTTTTATCTGCCACAGCGAATTTCGTTTACACTTGATCCTTTATTTCATGCCGGATGCTATTATGTTCAGGAGGCAAGTTCCATGTTTCTTGAGCAGGCGCTGCGTTTCGCTTTCGCGGATAATTCAGCATTGCGTATTCTGGATTTGTGTGCCGCCCCGGGTGGGAAGTCAACTCACATTGCATCGTTGATGCCTCCGGGAAGCCTGTTGGTTTCCAATGAGCTGATTTCTTCACGTAACATTATTCTTCAGCAAAACATTACAAAATGGGGTGTTGCAGATGTTGTGATTACGCAGAATGAACCCACCCATTTTTCAAAGCTGGCGGGTTTTTTTGATTTGATTGTGGTAGATGCCCCATGCAGTGGTGAAGGTCTGTTTCGTAAAGATGCAGATGCGACCGGGCATTGGAGTATTGATGCTGTTGCCATGTGTGCCATCAGGCAGCAATCGATTTTGGATGATATTTATCCCTCGCTGAAGGAAGGCGGATTGCTTATTTACAGTACCTGTACTTATGAAGAATCCGAAAACGAGAATCAAATAAAGAGAATGATAAATGATTATAATATGGAGATGGTGAAAGTTGACCATACAATTTCCGGTCCGGTTTATAATGAAATGGGAACGCAGTTTTATCCTCATCGAATTAAAGGTGAAGGTTTTTTTATGGCTGTATTGAGAAAAAAACAAACAGCTGAACATATTTCACTTCCTAAATTTAAATCGGGCAAGGATTCAGGTTTGTTTTTGGATACCTATATCACTGCACCCGAAAATTTCACGCCTTTTGTAAAAAACAACGAATTGTATGCCTTGCCACTGAGTTGTTGTAATGAAATAAATTTGTTCATGAATAATTTCTTCGTCCGCAAAGCAGGGATTCATATTGGCACAATAAAAGGCAAGGATCTGGTTCCATCTCATGAACTCGCACTCAGCACTTCACTGAACCAGGACATCCCTAAACTGGAATTATCTCGCGAGGATGCCATTCGCTTTATGAAATGCGAGAGTGTTAACACTACAGGGCTCGTCAATGGTTGGGTGATAGTTACATTCAATAAATTCCCACTGGGTTGGATTAAAGTTATCGGTAACAGAAGCAATAATTATTACCCGCGCTCACAACGAATATTAAAAATGTGAAAGGAGAGAATTTAATTTTTGTTGATAATTAATTTTCCGTTTTTCTGAGAATTTGTATTTTTCAAAATGTAAAAATACAACCCGTTTTCCAAATATGAAACATTTTGAGTATAGATCTCTCCGCTAGTAACTTCAGTCGAGAAAATTAATTTCCCCAACGTATCATACAATACTAAATTGACTTTAGAATTACCAAATATTGATGTTGGTAAAGTTAAATTAATTTGATCGGAAGCAGGATTGGGATATAATAGAATCTCCTCAGAGTTTACATGCAATTCGTTGTTGTTCACAAATACTCCCTGTCCATATCTTAACACTTGAGTATTCCAACGATATCCGTTTACAAAAATATTTCCGGAACAATTTTCATTGGCAGCACCCATCACATAAATATTTCCGGACCCATCCAGGCCTATCCTTTTCCCATAATCAGGCGCAAGACCAAGTGAATCCTCCCAAATCAATTCATATTTGAATACGCCGGCTGAATCATATTTTACAGTCATGAAGTTATAGTTGGTTGTATAAACAGATGTTTCCCAGCCAGTGAGATAAATTCCGCCAATTGAATCAACTATCATGTCAGTAAGAATATCATCTGAGCCTGCTGAATTGGCATATTTTTTTGCCCAAATAAAAGTACCATCATTTTTATATTTCACTAATCCAAAATCTGAATCAACAGGTTCGCCGAAGATTCCTGCTACTAAAACATCACCATTATTATTCACTTTAATAATACAAGCAGAATCGTTAAAGTTGCTGTAGCTGTAATTTTGAATCCACAGAGGAATGCCGGCAGTTGAATATTTGGCTATCACAAAATTAAGATCGCTTTGTCCTGCCACAAAAACATTTCCGGAATTATCAATATCAATACAATTAAAAATATCGCGGTCGCTGGAGGCAGGACTAAAATCATAGGTTGTATCCCACAATACTGTTCCTGAAGGATCAAATTTCACCAGCAAACCATCGCTCAATGCTCCTGAAGCAGGCAAAAATTCACCTACAGCATAAATGTTTTGTTGATTATCTATAGCCATTGCATGAAACACTTCCGCCTGACCACCTTTGTCTACCGGCGTCGACCATAACAAATTACCTGCAGGGCTATAGCAAATCACTGTTGCATCAAAACCTGTTCCTGAATTCATAGTAACAGCAGTAACAATGGTGTTGCCTGCATCATTAACTAAAATATCCACAGGAACATCACTACCGCCTGCTGTTCCATCATAAAACTGTTCCCATAACAGTTGCCCTGCTGAATTTAATTTTGCGGTATAAATATCTCTGGAAGTAACTCCTGTAGAAGAATCTGTTGTTCCTGTTACATACACATTTTTCTGGTCATCAATAGCAATTGCAACACCCAATTCACTACTTGTTTCTTCGCTTCCGGAATAAATATATTTCCACAGCCGTTGACCGGAAGAGTTTACTTTGAAAACAACAAGGTCCTCGAACATAATATCGCCACTTCGTGCAAATCCGCATACATAGGAATTGCCATCTGCATCTACCACCATATCAGCACCCTGATCATTGGTAAAACTATCGCCATTACTGTAACGAGTCCACAATGAAGTTAATTGAGAATTGAAGTAGGACGTTGCAATATCGCCATTAGCAGTGTTAGTCGAATTCATCGACTGCATGCCGGTAACGGCAACATTTCCATTTATATCAACATCCAAATCATTGGGCAAATCAAAATTGTTTCCCGGTCCGTTCTGAACCACTCTTGCAATTTCCATTCCTGAGGTATCCAATTTTACAACAATGATGTCTCTGCTTAAAAATCCTGCCAGAGAAACAGTGATGTCACCGGTAATAAAAATAGTATTACCTGTTGGATCTATACCAATGGATCTGGCATAATCTGTTTGTTGAATGCTATCAATTGCTACCTCCCAGACAAACTGGCCGCTGGAATTTATTTTAATGATTCCAATATCCTGCCCGGTGCCATTTCCAACAACATTTCCTGTAATAAAAACATTTCCATCTCCATCAACAGTCATGTCAACAGGATATTCATCACTGCTGTTGAGAAGGTATTGATAAATATTCTCCCAAACACGATTTCCTGATTGATCATATTTAATTGTGTAGATGTCGCGATTTGATGCTGAAAGAAAAGGAGCAACTCCTGTGACATAAATATTTCCGGCATGATCAATAACCATTTCAACAGGTTCTTCAGAATAAGTGGATGAGGCATTTGCGTAAACATCTACCCATTGTTGTATGCCTGAGGCGTTATATTTTAATGTGGCCCAGTCAAAAATATAATTTACTCCCGATTGTCTGCCGGTAACATAAACATTTCCTGTTGAATCCAATTCAAGTGCAATAGCTTCATCATGATTTCCATTAGTGTAGTTTTGCATCCATTGCTGACTTCCTAAAGAATTATATTTAATCAGCAAAAAGTCTTTGTTGTTCGAAATCTCCCTAAATCCGCAGATGTAAACATTCCCGGATAAATCCACTGCAATATCATTCCCTACCGATGGAGCAGTCAAATAACGTTGTTGCCAAATAAGGTTTCCTGCACTGTCGTATTTAAGAGTTATAGCATAATAATAATTGTTGTCTTCGCTTTTTCCGGTTATGTAAATATTTCCATTTGCATCAATAGTCATTTCCTGAGGAATATCATCATCCTGATTTACACCTGAACCATCATAAGTGGTCATCCACAAAGTATCTCCGTTAGCAGCATATTTTACAACGAAAATATCAACGCCTGTACATCCGCTTTCAACATAACCCGTTGTCACCAAATTTCCGGCGGGATCAAATTTGGTGCAGAGGCCTCTGTCTTCGGCATAGGATTTTCCGTCATCCTGATATTTCCAATGCAAATTTGGAGTTTGACCATAAGATGCAATACAGGAACAGGCAACAAGAAATGCAAGCAGGAATTTCATTGGAGTTAATTTGATACAAATTTAATTAAGTCGGACGTATTAAAGGGGCAGAATTGCAATGATTTAGTAATTTGGCATTTCCACAAGTTTATGGCTTCTACATCCATAGTAAGCCTAAAATCAATGCGTTATGATCGACTTAGTTTTAGCGTACAAAGTTCTCGGCAAGGACCCGGTGCTTAAAAAGGTGATTAAGTCAACCGGTAAGTTTGAGGCATCCCGGCCAAACCCGGATGTTTATTTTGCTTTATTGCAATCAATTACCAGCCAACAGCTTTCCGCCAAGGCAGGTGATACCATTTTCGGAAGATTTCTGGATTTGTTCTCTGATGGAGTTCCTCATCCCGATAAAGTAATTAAAATGAATATTGAAAAAATGCGAAATGCCGGCTTGTCGTACGCGAAAGCAGGATACATAAAAAACATTGCTAAGTTTTCAATTACTAACGGTTTAGAATATAGGAAATTGAATAGGATGGACGATGAAGAGCTGATGAATTACCTGATTGCAATTAAAGGCGTAGGAAGATGGACCTCCGAAATGATTTTAATGTTTACACTGAATAGACCCGATATTCTTCCTGTTGATGATGTGGGAATTAGAAATGAGATGAAAGCATTATATGATATTGAAGGTGAAGGTAAAGTTTTTGTTGAGAATATGAAAGAAATTGCGCAAGCATGGCAACCCTACCGCACACTAGCTTGCAGACATTTATGGCGATACAGAGATTCTTAAAAAAAATCGGGCTCGTATGATGATGGCTCCCGTGCCGATAATGGAACTCTTTCGACATGATACGGGGCCAGAGAATCAATTGATGAGCGGTGATACAGATTCCCAAGAAATGGAAATTCATCATAAGTATGCTGGGGCAAACCACTTAATATTTGGGAAGCGACCGAAATGCCGATACCCCATTCGCCGGCAACTCTTTCAAGACTTGGTTCCATAAAAGAAATGTACAGGAGTTCCGACAAAGTGTGATCTTCAGGATGTGACCAGTCGAGACCGGCAGGATATTGTGTTCTGGTATCTATGAGTAATTGATTTGTGGCGTTTACTTTATCGAGAAAATCGGATGTTGTCATAAAGCCGGGAACGTCGGTGTTTGATGCAAATAAAGGCTGTATACTGGATTGATGACACCACATGCATTTGCCCGGTTTCCCGGAAGGACTCAAAGAAGGATCTGCATTTGTAACAAGATTTCCGGTGTGATCAAATATTAAATATTGTAATTGTCCGTTTGCCATCATATTCAATGTCTCGAATTCCTTCGTAATAAATGTGCTGTCGATAATACTGCCTGTTCCCTCTTCAGCAATGAAACAACTGCTGCCATTTATTGATGGAGAAGATTCAAGATTTATTTTTCTGTGACCCGTTGAAATACCGGAGTTGGTGACAGCAAATATTCCAAGTTGTTTAAAATTGTATTTTGAAATGAATGCACTAAAATTTTCCGGTGCACCGGTGATGCGGTAGTAGTGATGAGAACTGTAAACCGTGAGCATCAAAAATCGTCCAATGTCTACCGTGCCGTTTGTTTTGTATTCGCCGCTTTCTTTTATCCGGTTGCAAATTACCATCATATCATCACGTGCCTGATCATTAAAGCCTAATTCAGAAATATCAATTTCAATGATGGAGTTGTCTGAAATCACTATTGCATTTTCAATTTTGTCGGCGGGTAAATGTGCTCCAAGAAAATTCATGGACCAAATAAATCCTGTTCTCACCTTTTCAACAGTTTGATCAGGATAGGATTTGATCCAGCGAAGTTTTATTTTGAAATCTTTGGCAGGAGATACAACTTCATTAGTGCATTTTATAAACACCACAGAACACAATAAGAGAACTAACACAAAATAGCTTCGGTATTTTACTTCAAACATCCGTAGAGTTTTTATTTGGAGGGTAATTTATAAATCTTTGAAGGCTAAAATAGATAATTGCCGGCATATTTCGACAAAAGTTACACATTTTTATGTATCCATTTAATGTGGTTTATTTGGAAAATATTTATAGTTTTGGGAATCATAAAAATCATACTGAACATGAAAAAATTACTATGGGTACTGTTATATCTCCTTGCCGGCCCATTCTCACAGGGTCAAAGCACTTCCACTATTAAGCCCAATGAAAATCTTATAGTTAAAAATATCCCGGAACTTCCGCAATCGTTGGTGACAGATGTGCTTAAATATACCGAATCGCGCAGTGCCGGGGCCGCTGACTGGCATCCTGTGAAAAGAGAGATGCTTATGTCGACCCGTTTCGGCAATACCAACCAATTACACTACATCAAAATGCCGGGCGGCGCAAGAACCCAAATCACCTTTTTTGCCGAGCCGGTAGGAAATGCAGTGTTTGAACCGGTCAAAGGTGATTATTTTATCTTTTCACGCGATGCCGGAGGTAACGAATTCGGTCAGCTTTACAGATATGATTTAAGGGATGGTGCTATTACGATGTTGTCGGATGGAGGTAGAAATCAGAACGGAAATGTCCGTTTTAACAGTGCAAAAAACTTGGTCACTTTTACTTCAACAAAACGAAACGGAACCGATAGAGATATTTATACTTTGGATCCACTCAATCCAGCTTCAGTAAAACTTGTACATCAAGTCGCAGGTGGTGGATGGGCCGTTCTGGATTGGTCGCCGGATGATTCAAAGATGTTGATTCGTGAGGGACTTTCTGTAAATGATAGCAAATTGTATATTCTTGACTTGAAAACCGGATTGAGAACACTCACAGGACCTGTTAGTAAAAAGGAGCTAATATCGAATGGTGGTGCAAGGTTTAGTAAAGAAGGTAAGTATTATTATTTTATTACCGACTTCAATAGTGAATTCAGTAGGTTAGCACGATGGGATATTGCAACTAACGAAATAAAAATTATTACCAATAATATTAATTGGGATGTTGCAGGTTTTGATATGAAGGAAGATGGAAGCAAAATTATTTTTACTGTAAATGAAGCAGGAATCACAAAAGTTTTTTTGCTTGAGACAGCAGGCCTCACTTACAAACCAATTACGGGATTGCCCGTTGGATTAATAGGTTCAATTAACTGGCGTCGTAACAGTGATGAGTTTGTTTTTGGTTACTCTTCGGCCCGAAACAATTCAGATATTTATACTCATGATTTAGCGTCCGGCAAAACGGAACGATGGACTGAGAGTGAGCTCGGAGGCATCAATGCCACTAATCTTACCGAACCTGAACTTATCAAATGGAAAAGTTTTGATGGATTGGAAATTTCCGGTTTTTATTATACGCCATCTGCAAAATTCACCGGCAAGCGTCCTGTGATTATTAATATTCACGGTGGTCCTGAAGGCCAGTCACTTCCGGGATTTCAAGGTAGGAACAATTATTTTCTTGAAGAAATGGGTGTCGCAATCATTTATCCAAATGTAAGAGGTTCTTCAGGATTTGGTAAAACTTTTGTAAAACTTGATAACGGCATGTTGCGTGAAAATTCAGTAAAAGACATTGGTGCATTACTTGATTGGATTGCCACTCAGCCCGGCCTCGATGCTTCAAGAATCATGGTTACAGGGGGAAGCTACGGTGGCTATATGTCTTTGGCAGTTTCTGTTCACTATGCCGATAAAATCAAATGTGCAGTTGATGTTGTGGGGATCTCCAATTTTAATACGTTTCTGAAAAATACAGAAAGTTATCGTCGCGATTTGCGTCGTGTTGAATATGGTGATGAACGGGAACCGAAGATGGCTGAGTTTCTGGAAAAGATTTCTCCAAATAATCATGCCGATAAAATAAAGAAGCCTCTTTTTATTGTTCAGGGCGGAAACGATCCACGTGTACCTCGTACCGAAGCTGAACAAATGTTTAATACACTTAATTCAGCAGGAAAAACTGTTTGGTATCTTGAAGCTAGTGATGAAGGACATGGATTCAGAAAAAAAGCAAATGCCGATTATCAGTTTTATGCTACCGTGGAATTTATGAAAAAGTACTTAGTGGATTAAATAAATTAAAGGGATTCAAGAAAGGCAACTAATTTTTGCCTTTCCGCTGCCTTTAAATTTCTCACCTTGTTAGCAGATTCTTCAGCTTCACCACCATGCCATAGTATTGCCTCCATAAAGTTGCGCGCTCTTCCGTCGTGAAGGAAATACTGATGGCCGTTAACAACCTTTGTAAGCCCGATCCCCCATAGTGGTGGTGTTCTCCATTCGCGGCCGTTAGCTAAATATTCAGGGCGATTATCGGCAAGTCCCTCTCCCATATCATGAAGCAATAGGTCCGAGTACGGAAATATTTTTTGATTGCTTATTTCCGGAAATGTAACATTCACAGCTGTAGTCATTGATGGTCGATGACAAGACCCACATCCGGAATTCATAAAAATATTTTTTCCTTCCAAAACTACGGCATGATCTGCATTTCTTCTTGCCGGTACTGCAAGTGTTTTTACATAAAATGTAACAGCATGTAATATACTGTCACTGATTTCTGTTTCATCATATTTCCCATCATGCTGAGGTTGTTGTTCGCATGATTCTTTTGAAAATATTGGATTGGTAATACCCATGTCTTCATTATATGCACCGGCAGTTTGTTGTTTTAAGTTTGGTTGCCCTGCCTTCCAACCAAAACGACCCAAGGTATAAATACTTTTCTCATAATCATACACAATGTTGGCCTTACCGGAAATGCCATCGCCGTTTACATCTGCTTCATCTGCATACTTTAATATTTCCTTTTCATCAACAGCCTCTAGCAAACCCAACCCAAAAACCGGAGGAGCAATCCGCGCCGACTGCATTGTATTAGATGGGTAGTTTGTATAGGCATTGGAAATCAAATATTGAGGGACTATCAATTCGTGGCCGGTCCCATCTGAGAAATAAATGGTAAGATAACTATGAATTGTTGTTACTTCTGCCTCAGCTAGCTGACCAGCAATGGACCGTGGTTGCAACTGACCTCCAAACCCCGGCACAGGGTTCGGGCCTCCGTAAGCATCTGTTCCTTGCACACTGATTCTGATTAAAAGTGATTGAGGTTGCTCCCCGGGAACCGAAGGCTTGCCTCTTCCATCAGCAATATGACACGATGCACATGAAACGTTATTGAACACGGGCCCTAAGCCGGGATTCAATTGAGCAGGTGATGTTACAAATGCAGCTTCAAAACCAATGTCGCCAATTTCATGTACTCGTTGTTTAAAGTTATCCATTACCGGAAATGGGTGACTAAACGATCCTGCTCCTTCATCAAATACAGTTTGTACTCCACCTGATAACCATTCATTTTCGGTATACTCATTTGAAATATCTTCTTTCTGACAGGAAACAGCCAGAATAGCGAAGCAAATCGCAAATGGAAAATATTTTTTCATAAATTAATTATTTGTGGAAGGAATGAATATAACTATTAATTTACATGAAGTTGAATAAGATTGAACAAATCATTTTCAATTACATCTTTCAGTTCATTGATAGCGTCAATTGAATTTTGAACTTGAATAGGTTGAGTGGTGATTGCTGTACCAAAAGGATCAGTAATGTTGTTTAGTGCTGTAATTGCGTTGTTCATTTTTAATTTTAAAACTCCATCAAGCGACAAATTATATTTACGAACTAAATCTTCTAAACCTTTGCCGTCAACTGTATTAGTTCCTAAATAAACATTTTGTACACCTTTCATATTGTTGGTGAAATCGATAATGGAGTTGCCTGAAAATGGAGACTCTTCAAGGTCGGGATTTAATGCTATGAATGGCTCATAAATTTTACCATTGGCTACTTCATCACAAATTCCTGCCATAGCATTTACCAGCTCTTCATAAGCGGCTTTTTGCGATGTGTAAAATGTGCTTCCAATACCAGCGTTGATGAATGAGTAATAGTAAGAACCTGAAGCAGCCGGTGACCATCCATTTGAAAGATTTGAAGTTAACGTTTTTAGATTTTGTGATAATGCCTCAAGATATTCCAATTCTCTTGCAGTAAAATCTGTATGTTGGTTGGAACCATTCAATCCAAATAAAAGATATTCAATTGGATGAAAACCTTTCAATGCATCGTCAAGGCTGTTGATATAACTTTCATTTAATGAGAGACTGTTGTTGAGTACAACTTCAAGATCATTAAAGTTTACCGGCCATGTATCAATTCGCGGATCAATATTATCGGTCGCAACCGGTCCAAATAAAAATGATTCCGTTTGCTCCCATACTTTTCTTGCGTCTTTCCAGGTATTTTTTAAATCGGTTAATCCACTTGCTGTTGGATTAGCTCTAAAAGAAATGGATTGCTGATGCAATAAAATTGTTTTTGCCGAAAGCTGTGTGTATGAAGTAAATGCAATGTTGCCGGCAAAGTCAGTTAAAATTAACTGATTTATATCTTCAACAGGAGTGGTATCATCATCGTCTTTTTTACAAGCAGCAAACGATGCAGCTATTAAAATTATAAGAGTAAGTTTTTTAACTGTTTTCATAGGTTTTGTATTTTTATTATTAGATGACTTTGATTAAGGTCGATTGGTATTGTTTGTAATGATGTTGTTGCCGGCGCCTTCAGTACTTCTCCTTCAAAATTGAAACGGCTTCCATGTTCATTGCATACAAGTCCTCCGGAAGTATAATTGACAGGTGCATCGCGATGTGAGCATTTCATTAATATGGCCTTGTATTGATTGTCGGGTTTTTTTGAAATAAATATATCGTAACTGAGTTTGTTTGTTCTTACAATTACATAATTATTCTCTCCAAAACTTGTTATGGGCACTTCAATAGTTTTATTCGATAGTTCAGGTTTGTAGATGTTTAGTGGTGAAGCACATGATGTTAATAGTGTCGATAATACAGATGTGCCCAAACATAATGTGCAGCCCGCTTTTATGAATGATCTTCTTTCCATTTTAAAAGCTATAACCCAATCCTAAATTTAGAAAGCCGTTTTCAGTATAGTATGGGAGAGCTTGTGGATATGGATTAATTATTAATTGTTCATTTTGTTCACCGGTTTTTCTGAACACATAATCGGCCTTAATAATTACTCCCGGTGCAGGAGAGAAATCTAATCCGGTAACAAAAAAGGATTTTTGATTAGCATCATTTATTATTCCATTGTCAGGAATTGTTTGATTGAGATCCATCCATTCGTATCTGATAAAATAATCTAATGTTTTTTTTGCGGAGGGATTAATGAGTTTCAAAATATTTATCGAAGCTTCTGCATACATTCCTGTTATACTTTCAGGTGTATTATTTGCATATGCTCTGTTAATTTCTTTTGCATCTGATATTGCTACAAATGATGCCAATGCAGTTACAGAAAATAACTCTGTTGAATATTTAATATTTGCTTCCGTTAAGGCGACCGGTGTTCCAAAAGTGCTGTTGTCGAGAAATAAACTATCTGCCTCGCGTTGCGACAAGCCCGCTGAACCACCATAATATCCTGATGCCTGCATTCTGAAATTACCAGTATAATAAAGTAATGATCCGGTGACCGCCAAATTAGTGTAAGTGGCATTTTTTCCGCCATATCGTCCACCTCTAATTCCTGTACCGTTTGTGAATGCAGCTGAGTTTAATCCGTTGGTGATAGCAAATGAATAATTTAATCCTTTAACTGAGTTAACGGCTCCGTATATCCCAATACCAAGTTCTCTCCAAGTGGATGGAATTACATATTGTTCGGTAAATGGCCGGTCGTTTCCATGAAAAGTTGTAGGCAAATGATTTTCATTTATGAGGCCTATCCGAGGCAAAAATAATCCAGCAACAATGTAATGATCGCGATTGATGTTGAACTTCAAATACAGTTGTTCCAAACTCAATTCCCCACCCGCCTCTCCTTCACTAATGCGTGCATCTTCAAGTTCAATCTCCGTAAAAAGTGCTACAGACGGACTAAATTTATGACCAAGAAACAGAACAGCTCTGGTAATGTTCGCATTGGCTGTCTTTAGGCGCATGTCATAATTTACCTTCATTTCTCCATAGCCTGAAATCACCGTTGCCCTATCTTTTTGAAGCAATCCGGCGTTGAGGGAATCTTCGCTTGTAAGTACTTGAGAATAAGAGAGATTTGTGCAAAACACGAGCACTAATAGCGTGAAAATTGAATATGATTTAAGTGGCATTTACATGCTTGTTTAGAATGATTATAATTAAGAGGGTGCAAAAGAAACTCTTAATTAGAATCATTCCAAATAAATTCGTCATGTTTTTCGTAACATATTGAAATTCAATTAAAAAAATTGATATTTTTATTTTGACCGCATTGAAACCGGTTAAAGAAATTAAAAGTCATAAAAAAAAAGGCTGTCCTATTTTCATAAAACAAACCTTTATATTTTGAATGTTGGTGATTACAATGGCAGTGTCATTCTATTGTTTCACCACCATAACTTTTTGTTGAGAATCATGACAAATAATCCAATAAGTTCCGCTTTCCCAATTCACAGTTTCGAAAGTAAGTTCATTGTTATGATTACATTTTTTCTGAGCAATCATTTTTCCTAAAGCATCATAAATAATAAATAGTTGAGATGAATTAGATGTACTTGTTGTGATTGAAATTTTATCGTTAAAAGGATTTGGATACACGGAAAATACATTTGCCGAAAGTTCATTGATTCCAACATTGGTAACAGTAATGCAAACAGAAGTATCGGAGCAATTTCCTAATGTAACGATCACCGCATATTGTCCGTTGGCTGTTGCAGTGTATGTTTGATTGATCGCACCGGGAATAGGAGTGTTCGCATTTATACAATCGATCCATTGATATACTGCACCAACTTGTTGTGAAGTCAACACAGGTCCAACTTGACCAACAAACGTGTTAATGACAGGAGCCGTTAGAATAAGTTCAACTACTGAATCACATCCTGAAATAGTTGGAAATGCTTCATAGTAAGTTCCTGGGGAAGTAATAGTTTGGCTTCCGAAAGCATAACTTGTTCCGGGACACAAGAGGTCAGTAATGGTAGATGAATTTCCGGTGGCTAAACCTGCAACCCAGTTTGATGCACTACCGGCGAGTGCGAATCCGTTCAAAACACCATTGATATTACCTGTTGCATCCAAGGCGGTTGTAACTGCTCCGTTGCTTCCGCCGGCAATGCCTTGATTCATTTTATAATATAATTGAAGATCGGTTTCAGAAGGATCGATAACACCATTATATATACAGGTAATTTCCGGAGCAGTTAATGCCTTGCTCCACAAACTCACCTCATCAATTTTTCCATTCGTTAAAAAATTCGTGCCTTGATAAACCAGATTTCCAATATTAAATATTTCAGCAGGATTACTTATTGCACCTGTAGCTGCTATAGAACCTGCCGGCAGTCCGTTATGATACAATAACAAATTTGTACCATCGTAAGTCATTACAAAATGTTGCCAGCCATTCAAAATCAATCCGGGGAAAACGATATCATATGCAACACCGGCACTATTTCTGAAACGGGCTTCTACACTATTGGCGGCAAGTTGTAAAATGTAAAAGTCAGCATCTACATTGTTTCTGATTCCTGCAAAACCATCGTAATCAGGAAAAGTTGGAAAGGCATTTTCAGGATAAACCCAAAATGAAAGCGAAAGTTCAGCACTATTGGCAATCAGCGAGGATCCACCCAAAACAGTAACATTATCGTCAATGTTGTCGAAATACAAAGCATTTTGAGATTGTACAGGTATTGCAAGCGCAAACAAGCTTAGCAGAATTACTATTGAAAGTAAAGTTTTTTTCATTTGTTTAAGGATATTTTAGGTTTGATGTAGATGATGACGCATTTCAACTTTAAAAGTTGCTTCCAATAATTACTCTTGCCGAGTAATGATAATGCCACTGGAATTGAAAACGAAATTATAAAAAAACGCCATTATACTAGAAAAAGAGATCTGAATATTCTGCTATGATTTAAAAATCAATTACTTCTATATAATGCTAAAAATTAAGCATTGCACAGAAATGGCTGGTATGTAGAACATCTCCTACAAGAATTGAAAAGTTTGCCTGAGAAAAACTCAAAGTGAATCGATCATTTTCATCAAATCCCCTTTGGTTTTACCCAATGTTATCTGAAGTCTTTCCAACATTGCTTCTTTCTTTCCTTCTGCATACGTTAAGTCTTCATCTGTAAGATAAGCAAACTGTTTTTTTAGTTTTGCTTTTTGAATATTCCAATTTTTGAGTTCTTCTGAGAGCATGAGATGAAATTTTGCAACATGTAATTACTCAAATGTAGTCAATATTCCGATACTATCGTGCTTTAATCTTTTTATGGAACAGTATCAAATGAAAAAGGGGTCACCTGTGAAAGCGACCCCTTAACCTGTGGTTAGGTTATTTTAAGTGTGAATTAGTAAGAAGTTTTAAGTTCTACTCTTCTGTTTTTTGCTTTTCCTATGGAAGTTTTATTGTCTGCGATTGGATTTGTTTCACCAAAACCGGTAGCTGTTAAACGTGACTCCATAATTCCTTTTCCCATCAGATAAGTTTTTACTGATTCTGTTCTTTTTTGAGAAAGGGTCATATTATAGGCATCTTCTCCCTGGCTGTCGGTGTGTCCTTC
>Ga0105044_10001721_pt1 | contig 29649 bp, 21 predicted proteins | sample MAT01_FD_78092 | JGI IMG/M metagenome (GOLD analysis project Ga0105044, IMG submission 78092) | Freshwater microbial communities from Lake Fryxell liftoff mats and glacier meltwater in Antarctica - MAT-01 | ecosystem: Environmental > Aquatic > Freshwater > Ice > Liftoff microbial mat | place...
AAACGCTCACACGCCTGCTTACGCGACTCGGTGTGCTCGATTGACTCGAACACGAACCTCACCGCCTGCTCCTTAAACTCGGTCGTGTACTGCTGCATCTTCGGCATCTCTGAATCCTCTCAGGATCATTGAAGACCTGATGCAGAACCCCGGTCGATTCACTCCTTGTTGCTTGGGGTTTGTTGACTTCGAACATCAACATCATCCCAGCTCAGGAGACACTTTTGGTGGACGCGCAGCAACCCAACTGACTACCTACACGGTGAATCCAGGCTAAGGGGACCCTTCATGGCGTCTGAAATCGTCAGCGTCCAAGCCATCGCTTTGCGAGCACCCGTCGCTGACCCCGTGGGCACCGCCGGCCTCGACACGATCGCCGAAACTGTGGTGGTCGTGATCACCGATGACCACGGTCGATCGGGAATTGGAGAAGCGGACACACCGCCGCTCGCAGTCAAGGAACTCATCGAGATGACGGACTCCCACTCGCTGAGTCGGGGCCTCGCCGGCATGCTCGTCGGACGCGACCCATTCCCCATCGCCGGCCTGTTCGAAGAGATGTACGCTGGCACGCTGTACCACGGTCGCCGCGGGCTCGGCATCCATGCGCTGTCCGCTATCGACGTTGCACTCCACGACCTCCTCGGCAAGCAACTCGAACGGCCCGCCTTCGAACTTCTCGGCGGGTCGCGACGGCCCCACGGCACACCGTACGCAACGCTGTACGCCGGCGCCGTCAACGGTAGAAGCTTCCACGACATGACGACTGCGCTGCTCGAACTGTGTGATCGGGCTATCGCGATCGGATTTCGGGCAGTGAAGATCGAGGTGCTCTTCGAAGACCTCATCGATGATCGGGCCATGGTCGACTTCGTGGGTCGGACTCGGCGGCACCTTGGTCCTGAAATCGTGATGATGCTCGACTTTGGTTACCGCTGGAGTGACTGGCGAGACGCGCTCTGGACACTTCGACGCATCGAAGACGCCGACGTGTACTTCGCCGAAGCCCCGTTGCAGCATGACGACCTCGTTGGTCACGCGAGGCTCGCTCGAGCGACCGACATTCGTGTGTGCGGTGCGGAGTTCGCGGCCACTCGTCACGAGTGCCGCGAATGGCTGCAGATCGGTGGCGTCGACGTGCTGCAACCCGACGTAGGGCGTGCCGGTGGCCTCACTGAGCTGCATCGGATCGCCCAGATGGCCGAGGACTACGGAGCGATCGTGATACCCCATGGGTGGAAAACCGGCATCACGGCCGCCGCGAGCCGACACTTCCAGATGGCAGCGGCGAATGCGCCGTATTTCGAGATGTGTTGGCCGACGCTGACCGATGCTGCGCTCAGATCCACACTCGTGTTGCCGGATCCCGCCATCGTTGATGGCGTCCTAGCAGTACCCGTTCTCCCAGGACTTGGGATCGAACTCGTGCCCGAAGTTGTCGAGCGCTATAGATGGAGAAGTTGATCGTGAAACCGACGAATGGACAAACGGCGGCCTCGAATGGCCGCATCGTCATCGTGACGGGAGCGTCGGGGGGCATCGGCACAGAACTCTGCAGACGTTTCGAGGAGCACGGCGACACGGTCGTCGGCGTCGATGTCGAGACCGGTTTGGACATCACCGACAACGAGGCATGTCGCCGACTCATCGCTACCGTGATCGCCGAGTACGGACGAATCGATGTGCTGTGCAACAACGCAGGTGTTGGTTCCGTTGGCGACGTCGTCAGCACGCCGGAGGCCGACTGGCAGAATGTCATGGCCGTGAACCTGATGGGCACACGCAGGCTCGAGGCGGGTGACGCTCATGTTGGGCTTCTGAGGCGCCCTGGTCGTCGGCGTCGCCGTTGGTGCGCTCAATGGTGTGCTCGCGGTATCTCCGGCGCGACACGCTCGGTCTTCCGCTGTCATGTCCGGTGGGTGCGGTGCAGCAGCACGGCGGCCGAGATCGCATCGCCCTGCCTTGTCCGCTGGGCGTTCGGGTACTGGGCCGATGTCAGCGCACCGACCAGTACCGACGGCGCTGAGCCGGGTTCCACCGGCACCGGTCGGCCGGCCACCTCCATTGCCGGCAACAGGTCGATATGGCAGATTGAAGTGGGTGGCACCAACGGGTGGCGAACCGTGAGGTTGGCGTGCCCGGCCACGCGGTCTGGCTGCAGACAGGGCATCACCACGTCGACGGTGATGCCCGAATGCGACAGCGTGATCCGATCACCCGTCGCGTCGAGCACGACCGGCAACTCGTCGTCGCCGTACTTTGCGACGCCATCCCAACGGGCTGCGAGGAGTGGATGCGCGGGACCGACCGGCCACGGCGCGCTGGGAGTCGGTGAGGCATAGCTCGGCACTGTCGCGGCGAGGACGGTGGCGACCGCCTCTGACAGCCGATCCGTCTCGATGTTCGCGAGGCCGGCGACGACAAGACCCATCTCAGGTACCACCGTCAAGTGAGCGCCGACACCTCCCATCCGCCCCCCGTGCACCAGGATCCGAATGCCCTCATACTCCCTGGTCACCCAACCGAGCGCATACTCGGCACCGTCAGGCTGGCGCGGAGCTGACGGGGTGGTCAGCTCGGCGTGGGTTCCCTTGCGCAGCAACGATGCGCAGGCGTGCGCTTTGCCGAACTCGAGCAGGTCGATGATGGAGCACCAGGCCTCCGAAGCAGAGGGATGGTCCGTGACATAGCCCAGGTACGGTTGACGATCGACGCCGTAACGGACGGCCGAGCCTGCCGGCCCCGTGAGGCCCCCCCACGCTGAGTCACTCATACCGAGCGGTCGAAAGATGTGGTCACGAACGAGGTCGGCCATCGGCGCCCCACCCGCCCGCTCGAGCGCCACCTGCAATGCGCCGTATCCCAGGTTGGAGTACCGCCACGCCCAGCCTGTCGGAAATGCAGGCCGCCCGAGAGTGCCGACGGCGTCACGCAGCGCAATCGGCGGGCGCTCATCTTCGTAGAAAAAGCGATGATGCGCCCCGACGCCGGCGGTGTGGTTCGCCAGTTGTCGGATCGTCGGATCGTCGAAGGCAGCGAGCGGTCGCGGCAACTCAAGAACGAGGCTCGCCGCCTGATCGTCGAGTCGGAGGCGGCCGAGGTCCACCAAGGCACCGACCACCGTCGAGGTGATCGGCTTGGTCGTCGATGCAAGGCAGAACGGCGTGGTCGGCGATGCCGACCTACTGGTCGACAAATCTGCGAAGCCGGTCGCCTCGGTGAACTCGAATCCGTCTCCCACGGACGCGACCCCGAACGCGGCGGCCGGAAGCTCACCCGAGGCCACGGCTGCACGCAGCAACGCGGCGCCGCGTTCCGCCGCTGCACAGATGTCGACGATCATGTCGTCGGGGACGATGGATCGTCGAGAAGGCGTAGCTGCAGGTGTGCCATCAGTCGCTCCACCGGGTCGTCAAGGTCGATTCCGGCCGTCTCGACGGCGCGCTTGAGTCGGTACCGGAAGGTGTTCGGGTGCACCTCGAGATGCGCCGAGGCGGCCATCACGTCTCCGAAGTGGTCCAGGTACGACCGCAGCGTTGGTAGGTAATGCGTGTCGCGGTCGAGGTCGCTGACTACAAGTAGCTCGATGCGACCCTTGCGCAGGTCAGGTTGGGCTGCAGCGGCGCGGCGCCAGCGAGCCAGCGACACGGCGCCGACCACATCTACGATTTCGGCGATGTGCGAAAGCCTGGCGTCGCATACGGCCAGCACATCGTCCACCTCGGCGCGCGCTTCTGCGATGCCGTCGAGACCAGCCAACGAACGCGCCACGGCAGCCTTCACCGGAATTCTCACGCTGCTACGCACCCGTTCGACGAGCTCCTTCACCTGCGCTTCGAGTCGATCCCCGGCAGCAATGACGACGTGCTCGGTGAAACCGGTCGCAGTCTGAACCAGCTGGATCTGTTCCGAGCGACGGAACAACGAGACGACAGAGGAGAGGCGCCTGAGGTGCATGGTCGCCTCGACCTCGTCGGGGCAGACAGGCTGCAGCCCGAGGACGACGACCTTGTGTTTGCTGCTGACGGCGATGTGATCGCTCAGTGCCGTCGGCGGTACACGACCCGCGAGCACCGCCCTCAGCAGTTCGGCTTCCTGCCGCCGCTCGATGTCGCCTGCGAAGTGGCGCACGAGGTGCAACGCTGCCATCGGAGACACTTCGGTCAGAAGTCGTTCGTGGTCTGCCCCCAGTGGCTCGCTGCCTTCCTGAATCCAGATACTGCCCACCGCTTCACCGCCGGCGCGCACGGCGATGACCAGACGATCTCTGTAGTCGGGCTCGCTGGACGAGTAGGAGATGCGTACCGGCCCTTCGCCACGCCAGAGGCGGGTGAACACTCCGTCGTCGTGCAAGCGACGAACCCAGGACTCGGGAACCCGCCGTCCTAGAATCGTGTCGCGACGAAAGACGTCGATCTCCTCGTCACCCGTGGAGTAGGCCAGCACCCGCGATTGGGCGTCTTCGATCGTGACCGGGCCACCAGCGCGCAACGCCACGGCATTTGCCAGCGCGAACAGGTCGCCAAGGCCAGGCTCGCCATCGACTCGCGACAGGCCTGGTGCGGCGACCATCCGGGTGAGGGCGTGGAGGTGACCCCATTCGACGTCGCGCGGCACCCGTAGCAGCGCCACCCCGGCGCGTGTGGCGGCGGCTGCCACGGCGGCGATGCCAGGGCCGTCGTCGAGCTTGGCGATGACGGCCGCCGCCGATGCGCGTCCGGCGGTGTCGAGGAGGTCGAGCAGCTCGGGTCCACGCGGATCGAGACCGACTGCGAGCACGACGTCGGCGGATGCCAGGCTGGTGCCCGCGAGACGGTCGTGGATGACCGGGTCACCGACGGCCACGTCGAGGCCGTTGGGGGCGACCTCCACCCTCACCATCTCGTACCCGAGTCCTTCGATGAGGCCCGCAAGGGTGACGTCGTTTCGCATCGGAGCGAGTCTCGCACCGTCGGAGGTCACGTCTGCTCTTCCGCTGGATCAATGAAGCGGTAGTAGCCGTCAATGGTGACGAGATCGGCGATCAAGCCAGCCTCGGTGACGCGCGAGAACGCATCCCGGAGCATCTGCCGCCACGACAATGCAAGGGACGGGTCGGTGCGGCGCAACCCGACGATGTCCTCCGGTGTGGCGACCAGCACCTTGGTGAGCCGAGCATCGGTCATCACCGGTCGTCCTTCGAAGCCTGGCGCGAGTAGCAAGGAATGCCCGTCATGCAACAGCTCATCTGCATTGACGAGCCGGCGCGGCAGCGTCGGCTCACCGACTGTCCAGCTCACCACGCATCGATCCGTCTCATCGGAACCGTTGAGCCCATCGTCGAGCGACCCGTAGAAGTCCGGCACGAATCGGACGAGCCGTACGCCCAACCTCGCGAGGTTGAACCGAGCATTGCGTCGAACCAGCGGGTCGAAGGTCCAGGTGATTCGCCGCATGCCCTGCTCGTTCGCCCACTGCCACTGGTGCCGTTTGAGCGCCTCACCGCACCCTTTGCCAGGTTGCAGCACCCCGGTGACCTGGCTGCGAAGGCACGGACCATCCGAGTCGAGATACGTCAGCCCGAACGAGGCGCCCACGAGACCGTCAGCGTTCCATGCGCCTGCGATGTAGCCGCCGGTGTCGGCAATGGCAGCGAGCACGTTCCGAGGCGCCGGTGATGCGGTTGGCTCAGTGCCCCAGACGGCTGCGAGAAGTTCGCTGACGGCGCGGATGTCGGCCGCGCTGTGTGCCAGTCGAACGTCGACGCCGGCCCTGAGCGCGGCGCCTTCCACCCGCAGATCGTCGTGCAAGAGAGGGTCGACCGCAGCCACCCCACCACGATGCACGACAGCCGGGAGCCGGACTTGGTTGCCTGCACCGAATCCGTGAGGCCCCAGTTGTCAACCAGGACGGTGGCCCACAGCGGTCGTCAGGTGCATCCGTTGCAGAACGATTCCCTCTGCGCGGTGCAGCACCACACGCCCCGTTCGTCCGTCATGATCGAACTCGAGCAAACCCCACGGTGCGGCCAAGACCCAGCGGCCCTCGCGGTCACCAACCGGAACGAGGAGCTCAGGGGCGGCCTGGCCGCGGTGCAGTTCGGCTCCCGCTGCGCCTTGGACCACCCTCAGCGCCGCAGAGGCAGCCTCGCACCACCACCATCCTGCAAGCGATCGCACGACGGCCGCCGACGGTGCCGCGCCGCCGATCGCCTGCAGCCTGGCGAGCTCGTCCACATCGTCACGCACCACTAGGTCTGACCCGTCCCACCCCACCACCGTCGACGGCCGCTCGACCACCTGCCAGCCTCCGTCGCCCTCTCTGAGGTGGAACGTCAGGTCGCCGACAACCACCCGGCTGCGCACCTCCGGCCGATCTGCGTCGGAATGCTGGTCGAACTTCCACGGCGCTCCTCCGAGCCCCACGAGGACACCGCGCGGCAGTTGGCCCCCGCGCAGGCCCACGGGAGCCGAGGGTGAGTGAAACGGGGCGCCGAGCTCTGTCGCTGCTGCGTCGAGGAGCGTGGACAGGCGCGCATCCTGCCGGTTCGACATCGCCCCGATCGCCACGCCCAGGTCCGGGTACACCCGCAGCTCGGCCCGGAAACCGGCGAACTCGGCCAGCCCCCCGAACCATGAGCTGTCGGCACTGACCGAACAGCCCGTCGCCAGCGCCGGTAGCGAACCGTCTAGAAGCGGCCGACGTTCCGTCAGCGCCTCGATGCATCGATCGCTTTCGCCCGTGGCGGTGGGCAGCCCCGGAGCCAGGAGCGCACGCCCCAGAGCGAGCAGATCGTTGCCGCTCCACCACATGCCGCCGTCGCCCACTGATGCAACGCCCTGCAGCGCCCGACGCCACGCTCCGGTTCTTCCGAAGTATCCAGCCGCCATGCCCTCGATCGACGCGGCAGGATCGGCGCGCACCGTTGCTCCGGACATGCCTGCAGGCTCGAACACCAGTCGGCGCGCCGCAGCAGCGAATGGTTCGCCGGAAACATCGGCGACGATCATGGCCGCCAACGCGTAGTTCGTGTTGTTGTACGACACCTTGGAACCAGCCTCGAACCACGGCGACATTCGGTCGACCATCCGGCGTACGTCGTCGGCGACCAGCCGATCTTCGACGCCGTAGCCGCCAAGGAGCCGCAATGCGTGGTACTCGGGCAGTCCGCTGCGGTGCATCAGGAGATGCCGGACGGTGATGTGGTCGCCGGCAACGAGGGTGGGGAACCATCGACCTATGGGCTCATCGAGGTCGAGTTGCCCCGTCGACACCAACCGATGAGCGCACAGCCCAGTCACCAGCTTCGCCAACGACGCTGCGTACATCGGTGTGTCCGTCGTGAGCGGGATGTCGTACTCGATGACGGCGGAGCCGATCGCATGCACCGCCCCGACCTCGTTGGTACCGGCAACCATCACGATGCCGGGCGTTGCCGAACTATTTCCTCGTTCCTCCGCGCCTTCTTGGAGGCAGGAGCGCAGCACACGATCGAGATCCACCCGCCCACAATGTCTGACATGATGACCTTGCGGCGGCATCGAGGCGACGAACCCCATCACCGCTCTTCGTCCGTCCATACCAATGTCACGAGCAGGCCACCTGTCACGATTCGGAGATGTACGACCGCACGATGAGCGATGAAGCGGGTCGCGTCACCCCCCGCGGCATCCTCACCGTCTGCTTGGTGACGTTGTTGCTGCTGTCGGGTTGCACGCTGTCGGGTCTGTCGTTCCGCAAGGATGGGCGGCTGACGATCGAGAACCTTGCAGACCGCTCGGAGATCACGATCCCGTACCTGCTCGAGTTCTCGTTCGCTGGCACCCTGTCGCCGAAAGGAGCCAGCGCGTTCGGCGTACTCATCGATTGGACGCCGCCGCCCCCCGGCAAGACACTGGCGAGTCTGCTCGACAACGACCCGGCGTGCTCCGACCCGCTGGGATGCCCCGAGGGTTACCTGGAACGGAACCGCATCACGGTGACGACCGAAACGAGCATCATGATCGACAACGTTCCAGTGGGCACCGACCGACAGGAAAGTCGTGGTTATCACGAAATCACCATCGTCCTCGTCGACGCCGAGGGCCGTCGCGTCGGGGAGACGTCGGCCTTCGCCCGCTTCCGCGTACCGGGGATCAACGAGTGACTGCCCTCGATCCGGCTGCTGAGCAGGTGCTACAGGACGTCGCCGTGTCTGACCTCGACCGCGCGCGTGCGAGGGCAATGCTGGGTCTCGGAAAGACGGGTGACCAGCACACGGATTCCCGTTCCTTGCGCGAGGTCATCACAGGGTCCAAGGCCGGTTGGTACACGGTCATCGTGCTGGGACTCTTGGGACTCGTCGGGACCTTGCAGGGTTACGCGTTCGGTGTGATGGCTCCGGAGATCGCCCGCACCTTGGGCATCACCCGCAGCGAGATCGCCACTCTCAACGCAGTGAAGGCTCTCGCCACGGCGGCGTTGACGATTCCACTGGTGATGACGGTGCAGCGCACGCCTCGCCGTGCGTTCGTCACGATCGTCGGTGCGTTCGTGTGGGCGGTGTTCGGGCTGATGACCGCATTCGTGACGACACTTGCCGGGCTTGCGGTCGTGTTGATCGCGGATGGCGCGACCAGCGGGACCCAGACAACGATGCACATGCCGTTGCTCGCGGACAGCTATCCGCCCCAGGGTCGAGTCCGCATCCTCTCGATGTATGCGGGAATGGGAGCGGGCGGCAACATCGTGGCTCCACTCACGATTGCGGCCCTCACGACTTGGGCGGCGCTGACGTGGCGGGGCGTTTTCCTGTTCACCGGTTTGCTCACGCTGGTGGTTGCAGTCCTGGCGACACGCTTGCGTGACCCCGGTTTCGGTCACCTCGACACCGAGAAGGTTCGCGCTGCGAGTGTGGCTGGTCCAGTGCAGCACGGACCACAACTCGGGTTTGCGGAGATCACGCGCCGGTTGATGATGGTGCCGACGATCCGCCGACAACTGGCCGGTTGGATGGTGCTCGGCGCGATGGCGGTACCCCTCGGCACGTTCATCACGTTCTTGCTCGACGAACGATGGGGAATCGGACCAGGTGGACGTGGGATCCTCGCTGCCACACAGGCCGCAGTCGCACTCGGCATGCTCGCCAAGTTCGGCAAGGTCGGCGAGCGGATGCTGCGCGACAACCCGGCGTCCGTTGTTCAGCTTGCGTCTGTCTTCATCGCTGCGTCGACGGTTGCGACGTCGCTGGCAGCGCTCGCCCCCTACTTTGCGGTGGTAGTCGTGCTGCTCACCGTCGGATCCGCCGGGATCGCGATGCTTGCGCCGTCGCTGGGCGCCTTGCAGATGGGGCTGGTGCCCGCCGAGATGCGCCCCCATGCAATCGCGCTCGGGGGGCTCTCCGCTGGTTTCGGTGGGCTCACCGGTTCGATCTACCTGTCGGGCATCGACCGACGATTCGGTGTTGCGGGTGCCATCGTGGCCCTCGCAATTCCGGGGCTGATCGCTGCGCTCATCGTGCGGAGCTGCGCCAAGACGCTGGAGTCCGACATCGACCACATGGTCACAGACCTCGTCGAAGAGGCCCGGGTGCAAGCCGCGGTTGCGAACCAGGCGCCGTTGCCACTGCTGGCGCTACGTGGCATCGATGCCAAGTATGGCGACCTACAGGTTTTGTTCGATATCGACTTCACCGTGGCCGAGGGTGAGATCGTGGCACTCCTGGGCACCAACGGTTCGGGCAAGTCGACGATGCTCAAAGTGATCTCTGGTCTGCTGCTCCCGTCCGCAGGCTCGGTGCGGCTGAGCGGCACCGACATCACCTACATGAGCGCCGAGCGACGTGTCAGGCTCGGCATCACCCAGATCCCGGGCGGCCACGCCGTGTTCGGCCCGCTGACGGTGGTCGACAACCTGCGCGCCTACGCCGAGACCCTCGACCTCGGCGCACGAGCACTGGCACCGGAGATCGATCGTTGCCTCGAGCTGTTCCCGGCGCTCGGCGATCGCCGCAACCAGCTCGCTGCCACGCTCTCCGGCGGCGAGCAGCAAATGCTCGCTCTCACGAAGGCGGCAATCCTTCGCCCTCGATTGCTGCTCATCGACGAGCTCTCGCTCGGCCTCGCCCCAACGATCGTGGGTGGACTCCTCCAGCGCGTCGAGGACCTCCGCCAATCCGGCACCACGATCGTACTCGTGGAGCAGTCGGTGAACCTTGCGCTCTCCGTGTGTGAGCGCGCGTACTTCCTGGAGCGCGGCACTGTCCGGTTCTCCGGCGCAGGGAAGGATCTTCTGCAGCGAGATGATCTGCTGCGAGCGGTGTTCCTTCATGGCGCCGACGCGGCCAGCACCCGCCGCGACAAGGGTGCGCCGTGATCGCCTTCGAAGCCTTCGGGTGGGATTTCAGGCGGGAAGTGCTGATCCTCGGCGCCGTCGTCGGGGCCTCGTACGGGCTGTTGGCCGTGGGTCTCGTGTTGGTGTACCGCAGCAGCAAGCTCGTCAACTTCGCCCACGCTGAAGTCGGTGCGTTTGCCGCGACGATGCTGTACGTCGGCGTCAACAGGTGGGGCCTTCCCTACTACGTCGTGTTGCCCGTTGCCCTAGCGGTTGCAGCGCTGCTCAGTGTTGGCGCGGAGGGGATCGTTGTCGGTCGCCTCGGCAAGGCACCGATGCTGATGAGCGTGGTAGCGACCCTGGGCGTGGCCCAACTGCTCGCCGCTCTTGCGGCCGCGATCAACACGAGTTCGGGTCGGAGCTTCGCCTTCCCCAGCCCTCCCGGAATGCCCACGTTCGATGTCGGTGCGTTGCGGTTGACGCAGGACTACACCGCGACGCTCATCATCGCCCCCATCGTCGTGGCCGCTCTCGCCGTGTTCATGACCCACACACGCGCCGGACTTCGGGTGCGAGCTGCCGCGTCGAACCGCGACGCGGCACTCCTGGCGGGCATTGCGACCGGGCGAACCTCGCGCACGGTGTGGGCGCTGGCAGGAGTTCTTGCCGCGATGACGGCAATCCTGGCCGCGCCATCCAAAGGACCCGGATTCGCAGCCGCGCTTGGTCCTGGCTTGCTTCTGCGAGGGCTCGCGCCGGCGCTCGTCGCCAAGATGCGCAGCCTTCCCGTGGCGCTCGGTGCGGGCGTGGCACTCGGCATCATCGAGCAGCTGGTGTTCTGGAATCAACGCAGCACTGCCAACGTCGATGCGGTGCTGTTCGTCGTCATCCTCGCGGCACTGCTCGTGCAATGCCAGCAACGCGAGCGCGACGCCAGCCACGGCGGGTGGAGCAGTGTCGAGACCTGGCGGCCACTTCCTGCCCACCTTCGAGACCATCCCCGCGTTCGACTTCTCGGGCCCGCAGTCGCTGTCGCCACGGTGCTATTCGCCGCACTCGTGCCGCTCGCCCTTCAGAACAGCCGCTCCGTGACCCTGGCCAGCATGGTCGGCTATGCCGTCGTCGGAGTCGCGCTGGGCCTGATCACCGGACTCTCCGGTCAACTGGCGTTGGGCCACTTCGCCATCGGTGGCATCGCCGCCACGGCTTCCATCATCGTCTCGAGTCACACTCAGAACTTTGGTCTCGGGCTGCTCGCCGCTGCAGCGGTCGGGGCGGCCGCGAGCCTGCTCATCGGCCTGCCCGTGCTGCGCGCCAAGGGCATCTTCCTGACCGTGACGTCCCTGGCGTTGGCCGTGACGTCGACCACGTGGTTGCTCCCGAAGAGTTGGATGCTCGGACCAGGGAGAACACCACCGAAGCCAGCGTTCGGACCCCTACAAGTCGACAGCGCCCGCAGGTACTACTGGTTCGCGCTCTGTGTTGCCGTTGCCGTGTTCCTCGTCGTAGCCGCTCTGCGGCGTGGTGGATTCGCGCGGGTGTTGATCGCATTGCGCGACGGAGAGGACGTCGCTCGATCATTCGGCATCTCGGCCCGAGTTCGAAGCCTGCAGGTGTTCCTCGTATCGGGCATTGTCGCCGGTCTCGGAGGTGCGCTCTACGCACATACCTTCACTCGCGTGACGACGGGTTCCTTCCCCGCATCGGCGAGCATCGACATCGCCGTGATGGTGGTCGTCGGTGGGGCCACCCTGATGGCCGGCCCCTTGGTCGGCGTGCTCTTCGTCATCGGCATCCCGGCGTTTCTCCCGCTCGACGCGGCGGGCATCGCCACCACCAAGCTCGGTTTGCTCCTGCTCATCGTGTTCTTGCCCGGGGGCTTCGCCCAACTGCTGTTGCCGCTACGGGATCGGCTCGCCGCACGACTCGCTGGCGTCACGGTTGCTCCTCCGGTCGATCGTCTGGCGTTGTCCACGACGACTGTCGAGCTCTCCGCAAATTCTTCGATGACGAGCGCCGCACCTGCCGCGCCGTTCGTGAACACGCACGCTTCCACCGTCCTTGCGCTGCGCGCCGTCGATTTGTCCAAGCACTACGGCGGCGTCCGAGCCGTCGACGGCGTGTCGATCAACGTCTATGACGGCGAGATCCTTGGATTGATCGGCCCGAATGGCGCAGGTAAGACGACGCTGTTCGAACTGCTCACAGGTTTCGGCCGGGTCGATCACGGCGTCGTGTGGATGGGCGACCGCGACATCACCCATTTGAGCCCGTCCTCGCGAGCGCACGCCGGCCTGGTGCGTACCTTCCAGAACTCGCCGTTGTTTCCCACCCTCACCGTCGTGGAATGCATCGCAACTGCGCTGGAACGCACCATGCCTACCCGCGCCTCGGTGGCCGCCCTCGGCTGGAGCCGGCCCGAGCGACGTCGCCTGATCGAGGCCACAGCGCTCGCTGAACGATTCGGCCTCTCGTCATTCGTCGACCGACGGATGACCGAGCTCTCGACCGGCACACGGCGCATCTGTGAACTGGCCTGCATCACTGCGCTTGCGCCGCGCATCCTGCTCCTCGACGAACCTGCGGCTGGCCTTGCGCAGCGTGAGGTCGAGGCGTTGGTACCGGTGTTGCGCTCGCTGCGAGCCGAACTGAACTGCACGATCATCGTGATCGAGCACGATCTTCCAATGCTAAATCGGCTCGCTGACCGCATGATCGCCATGGTCAGTGGTCGCATCGTCGCGGAAGGAACCCCAGCGGAGGTGTGCGCCCATCCAACCGTCATCGCGGCCTACCTCGGTGACCGAGCACACGCGGTCGACCGCTCGAACTCAGCTGAGTAGGACACCAGGAGAGCACCACGCCTTTCGAACCTCCGGCCGGTATCGACACCCCCACCGTGCTGGTGGACATCGATGCTCTCGAGCGCAACATCACGTCGTGGGCCTCGCGTCTTCGCGAGAAGGGTGTCGGCCTTCGACCCCACACCAAGACGAGCAAGTGCATCCCCGTCATCCAACGGCAGGTTGCGGCGGGGGTCGTCGGTCTCACGGTGGCGACGCTCGGCGAAGCCGAAGTACTCGCCGATGCCGGCTTCGACGACCTCTTCCAGGCATATCCGCTCTGGGCAGGTCGGCCCGAGCGCTCCCGACGCGTGCGCGATCTACACGAGCGTCTCTCGCTGATGGTCGGGGTCGAGTCCGTGGAGGCCGCGGTGGCTCTCGGGGCGGCGGTGAAGGGCAGCGACCACGCCCTCGCAGTGCTCATCGAAGTCGACCCCGGCCTGCATCGCTCCGGAGTCGACCCGTCGCAGGTCGTCGAGATCGCTCGGGCGGCCGCCAGCGCCGGGCTCGAGGTTCGAGGCGCGTTTGCATTCGGCGGCCACGGCTATGCAGCGTGCGACGCAGCTCCGATGGCGGGAGCCGATGAGGTGCGCTCGCTCTCCATGCTCGGTGAACTCCTCACCGGCGCCGGCTTCGTGGCCACCATTCTCAGTGCCGGCTCGACGCCGACCGCAATGTTCTCCGCCCATTCACCGGTGACCGACGAGCGGCCAGGCACCTATGTGTTCCAGGACGCGCAGCAGGTGACGTTGGGTACTGCCGACATCTCCGAGGTTGCGCTCGTGGTGACGGCCACGGTGGTTGCCAGTCACCCGGACGGGCGCTTCGTGCTCGATACCGGTTCGAAGGCGCTGGCGGCCGACCGGCCGATGTGGTCGCCCGGGCATGGTCTGCTGCCGGCGTAACCCGACGCGGAGCTCCGGTCGCTCTCTGAGCACCACTGCGTCGCGTGGACCACTGGGGCTCGACCGCGGGTCGGCGAGGTGGTCGATGTGTGGCAGGTGGCGAGCCGGGGCCGGAACAGCTAACGGCCGAGACCGGCCAGCGAGCGGAGCCCACGGGGAAAGGTTGCCTGCCAACAGAAGTAGTCATGACCCCCGCAGAAATCCTGGTATTCGACGTGGTTGCCATGAGAGCGAGCGGCTGCCACGAAGTCCTGAGTGTGGTCGTACCAGCTGCGCGCGTCCTCGCCGACACCCGTCTCGAGAAGGCCCATCTCGACGTAGAACCGGACGCCGACGGGTCCGTCCTCTGCCCAGAGTTGTGCCATCAGATTCGTCCGGATCGGGTTGTCTGGGTGCCACCCGAACGACGGGCTCGAAGCCAGCACGTTCCCGAAGCGTTCCGGGTGCCGATATGCGAGCCATGCCGAGGATAAACCGCCCAGGCTCGATCCGGCAACGATGGTCTGGGCTGGGTTCTCGGAGAACGACCACCTCGCCGCCGCCCACGGGACCAACTCATCGACGACGAAGCTGGCAAAGTCCTCGCGACACGCAAGTTCCGCGTGGCGTGCCTCGTCGGAGACGTAGTGGCAGTACAGCGTCAGCATGGGCGGCAGCTCGCCGGACGCGACCATGGCATCCACGATCTCCGGAGTGTGCATCAGGTGCGCATAGACCCCGCCGTCGAACACCACCATCAGCCACGGCGAGGTCGCACCCGGCACGACTGTGCTCTCGTGCACCCACACCCGGCGTTCGTCGCCCAGGATCCTGCTTGGGACCCGGTGTTCGGTGAGCGTTCCCAGCATCGGTGCACCGGCGAACTGGTCCGGCGGTGCCTGGGGGCAGCGCAGGATGCTGTGCACCATCGGCTCGCCCGGGTTCTCCGGATCCACCGGGTAGACGAACCGGTCGGGGTTGGAGGGGTCGGGAATCGGCTTGCCAGCGTCCGAGTAGAGCGTCGGAAGCAGCTGTTCGAAGGGCTCGGGGAGCTCGAGGTTCTGGTGCCCGACCCAGAAGAGGTACGTCCCCATGAAATCCGCGGGAAGGCGCCACGTGCGCGAGGCAATGTCGCTGCCGGGAAGCCGAGGCATCACGCGAGCGACCAAGCCGCCACTCACGAACCCGCCAACCATCACCACCGGTCCATCCTGTGCGCCGCACTGGTATGCGAACGTGACATCGACCTCATCGTTGGCGACGGGCACGACTTCCGGGCCGGTCCCTCCGGCGATGACCCTTTTGGCCGTGTTCAGCTCGCTCGTCGAATCAGTCATGCGACCATCCAAGCCGATTTCATCGTCGTGTCCGTTCGGGGACGCCGACCGAACTCGGGCGGGCGATTGGTGGAGTCGTCCAACTCCGCGTCTGCGTCAGGTGCGGAATGATCTACTCATCAGACTCGGCGACCGGTGAGTCGCCAAGAAGGGGGACCGATGTTCGTGGCAACCACCAACACGTGCAAGGGCAGATGGGCGTTCGTTGCACTCGCGGCCGTTACGCTGGCAGCGTGCAGCACGGCAGACGACACGGCGGAGACGACCTCGCCGACGACCGTGCCGTCGACCGTGCCTGCGACCGTTCCGGACAGCGGGGCCGCGACCACCGAGCCGGCGGTCACTTCGACGACGGAGGCCGCACCACCGGCTGACTTCGTGCTCGGTTTCGATCTCTTCAGTGGTGACCTCAACGCCACTCGCGCGAAGTACGGCGTTCAAGGCCAGAACGAGAACCTTTCCCCCGAGGACTACTTCGTGGCGCTGATGGATGCGTACAACGACGAGGGTGGCATTTCCGGGCACAAAATCGTTCCGTTGAACTACACGCCTCCCACCGGCGACGTTGCCGGAGACGTGGTGAACCAGGAGCGTTGCGAGACGTACTTCAAGGGCTCCACGGTAGTGAACGCCTTGGTGGCGACGAACGACCCGATCGTGAACACCTGCGCCAACGATGCCAATACCATCCTCTTCGGTCGCGGGTTCACCGGTCTCGACCAGGCCAGCCTCGACACCTTCGCCGGCCACGTGAACCCGCAGGCCGCAACCTTCGATCGAGCCGCACTCGCCACCGTGGACCTTGGCGTGAAGGCAGGTGTGGTGAAGGAGGGCACGAGCGTCGGAGTGATCTATCCCGGATGCGAAGCCCAGAAGGCCGTGTTCAACGACACGCTCAAGCCTGCGCTGGAAAGGGCCGGCGCGAAGGTGTCGGCGTTCGAATCCACGTGCATCCGTAGCAGCGCGGATCAAGGCACAGCTGTCGCCCAGTCGCCGAACGCGATCCTGCAATGGAAGACCGACGGGGTGACCGCTGTCTACAACCTCGACACCGGCTTCATCGGAACTGCGCTGCTCATGAGCGAGGCAGACAAACAGGGCATGACGCCGACGTGGGTGCTCTCCACCAACAACGAATTCGGCGCATTGAACAGCATGAGCCCACCTGCGGCTCAGATGGCGAATGTCATCGCCGCCGGCTGGTCGGCCGCACTCGACACTTTCGAGATGGATCCCGCCAAGCTCGGTCCGAAGGCTCAGGAGTGCATCGACAAGTTCACGGCGCAGGGCATTCCCGCCCCCGCGAACATCGGGGAGTTGGCAAACCGCCTCGACGTGTGCAGCACATTCCTCGCCCTCGAGGTCATGCTTGCCGGCAACCCGGGCGAGATCGATCGCAGCCAGATGCTCACCGCTCTCGAGTCGTCGAGCGACGACACGGCGGCACTCACCAACTCGCTCGACTGGACCAGCAGTCGCCAACCGAACGTGACCTATCGTCCGGTCAAGTTCGATCCTGCTGTCGGCCAGTTCGTGTACACCGGTGACCTGACCCCGATGCCGGAGTCGTGAGCGCCGGCGCAGATATTGCCGCACCCAACTGCTGACTGATACGAACTTCGCATGGACCTCTCCATCCATCTTCTCACGACAGAGGTGCCGTCGGACCCGACGGTGCGGGCCGACGGCACCTCTCTCGCGTTCTGTGTGATGGTGGCCGATCTCGGCCTGGATCGTTGGGAGCGACGCGTCCGCATCGCCGCGCCGGACGGCACGACGCGGCGCACGACCGACGGCCCATCAGATCGTCACCCTCGCTATGCACCCATCGGAGCGGCTCTTGCGATGATCCGGCCGGATGCGGCCGGGGTGGATCAGGTGTGGTTGTTCGATGGTGAGGCCGCCCGTCCGCTCACCAGCTTCGTCGAGTCGGTCATCAGCTTCACGTGGTCACCAGACGGCACGCGTCTGTGCGCGCGCCTGCGACGACGGCCGAGTCGCCCCAAAGGCGCACCGGTGGTCGCCGAAGTGGCCGGTTACAAACGCGACGGCGAAGGCTGGGAACCCAGTCGAACGGGACTGGCCATCATCGAGGTCGCCAGTGGTTCTGTGACACACCTCGAGTTGGCCTCACCCGGCATCGGCGACGCCACCTGGACGGCAGACGGCGCCGCACTGCTGGTCACTGTGCCGCACGCTGCCGGCGCGTGGCGATGGGACCTGTGTCGCGCGGAGATCGTTTCCGGACGGCTCGACCCCGTTGTCACCCACGGACCGTGGGAGCGGGCTGGGAGCCCGCTCGGATTGCTCGACGGAACGGTGCTCTACGTCGGCGGCGAGGCAGGGCCAAGCCATGCCGTCCTGAAGCTCGTCAGAACTGATGGTGAATGCGTCGACGTCATCCCCGGGTTCGATCGCAACGTCACTGTCGGCGTACCTGCGTACCCGGGTGTTGCGCCGTTGCTCGCGGCCGACGACATCCTGTTCACGGTCAATGACCGCAGCTTCAGCCGCTTGCACGCCGTTCGATTGGACGGTACGAGTCTGCGGCCGCTCACTGCCGACGACGTGGTCGTCACCGGGGTCGCGGGGGGTGCCGGACTAATCGTCGTCACCGAGACGACGTCCACGTCGACCGGGCGACTGCGCGTGCTCGGCACCGAAGTCGTCGCCCCGGCGACGTTCGTCGATGTGCCATGGGTCGTGGAGCCGTTCGAGGCCGTGGCCATCGATGGCGCCGTCATCCCCTGTTGGCTGTTGCGATCCAAGGCGGCTGGGTCGGGCCCGGCGCCGTTGCTGACCGACCTTCACGGAGGGCCGCACAACGTGTCGAATCCCACGCTGGGGCCCGGCAACCTCCACCGCCTCCTGCTCTCGGCAGCTGGGTGGCACATTCTGCTGCCGAACGTTCGCGGGTCGGATGGTTATGGCGATGCGTGGTACCGCGGCCTCGAAGCACACGGCGGCTGGGCGAGTGCCGATGTCGATGACGTGCTGTGTGCGGTCAACGCAGCGGTGGGTCGCGGTGTCGCAGATCCGGACCGGCTCAGTGTCACCGGCTACAGCTACGGGGGTCTCCTCACGGCGGCATTGACGTCGCGCTCGGGCATCTTCCGGGCAGCGGCAATGGGTGGTGCATTGGTGGATCTCCGCGCCTTCGTCACCACCTCCGACCTCGGGCCGGTGCTGTGCGAACGTGAAGTCGGCGGCGTGCCCTGGGGGCCGTCCGAGTACGACCTGCGATCACCAATTCGACAGGTCGGCGCAGTCGCGACACCGACGTTGGTGTTTCACGGAACCGCCGACCAACGCGTGCCGGTTGCGCAGGCGGAGAGCTGGTTCCAGTCGCTCCTCGCCAACGGTGTGCCCACAGAACTCGTCCTCTTCCCCGACGCCCCACACGGGTTCGTGACGGCAGGAGCGCCCACTACGGTGCTCGACGTCGGCCGACGAATTGCCGGCTGGCTGACGCAGTGGGTGCGCTGACCAAGACCCCCGGTCAACCCGACGTCGGCTCGAAGACGACGAGCTCATGCACGCCAACCCGCGGCACCGTCACCCCGACGTGTGTGCCGTCGATGGTGATCGCTAGTTCAGCTCCGCCGTACAAAGTGAATGCACGCCTGATCGCCGTTGATGTTCGCAACGTGAGGCTCACGTCATGTAGCGGCACTGGTTCGCCGAGCGACTCGATGAAGCCGGGGGGCCGTCGCTCTGCGTGGTAGTTGACGATGTGCACCACGTGATGGTCACCTTGGCGGTGCAGTACCACCGTTGCTGTGCTGGGTGCATCGGTGCTCACCGCCGGGTCCGGCAGGAGCAGGGCGAGCAATCGGCCGACCAGCTCTCGGTGATGCACGTGGCCGAATCGCTCGTGCTCGGCGAAAACCGGACCGTGCAGATAGGCGACACGGCCGGCCAACGTGATGGCAGGTGTGCTCGCATCGGCCCGCGCCTGGCCGCCCAGCGGCGCGGTGATGAAGTGCGACGAGAAGTGTTCCGCGGTTCGGTCGAAGTGGCTCGGGAGCGCCACGGCGAGCACCTCTGTGCCTGCCTTCGTCGCGACCCGCACTCCTCCCTTGTAATTGGTGTACGGAAAGTCCAGATGCACGGCCCGTGAGGCCAGCCGCTCGTCGGTCACGCAGTAGTAGTCGGGGTTGGTCGCAGTCGGCCCCAGGCGTTCGATCCCAGCAAGGCCGCCGATCACGAACGAGCCGTCGGCTCCGGTCAGCGCTTCGTGGCTGAACAGCAGCGCCCCGCCTGCGGCCACGTGCAGTCGCAACAACTCGCCGGTGCGCGTGTCGGCCGGACCGACGTCGGGTACGACCACGAGGTCGTAACGGCCGGGCGTGAAGGAGTCGGGGGTGACCACATCGAAGTCGTGATGCAGTTCGAGCAACATGCGTCCACATCCGTCGAGATGGTCGCTGCCAGAACCTCGCCCTCGACGATAGCGATCCGGGTGCTGCACCAGAATGGCCACCTCAGGCACAGGAGTTGCACCGTCGCAATACCGCTCGGCCCGCTCGACCGCTTCGAAGACCTCGCCGATGACCTTGTACACGGCCGGCTCCAGCCGACCTCGGCTCGGCAGCTGGTCGCCGACCGAGATCCGCCCGCCCGCTGCCAGCACCTGGGCTACGTCGTAGCGCAGTGCATCCGGGTGCTTCAGTCCGCCCCAGTCCGCCCAACTCAGCGCGAATCTGCCCGTCATCCCGAGGAAGGGCAACCCCAGAGTGCGCCCGAAGCGTGCCCAGAGCGGGAAGAAGCCGTAACCCCATCCTCCGGTGGGTAACGACTCGATCTCCAGGTGCGAATACACGTCCACTTCCTGTGCGACCTGCATACCCCAGCGTGAGTTGTAGAAGATGCCGGCATCGGGACGGTGGCTTCGGACAAGTGCCGACATGCGACGCATCCAGCGCCGTGTCACCCGGTCGTGGAATCGTCGCCGAAGTACTTCGTCGGTGATCGAGCTGGCTTCGGCAGCGGCGAACGCCCTCAGTTCTGGCAGGCACACCTGGCATGCGCACGCTTCGGCGTCGTAGCGCACGATGTCGAAGAAGAACCCGTCCAGTTCGTAGGCGTCGAGGAGTTCGGCGACGACGGCCTCCAGCTCGTCCGCGTAGCCACCGTTCAGACACATCGTCGGCCAGGCGCCCCACGGGGCTTCGGTCGCTGCCGGCCGCACGAGCATCCCGTCGAGTCGGACCTGCATCCACTCGGGGTGGCGTTCCGCTGCAGACACGTTCCAGCCGACCGTGACGTAGACGGGTGTCTTGATGCCGCGTGAACGTAGGGCTGCAATCTGCTCCCCGAGAAGATCGCACCTCAGTGCAGGGTGCGCGGGCACGACCTTCGACGGGTAGTACGCCATGCCGTGATGGCAGGTGGCGAACAGCGTCACCGAGCCGACGTGCGCCCCCTCCATGGTGTCGGCGAAGACCTCGGGGTCCCAGTCAGCTGCGACATCGCCGATCAGAGGCGAGGTGTGGAAGTCCAGGTGGACCTGTCGGAACGAGGCGGCGCTCATCGCACCACAGTGGGGTCGTACGTGACATCAGGGTCGAGTGGCCACGTCGGCCGCAGCACTCGCTCCCAGGGGAGATCGGCGGACTGGTGGGAGAGCCCGGGACCGAGGACGGGGAGGATCCTGCTGGCGATGCGGCGATAGTACTCGCGGAAGTGGTTGGCGCTCTTGAGCGCAACAATTCGCCCCTCACGAACGTCGACGCCGTGAATCGTGAACGGTCCGTCGTCGAGCACCTGCTGGTTGGCGCTGGTGACGACGATCTCCACAGTGCCGATCCGAACCAGCGCCGATGGGCCGAGATCGATCTGCCAGCCGACACCGCGCAGCTCGTACCGACCGTCGCTGATCGCAATCACCCGCGCATCGGCGTCAATCGGGCTGCCGCTCGTGGGGTCCAGCTTGCCGCCCAACGAGACGGCGATGGTTGCCCCAACACCTGCCGCATGTGCCGCGGCCGCGACGGTGAAGTCAAGGATCGAGGCGAACACGGCCGGCACCTCGGCGTTGATCAGTTCGCACAGCAGGTGCGTGCCATCCCCGACACCACCACCACCCGGGTTGTCGGAGGTCTCGGCCACAACCACCGGCCCCTGGGCCGACGCCACCTCCATAGCGATGGCGACCGCATCGACGGCCGAGTACATCTCCACGTGGAACAGAGCCCTCAACGCCCAGATCGCAGCGGCCAACCGGCGAGCAACGGCACTCGCGTCCGCTTCCCCGAGCACGGTTGTCACCAGCACGGAGGCGCCGACCTGAGGTCCGTCGGCGAGAGGGAAACCATGCGCGAACGTCGCGTCCAACACTCCTGACTCCTGCTCGGCGGCGTCACAGAGCTCGATCGCCCGAGCCGGGCCATCGACCGAAGTGGCCGTCGGCAACAACAGCCACGGCAACCGCTCCACGTGCACGTCGAACCGCTCGCCACCCCACAGCCTCGGCAGCCACCGAGCGGCTTCCCGGCCGCGTTCATACATGTCGATGTGCGGATAGAACTTCACACACGACAGAGCGTCGTACGGCGCCAGTGTCGCCGGCGTCAGGTCGGCGTGCAGATCGAGGCTGCCGACCAATGGCACGTCCGGCCCGAGTGCGACACGAAGTGCGAAACCCAGATCCGCCTCGATGTCGTCGACACCTTCCGCCACGCTGGCTCCGTGGAGTTGCAGCACCACTGCGTCGAGCGGGGTGCTGAGCACCGCCCCGATCAGCTGCTGCTTGAGGGCCACATACGCTTGCGAATCGATTGTGCCAGATGGTTGCGCACCGGCGACGACGAGTGGAACTGCCTCAGCCCCGATTTCGTCGATCCCGTCGAACATCCCGCCTGCGTATGTGCGACGGCCGCGCTCTTCGAGAATCTCGTCCCCAGTGCGAACAGTGAACTCGGCCAACGCGGTGGGTGCCGATCGGAACGTGTTCGTCTCGTGTTCCAACCCGATGATCCCCACGCGGCGCGTCACATCACGATCGTAGGAACGAGCCAAAGGCTGGAAGCGGGCCGTCCAGACCAATCCGGGGCGTCGGGTTGAGACGACCCGACGAAGCACGGCTTCTCGAGTATCGGGCAACATGACGGCCATGACTGGAGCGATGCCCGATCAAGCCGACCTCCAGGTCTTGCTGGGCGACGCGTGTGAACGACATCGCGTGCCCGGAGCGGTTGTCGGAATGATGACCGACGACGGGGTCGTTGTCGCTGCCCACGGCGTTGCGAACGTGAACACGGGTGAGCCGATGACCGCAGACACTCTGTCGCAAGTGGCGTCGGTGACGAAGGTCTTCACCGCGACCGCCGTGATGCTGTTGCTCGAAGAGCGGGGCATTCCGCTGGACACCTCGATCAATCAGCTCGTGCCCGAGCTCGCGACGCTGACCTACGGCGTGACGGTCCGTCGGCTGCTGGACCACACGAGTGGGGTGGAGAGCGATCTGTGGGACGACTTCGGTGCCAACGGTGATGCGATCGCCCGGTTCACGGCGGCCATCCCTGGCATCGGCTCGATCTCGGAGCCGGGTGAGTTCTTCTCCTACTGCAACACCGGCTACGTCGCGCTCGGCCGCCTCGTCGAGATCCTCGGCGGCAGCACCTTCGACCGCGTGATCGATCGACTCGTCATCGCTCCGCTCGGTCTGCGCCGCTCCACACTTCGACTGGCCGACGCCGTTCAGCACCGCCTCGCGCTGGGTCACGACCTCGCCCCTGACGGCACCGTGCGCGCCAGCCCGTGGATCTCCATCCGTGCACTTGGCCCTACTAGCGGGATGATCACCACGGTGCCCGACCTGCTGATGCTTGCCCGGGTGCACCTCGACGGCGGGGGCGGCCTGCTGCGAGCGGAGACCGTGCAGGCAATGCAGACACAGTCGTCGGCTAGCGCGGATCCATGGACGGTCGGCCCTGGTTGGGGGGCTCGGTCTCGCCATCTGCACCGGCCCCGACGGCGAGCACGTTGTCGGCCACGATGGCCTGTGGATCGGTGCCGGCGCGTATCTACGGATGGTCCCTGGCAGGCGCACGGCCATCGCCATGGTCGGTGCCGCCGGGTTTGCGCGAGCCGCATGGCAGGACCTGTACTCGGAGCTGCTGGCCCGACTGGGCATGTCGCCAATGCGTGTGCCCGAGGCGAACACCGATCCCCCGATCGACGCAGAACGCTATGTCGGCAGCTATCGCAGACTCAGCAGGGACACGAAGGTGGAGCTCCGTGATGGGGTGCTGACGATGATCGACACGCCCACAGGGATCATCGCTTCGACCTCCGGCGAAGTCGCCGTGCCGCTCAAGCCGGTGGCGCCCGATGTCTTTGTTGCAATGGCGCCCACCGGTGTCGAGCTGCCGGTGGTGTTCTTCGGTGGCAACAGCGAGGCCCGGTACCTGCACACCGGCATGCGTGCCGCTGCGCGGGTGCGCAACTGCTGACGTCAGCCGCCCGACGCCGATTCGTCCTGCGGACACCACCGTTCGATCCACGACACCGTTCGCACGATGTCGTCGATCAGGTTCTCGCCTGTCGGCACGTTGTGCGCCTCGTCCGGGTACACGACCAGTTCGGACGCGATCCCTTGCAGCCGGAGAGCCTCGTGGAACTCCAAGGCCTGTGACGTCGCGCAACAGCGATCATGGGCGCCGGTGATCAGCATCGTGGGTGTCGTCACCCGATGAGCGAAGAACACGGGGCTGCGGTCGACGTAGCCGCCACCGGGAAATGCCGACGCATCGGGCAGGAATCGAACGCCCCACTGGGGGATGTTCGACTGGAAGTGCTGGCTGATCCAGTTCGTGACCGGGGCGCTCGCCACCGCAGCCTTGAACCGATCTGTCTGGGTGACCAACCAGCAGGTCATGTACCCGGCGTAGCTGCCACCCATCACCGCCAGTCGATCCGCGTCTGCGACGCCTTCGGCGACGAGCGCGTCGATGCCCGCCAGGAGATCGTGGGTGTCGAGCCCGCCCATGTCTCCGTGCACCGCATCGGCGAAGTCCCAGCCGTAGCCCGACGAGCCGCGCGGGTTGGGCATGAAGACCGCGTAGCCTCGCGTGACCAACAGAGCGACCGCCGCATAGCCCATGAGGAGTCGTGGGCGCCACATTGCGACGGGTCCACCGTGCGCGTAGAGCACCGTCGGGTGTGGGCCGTCGCCCGCCGGTCGCAGGAGCAGCCCCTCGATCTGCAGGCCATCGAGCGCAGTCCAGGTGCGGACTTCGACGCTGCCGATCTCATCGCGCAGGGCGGCCATTTCGGGGGTGAGCCCCGACCACGACGTTGTCTCGATTCCGTCGACGTCGACCTGCAGCAGGAGCGGACCTTCGTCCCACGAATCGGCAGCGGCGACGAGTCCGCCGGACGGGGTCGGCCAGGTTTCCGGCTGTCGCGGTCCGACGGTGTCAGTGGTGGACCAGCGCTCGTGAGTGGCACCGTCAAGCGGCCGCAGCTCGACCACCCGTGTTGCCATCCCGACCAGGCCGCTGACGAGACGGCGCGATTCATCGAGCCAGACCAGATGCGTTGCATCGAGCCCGAGGTTGTGTCGCGTCACGTCCCCCGTGGTCGTGTCACCTACGACCACACGTCCTGCCACCAGTGTGCGATCGGAGCAGGGCGCCTCGATGCACGCGACCCAGCGGCCGTCGGGTGAACCCGCAGGAACGCCCAGCTGTCGCTCGCTGGTGATCATGACCCGTTCGGCACCATCGTGGACGTCGAGAACGCTGCAGCGCGCACCGTACCAAGCGTCCTCCTCGGGCCTGTCTGACACGATGGCGACGACTGCATCGTCGCCGAGCCATGCGGCCTCCCACACGCATGGGCCCGAAGGTGTCGCGCAGATCGCTACTTCGACGCCGGATGTCGCGATCCACAGCCGTCGCCACTCGTTCTCCGGACCACCGCGATCGAACCGGCGGACGATCGGCGCGCCGGCCGGGAGAACATCTTCGGCACGAAGAGGGATGCGGCCGGAGGCCATTGCCCCCGCCTGTTCGGCCCCGTGTCCCGCCACAACGGCGAGCAGGCGGGAGCCGTTGGGCGACCACGAAAGGTGTTCGATCGTGCCCGGCACGACAGGCCCATCTTCCGGGTCGTGGAGACGATCCCGATCGGCGGTGCAAGCTGGTGGATGCCGCCCTGGCGGCGGTCGGTGGTGAACGCCAGGGTGCGGCCGTCGGGCGACCAGCGGGGGAGCCGAGTATTGGCGGTCCAGATGGTCAGTTCGGTCGCGACACCGTCCTCGACGATGCACACCCTGCTCGTCGATGGACCGAGCGGCGACGCCGTGCGAGTGCCGGTGGCGACGACCAGGCCATCGAGCGGGTTGGCCCTTGGATCAGCGAGCGATGTGATCCGTCCGAGCGTAGGGCTGTGGAGGCGCTCGAGCCACTTGATCGCGGCGTTGTGAGGCGAGGGGAGCATCGTCATCGGAGGTGGTTCTTCACGATGCGGCCACCCTGGATGACGAGCACCACCCGCTCGGGGTCGGCGAGCAGCCACGGATCGCTGATCGGATCACCGTCGACCGCGATCAGGTCGGCGAGCTTGCCGACCTGGACGGTACCGAGATCATGGTCGCGACGCAGGATCTTGGCGTTGGTGGCCGTCGCCGAGACGATTGCGTCCATCGCCCCGATCAGATCGGCCTTCATGCCGATCTCCATGCCTCGGCCCTGCTGTGCCGGCCCGATGAGATCGGAACCTGACCCCATCGTGATGCCATGGGTCTTTGCCAGCCGGACCGCGTTCGACATGCCCGATTCCAACAGCGCCACGCGGTCTCGCGACTCGGGTGGCACGGCAGACGCGTCGGCGGCCCATTGACGCGCGATCGTCAGCGTGGGCACCAAGACGGCACCCGCCGCCGCCATCAACGCCGCGGTCTCGTCGTCGAGGAACGTGCCGTGCTCGAAGCTCACGATGCCGGCCTCGAGCCCTCGACGAATCGCCTCGTTGTTGTGGGCATGTGCCGCAACGTAGGTATGGCGGGCAGTGGCTTCTTCCACTGCTGCCCGCATCTCTTCGATGGAGAACTGGACATCCTCCATTCGGTCCGACAGCGACACGACCCCGCCCGAGATGCACAGCTTCAGTTGAGTCGCCCCATGCCGGAACGCCTCGCGGGCAGCTCGCCGCACCGCGTCCGGTCCATCGACCGGCTTGCCACTCTGTGTCAGGCCGGGAATGAGATCATGCGAGTGGGCAGGGTGCGGCAGAAAGGACGGCGAGAGATCGCCATGACCGGCGGTGGTGCACAGCAGCGGCCCCGATGGGAACAGCCGCGGGCCGGGCGTCAAACCAGCTGCGACGGCTTGTGCGAACCCACCGTCGAGACCGCCCATCTCGCGGCTCGTGGTGAAGCCCGCGTCCACTGAACGCGCCAGGTTGTCCATGATCTGAGCCGCAATCACTGCGAGCGGTGAGCGGTCTGCGTCGCCCACCGCAACAATTCCGTGATGGGCATGGGCGTCGATCAGCCCGGGCATCAGTGTGAGCCCGGTCAGGTCGAGGCTGCCGCCCCCGCTCTGTGCGAGATCGGTTCCCACTCGGGAAAACCTGTCGCCATCGATCGTCACCAAGGCATCGAGCAGGGGGTCGCGCCCTGTGCCATCGATCAACGTCGCTCCACGCAGACTCAGCATCGGATCTCCATTCACTGGATCATCCTCGCGTGATCCCGACGAATCGGCGTTCGTTGCGGCCGACAACTCCAGGTGCCGACATCGTCCCGGGCCACGATCCAGTCAGGAGCCCGCTCATCGAGGGCAGGTTGGCTGGAGGCTCGCTCGACGGTCCTCAGAGTGTTTCGACGGTGACGTGGTGGGCGTGGGCGGCGAAGGCTTCGATGTCTGCTGTGTCGCCGGTGAGAATGGTGCCGCCGGGTTCTGCGAGGGCGATGACGATCGCGTCAACCGCTGACCCCGAAAAAACAGGAAACCCGAACCCTGATGAGGGTGCGGATCCTTGCCGATGTCTCGCGACATCACACGGTGGGGGAGTCGTAGAATTGCTCCAGCCCTGCTCAGTGCATGTGCGGACCGGCCTCCGGGCTTGTGCGTTCACACGGTCAACCGTGGTTTGTTCACACGGGTAGAAGCCAACCGACCGTCGTTGGTGTGCGCTGCAACTCCCCAGGTGTCGGACGGCGCCGCTGCTCTGTTCCGTCTGCGGCCGATGGAACCTTGAATCATCCGTTCCCGTTCGATGTTGCTTCCCTAGGCAGAAGACTCGCGAGGGTCATGGACAAGCTCAATCAGGTTGTCGATAGCCGGGCTCCATCGTCGGAAGTCATCCTCCGACGGTTCGTTGAGTTCTCCGCCGATGACCTCGTTGAAGGATTCGTCGATTGCGTGTTCAATCGCTACAGCTGCGGCTCTGACGTCAGGGGTTGGGTGACCGGTGGCGACGCTTCGAGCGGCCTGGATCGCCTGCTCGGGTTCGGTGAAAGTGGGCTGAATGGCGTGCGAGGACGCGTAGTCAACGTCGAGACCGAAACGCTTGCCCCATTCGTACTGGACCCAGTCGTGCAAGTCTTGAAGTTGCGGCAGGTATTCGGCTCTTGCGTTCGAATGTGCTTCTTCCCGACGGAGCCGACTCTCGTGTGCCCGCTCATTCCCTTGAATCGTTTGGAGATGCGTCCGCTCCTTTCCCTCTCGCTTGCCGTAAATTTCCGTTCACGCCCCTCCCGGAACCACGACAGCAGTTGGTTCATAAATCCGGCGGCGAGACCGGATGTGATCGCGAGGGTGAACAGCATTTCCCAACTCATGGTCACCGGATCCACCGTTGGCTCCCTTCAGGTTTCGTCAGCGCAAGCTATTCAGTGCTATCTGTCGTAGAGGAGTCCCCCCTGTCTGTCAGGCTGAGCCAAGTTGACAGCAAGCGGCTGGGACCACTCTCAACCACGAGTCAATCGTTGCCGTAGTCCGGTTCGTAGAACTGCTCGCTGTAGCGGTCGGCCAGCGACTCGGTCACCGTGCTGAAGTGCTCGCTGGCCAGGCCTGCAGCTTCGAGCTCGTGGACGCCGCGGAGTTCAAGTTGGCAGACCACACAGGTGAAACCCCGCACGATTGACACGATGTCGCGTTCGACTTCGTCCGTCTGATCGTCATACCGAATGCGGGTAATCCGGACAATCTCGGTGTCGATGATGGCCTGGCTGCCGCAGGTGGGACAGTTGACGAACGCAGTCTCGGTAGGCCGCGTAAAGGCGGTGATGTGGACTGTTTCCAGGCGGGCGGTGCGCTCTGGCCCGGGGAGTTGTTCGAAGATGCTTGAGGCCGCAGCGCGTGGCGCAGGGCCCAACCCGGCTAATTGGGTTTAGACAAGACCGCCCTACGGCACCTACAGGTGGTCCACGCCACCGTCGAGAACTGAACCAGCGACGCTGGCGCCGGATCCATATCGCCGAGCGGCAACGCTCGTGGCGATGCCCGCCGACCCGAGAGAATCGGCCCCAGTACGGTGCTCCAGGATCGCGGCGTCGAGTCGAACTCAGACCCGTTCGTCGCCGGCATTATGCGCACGACCGGGCAGCAGCCCATAACATCGGGCGGTCAGCACCACCGGAGCAGCCTCGAGGTGTGCCGGTAGGAGGCACCCGATACCGGCACCCAAGGGGCCGGCAAGGCGACGCTTCACTGACACTCAGGAACGGACCCTTTCCCGGCAACGGTCGGGCTCGACCCGCCAGCCCTCTAGTGCTGCATGAGCGCCAGACGCTGCTGAACGCCGCGATCGACGATTGAGATCCGCGCATCGAGCTGTCGCCCTCTATGCCGTCGGGCCCAATCGAGATTGAACGCCATGAACCGGCTGGATGCCGCTTGCGTGCTGGACCGCACGGTCCCCCCTTCTGCTGGCGGTGTGATGGCCACCCGTGTGCAACGGCTGGTCGAATCAGCACGATCTGCTACGAAGGAGTCTCATGACCAATCTGCAATACCCGATCGTCATCCCGCCGCACGTTCAGGCGGCAAGAGCTGCAGCACTACGAGTCGGCTTCGGGCTTGTCGCTGGCGAAGGTGACAACGGAACGGCCTGCCTGACCGAGTTCGGCCCGATGCTCGCCGTGCTCGCAGCGATGAAACCGGCAGCCAGGATCGCCGAGCTCGGCACCGGCGTCGGTGTCGGCACCGCATGGCTCTTGTCAGGGATGACACCCGGTTCAACGATCACAACCGTCGAAATCGACGCGCAGCGAGCAGCGATCGCAGCCGAACTGTTCGCAGATCAAAGCAACATCGATGTCATCGTCGGCGACTGGCGTGA
>Ga0105044_10001724_pt1 | contig 29635 bp, 23 predicted proteins | sample MAT01_FD_78092 | JGI IMG/M metagenome (GOLD analysis project Ga0105044, IMG submission 78092) | Freshwater microbial communities from Lake Fryxell liftoff mats and glacier meltwater in Antarctica - MAT-01 | ecosystem: Environmental > Aquatic > Freshwater > Ice > Liftoff microbial mat | place...
AACCCGTATCGGTTTTCCCCTTGCTCCATTCAGGTTGAGGCTACCTTATTGGCTACTTTCGTGGTCTGCATTCCATTGGATTCATTACTTACTACCAATGTGACCGGACTCTCATGAGTCTTTGTACTTGGGGACATCGGGGCAGAAACCGAAGGGAGAGATGACTCTCCACTCAATTTGTGATGGTTATTTAACCATCTAACACGCGACTTCTACATCGCACTTGGCTGAAATAATCGGGATGATCTCGCAGGTCTGGCAAATGGCATATTAGAGGACAAGAATTGATAGGAGAACGGTTTTGCTCGTACCAGTTGAATCTATCAGCCAACAAATAATTGTACTGACTACAAAGCATTGACAGCCATCTATCTAACTCTGCAACCTGTGTTTTTGTTGGTCGTAGTCGGTATTGGTATGCTGTTCTCATGATACTATCATAGCACACGGCTATATACTGCTGACGATGAACCCAATTAATTTCAGAGTGACTGATGAAGAATTAGCCCAATTGAAGAACTAGCCAAATCAAGAAAAGGCAACAAAGCGAGGTCATTCGTGAGTTGCAGCAGAAAACTGTCAATCGAGCGGGGTGTTGAACCCCATCGATTGACCGCCTATCCATCCCGACACCAACCTGAGTACAAGTATGGTGCGGGGCTTCCGGCGTTAAGCTAAAATTTTTGGGTTAAGCTCCAAGGAGCCGATCGCACGATTGTGTCGATCGTACCACATCAAGGTAGATGCCGGATGATTCGGCAAGGATTCCCCGCCGCCACGACGTTTGCGGGAATATCTTTGACAACAACACTGCCTGCGCCGATCGTGCTATTGTCGCCAATAGTGACTCCTGGACAAATAATACTGCCGCCACCAATCCAAACATTATTGCCAATATTAATTTCAGCGGCAAGTTCTCGGCCAGAAAGTCTAATTTCCGGGTCTGTGGGGTGAAAAGCGGTGTAAATTTGCACGTTGGGCGCGCACAGTAAATTTTCGCCAATGTTAACTCGATTGCAGTCGAGAATCACGCAACCAAAATTCATGTACAATCCGTTTCCAGCATAAATATTGCTGCCGTAGTCACAGTAGAAAGGTGGCTCGATTTCAACTTTTGGCCCAACTGCACCGAACAATTCTGCGAGAATTTCTAACCGTTTCTCTGGTTCGTCTTCGCGGGTAGAATTGTAAGTTCTGGCGAGGCGGCGGGCTCGCTGGCGCTCTAAAATTAATTGCTCATCGGCAGCTAAATACAATTCGCCGGCGAGCATTTTTTGTTTTTCGGTTTTTTCCACAGTTTTTTCCACGGTAAGAATCGGCGGTTGAAACCGCTACTTCACCAACGAACTTCCTCTCTAAGAGATTGAAGAATAATGTAGGGTGCGCTGCACCTTACCGCTATAATTAGTAGCGCGTCAGATCATTTTTTGATGTTGTAGCATACATTTAGGGTTCAGGTTTTGACTGCAAACAAACAGCTAAATCCAGATTGGCTAATTGCTCAAAAGCTCGATCGATCGATCCTTTTCCCCGCAAAAAACCAGTATTTGCACCGGGACAAATATACTGTAAAGTTTCCGGCGAAAATCGATCGATAATTGACTTCACGCTGTTAATTTGCCGGGGCCAGTGAAAAGTTTTTGCCGTCAACAGCGGTACTGGGGCGGCTTCTCGGTTGGGGAGCAAGTGCCTACCCGAAAACAGCACTCCACCGCTGCCACTATCATAAAGGCAAGAGGAACCAGGAGAATGGCCAGGAGTCCAAAATGCTTTGATTCGATCGCTCACAACAAATTCTCGCTCAAAAACCGTCACCTTCAAACCCGGCAGTAAATAAGCTTCCTGCTCTTGAATCAGGATCTCGCACCCCGTGGCTTCCTGAATCTCCAGCGCCTTGGCGATAGCGCCACGGTGGGTGAGAAACAGCAGTCGCACGCCGCCGTGTTCCCGCAAAAATGTTTGGTTAATCTCATCCCAAGCGGGACAATCCACCAGGATGTTAGTTTGGTTTTCTACAATGAAATAGGCTGTTGCACCCAGAGTTTCCCGGTTAGGCGGGAAAGCAAGGATATTGTCGAGCACGGGCCTGGGTTGTTTGGAGACTGAACTCTGTTGTTTCAAGGAAAAATTTCAGAAGGGAATAGGATAAATATTATGTTCTTTTTACTATGGTTGTTCGTATTGGGGCTGATATCGTACTTCTTGTTGCAGAAGGGCACCAGCCGCATCACCAGGACTCCGATATGGCTGCTGTGGCTGGTAATGATGGCGCCCGCGCTGATTTGGGGTGGTTGGATTTTAGTTTACGGTACCAGCAAAACTGTACCGCCGGAGTTGGTAATTATACCTTTTCTGGTTTGCCCTTTTTTGTATTGGTTTTTGGTACAGTTGGGGCGCCAGAAAATTACCAGCGAAACTGCTGAGCAGGTAGCCGGCTCGGAGACTGAATCTGTAAAGCCAAAACCGCCAGTGCGCCCGATCAATGCAGCAGAAGAAGCGAGTTTGCGCGATTGTTTTCCTTGGTCAATTTACTTTTTGCGAGATTTGGAATTTCGGCCGCAGGCTGTAATTTGTCGCGGACAGTTGCGGACGAACCCGGAGGCAGCTTATCAGGCAATTCGGGAGAATGTGGAGAGGCTTTTTGGCGATCGCTTTTTAGTAGTATTTCAAAACAGCTTGAGCGGTCAACCTTTTTTTGCTATAGTTCCCAATCCCAGCCACCAATCAGGGGAAAATCCTGTCAAAACCGAATCTGTAACCAGGCCATTTTTTGCATTAGCTTTGCTGCTGATCACGGTGTTTACGACTACGCTTGTCGGGGCGCGACTTGCCGGAGTTACTGAACAAACTTTGCAGTCCAACCCGTCAATATTGCTCCAGGGTTTGCCTTACTCGCTTTCTCTAATTACATTTTTAGGAATTCACGAATCCGGCCACTATTTAGCTGCCCGGTTTTACAAAATTCGCACGACTTTGCCTTATTTTATTCCGATTCCTTTTTTCTTGGGAACTTTTGGCGCCTTCATTCAAATACGGAGCCCAATTCCCAACCGCCGAGCTTTATTTGATGTTAGCATTGCCGGGCCGCTTGCGGGTTTAGTTGCGACACTGCCGTTGTTGATTTGGGGTTTGAATCATTCGACTATTATACCGCTGTCTGAAAAGTCGGGAATGTTAAATTTTGACTCTTTCAAACCCAGTTTTTCGCTGCTGATGACTTTGTTGAGCAAGTTAACCTTGGGTGGTGCTTTAAATGCGGAAACTGCGATCAATTTGCATCCGGTAGCGGTGGCGGGTTATTTGGGTTTGATCGTGACGGCGTTTAATTTGATGCCGGTGGGACAACTCGACGGCGGGCACATCGTGCACGCGATGTTCGGCCAGCGAGCGAGTATGGCGATCGGGCAAGTTGCTAGAGTTTGTATGCTGCTGCTTTCTTTTTTGGAACAGGGTTTACTGCTGTGGGCGATTATTTTGTTTTTCACGCCACTAAACGACGAACCGGCGTTGAATGATGTCAGTGAATTGGATAATCGGCGGGATTTTTTGGGGTTGCTGGCGATCGGGCTTTTGTTAATGATTTTGTTACCCGCGCCCAGGGTACTCCTTGAGTGGTTAAATGTTTAGAAGGAAGAGGGAAGTTCGGCAACGAGCAATGTACGGGATGTAACGGATAGAAGAAAGAATAAACAAGAAAGAGGGCAGAAGAATTGAGTTATCGGGCGAGAGAAAGAAGAGGAAAAAAGGAAGAAAAGAGAGGTTTACCAATTCTGCAAGGGTTGCTATATTAGGACTTACGCGGTGAGAACCGGGTTTCTTCCTAGAGACTTCGCTACCAAACCAAGATTTTTCGCAGAAACCCGGTTTCTTTGGTGGAATTTTTTATACAATCGTATTTACGATTTCTCAACTCGCTTTCTATCTCGAAGTAATCTTTATTTTCACCGACTGATTAGAGAAATATGCCTTACAAATCCTTTACTTTCCACCAATTAAAAGAGCGATTTGGATTGGAACCGTCACTCAGTCCTATTTTGAATGCCAAGGTTATGCCTTTAGAACCTTCGGAATGGCTTTGGAGAACCCTCGAAATTAGTTCTAACACTGCTGTTACAACTGCGAAAGAACGTTCCGAACGGATTATTTCTCCTATTCTGTTAGAATTGATAGAAAGGAATAACAGACAATTTTCTCTTTTTTCTGGTTGGTCATTTGATGTAGATCTTGAGCGGGGATTGAATGGGGAATGCGACTTTCTACTGTCTTCCGTGCCGTTGGATTTTGAAATTAAAGTTCCGGTTTTTGCATTGAGAGAAACGAAAGGTGGAGAAATAGAATCTTGTCTGCCACAGTGTGCCGCACAAATGTTGGCTGCTCAACTATTTAACGAACGCGAACACAATTCCATACCTGCAGTATATGGCTGCGTAACTACTGGCGTTGTCTGGCGGTTTCTTAAATTAGAAGGAAATAATTTAATTGTTGATCCTGATGTTTATTGTCTAGATAATGTTCCTATGATTTTAGGGGTTTTGCAAACAATAGTTAATTTATACCAATAATTTAACGACTATAATAAAATAGTTTGGCAGTGGTAATTTGCGTGACCCCTAGAAACTTAATTAGAGTTTTAACCAGATGCGAGAGCGAAAAAGTTTGACCGTAAATCAAATAATATAGCTGTACTTATGATCGCAATGACTCCAGAACAAACAGCGCTAATTCCGATTTATCGCGAGAAGTGGCGAGAAATTGGACTTTCGATCGCACCGATCGATCGCCCGCAAGCGACAGCGGCCATCAATACCGCCTACCACATCATCGGCTGTCCTGAACCGGAAATTATTTTCTGTGACAGCCCTTACCTAGCTTTGCAAGCAGTTGAACCGCTAAGGATACGCGATTCTGGTCTGGGAATGGCCAGCGAAATCAGAAACAAAATTCATAATGAATTGTACGATATATTAAGAAGTCAACTCGGCAGGGATCTGGAAAATCAAATTTACAGCCAACTCTATAATCCCCTGTACGCTCAACTGATGAATCAACTCCACCTTCATGTTAAAGACGAAGTTTACGTCAAATTAGCAAGGAAGTTGGGCGGGAGATTTCAGAGATTCCTGATCGATCAGGCTTATCATAATAACAGCATAGTTTCCGAACTGTCAGCCTGTCACGGAAGTTGGGTGGATTTTTGTATTGGCGTGTTAAATTTGGAGTACGATCGCCCTTTATACTCAGCCTTTAAATCTTTAGTGGAAAACTGTGGCTGGATTTACCCGTTTGAGAAAAAGTGCTTTGTGTGCGATCGCCCGATCCAACTTCATTTTGATAGCGAATATTTGCTCCACGCTTTATGTCAACCAGCGGTTGAATTTGCTGACAAGTTCAGTGTATACTCTTATCGCGGCGTCCGACTGCCGGAAATAATTGGTCAAGTTCCGCCGCAGTCTTGGCAAGCTTCATGGCTGTTAACAGAACAGAATGCCGAAGTGCGGCGAGTTTTGATTCAGGCGATCGGCTATCCGAGAATTTGTCAAGAATTGCAAGCAACAGAATTGGATTCTTGGCAAGAATATACTTTGTTGAAAATTGACAATAATATTGACATAGAGCCAATTTATTTGTTAAAGATGACTTGTCCGAGTACGGGACACCTTCATGCCTTGCGAGTGCCGCCAAAAGTGCTATCGGCTAAAGAAGCGATTAGCTGGGTAAATTGGGGAATAGATCCCGAAGAATTTCAAGTCCAGACTTGACGGGAAATTTGAGAGTTTTGAGTGCGGGAGTTTACAGTTAAACAATTACAGCGCCCCCAAAGTAGCGTTCTGCATAAGTCCAGAACAATTAAAAAATGTAGAATTGCAGCCACCGCTTGATACTATGTACTCTGGCAGCTAAAACCCACAACTTCAAATCGACATGAGCCAGCATTCAGACCGCATTGCCCCTCACGGCGGCACCCTGGTCAACCGCATTGCCACACTAGACCAGAGACAAGAATTTTTCGATAAAGCAGAAGTCTTGCCGCGAGTCCAGCTTTCGGATCGATCGATCTCAGACCTGCAAATGATCGCCATCGGCGCCCTGAGTCCCCTCAAAGGGTTCATGAACGAAGCTGATTATCGATCGGTCGTTAAACAAATGCGCCTCTCCAACGGCCTTCCCTGGTCGGTTCCCATCACCCTCTCGGTAACAGAAGAAGTCGCCGCCCCCCTGAAAGCAGGAACTTTAGTGCGCCTCGACACTCCGGCGGGCGAATTTGTCGGGCTCTTGGAACTTGCAGAAAAATACCACTACAGCAAAGAAGAAGAAGCCCTCAACGTCTACCGCACCGACGACCTCAAACACCCGGGCGTCCAAGTAGTAGACAAATCCGGGCCCGTTAACCTCGCAGGCGATGTTTGGCTGCTGGAACGCGAACTAGATGTCCGCTTTCCCCAATACCAAATTGACCCGGCGAAATCGAGAATGCTGTTCACAGAAAAAGGATGGAAAACCATAGTCGGTTTCCAAACCCGAAACCCCATCCACCGGGCCCACGAATACATCCAAAAATGCGCCTTAGAAACAGTAGACGGCTTGTTTCTGCACCCGCTAGTCGGGACGACAAAAGATGACGACATCCCGGCTGATGTGCGGATGCGCTGCTACGAAATTCTGCTAGAAAAATACTATCCAAAAGATCGCGTAATTTTGGCAATTAATCCGGCGGCGATGCGCTACGCCGGGCCGCGAGAAGCAATTTTTCATGCTTTAATTCGCAAAAACTACGGCTGCACTCACTTTATCGTGGGGCGCGATCACGCTGGAGTTGGCGATTATTACGGCACTTACGATGCCCAATATATTTTTGACGAATTTGAGCCGGGAGAATTGGGAATTGTGCCGATGAAATTCGAGCACGCTTTCTATTGCAAACTGACGGAACAAATGGCTACAACTAAAACAAGTCCCAGCACTCCCGAACAACGGGTGCATTTGTCGGGAACCAAAGTTCGGGAAATGCTGCGCGCTGGTAAATTGCCGCCGCCGCAGTTTTCCCGGCCGGAAGTCGCGGCAGAATTAGCCAAGGCAATGAATATTTTCAATTACGAGATTTAAATCTTGAACATTGGTGGGGGCGACATTCTGGATAGTTTTGAATTTTGAGTTTTGAGTTTTAAATGGGAAATTTTCAACTTAAAGCTCAAAAGTTAAAACTTAAAAACTCCCTTAATACTAAACACTCACAATCTAATTAATTCCCCTAAAATTATTGAGGGGAATTTAACTTAAAATTCAAAACTTAAAATTCAAAGCTATTTAAAAATGGGACTCAAGCGGCGGGAATTTTTACAGCAAGCTGGCCGGGTGCTGGCCGCCATCGGAATCAGCGAGGCCATCTGGCTGCCGTTGGGCGATCGCTACCTCCAAGCCTTAGCGCAGCCGACAGCCAGGAAATTGGCTTTGTTGGTTGGCGTTGACAAATATCCAGACTCGCCCCTGCACGGCTGCGTCACGGATGTGGAATTGCAGCGGGAACTGCTGATATATCGGTTTGGGTTTGTGCCGTCGGACATTTTGACTTTGACTGACGCTCAAGCTACGAGGGACAATATCGAGACGGCTTTTGTAACTCACTTGACTCAACAAGCAAAACCCGGTGACGTGGTAGTTTTTCACTTTAGCGGCTGCGGTAGTCGAGTCAGTTTGGGTGAGTCTCCCGGAAAAATCCAAAACAGTTTGGTGCCGGCGGATGATGTTTTGCCGTTGTTAGCAAACCGGGCGGTGAACGATATTTTAGAGGAAACGCTGTTGCTGCTGATGCGATCGCTCGCGACAGAAAATGCGATCGCCATCCTCGACACCAGCTACCACTATCGGGGTTTCCCCACAAACGGCAACTTTCGCATTCGCTCCCGCCCCCGCCCCACCATCGGGCAGCCAAGCCTGGGAGAATTAATGTTCGCCGGAGGCCTTAAATCCAGCCAAAATCTCCGTCCTGCGGCCACCGTACTTGCCGCGGGTGCGGATTCCCAACTCGCCGCCGAACAAGAGTGGAACGGATTTACCGCCGGTTTGTTTACCTACGCCCTCACCCAAACTTTGTGGTGGGCAACTCCCGCTAGCAGCTTCAGCGTCAATTTCAGTCGCGCTGTGGGTAATGTCGAGCAAATGGCGAGGTTATCGCAGCAACCGCAAATTCGCCCTAACAATTTAACAGCCGCGCTGGCGGTGAATTTTTCAAATTTAATGTTGAATTCCCCTGCATCTGACGGCGCTGTAACGGCGGTGGAAGACGGAGGCAAAACTGTGCAGTTGTGGCTGGGCGGTTTGTCGCCGGGGGTTTTGGAGTGCTGCGGGGCTTCTGTGTTTGCTGTGGATTCTTCGGAGGGCGCGAGGCTTTTGCTGCGGGGACGCACGGGCCTCTCTGCTAAAGCTCAAGTTTTAGATGGGCCCGATCGAACAAACGGCGAATTAACAGCCGGCGAAGTGGTGAGGGAAGAAATTCGGGTATTGCCGCGAAACATCGGTTTGACAGTAGCTTTGGACTCAGGTTTGGAACGCATCGAGCGCGTGGACGCCACCAGTGCTTTCGCGACTGTGCCACAAGTTTCGGCGGTAGGCAGCGAGCAACCGGCTGACTGTCGGTTTGGCAGAGTCCCGGAAACGACTAAAGTCGAAACCGTCTCGCCTCACGAGCCTGCTTTGTATCAAAGCCGTTACGGTTTGTTTTCTTTGGCTCAAATACTGATTCCCGATACTGAGGGCGACGGGGGAGAAGCAGTCAAGGTGGCGGTGCAGCGCTTGACTCCGCAGTTGAAAGCGCTGCAGGCGGGGAAGTTGCTGCGGCTGACTGTCAATGAGGGGTCTTCGCGCCTGAAGGTGCGGGCGGTTCTGGCAACTACTGCACCCCAAGCGCGGGCCGTGGCGCAGCGGGAGCCGGTGCGGGCCCAAAAGTCTTATCGCTTGGAACCCCTGAGCGCAGACAGCGAGAAATTGGCAAATATCGATATGCTCAGCGTGAACAAGGGCGATCGAATTCAGTACAGACTTTTTAACGAAAGCGATCGCCCGGTGTATGCTGCGGTGTTTTCGTCGGATAATGCCGGACGCCTGTTGGTGATGAATTCTCAGATCGAAAATGATGCCGGAGCGATGTCGGTGGCGATCGCCCCTGGGGAGAATTTGAGTGTACCGGGCGCTGGGACTTTCGGGTGGCCGGTATCGGGACCGATCGGACTGGGGGAAACTCTAATTATATTTAGTGAGAAACCCTTCGCTCGAACTCAGACGGCGATCGAGGAAGGAATGCAGCAAGTGAGGAATGCCTCACCAATCCGAGTGCTGTTGAATCCTTTAAATGTGGCGCAGGCCGTCTTGGAAGATTTGCACGCTGCTAGCATTCCGGGTGTGGAGAAGTTGGGGATTTCCACTGATGATTTGGCTTTGGATGTGAATGTTTGGGCGAGTTTGAGTTTTGTTTATCGGGTGGTTTAATTTAGGAATGGGTAATTGGGAATGTTTTCTACAACAGATTTCTTGCAAAAGTCTTTTTAATAGACTTGCATTGCGTAAGTCTTTGATTGATACGGAAACCGCAGATGTCAGGCAGATAAACACAGATAAACGCAGATAATTGAAGGCATTGAGAGCTTGGGAATGCCAGAGGTACAATCAAATTTTCACAGCAGGCGGGACGGCTACCCACAAGAAAAAATAATTTTTGTGGGATGGTTGGATAGTCCGTCTTAGTTATTTTTGCAATTTTGTCTAACCTATAATCCGAATCTATCCGAGTACGAAATCGATATTCATTTCCCAATCAGGAAATGCTAGAGGCGAAACTTGTTGACTGCGCCAAAACTTTTGGATTAAGCTGTAACCGTTGGGTGTCGGCTGGCGGTATACTTCTAAGCATTGTGCTTCTAAATCTACGAGCCAAACTTCTTGAATGAGCGATCGAGCGTAAATAAGAACTTTCACCTCTCGATCGTAATCAACGGTGCTATCTGATACTTCTACCAACAGCAAAACTTCTGACGGTACTGGATGTGCTGTTGAATAGTAATCAGCCCGGGGTTTCAGCAATACTATATCAGGTTGAGGTTCGGTGCGCTCGCTTAACTGGATGGGGTTTTGCACATCCAGAAAAGCCCGGTTAGTGGGAATTTCGCTGAACAGTCCAATGAATCGTCTCACACAGGAAGCATGACGAGTTCCAATTGCTGCCATTTGGATCAGTTCTCCTTCTATCAGTTCTACCCGATCGCCCTGGGAAAGAATACCAGCTTTGCCCATTAAATGATATTCTTCTACGGTCAACAACCTTTTGAGTAATTGCACTGCCATAACTCACCGTGCCTCTAATTATTTCTTAAATTGTAGTCGATCGGTAAAGGCAGAAGTTATGTTCATCGGCCCTGGGTAATTGGTAACTTGTAAGTTGTCGTGCATTTAATTTGTATACTTATTTTCATTGAAACTCTTGTGGGGCGCTGCTCTGAGCATCGCCCCAAAGTTAAATTTAAATGCACAACAGCTTACTACCCTTCAACTGTCAACTGTCAACTGTCAACTGTCAACTGTCAACTGTCAACTATCAACTGTCAACTGTCAACTGTCAACTGTCAACTGTCAACTGACTGATAAAGCTTTTCTACCATTTGAGCCAAGCGTTTCATGGCAGTTTCAATCTCATCATTTGTTGCAGTCAAACTGATGCGTAAACACTCATGCTTGTGCTGCCAATCTTCCCGCAAACCAGGGAAAAAAGAACTTCCTGGCACGACAATGACGCCAACTTTCTTCAACTCTTGATACAGTTCCCAATCAGTCATTGGCAAATCTTTCAGCCACAACCACGCAAAAATTGCTCCTTCGCCCCGGTGCAAGAACCACGGCAAATCCTTTGGCATCGATTGTTCTAAGGTGGTTTCTACGATCGCAAATTTGCTTTGATAGTATGGCCGAATTACGTTGATGGAGATGTCGGCAAGAGCGCCGGAAGCAATGGCACGAGTTGCGATCGCCTGTCCGTATCTCGGCGAATGAATGCACATATTGGTCTGAAAACATTCTAATATTTGAATGATTTTTTCATCGCCGATCGCAATTCCGATTCTTTCACCCGGTAATCCGGCTTTCGACAAACTCATACAGTGCACGATATTGCCGCCAAAAATCGGCGTCATTTCGGTAAAATTTAAGGAGGGGAAGGGAGGGCCGTAGGCGGAATCAACGAACACAGGCACGTCGAAAGCGGCCGCTAAATCGGCAATTTTCTTAACTTCGTCGTCGGTGAGAACGTTGCCGGTGGGGTTGCAGGGACGGGAAAAAATGACGCAACCGGTGCTTTGATCGATCGACAATTGGCTGAAATCCGGGCGGTATTTGAACCTGTGGGCCGCTGCATCAATATCGAGGGTGGGCTTGCAGGCTACTACCGCTTCGGGAATCAAGCTAACGCCGCCGTAACCCGTGTAGTCTGGGCTCAGCGGTAAAACAATATTTTTAAGCTGTTTACTGGTAGTGTAGCCGCCGAAAGCGTTGGCTGCGTAAAAGTAAATCGATTGACTTCCTGGAGTAATTAGGATATTGCGATCGGTCAAATTCAGTCCGTAACGCTGGTTAAAATCCGCCAATACCGCATTGATAAACGGCTGATAACCTTGACTGGAACCGTAGCGACAAACCACCTCGCCGTATTCCGGGCTCGCCAAAAGTTGGGCCGTGCAATCGCGCCACAATTCCTCGACTTCCGGCAAAATCACCGGATTTCCCGCGCTCAAATTGATAAACTCCTGCCCGCTGCCGGCTCTGAGAGTTTCAATAATATCTTTCATAATTGCCCGAACTCCCGTGAGGTGGGACATTTGAGCGCCAAATTGAGTAAGGGCAGGGTTCATGGTAAATGCAGCGACAAAGATAGAAGTTTACAGTTTACCCATGATAACTCCAGTCGCAGGCGTTAGCGTAGCTTGTCTGGGGTATGGGTTGTCGATCGAGCGTCTGAACTAATTCAATAAACTCGATCGCACAGCATTTCGTTTTTTCCCTGTGCGCGCGTCGGAGTATAAGATTGTCGGCATTTCTGGATTTTGATCGATCGATCAAACAGTGTTTTTTGCCTAAAAATTAGAGAACGGGGCAGCAATCTCTAATTCAAGAGTTGTGGTAAGATTTCACGCCGTCGCGCCAGATGAATTGCCGATACTTGACAACAACCATTGGCAGAATCTAAGATTAGCACTAGATCCCGATCGCAACAGAATTTTATGGGCTCCTGTTACTGCTATAATTACAGGTTTAATCCAGCCTCAAGAATCAGATTTGTTGCTAGCTCATCTTCATGATTCGCGGTTTGCTGACAGCGGTGCATTTTATCATCAATTCGACTAAAGCCAAGATAGCTCGTAAGGTCGCCCTTTGAGTGGCATTACATAACAAACACGTAAATTCCAACCCCAATTAACGGCCGTAAAATTCAACACAACAATGACACACTTTCCACTTATAGAATACGAGCAACTTACCGATCCTAAAGCCAAGGAAGTCTACGAAGAAATCTTAACAGAATTGGGTTTGGCATCGTCCCCAACCTATTCAAGTCAATGGCAATCAACCCTGACATATTAGAAGCAAATTGGAATAAATTCCGGGGAACAATCCTGCAAGGAGACTTACCCCGCACGCTGAAAGAAATGGTCGGCGTCGCTATTTCCCAATCAAATAATAGCGAGTACGCTCTCCAAGTTCACCTGCACGGATTGTCAGCCTTGGGGATGAGCGAAGAACTACTGCGAACTCTAGTTTCTGACTTTGCCAACTGCCCTTTGCCAAAACGTGATAAAGCCGTAATTACCTTTGGCTTGCTGGCTGCTACAAAACCCCTGGAAATGACAGAAGCCGATTACCAAAACCTGCGGGATTTAGGACTTGATGATTCAGAAATCTTTGAGATTATTGCGACAGCAGACTTGTTTAGCTTTGTCAACCGATATACCGATTCAATTGCCCTCGAAATTGATGCTTTGTAATCTATATCTCATACCCATATTATGGGCGATCGGCTAGAAGATCAAGATCGAGAAGAACTTCTGTTGACAGCCCGCCGTTTGTTAGCAGAAGCTCAAGCGCTTTCCATCCGCATTTCCGCCGTCAACGAAGTTGCCACTGCCATTAACCGCACCCTCGATCTCAATCAGATTTTGCGGGTAGTAGGCAAGCAAGCCAAATGGCTGCTCGACTTTGAACACTGTAGCGTTTGCCTACAGAGCACTAACACTTGCACCACCTTATTTGGCCCGCATATCGCTGTAGATATTACAGCCTTCCCAGACGACGGCCCGATTAACAAGGCCTTCAAAACACGTCAACCTCAATTAATTCAAGAAGCGGCTGCTAATGGTGTTTTGTCCCCCTACGCTTCGCAAATTATCATTCCTTTGGAAAGCGAAGGTAAGGTTTTAGGGACAATTAATTTTGCCACAACCAAGCCGCGAGCTTACACTCAAGAAGATATGCGGATTGGCTATCTTTTGGCTTTGCAACTATCCTCAGCCATCCGCAATGCTGAACGTTTTAAAGAGATAAATAGGCTTTATGCCGAGCTCGATGCCGAAAAGCACAAATCTGACCAGCTACTGTTGAACGTCCTTCCGGATGAAATTGCCGAGGAACTTAAAAATAACGGCAAAGTGGAACCACTTTATTATGATTGCGTATCAGTTTTATTTACTGACTTTAAAGGCTTTACTCAGTTATCTGAAAACATGACGCCGCGAGAGTTAGTTGACGAACTAGACTATTGTTTTTCTTATTTCGATCGCGTGATGGATAAATACTCTATGGAAAAACTGAAGACTATTGGCGACAGCTATATGTGCGCGGCGGGAATTCCTACCCCTCGCCCAACACACGCCTTTGACGCTCTACTTGCTGCCCTAGAAATTCGACAGTTCATGGATTTGCGAAAAATGCAGAAAGCTCAACAAAATATTGCTTATTGGGATATCCGCATTGGCATTCATTCAGACCCAATACTTGCTGGAGTAATTGGCAATAAAAAGTTTGCCTATGATGTCTGGGGAGATACAGTTAATACTGCATCTCGGATGGAATCTTCCGGCGTACCTGGAAATATTAATATCTCTCACGAAACGTTTGAATTAGTTAAAGATTTTTTTGAATGCGAATACCGAGGAAAAATTTATGCTAAAAATAAGGGCGAGTTGGATATGTATTTGGTTCGCAATCTTAAATAATTTTGGGAATGGGGAATGGGGAATGGCTAACCGAGCCGTTATACCATTTTAGATTTTAGATTAGACAAGATTGAAAAAGTCCTTTTAATCAAATTTTAGGACGATGCTCAGAGCAACGTCCCACAATTTTTTTTGTGGGACGATGCTCAGAGCATCGTCCAAATTATTTTTGCAATCTTGTCTATTTTAGATTTTAGAATTGGGAATGACTGATGACTATCAGAGTTGGGAGCGCGGGCAAGCGAGTTAGATTTTTTTTGAGAATTGGTGTTAGATATTGAAATTAAACTCAACTATGAACGGAGAATATATCGCTTGAAGTTTTTTCTCAGAGTTCGCTATTGTATCGCAGTGCCCCCAAGCTATATTAAAATGATTGAGTTGTAGATTTTAATTTTTAATTATTTATGCGTATTTGGCAAGCCGATTTTTACCGCCGCCCTCTCCAAGATGAGGCAGGTAAACCACTCTGGGAACTCTTAATTTGCGACTCGGAAGGCAGCTTTCCATTTAGCGCTGTTTGCCGCCAGTCGGAAGCAAATTCTAATTGGCTAGCTTCGCAGTTGCAGCAGCAAGCTCAAACCCAAAATTTGCCCGACTTGATTGAAGTATTTAGGCCTCAGTCTCTGAGCTTAATCCAAGCTGCGGGCAAAGTTTTGGGTGTCAAGGTGGAAGCGACTCGGCGCACTACGGCTCTGAAATTGCTGCTGCAACAACGCGCCAAAGAATATTTGAGTATGCCTAATTATACGGGTGAAACTTATAGTGCGATCGCCCTTGACTCGCCGCCACCCGTCCCCTTACCCGAAAACCTCTGGGGCGATGGCTGGCGTTTTGCTTCCCTACCCGCCGGCGACATTGAAGATGCTTTCCAAGGGCGTCCCCTGCCAATTTTGGAAATGCCAGAATTGCTGTTACCGCTGAATTTGGGCTTGGCTTCAACAGTACCCGTACCAGGAGTGGTGATTGACGGCGGACGCCAGTCTATGCGCTTGGCTAGATGGCTTCAGGATGCCAAACCTTTTGCTTTGAATTATATCGCTGGAGCTCCCGACGGATTGATATTGGAAGCTGGGTTAGTAGATAGGTGGGTTGTGGCTACTTTTGAAGATAGCGAGGTGAAAGCCGCGGCCCAAATTTACCAACAGCGTAAGCAATTAAGTAAAGGATTACATTTTTTATTAGTGCAGCCCGATGATACGGGCATGACTTATACAGGCTTTTGGCTGCTGAATTTTGATCGATAAATCGATAATAAGATGTAAATAATATTATTTGTGATGTCGAGGGTTCGCGCGCCTATAAATAGTAAAACACCGCCCGAACTCAGTTCCCGCCGATACAGACTCAAGCACAAATTTTAAAACAGCTTCTTGAGCTAACAAGAGATAGTGCGACCCATTTATTCTACAACTAAAATCAAGCCGTTTTGGATGCCCTGACAAACTCGGTTAATGTGACACTGGTCTTTTTCGTTCAGACCTTTCTGGGCTAGCATTGCAGATTTCAGCAGCCGTCTGTCAAGGGGGGTAATTTGGCGAAAAGCAAAGATGCGCTCGACGATCGCCTCGATCGAGATTTTGGGGAGGTTAGCAGAGCTGACTGTCATGGTCTTAACACGCTAAAAATAAGTAACAGAACTATGTACCTTTATTTTTAAAGATTTTGTGAAGCTACTTTGTGATTATAATCACATATATTTTGTGACAAAATAGTGTATGTAGGGTGACTTTTGTCACCAAATCTTCAATTATCTTTACGCCAACTTAACGATGGCCCGATAGAATCACTGTGGTAAAACTCAAGCAGAGGGTAAAAATGGCACAAGCAAAAATCGGAATTATCGGCGGCAGCGGTTTGTATAAAATGGAGGCCCTCAAGGATATTGAAGAGGTGAAAATTGATACACCTTTTGGAGCGCCATCGGATGCCGCAATTGTGGGAACATTGGACGGTACGCCAGTAGCATTTCTGGCTAGACACGGCCGCAACCACACTTTTTTGCCCTCAGAAGTGCCATATCGCGCAAATATTTATGCAATGAAGAGTTTGGGAGTTGAGTATTTAATCTCAGCGTCGGCGGTTGGTTCTCTGAAAGCTGAGGCGAAACCTTTAGATATGGTAGTGCCGGATCAGTTTATCGATCGTACAAAAAATCGAGTTTCTACCTTTTTTGGAGAAGGAATAGTCGGTCACATCACATTCGGCGATCCGGTTTGCGGCGAATTGGCTAAAGTATTGGCAAGTGCGATCGAATCCTTGAACCTCCCCGACGTTACCCTCCACCGGGGCGGCACCTACGTCTGCATGGAAGGCCCCGCATTTTCCACAAAAGCAGAATCCCACCTTTACCGCAGTTGGGGGGCGACAGTCATCGGGATGACAAATTTGCCGGAAGCAAAATTAGCTAGAGAAGCAGAAATTGCCTACGCAACTTTAGCATTAGTCACCGATTACGACTGCTGGCACGAAGATCACGACAGCGTAACTGTAGAAATGGTAGTTGCCAACTTGCACCGCAATGCAGCAAATGCCCAGAAAGCAATTCAAGAAACAGTCCGTAGACTAACAGAAAATCCCCCCGTTTCCGAGTCGCATTCAGCTTTGAAATATGCAATTCTGACTCGGCTGGATCAAGTGCCGGCGGCAACTAAGGAGAAAATGGGTTTGCTATTGCAGAAGTATTTGTAGGTTCGCAAAAAGTTCTACGAAACTCGGTTTCTCGCTACCTTACAAAGTCTGGGTACAGGCTAATCTCAGAAACCGGGTTTCTTGCTAGATTTTTCGTACTCACCGAAATTATTCGTAGAAACCCGGTTTCTCGCTACTTACAAAGTCTTGGTGTACGCTAATCTTAGAAGCCGGGTTTCTTACACCTAATCTCAGAAACCGGGTTTCTTCCTAGATTTCTCGTACTCCACCGAAATTATTCGTAGAAACCCGGTTTCTCACTATCCACCCCCCACGTATTAACTTATCAATTGCTTGAATACATCGTGCTCGCGAATCTTCTCCAAGTCAGCTTCACTTTTTGCCAACTCTTTACACACATTCGGATTGAGATTGAGGGCGCGCTTTAAATTTTCAATTGCTAATTCTATTTTACCTTGTAGCGCATAACATCGGGCTTTATTGTACCAAATTCTGTAAAAGTCAGGTCGGATTTTAGCAGCATTTTCATAAGAATCAATGGCAGCTTCGTATTTTTGCAATTTTGAGAGTGCAACGCCTCGATTGTTCCAAGCGTCAGTATAATCATTTTTAATTTGTAGGGCTTGATTGTAAGAAATTACTGCTTGTTCGTACTCCTGCATTTTGGAAAAAGCAACGCCTCGGTTGTTCCAAGCATCGGCATAATCGGGTTTGGCTTGAATTGCCTGTTCGTAACAGCCGATCGCCTCCTGGTACTTCTGCAACTCTAGCAATACTACGCCTCGATTGTTCCAAGCATCGGGATAATTCGGACGAATTGTAGTAGCTTGTTCGTAAGAGGCGATCGCCTCTGGATACCGCTGCATTCTCGTGAGCACTACTCCTCGGTTATTCCAAGTATCGGCTAAATCCGGCTGAATTTGCAGGGCCTGATCGTAAGCTGCGATCGCATCTTGATAACGGTTTTCAAAGAAACAAGCATCTCCCTGTTTAGCATAGTCGCCGGCCGTCAATAACTTTTGGTAATTGCCATAGTTAACCGGAGCAAATTCTTGAATTTGGGCATCGGGGAATAACAAGTCTGTGTCTGCATCCGCCGGGTGGCTTTGGTGTTGAATTTCACCTAAGATAGTTTCAGCGTCCGAAATTAATAGTTTTAATTGAGAGATTGTATCGTAATGGAGACTTTCAATTTCTTGGCGAGCAACTGTTGTCTGCTTGGACAATTTGCTCAACAGAAACCAAACACCGACTCCGGCTGCTGTCGGAAACAAAGTTAGGGCAATTATCAGCCCGTTCAGCAGTACCGCCGTGCGCCCAAAAGCAATGTCAACTTCTTCTTGAACTCGATCGCGAATTTCTTCTTTAAGTTGCTGCTGTGAGAATTCCTGCTGAATTAACAGTGCCGCCCTCGGTTCAGAGGCAGAAACGCTACTGGCGCAGACTAGAATAGTCGAAAGGGCGATCGGGCTAATACTTTTTCTAAAGATACTTGACAAACGCATTGCCTTAGTGATACGCACCTGAGTTGCGATTTCCATGTGTCAAGAGATGCTGATAACGATGATCCCAGACTAGCCCATTTGGTCAAAAACTATTAAATACAGGATATCTGTTGTGCAGTCCCCTCCGATCAAATTGCTGACGCAAGAATTGCTAGACGAAGTTGCCGCTTCCTCCCGCCGCAGTCCCCGCCAGCGACAAAACTACAATTTCCATGATTTGTCTGAAAAAGTGCAGCGGTTTGTCAACGTGCTGCAACCAGGCACTTACGTCCGCCCTCACCAACACCTGCGCGCGCCGGAAGTTAACGGTTTTGAGTTTTTCGCAGTGATTCAAGGAGAAGTGGGTATTCTTATTTTGAACGAAAACGGTCAAATCCTGCGCTCCTTGCGAGTCAGCGCGGCCGGCCCGACTCGCGCTGTCGAACTGCCAGAGGGCACTATCCACACGTTAGTAGCTTTGACACAGGATACTGTGATTTTGGAGTTTAAGGAAGGGCCTTACGACGTGGGGGCGGATAAAGACTTTTTGGCAGGTTTTCCTGCTGAGGGAACTGCGGCGGCGCGAGAATTAGTCCTGATTTGGGAAGCGGAATTTAAATAATAAATAAGAAGGAAGAAGGAAGAAGGAAGAAGGAAGAAGGAAGAAAATTAATGGTTTCATCAATTAAGAACGTGCTAACCCTCGGTCGCAGTTGACTAACTAATGACTGACAACTGTCAACTGTCAACTGTCAACTGTCAACTGACTGATGAATCTAATTGTCGTCATCCGATTGTATAAATCCGGGGCGGTGCGAATGATTTTTCTCAGAAGTTCATCCGTCACCCAAAAGACGAGGGGAAACGAAAATGTTTTGCTGAATTCGCTGCATAGTAGGTTGGTAGAAACGAGCAATCGATCGATCGCCTCCACTGATTCCAAACCGAGGAGCATTAAAGCTGGAGGCTTTTCGCCTTCTATTTCTGCTGCGATTGTCGTGTAGAGAGTTGTCGCCGATTCGGGCAAAAACAGTTGCTGCGGTTGCACGGGACAATTTGCTTGCAGCCGATCGACTATTTGCTGCCGCAAAGCCAGCGAGTTGCAGTTAACTAAAACGAAAGAAAAGTAACCTTGGGAAAGACGGAGCGCCCGAATTAAAGTTGAGAACGACCGCTCGTTATATTTAGCTGAGTCGTACTTAGCTGCATCGTCTTTAGCTGTATTTTCTGAGCTTTGCTCGATAAACATAAATTGCATATTTTTTATCTAGTTTTAGAGATTTTCTAGATTAAATGATGTTTCTAAAGAAAATATGAAGATTGGAAATTTATTTTTCCTTTAAAAACTTTTGGGAAGTATACCATGATTTTAAATTAATATCAATAGTCCGATCAAAATAGTCCGATCGACTAATTTGGCTTGAACCACTCAAAAAGCACCTGCGACGGCACAACGAAAGTATAGCCACAGGCAGAATGAGGAAGCATATTTCGCAAGGGTTTCAGCAATTAATAACGTTCTAAATATCTGGGACGATTGCTAGATAAAATGTAATTAAAAATACAAAAAAATCACCGGAAATTCTCAGCCAGCGGCAAAGTAAACCAAAAACTTGCCCCAGCACCGGGAGTGCTAATTACCCCAATTTGGCCGCCATGAGCGCCAATAATTTGCCGACAAAGATATAGACCCAAACCCAAACCAACCGAGTGTCGGGATTGATCACCCCTAACGTAAAGGTCAAAAAGATGTTCGCACTGTTCCGGCAATATTCCCGCCCCGTCATCTTCGACGGTACAGTAAATCATCCTACTTCCGGGATTGGGGATTGGGGATTGGGGATTGGTAATGGGAGATTGTGGATTGGCAATCGGTAATTTGTCAATGTTTTGTTTTGCTGTGCTTTGATTTATAATTAATTTACCCGCCTTGATTACTTGAGCCGAAACTGTTAAATTTAGTCCCGGCAGATTGTGTTTCAAAGCATTAGCAATTAAATTAGAGAACACACGCCACAACTGAGTTTTGTCAGCATTCACGGCTGGCAAATCATCCGGCACCAAATTTTTAAAAGTAGCTTTACCCTCATTCATTAAAGGCTCCAAATCGGTCGCCGCCGCTTCAACTATTGCCCTCAAATCTACCCGCTCGCAGTGCAAAACCAAACCGCGCAATTCCCCGGCGTGAACTTCCAACAGCGAATTGATCAAGCGCAATTGCTGCTCGCTACCTTGAATCATCCGCTCCAAAATAGAACGGGGAATTGCGATCGAATCCCCAGGTTTCGTCTGCCAATTTTTTAGCACCATTAACATTCCCGCCACCGGGTTTCGCAAGTCGTGAGAAAGAGCGTGGATAAACAGCCGCAGCGATTCTTGTGCCTGTTTGCGCTGCGTGATATCCTCAATTAAACCCTCATAATAAAGCACGGCGCCGCTGCTGTCCCGTACCGCCCGCGCCTTCTCAGAAATCCAGACAATAGTGCCGTCTGAGCGGTAAATTTTAGATTCCAAATCGGATACTGTGCCGCTTTCCTCGATCGATCGCAAAAACTCATTTCTGCGAGCCGGATCGACATACAACTGCCGCTCAATATCAGTAAACTTTGCCGTCACTTCTTCCGGGGAATCGCAGCCGTAAATCCGCGCCAAAGCTGGATTTGCAGTAATATAACGGCCGTCGGGAGTGCTTTGAAAAATCCCCTCGCCGGCATTCTCAAAAATGCTGCGGTACTTCGCCTCCGCCACCTCCAACTGCTGGTAAGCAGATTCCAACTCACGCCTGGTACTAAACTCTTTCCGTTGCAGAGATTCGTACCAATAAACCGACAAATCGCAAATCAAACAAAACCAAAACAAATATAAGTAAAACCCGGTCAACTTAAAAGCAGTATACTTAGCAAAACTTAGATTTAAAACCAAATTTATCCCGACGTGGCAACACAAAACGCCGAGTTGAGAAATCAGGTGAAGGCGCCAGCGGACGGGCATCAGCGTAGCTTGGATTAGAAAGGCTAAACTCCAGGTAAAAATGGGTAATTCCCCGGCTTGTGCGACAGCTAACCCAATCTGTATAACGACCGTCAGCGACCACGAAAAACCCAAAAACAGCAAACCGGGATAGCGCTGTCCAAACGAGGTTTTTTGCAACACAAAACAGGTCAGCAGACCCAGTTCTACAGCAGCGCTCGTGTACAAATAAACACTTTTAAACTCCTGGCGAATAAAGAATGCTTCGCCCAGAAAATAGACAGTTATTGTGAAGGCAAAAAAGATGGCAATTCCCACAGCAGGGCGCAGCCGATCTCGGAGGAAGCGATCGCGCCACACCTCGTAAACCGTTAACCCCTGAACTGATTTTGCATTGCCCAAATAGTTCATAGCTAGTAAAAGTATAGTCATTTATGACATGACATAGGAGGCATTGAGTCCCTCCCCTTTCGCTCGTACTTTGAGCGGATTGACCCGCCTTGGCTGAACTACGCAGCTCTCTATCCCATTGCTAAACGCATTTGGGATTGCTTTTCTCAGGATGTTGTAAGAAGCATTAATATCGGAATTAATTAATTGACCGACCGATGTCTTGTACAATCCTCTCTTGATTCGCTTACCACTAAAGACGACACCATCAGCGCCAATATGCCCGTACACAGGAATCGGATCTAGATTCATGAAGCTTGACTTCGAGGTATAAGATTCTTCTTGCACAATCACCTTAATTCCCACCAATTTAGCTTTGTATTCTAACATTTCAATTACCCGATCATGAGGAATGCCGACAAAGTTTTGATTGTTTTGCTTTCCTAAGTTGATATCGCTTTTCCATTGTGCATTCTTGCCAATCACTAGCGTTCCAATTTGTCCGGCGACCAAAATATCGACTATTAGCCGACTGGTATGATGCAAGTAATTATCGACTTTTTGGTTGCGACAGCGAGTTAAACGCTGAATGCGAGGTGAACTCTTGCGGCTTCCTTTTAACTGAGATTGTAACTGTGCTTTACGTTTGTTATAGAACTGATTAATCGATTTCAATGGTCGCCCGTTAATCAGGAGAGGGATAAAACCCGGCTGATTTGAAGTTAGCGCCACCAAATTATTCAGTCCTAAATCAATACTAGCTATAGATTTCTCGTCGCTGACGGTGGACTCCGGTTCATTATAAATTACCTCGACTATATAAGAATCGCATTTGGGAACCAGTCTAACTTGACAAATCCGATCGGGATTTACTTTTGTCTTGATCAGGATTTCCGTACCCGAAAGTTTGATGATTCCTTTCTGCAATTGCTTGCTACTAATTGCCTGAATTGTATAGACAAGAATATTCCGACCCTTGACTTTATCTTTATACTTCGGTAGTTTTGGGCGACCCGTGAATTTAGAAGAATCAATTTTGTAAGCTTTGACTGCTTCAAAAAACGATTTCCAATTCTTGTCCAATATCATCAAGATTTGTTGACTGACCTTGGCGGGCATTGCCTTGTATGCTTTATGAGATTTCATCAAACGGTTCATCTCGTTATAATTGACATAACCCCATCCATAGACAAAACTCTGACGAATGACGTAGTTAGCGGCGTTGTAGAGATTCTTGGATTTAAAAGCTAATTCATCAATCGGGGCGAAACGGTGTTCCGTAGATTTAATGATGTGCCTCTCTGCTAGTTGCATCCAAAGTCTCCATTTTTAAACTATCGCAATTATTTTTTTATTTAACTTCCCTGACTATATGATACTACCATTTTTTATTGATGCTTACAATCTTAATGAAGTTTCATAATACCATCTTAGATATTAGATTTTAGATTTTAGATTAAAGAATTGACAAAGATCGATCGTCCGAGTTGACAGCAGGTAGCGAAAACCAGAAAGTCGAACCACCGCCGGGAGTGCTTTCGACGCCGATTTCGCCGCCGTGAGCTTTGATAATTTGCTTGGAGAGGTACAATCCCAAACCCAGCCCTGTTAATTGTCGGCTATTAGGGTCGTGAACGTAAAGTTCAAACAGAGATTCCTGCTGTTTGGCACTGATTCCCACTCCATTATCTGTTACAGTACAGCGAACCATTTTTACGGTGAATCCGGGCAATTTGCTGCCGATATTGCCAATTTGACCCTGATAGCGGGGCATTTTGCAACTGCCATCGAGGTTAAATTTGGCCATGGTTTCCTGATTTTTCTGGGTGGTCTCGCCTATCCTAGGACGATCGCCCGCAGTAGATATCCGGTTAGCGATACAGCGGGCAAGCGGATTATTGGGCGATGTTAAAACCTGTGAACTTTCTTCATAACTTAGCGCTGTTTCAACTGCAATTACCTCGGCTTTAAAAGTGATATTGACTCCCGGAGGATTGTGTTTAATAGCATTAGTCAACAGATTTTCTAGCACCCGCTGCAAGTGTTTGCTGTCGGCCTTGACTTGTGGCAAATCCGCCGGAATTTCCTGATTCAAAGTTGCTTGATTTTTGGCCAACATCGGTTCTAAATCGGCAACAATGGCTGAAGCTAAAGACGGCAAATGCAGCGGTACAGTATTGAGAACAATACCTTTGACCTCGCTAGCGTGAGCGTCGAGCAGGGAATTAACCATAGTCAACTGGTGTTCGCTGGCTTGAACGATGCGCTGCAAAATCGATCGAGAAACCGGAACATCTTGTAGAGACTCAGAGGACGATTTGTTGAGCAAATTTTTCAGCAGTATTAACATTCCCATAACAGGAGTGCGGAGATTGTGAGAAACTGCGTGCAAAAATAGGTCTTTGAGGCGGTTGCTTTCTTGCAGTTCGTGCATTTTTTGCTGTAGTTGGCCGGTGCGTTCCTCCACTAGAGATTCCAAGTTGGCATTGAGAGCTTTTACCTGCTGCAAAAGTTGGGCTTGCTGTAGAGCGATCGCCAATTGGGTAGCGAGTTTTTCTAACAAATCAATTTCAAATTCCTGCCACTGGCGGGGCCCCGAGCACTGGTTGACGGCCAATACCCCGAACAATTCATCCCCCAGGACGATCGGCACATTTAACGTCGCGCGAATTTGATAGTCGCTGTACAATTGGGCAATTGGAACGCTGATTTGAACGCTAGCAGTATCGGAGATAGCTCGGACGCGGTTGTTAGCATAAAAAGTTTTCTGGTTTTCGAGGTGATTCTCGTCAGCGAGTACCCACCCCAAAAGAGAACGGCATTGGGCACCCACAGACTCGGCCACAACCTTACCGTACACCGGGCTAGGAAGATTTACCCCGTCCGCGTCCACAATACCGATGAAAGCGCGGTCTGCCTTGAAAAATTGCCGGACTTCGGCAACAGTAGTGTTGAGAATTTCTTCGAGGTCGAGGGAGTTGCGAATTCGCAGGGCGATTTCTGAGAGCAAGCGATCGCGATCGGAGGACGCCCGCAAAGCGGTTTCCGCGCGGTGGCGTTCGGTAACGTCTTGGACTGTGGCGGCGATCGCCCCTGACTGAATGGCCGACTGTTCGCAGACAGTGCGTTCGGAGCCGTCGGCTAGCACAATTCGGTAGTTAATGCAATAGGGTGTGCGCTCAAACATAGCTTGGCGCTGCGATCGCGCCACCAATTCTCGGTCTTCTGGATGTACGGCTTGCAAAAAAACTTCTGGTGTCGGTTTGACAGTTCCAGGAGCAAAACCCAAGAGGCGGTAAAGTTCGTTTGACCACCGCAATTCGATATTGGATATACGATGTTCTGCGGATTCTTCGGAGTTGTAAGTTGTTTCAACGGCGGCGCAATTTAAATCCCAATTGCCCAACTGAGCGATGCGCTGAGCGTTGGCTAAACTAGCTTCGCGATCGCGCAGCATGGCGGCCGTGCGGCGCACCTCCACCAGCGCTTGCTGGCGTTCTGCTACGGTGGCAGCCAACATCAGAGCCACAAGGGCGATCGTACCGGTAAAAGCTTGTAAAAACAAAACCGCCTGTTTGAGATTATCGCTTTTAGCCAAAAACGGGCCACCTCCCTGCACCGCTCCCCAAATCGCGATGTAAGACACGATCGAATAAGCAAAAATCGCTCCCGCCGGTTGAAACCGCAGGGCAGCCCAAACTATCAGAGGAAAAGGCAGATACTCCAGCGGATACTGAGCGATCGCCGCCTGTGTTTTCGAGCAAAAAAACAGCCAGCTAACGCTCAGCAAGAGAGTCAGCCATAGCGCTATTTCTGAATAATTAATAATTAAAAATAGTAGATTATAGCGGTTTTCAGGTGCAGAAAATCTGCTTGAATAATTTGCAACTTGTGATTGGTAATTGTCCCAGTTAAAAAAAGCTTTTAAACTTGAAATAATCCGAGATTTTTTCTCATCGGTTACACCCTTGTCAAGAACAGGCAAGATGCCTGTTCCACAATCAAATTCATCTCTTGTGGAACAGGCATCTTGCCTGTTCCTAAACAAGTAATTGAGAATAATGAAACATCTCAGTTTTAGTGGAAATTTAAAACTATTAACGGCGTGGTTCAAAGTCAGCAGCACGGGCGTCACAATCAAAATTCCCATGCCGTCTCCGAGCCACGTAGTCCAACAGTTGCGAGAGAAATTGCTCCACGGAGCCCAACCAAAAATGCACGTTCCCAAGTTGCCGAGGATAGAGCCGAGGAAAGTAGACCCGATGACAGCGCCCGCTACCAAAGCCAGAACATCTCGCAATCGATCGAGTTTGGTAGAAAATCCGCTCCTAGTCAGCAAAGCCTCTCCAGCCAGCGCTTGCAGGGTGACGCTAAAGGCCGATGTGGCAATGACAGCCGACGGTATACCGGCGGTAGAGTTTAACAGCACTGAACCGAGGACAATTCCCGGCCACATCCGTCGCCCTTGCAGTAGCAGTGCCGCTAGAGCAATACCGGCGGGCGGCCACACGGGGGAGGCTTCGGCTTTCACCAGTCCCAGCATCGACGCTGCGAGTTTTCCGGTAACAAAGTAGGCCAGCGCCAGGATGCCGGTGTACAGAAGCGTTCGAGTGCGGGGGTTGAGCAGTTTCATGTTTAGTGCGATCGAATCCTCCATTCCTAGTTTTTAATTTAGGCGGCTTTGGGGCGATCGGGCTTCCTCCTGACGAATCACCTGACTGGGGGAGGGGGGAGGGGGAGAGTGGGGGAGTGGGGGAGTGGGAAAATCGTCCTTCTTCTCTCTTCCTTCTTCCCTCTTCCTTCTTCCTTCTTCCTTCTTCCTTCTTCCTTCAATTAAAATCCAAAACTCCGCTTACCATCCGGCTTAACAGTCAGCCAATTGGTCTTTGCCATTGCCAATTGTTCCTCAGAAACTGTAGCGTTCGTAAGATTCGCCCCGCACAAATTTGCTCCCCGCAAATTCGCCTTAGTCAAATAAGCCCCCGTCAAATCAGCACCTCGGAAATCCGCGCCTTCAAAATTGGCAGTGCTGCAATAAGCCTCAGTCAAATTAGCATCTCGCAAATTCGCCTGAATTAACCTCGCGTGACCCAAATTCGCCCCCGACAAATCCGCTGCTTGCAAATTTGCCTTCACCAACCTAGCCTGATAAAAATTACCCCCCGCTAACTGCGCTTTTTGCAGTTGCAAACCCGACAGTTCGCAGTCAGCAAAATCGCGCTTGCCTTTAAAATATGCCGCTCGCAAGCTGTTGGTGTCCCACTTAGGAGTAACTTTCGATAGCTTTGACGCTGGTAAATTGTCGCTAGAATGTCCAACCGTTCCGAAAGTTCTGCCGGACTCAGCCAGAGTCCGGGAAACTCTGGGCTGCATCCCCGTGTTCCCGGATTGGCTGAAGGAAGTTCTACCAGCGCGGGTGTGGTTCGATCGTAAATCTTGATTGATTTTACTCCTCGGCGGTGACCACGAAGAACCCTCGTCATTAAATATTGTCGGTTCTTCAACTGTACGAGAAGAGCCGTTGAATTGAGTTGCCAAGCCATCAACAAGACTTGGGTCTTCAAATTCGCCAGAGAGAGCTCTGAGGACATCTGCTGCCGATTGGAAGCGGTGGCCAACCATCGGCTTAAGCATTTTTTCGAGAATCCGCGCAAAATTTGGGCTTACCTGAACGTGGGGCTGCCAAACAATTTCGCCGGTTACTCCATCAAAATCTAAATCCTTGGGCGATTTTCCTGTCAGCAAGTACAAGCAAGTCATGCCCACCGCGTAGATGTCGCTGGCAAATATCGGCCGCAACGCCATTTGTTCCGGGGGGGCAAAACTAAATGTGCCGACTGAAAATTTCGTGTTGGCGCCTTGGTCGGCGGGGTCTAATAATAGGGTTTGGCTAACTTGGTCTTTTACCGCTCCGAAGTCAATCAGAACTAAGTGGCTGTCTTGAACTCGGCGAATAATATTGGCGGGTTTGATGTCTCTGTGAATTACTCCTTGGCTGTGGATATATTGCACTACTGGCAGAATTTCTAATAGAAAATTTTTAACGTCCGATTCGTTGAAACGGCCTGAGTGCTTGACTTCTTGTTTCAAAGTCGAGCCTTTAACATACTCTTGAACTAAGTAAAATTGCTGGTCGGTTTCAAAATAGTCTAGCAGCCTCGGTACTTGCGGGTGGTCGCCCAGTTGGCCGAGGGTTTTTGCCTCTCGCTTAAATAATTCCCGCGCCATTTCTAAAACTCGCGGCGACGAACTACTGGGTCGCAATTGCTTAACCACGCAAGTCGGTTGACCGGGCAATGAGATGTCTTTTGCCAGAAATGTAGCTCCAAAACCTCCTTGTCCTAACGGTTCAATGACTCGGTAGCGAGCGCGCAGCAATAACCGCGCACCGCAAGTCTGACATTGGAGAATAGAGTCAGCAGGATTTTGAGGATGGGGACAGCCCGGATTTACGCAGTAGCTCATATTGATTGAGTTTGCCTATGTTGTTCTGATCTTGTCAGCGTCGCTCGACTGCACAAATTCCCTTTTGCTGCTTCTGGTAGACATACTAATCTATCAGTTGCCGACGGGCCGTGCGTTCGATTGCGAATTGGAATTGCACCTAAGTCTTTTAGGCCGATATCTTTTCCCTATTTTGATTATCTCGCTGGTTTGAGTTTTTTCCGTTGATTATCCTTGAAGATAGTTTGAAGACTTGCTAAACTTGTCCTTTTTTGTGTAAAGTCTTTCTAAACTTAGATGCTTTTTGCGCTGTTAGATGTCTCTAGCATACCTCATTCTCTGAATGAGAATGCTACTCATCCCCCAGTAGCCATCGACCTTTGGGCAGAGCGCTCGTTTTTGCTGATGTGTACCATAACAGTCTTGACAAGATTAAATTAGTATGCTATGAAAAGCTTTCCCGAATAAATTCTGGGACTCAAAAGTCGTAGCCCGTCGGCGCCGACTAATGACTAATAACTACCGAGCACTGACAACTAACTACTGACTAAATTATGCGTATATCTCTAAAGTGGCTCCGGGAATTGGTGGATGTGTCGATATCCCCGGAAGAATTAGCCGAAACCCTGACAATGGCAGGGTTTGAAGTCGAAGAAATTGAAGACCGCCGCCCTTGGGCAAGTGGCGTAGTTTTGGGCAAAATCATCGCGTGCGAACAGCATCCGAATGCAGACAAATTGAGAGTTTGTCAAGTCGATGTCGGCAAACCTGAAGCCTTGAATATTGTTTGCGGCGCACCAAACGCCAGGGCGGACATTTACGTACCCGTCGCCGTTGTCGGCACTTTTTTATCAACAATTGATTTAAAAATTAAACCTGCTAAATTGCGCGGCGTTCCTTCCGAAGGCATGATTTGTTCCCTCGCCGAATTAGGCTTGTCTAAAGAATCTGCCGGAATTCACATTTTTGAGCTAGAAAATCCCGAATTAGGTAGCGATATTCGCCCGCTTTTAGGTTTGGATGATGTGATTTTAGACTTGACAGCAACTGCCAACCGTGCAGACGCTTTGAGTATGGTGGGCGTGGCGCGGGAAGTGGCGGCGCTGACTGGGGCGAGTTTGAGAATTCCTGCTGCCGGTGGTGTTGCAATTGAGGGTAAAGAAAGCGCCGGTTTAGCGGTAGAAATATCGGAACCGCAAGGCTGCCCGATTTACATCGGTACGGAAATTGCAGGTGTGAAAATTGCACCGTCTCCAGCTTGGTTGCAGCAGCGGTTACAGGCGGCGGGAGTGCGGCCGATTAATAATGTAGTTGATGTAACTAATTACATTTTATTGGAATGGGGACAACCGCTGCACGCTTTCGATCGCGAACGGCTACAATCTTTCACAGGTAATTCCGATGTCAGCATCGGTGTGCGCTTTGCAAAAACAGGGGAATCCTTCA